>Ga0326727_10010623_pt1 | contig 21851 bp, 18 predicted proteins | sample MB2enrmetagenome_FD_207643 | JGI IMG/M metagenome (GOLD analysis project Ga0326727, IMG submission 207643) | Lab enriched peat soil microbial communities from McLean, Ithaca, NY, United States - MB29MY | ecosystem: Environmental > Terrestrial > Soil > Wetlands > Peat | place: USA: New York...
CGTGTATACCAGACGTTGTAGCCGGCGGAGCGGATGGTGTATCGCTTCGCAGTCGCGTCGTAGCTAGCGCTTCCCGGTATCAGCGCGCCGCCAACATCCGACTGGCCGTCGAAGATGCCGATGGGTGCGTCGAAGGTCTTGCTGGGCCGATGGAAATCGGGTGGTGGAGCTACCTGCACATGTGTGGAGGTACCAGGCTGTGCCCATGCCGGCGCGGCGGGTGTTTGCGCGCTCAGCAACACCGGCGCGACGCAGAGGAGACTGACTTTAGAGACACTCATGTAAACATCACCTATATACGATCATGGCCGATTCCGAGCGGGAAATTCTGGATCGAGTGCGCCGGCAAGTTGGAAAACCTGGACGCGGTTTGGCCTTGGGTATTGGCGATGACTGCGCCATCTATCGTCCCAACGCAGGCGAAGAGCTTCTGTTCACCACAGACTTCCTTATTGAAGACGTCCATTTCCGTCGCTCCACGCACAGCGCGCGGGATATCGGCTACAAGGCACTGGCGCGGGGTCTGAGCGACTTGGCAGCCATGGGAGCCGTCCCGCGCTTTTGCCTGTTTTCGCTTGCCGCGCCGCCCTGGGCTGACACACGTTTTATCCACGGAATCTACCGCGGCTTTGTGGAACTGAGCGAAGCCACCGCATGTCCTTTGGCGGGTGGCGACCTCGCCCGCGCCGCCTCACTCACCTGCGATGTGGTGGCATGCGGGTCCGCCCCGCGAGGCAAGTCTTTGCGCCGCAGCGGTGCGCGGCCGGGCGATTCGATCTGGGTTTCCGGAACGCTGGGCGGTTCCGCCCTCGGCTTCGCGACCAACCGCGGACGGGCTCGACGAAGGCATCTGCATCCTGAACCGCGCCTGGCGCTTGGCCAATTCTTGCGCAACAAAGCCACCGCGGCGATGGACCTCAGCGACGGGCTGTCCATCGATCTGGCGCGCTTATGCGTCGAATCGAAAGTAGCTGCTGAGATTGAACCTCCGCCGATCTATCCCGGCGCTTCGTTGGAACAGGCACTCCACGGCGGCGAAGATTACGAACTCTTGTTCACCACGCCTTCCGGGGCCGGAATCCCGCCCAGACACCAGGGCCTTCCACTCACTCGAATCGGAGAAATAGTCGCGGGCCGTGCGGGCGAGGTACGCCTGTCCGGCGAACTGCTGGAACCTTCAGGCTACGATCATTTCAGATGAGCCAGCCCGACGCCGCCCCCATACTCGAACTCATTGACGCTTTCCGAAAGTCGAAAACCATGTTTACTGCGCTAACCCTGGGCGTTTTCGATTTTCTGGAACACGGACCCTGTGGCGCGGCCGCTCTCGCAGAGGCAACCCACACCCAGGTAGAGCCACTGGAGCGGCTATTGGAAGCGTGCGTCAGTTTGGGACTTCTGGAGCGAACGGGCGAAGCCTTCGGCAATACGGAGATATCGAAAGCCTATTTGGTTCGGTCGAGCCCAAACACCCTGTCGGGCTACATCAAGTATTCGGATGAAGCTCTCTACCCCATGTGGGCGAATCTGTCGAGCGCCATTCGCGAGGGCACCCATCGGTGGCAGCAGACATTCGGGCTTTCGGGAAACGCTTTATTTGAACATTTCTTCCATACCGAAGAGGCCACACGAACATTTCTAACGGGCATGCACGGCTTTGGCATGCTGAGTTCCCCGGCAGTCGTCCGGGCTTTCGACCTCAGCGGTTTCCGGCATCTTGTGGACTTGGGCGGTGGAACTGGCCACCTTGCCGTCGCCGCTTGTGAAATCTACCCGAACCTGCGAGCTACCGTGTTCGACTTGCCTCGGGTGACGGCGTTCGCGCGCCAGATGCTGGCAACATCTTCAGTTTCCCGCCGCGTGGATTTCCAGGATGGAGACTTCTTTCACGATCTCATTCCCGCCGCCGATCTCTACGCCCTTGGCCGCATTCTTCACGACTGGGCTCCGGAACGGATCAAACTTCTGCTGGCGCGCATCCATGCGCGTTTACCGGCGGGCGGGGGACTGCTGATTGCCGAAAAGCTCATGGATGACGATCGGGGTGGCCCCGTTCCCGTGCATATGCAATCCCTCAACATGCTGGTGTGTACCGAAGGGCGCGAGCGAAGTCTCCATGAGTACAGGCAGCTCTTGCAAGATGAAGGGTTTGGTTCGGTGCAGGGTGTGGTGACGGGACAGCCCCTGGATGCCATCCTCGCTATTCGAACATAGGTGTGTAATACATATGCCTTTTTGCGCCGCTGGGGCCCTCCTGGACAGTACCAAACCGTAAGACAAGGCCTCAAATCCATTGCCTGGGAAATCGATTTGCGATACGCTACTGAGGCGTGTCACGCGTTCCCGCAGGCACGCGGCCACCGAATTGGCGAGGTGTTATGAAAAGCTTTAGTCCTGCGATCTTTCTCATTCTCCTGGCGTCTTCCGCATCCTTCGCGGCGACGACCAAAGTCACATTGTCCACCGACACGAATCCTGGCACCGGCCAGGCTGGAGTAGGCTATGTCAGCGTAGTGGGTACCGGCTTCCCGAGTGGCACGATTAGCCCTGGTGCGGTTACCCTGACCATCACCCCACCCACCGGGACCGCTACCACCACCAAGGCAGCCAAGGTGAAAGTGATTAGCGGAAGTGAGGAGAGCGTTACTTTCCAGATTCCCGCGACGATCTCCGTTTCCACCCCCACCGTTTACACTGTCTCGTTAAAAGGACAGACGTCAACCGGTAACAAGTTTGTGAGTTCCAACACATCGGCTCTAACCATTGATCCACCGGCTTCTCTACAGACCGTCGCGCCCAACTCGGCTAACGCCGCCCTTGCGTTGACGGTGACCATTACCGGCGCCTACACAAGCTTCGTGCAAGGAACCACGGTAGCCAGTTTCGGACCGGGCATCGCCGTGGGTGGAGCCGCCGAAGGCGCGTCTGGCCCCGTGACCGTCACGAGTCCCACCACCGCGACCGCGCAAATCTCAATTGATCCTGCTGCGGCGACGGGTGCTCAAACCGTCACCGTCACCACGGGCACGGCGACCGAAACTTTGCCCGGCGGTTTCACCATCGAGACTGCTGTGGCGGTTGCCAACATCAACATGACCACCACCAATCCACTTCCCGTTGGCTTCAGCGGCTACCAGGATGAATACGATTTGAACGCCGTCGAATACTGGGATCCCAAATACATTCCGTTTGTTCAAGCGTTAAAGCCCGGTTGGATGCGCTTTCCCGGCGGAACGCCGACCATGGCGTTCGACTGGCAGTCCGGTCATATGAACCAAACGTGGATTAACACGCTTTCCGCGGACGGTGTGAGTTCCACTGCCCTGGCGGGCATGTCTCGAGGGTTGCAGCTCTTGCAGGCCAAGGGCGGGGCATTTCTCAGCGATTTCGCCACATTCGTGCCCACGGTCGGTTCCCCGGGTGGCATTGTAGACTTCAATGGCTTCACCGACACGAACGCGAATTCCGCGCAATTGATGGTGCAGGCCGCCCAAACTGCCGGATTGAACGTCCTCGAATGGGAGCTCTGTAATGAGCCCTATTTCTACTCCGGAGTTTTCGCCAACGGAAATGCCTATGCCAAGGCCATGTTCAATCCTTATTACACGCCCATCCACACGGCGAATCCCAGTGACGCAGTCGGTCTGTTCTATGAGGGCGAATTCCCCGGCGCGACCGTCAACTATCAGGCTTGGGATAACGCCATGCACAACTATTCGCCGCAATACTGGCAGGGCGTCTCTATGCATTTCTACCCCATCACCAGCACCACCATCAGCACGACTGATGAGGAGCAAACTCTGAATGGAGTTCTAGCGCACGGGACCAACGATTATTTCAACTCGTATGTGATTCCGTTGATCGGTGCCAACACTCCGCTGTTCATTACCGAGTTCGATAGTGATGGCTTTGGTACTATGCCATTCGAAGCCTACATCTACGACGCGATTTTTCAGGCCGAATTTGTGGCCCGCGTCTCGACCGTACCAAACATCAAGACCACGTTCGCCAGCCAAATCTATCTGGGCAATAACTTCTATCAATCCATGATTCGCGCGGTTGACGATTTCGAGAGTTATTTAATCCGGCAAGTTACCATCAATCCCAAGTACTCGACGGACACCTCGACCAATCCGAATACCCAGTTCCAGTTCTACTGGTCCACCAAAGGCCTTGCTTTCCAGATTCTGAACAACGCGGTCAACAGTAGCAACGCGACTTGGCCGACCACATTTAGCGGCGGACCCACCGTTCCGATTCTTGGTTACGACGGCAATCCCGTGCCGGCTGTTTTTGCCCAGGGCTTCCAAGGGACCAACGGCACCCATTACGTCATCATCACCAACAAATCCAACGTATCGGTGCCCATCGGTATCGAGGTCAATGGATTATTGGGACCCGCTTCGGTGACCGCTTCGTACATCAGTTCCACCAGCGATACCGCGGAAAACACGGCGACGAATCAAACCGCCGTGCAGATTGTGAACACGACGTTTAGCAATCCGCTCACCGTCGGCCCGTATAGCGTCACCAGCATTTCCTGGTAATCGCCGAATCCGGTTGCTTTCCATCAGCCGGCCGCCTCTACTGTTGAGCCGGCCGGCTGTCTTACTTCGGAGCGCGCTCGTTGCCAAATGAATCCTAAGCGTGGTCTTGGGAATCTAGTTGGTCTATGAGCACGCACGGCCCCGGGTTGGCCATCCTCAGGCGCATTCAAAGTGTTTCCACGCTCGCTGTATTGATAGTAGTCGCAGGTTTGCTCTTAGACTGCACCAGGAAAGATCCCACGGTCGCCGGCCCCCCGCCAGCCATGCCGGTGACGGTTGTGGAGGTTCGCCCCACGGACGTGCCTCTCACCGGGGAATGGGTGGGGACGCTCGATGGGTATGTCAACGCGCAGATTCAGCCGCAGGCGAGCGGCTACCTGATCAAACAGGATTACAAGGAAGGCGCGCAGGTATCCAAGGGTCAGGTTCTATTTGAAATCGATCCGCGCCCGTTCCAGGCTGCGCTGGACCAGGCGGAGGGTCAGTTGGATCAGGCGAGGGGCCAGTTGCAACAGGCTCAGGCGCAGCTTTCACTAGCCGAGATCAACGTCAACCGCGACACCCCGCTTGCCGCCGCCCACGCCATCGCGCAAAGCCAACTGGATAACGATGTCCAGCAGAAGGCGCAAACGGAGGCCGCCGTTCAATCAGCCCGCGCGGCCATCGCCACCGCGCAGGCGGCCGTCGCAAACGCCAAACTGAACCTCGGTTTCACCGAAGTTCGATCCCTCATCTCAGGCGTCGCCGGCCAGGCGGCCACGCAAGTCGGGAACCTCGTCAACACCCAGTCCGTTCTGACTTCCGTTTCCCAGCTCGACCCGATTAAGGCTTACTTCTCCATAAGCGACTCCGAGTACCTGAACCTCACGCAGCGGGTGCGCCAAAGCGGTGGGGACCTGCTGCGAAACAGCTCATCCGTTCCCTTGACACTCACGCTTTCCAACGGCGAGGTCTATCCACGCAAAGGACACATCGACTTTGTGGATCGCCAGATGAACCCGCAAACCGGAGCCATTCGCATAGCGGCGGTCTTCCCGAATCCCGGCAACGTCCTCCGCCCCGGCCAGTTCGGCCGCGTCAAGGCTGAAACCGAAATTCGCCACGGTGGTCTGCTCATCCCCCAGGTGGCCATACAGGAAATACAAGGCATTCAACAGATTTACATCGCGGGCGCCGACGGCAAGGCTCACCTCGAAACAGTCACGGTGGGGCCGCAGATCGGCACAAGCTGGCTCGCGGAAAAAGGCGTGTCCGCCGGTGACAAAGTCATCGTCGACAATCTCCAGAAGCTTCGCGACGGGGCTCCCGTGTCTCCCCACGAAGGCCCAAGCTTAGCTGCTTCCCTGCCGGCCGCGAATCCCACGCGGAGATAGTCGCGGAGATAATCAATGTCGAAATTCTTTATCCGCAGGCCCATTGTGGCCATCGTGATTGCCATCCTTACGGTTATGTTGGGCACCGTGTCGCTGTTGACGCTTCCCACATCGCAGTACCCGGACATCGTTCCGCCTGAGATCCTCGTCACCGCAACCTATCCAGGAGGTGATGCCAAGACCGTCACCCAGTCCGTTTCCACTCCCATCGAGCAACAGATGAATGGCGTGGACAACATGATTTACATGAACTCGGTGAGCGCGAACAACGGCGTCGTTCAGATCTTTGTCGACTTCGATGTGAAAACCAACCCGAACATCGATCAGGTGCTCGCCCAACTTCGTGTCGACCAGGCGCAGTCGCAACTGCCGGCTCAAGTCACCACTGCCGGGCTTACCGTCCAGAAGGCTCTGACATCCCCGCTAATGCTGGTGGCCATCAACTCTCCCGGCGAGAAGTTCGATCAGGACTTTCTGATCAACTACGCGATTATCAACATTCAGGATCAACTCGCCCGCGTCAATGGCGTTTCACGCGTGCAGGTCTTTGGCGGGCAGTACGCCATCCGGGTCTGGGTCCAGCCCGACAAGCTCGCGCAACTGGGTGTGACCGCGCCAGAGGTCATCGCCGCCATTCAGACCCAGAACAGTGTCAACCCCGCCGGCCAGATCGGCGCTGAGCCCATCCCCAAAGGCCAGCAGTTTACTTACACCGTTCGGACCGAAGGCCGTCTCGTAACCCCCGCCGAGTTCGGCAACATCATTCTTCGCGCCAACCCGGATGGCTCAATTCTGCATCTCCGAGACGTTGCCCGTGTTGAGCTGGGCGCCCAGGCCTATGGCGTTTCCGCGCGTTACAACCAGGCGCCGTCAGGCGTGATGGCAATCTACCAACTGCCGGGGTCCAACGCGGTAGAAACCGCTTTGGCTGTGAAAGCGCGCATGAAGGAACTCTCCGCCACCTTCCCTGCTGGCATCACTTACGACGTCCCGCTCGACACCACCAAGGCCGTCACGGCGGGTATCCGTGAAATCGTCTTCACGCTTTTTGAAGCCCTTGGCCTTGTTGTCCTCGTCGTGTTCATCTTCCTCCAGGGCTGGCGCGCCACTCTGATCCCTTTGCTCGCCGTTCCCGTTTCTTTGATCGGAACGTTCGTTATCTTCCCGGCCCTCGGGTTCTCCATCAACACGCTTTCCCTGTTCGGGCTGGTCCTGGCCATCGGTCTCGTGGTAGACGACGCCATTATCGTCGTGGAGGCCGTCGAGCACCACATTGAAGAGGGGATGGGCCCGAAAGCCGCAACGGAAAAGGCTATGGAGGAAGTCGGCGGTCCGGTTATCGCCATCGCCCTCATCCTCGCGGCCGTCTTCATTCCCACGGCATTCATCCCCGGAATCACCGGCCGGCTATACCAGCAGTTTGCCGTGACCATCGCGATTTCCGTCCTCATTTCCGCCTTCAACGCTCTCACCTTATCCCCAGCGCTATCCTCTCTGCTGCTGAAACCGAAGGAGAAGAGGACCGGCAGGGGTCCTCTCGTCTGGGGCTTTGGACTGTTCAACAAATTCTTCAGGCGCACCACCGACAGTTTCGTGACCACATCCAGCGTGCTCATTCATAAGTCCGCCTTCGCCATGCTGGGAATCTTTATAATCGGGGCCCTGGCTGTCTTCCTCGGAAGCGACCTGCCCGGCGGATTCATCCCCACAGAAGATCAGGGTTACATGTTCCTGGCCTTGCAGCTTCCCGACGGCGCATCGGCCCAGCGAACCGACGCAGCCGAACAGAAGATCACCGCCGCTCTTTTGAAAACCCCCGGGGTGGAGGGTGTCATTGCGGTCAATGACTTCTCCCTCCTCACCCAGGTCCAGAGCACCAACGCCGGCTTCTTCTTTGTCGCGCTCAAGCCCTGGGAAACGCGCAAGACCAAAGAACAGCAGATCGGTTATATCCAGGGCAACTTGCAGAAACAGCTGGGCGCAGACCCGGACGGAATCGCCTTCGCCTTCCCGCCGCCGTCCATCCCCGGCATCGGAACGTCGGGTGGCGTCACTATGGTCATTGAAGACCGCACCGGGTCGGACGATCCCTCAACCCTTACCAGAGAAGTATTCGGATTCCTCGGCGCGATCTCGAAGCGGCCTGAAATCGGCGCCGCGATTCCTTCCTATGAGCCCGCCGTCCCGCAGCTCTACGCCAATGTGGACCGCGAAAAAGCGCTGCAGCAACAGGTTCAGCTTTCCGACGTGTACGCCACCATGTCCACCTTTATGGGCGGTTACCTCGTCAACTATTTCAATCGTTTTGGCCGGCAATGGCAGACCTACGTCGAGGCGGAAGGAACCTCGCGAACCGACATTGCGAACATTAGTCAGTTCTATGTCCGCAGCGCCAACGGCAGCCAGGTTCCTCTCGGTTCCCTCGTCAAGGTGAAGCAGATCACCGGGCCCGAGTTCATTTTCCGCTTCAACGAATTCAACGCCGCGCAAATCAACATCACCGGAGCCCCAGGCTACAGCTCCGGCCAGGTCCGCGCTGCGCTCGAAGACACGTTCGCAAAGGTAATGCCCCCCGGAGCAGGCTTCGACTATTCCGGTATGTCCTACCAGGAACAGCAGGCCGAAAAAGGTGTTCCCGCCTGGGCCGTTTTCGGTTTGTCCCTTCTTTGCGTCTTTCTGATTTTGGCCGCGCTCTACGAAAGCTGGACACTGCCTTTCAGTGTGCTGCTAAGCACTCCGGTCGCCATCCTTGGTGCATACGCCGCCCTGCACGCGCGTTTATTTGAGAACGACATCTTCGCAACCATTGGTCTGGTCATGCTGATCGGCCTTTCGGCCAAGAACGCAATTCTCATCGTCGAGTTCGCCAAGGTGAACTACGAGAGCGGGCAAAGCATCGCGGAGGCTGCCCTGGGCGCGGCGCGCGTGCGCTTCCGGCCCATCGTGATGACCGCGCTGGCGTTCATTTTTGGTTGCCTGCCGCTCTGGATTGCAACCGGCGCGGGAGCCGCTTCCCGCCGCATCCTGGGCACGGTCGTCATCGGCGGCATGTTCCTTTCGACCGCCATCGGCCTCATCTTCATTCCCTCTACATTCGCCGTGGTGGAGTACCTTTCGCACCGCTTCGTCAGAGGCGGCAAGGGAACCACGATGGATTCAAAACACGCCGTGCAGCTGGAAGGAGGAGAGGCATGATTTTATCTGCAAGATTGCTCATCTGCTCTGCGGGTTTTCTTGTCCTGTCTGGCTGCACCGTCGGCCCGAAGTACAGGCAACCGGCTTACCCCACGCCGGCGGTCTTTCGCGGGGCGGACGATGCCTCGGTAGTAAGTCCTGCCCAGAATTCATTGGGCGATGAAAAGTGGTCCCAGGTGTTCGGCGAGCCGGAACTGCAGAAGCTGATCGCCACCGCGTTAACCAACAATTACGACATCCGCATCGCCGCCCAGCGGGTGCTGGAGCAGCAGGCGCAGCTCCAGGTCACCCGCGCTCAGCAGTTCCCTCAAATCACCGGCGGCGGCACCGGCATTGGCGCGGCGCTTCCCTCCAGTCTCGGCAGCAATATCGGCAGCCCCTTGGCTTTTGGCAGCTTCAACCTCGGTGCTGCCTGGATACCGGACTTCTGGGGCCTCTACCGCCGGCAGACCGAGGCCGCCCGCGCCAACCTTCTCGCTCAGAAATGGGCCCAGCGAGCCGTCCAGATCAGCCTGGTCGACCAGGTCGCGACCGCTTATATCCAGCTCCGCGCTCTCGATCGCCAGATCGAAATTACCAGGGAAACGCTCAAGGTTCGTCAGGATTCTCTTAAACTTACCGAGACTTTGGAGCGCGGGGGCTCCGTTCCCCTTTCCGATGTTCGCCAGGCCGAGCAGCTTCTCTACACCGCGGCGTCTCAGCTTCCCCAGTTGGAGCAGCAGGTTCAGCAGGAAGAGAATGCGATCAGCCTCCTTCTCGGCGGCAATCCAGGGCCTGTCGCGCACTCTGATCCCAATGCGCTCGCTCCGCCGCCGCAGGATCTGCCGGCGGGCATTCCGTCAAAGCTTCTGGAACGCCGTCCCGACATCCAACAAGCCGAACAGACGTTGATCGCTGCCAATGCGCAGATCGGCGTGGCGCGTGCGCAGTTCTTCCCCCAGATCTCCATCACCGCGTCCGCAGGCCTAGGCGGCAATTCGTTTTCAAACCTGTTTGATATTTCCGGCAAGACCATTTATGGAATCGGATCGCTCACGCAGCCCATTTTTGAAGGCGGCAAACTCCGCGGCCAACTCAAATTGTCGGAAGAGACCGAGAAGGAAATGGTGCTGACCTATCAGAAGACCATTGCCGGAGCGTTCCGTGACGTTTCCAACGCTCTGATCGCCTTAAACAAGCAACGCGCGTATCGCGAGCAGCAGGAGAAGCTTGTGATCGCCGCGCAGGACGCAACCCGTCTCGCGCGAATTCGCTATCAGGGTGGCGCCACTGCCTATCTCGAAGTGCTCACCACGGATTCAAACCTTTACGCGGCTCAATTGAGCCTTGTAACCGCCCAGCAAGGCGAGGCGCTGAGTTTAGTCCAGCTCTATAATGCGCTGGGCGGAGGTTGGCAGTAGTCAGTTCTTGATTTCGACGACAACGGCCTCGAACGGTTTGTCGCTCATATTTTCTTCCTGGTGCGTAATCGGCGTTCCCCAAACTGTATCGCCCGCCTTGTGCTGCACCGTTCCGGCCGTCCCGTCTGAACTCGTCGCGCGAAAATCCTGATCGCTCAGAAACACCGTGACGCGATTCCGGGAATGCTCATGCAGCGGTGTGCTTTCGCGGGCGCCAATCTTCACTCGAAGCACCCGGACTTGATCGTTCTCGAACTCCACCGCATAGTGCCGGGGGTCCACCTTGAGAGGGTCGAGGGAACCGGAGATTTCCTTTCCCGTTCCGTGTGTCTTCAATTCGACTTCGATGATATTGAAGGGCGCATCGCTCACCACTTCCGGAGAATGCATACCATCCGCCGCGCTCCATTTCACCTGGCCAGCCGACCAATCGAAAACTTCCGGCTGCCGGCCGTCCTGATATTCGAACCGCTGGCGCCCAGGCTGCAAATAGATCATCACGCGATTCAATTTGTGATCGTGAAACTTTCCTTTGACATGCGGCTTTTCCAGCGCCCTCACCACTTTCACCTGCTCGTTTTCAAAAAGGGTGGCGCTCGGCTCGACCGCCAGGGCCGAGGCCGCGCAGCAGGAAAGCAGCAGGCAGCTGATCGATTGTTTCATCGCAAATCATTCTATACTGCGCCCCGCGCCACTCGAACCGTAACCAGAGATTAAGGTAGTGCGAAGAAGTAGTAATCCGCCGTGTAATGGCTCCGGGTTTGATCGGCCCGATGCGAAGCGTCGCAACCTGTGACGGGGGCTTTCCCGCCCTTAGTGTGTAAGCGCTGAATGCTGGTGATGGCCTTCATGACGCCGTCGCCCTTATGATCTACCGCGGTGACCAGCAGCCACGGGATAGAATCCGGATCCGGGGCTGCGTTGGCCACCGCTTTTCCAACCACCTGGCTCCCGTCCGACCATTGCCACGTGGGTCCTTTGAAGTGCGAACCGACCACTTTTCCGGCATCGTCCGATAGCTTGGCGTCGGGTCCGCTGAGAACCCATTTCGATCCGTCGCATTCGTAGATCTGATCGCCCGATGCATGCGCCTTGAGGCGCAGTTCTTCTCCCGCGGGCGGAGCGAGATTTTGCGGCACTGCGAGCATGACGAACAGGAACAGCAGCATCTTAATAGGCTACACTTCCTTTGGATGCCGCGTTATTTCACACTCGCCCAAGTACGTGAGGTTCTGCCTCGGGTGAAGCGGCTGATCGCGCAGGCTGTCGACGCCAAAGAGAAGTATCAGGAGACGGAGCGCTGGACCCAGAATTTCGTGCGCAGAGTAATGGTGATGGGTGGCCTGGTGGTGGACCGGAAGCCCTTCCTGCTGAACAACGACGCGCAGAACCGCTGCGGCGAGCGATTGAAAGCGGCCGTGGAAGCGATACAGGAAACGGGCGCAGTGATCAAGGATCTGGACATGGGGCTGGTGGATTTCCCCACCATGTTGCGCGGGAATGAAGTGTACATCTGTTGGCGGCTGGGCGAAGATGACGTGGCGTTCTGGCATGGCATCGATGAAGGCTTCGCCGGGCGGAAGGCGATCGATCGCGATTTTCTGGACAACCATAGCGCCAAAGACGTAGATTGACGGAAAGGCGGAAATCACTTGGAGATCTCACGACGGAAGTTCTTCGCAACATCAGCGGCCGCGGCGGCCATCGCGGAACAGGATTTGGCGGGACAGACTTCGGCTAAGCCGGGCAAGCGGCCGGTGATTATTTGCGCGGCGAACGGATTTAACTATCTGGATCGCGCGTGGGCTGCGCTGCAGGGCGGCGCGGATACGCTGGATGCGGCAATCGAAGTGGTGACCGGACCGGAGGACGATCCCAAAGACGACAGCGTGGGGCTCGGTGGACTCCCGAATGAAGAAGGCGTGGTGGAGTTGGACGCCTGCTGCATGCATGGGCCGACGCACCGCGCGGGGTCGGTGGGCGGAGTGCGCAACATCAAGAACGTTTCGCACGTCGCGAAAGCCGTGATGGAGCACACCGGGCACGTGATGCTGGTGGGTGAAGGCGCGGAACGCTTCGCAGTGTCGATGGGATTTCCGCGGGAGAATCTGCTGACGGAACATTCCCGCAAGGTCTGGACCTTGTGGCGCGAGGTGCATTCGAACCAGGACTGGTGGGGTCCGCAAATTGGCGCTCCCAACTGGACTGCGCCCGATGGCGGCGTGGCGGAGAACCGCATGACCCGGTTAGTGGAGATGGCGGCGTCGCTGGGGATACCGGAAGACGAGCGCATGGATGCGATTCACAAAGTGCTGCATCCGCCCACGGGAACAATCCACTGTTCGGTGGCGAACGCGAAGGGCGAAGTTTCGGGTATCACGACCACGAGCGGTCTGGCGTGGAAGATAGCGGGGCGCGTGGGGGATTCGCCCATCATCGGTGCGGGCTGCTACACCGACCCCGATGTGGGTTCTGCGGGAGCAACCGGAAGCGGTGAAGAGAATATCAAAGTGGCCGGCGCGCATACCATTATTGAAGCGATGCGGCGGGGGCTGGAGCCGCGCGAGGCCGGCATGGAAGCGCTGAAACGCATTGCCCGCTTTCATAACGACGATAGAAACCAACTGCGTTTTATCGGGATGACTTACTATGTGCTGCGCAAGGATGGAGCTTACGCGGGGGTCGCTCTGTGGAGCGGGAAACCGGGCCATACTCCCAGGTTCGCGGTGCATGACGGCGAGAAGCGGATGGAAACTTGCACCTATTTGTATGAAGGGGAGACGACGGGATGGCCTCCCATCCCGAGCGTTCCCTGGTAGCTGTAGGAACGGACTTCGGAATAAGGTCAGGCCATGAAAAAAATCACACCCTTTCTATGGTTCAACGACAACGCCGAAGACGCGGCGGAGTTTTACCTCTCGGTATTTCCGGAAGCAAAGAAGGTGGGCGAACTCCGTTCCACCGGCGTGGGGCCTTGGCCGGCCGGAAAGATAGCAACCATCACCATCGAACTGATGGGCCAGCAGATGACCTTCCTCAACGGTGGCCCCGCGCACGCGCTCACGCCGGGTTTCTCGTACTCGGTCGCGTGCAGGGACCAGGCCGAGATCGACCGCTACTGGGACCAGCTGGTTGAAGGCGGCAAGCCCATGGCATGCGGCTGGCTGACGGACAAGTTCGGCCTGTGCTGGCAGATCGTGCCGGAGAAAATCGGCGAGATCCTGAAGAATCCAAAAGCGATGGCCGCGATGATGAAAATGGTGAAGTTCGACATCGCTGCGCTGGAAACCGCGGCAAGTGCAGAGTAACCCAAGACATGCTACGGTCCGAAGCCGCGATTCATGTCCCACAGCGGGTAATGCGGCAGAGAGCCTGCCGGGTCGCGCACAAATGCCTCCGTCTGAATGACTAAATCGCGCTTGCGCTGGCGAGCCGCGGCTCCAATGTCGACGCGGCCCAGGGCCGGTATCTGGGCGCCGGCGCGGGTGGTTCCGGCAGGCGGTTTCAGTCCTTCCGACAGCTCGCCTCTTTTCAGCAGAGCCGTCAGCGTTTCCCGAATCTCCTCCGTTGCGGCGCCAAAGCGTTTCTTCCAGTTTTCTTCAACATTGCGCGCGCGACGGTAATACTCTTGCTGCGCCTTGAGGCCCGCTTCGGACAAGCGCACAAACTTCCCGCGGCCGCGCGCAGGGTCTGTTTCAACGATGATGTACGGCTTGTGCTGCCACCCAATGCCCGCGGTCTCTTCCGAACAGCCGGTTCGTTTGGGAATCTCCGTTTCAGGGATCGGTTCATCACTGAGAACGCGGATTGCGTTTGCGCATAGCGAAATCGGCGTATGGGACCCGCGTTCGAAATCGAGCGCGAACGCGAGCAGAACCCGCGAAAGCAGCACAGGCAGGGGTAGGCCGTCTTCCGCAGCGGACTTCCGCGGCCCGAACTCCGGAAGCTTCAGCAGCGCAACGGGCAAGCCCTGCGGCAATTCCAGGTCGATCTCGCTCTCGATCGCTTCCAACAAGCGGCGCAACCTGGTCGCGTCGTCGCCGAAACGCTTCGACCAGCGGGCCTCGATTTCCAGGATCAGGTCGGGCCAGATTCTGACGGCTGTTTCACCGCTGGCCGTCAGCCGCACCGGCCAATCGGCGCGAATGCCTCGGCCGCTGCCGAACCCGGCGCGCTTTCCGGCCTGCAGCGCAACCACGCCCCATCGTTCGAGGCAGCCAAGCCCTGCTCTGGCGCCAGCCTCGGCTGTCAGCGCGCGCGAGGCGAGCGTGCGAACCGAAACGGGTCCATCCACCAAAAACTGTAGCAGCGTTAGCCAAATGACCAGAGAGAGGCGCGCACCACGGTTCTCGGTTTGCAGCATGCGGCGCTCGAATTCGCAATCGAGCTCCACGGTATAAGCCACCAAAATTTGCGAGAGAAGGGCCGAAAGCGGCCTGTGCGGCGCCGACATTTATCCCAAGGCCAAGTCTATCGCGGGCGGGACTCCCGAATCGATTGCTACCCTCGATCCATGGTTTGCATTTCGGTTTTTTACCCCAACGCGTCCGGCAAGACGTTTGACCACGAATACTACGCACAAACACACATGCCCCTGGTGATGAGCAGGTTCGGAGGCCTCGGGTTGATCCGCTACGAAATTGATAGAGGGTTGGCCGGTGGGACGCCAGGGTCACCAGCGCCCTTCACCAGCACCGGCAGGCTCTACTTCAACACGTTGGAGGAGTTTCAGAAGGCGATGGAAGCATATGGCCCTGAGATCCTCAGCGACGTGCGGAACTACACCGATATCGAGCTACAGATCCAGGTAAGCGAGACGACCTCAAGTGAGAAATGAGGGATCCATCTATATGATTGTTTCCAGGCGAACATAGCTGGCTTCCATGCCGTGCTCCATGCCCGTCTTGAGCATCATGTTGCGCGTCTTGGCATCAGGCAAAGTCATCCGCATCGTCATCAGCGTGCCGTCCCCATCCGGTTCAAAAATCGTTTCCACAAGGTTGTCGGGCGTGGGGTCGGGCAGATGCATACGCTCCACGTGAACGATCCGTCGGAACGGCTCCAACGTGATGTATTCGGCTGTCAGGTGGAACCCTGCTCCCTCGCGATTCACCCATTCGTAGCGGATCTTGCCGCCCTCTCGCGCATCGTTCACGCAAACCGGCATGCTCCAGCCTTCAGGCCCCAGCAGCCACCGCTGGATAATCGAGGGGTCGGTGTGCGCGCGGTACACCGCTTCCTGCGAGGCGGCGAAACGCCGAGTGACGATGATATGCGTATCGCCTTCGGTTCTCAGAATCATCTTGGTCATGGTCATGGTTTTTCCTTCTCTTGTTTGGTCTGTGCCGCCAGGATCTTGTCCAGGCGGGCGTAGTTCGTCTCCAGGGCGCTGCGTAAGATTCCGAGCCATTGGTCGATCTCAGCGATTCCGTTTGGAGCAAGCCGGCACGGGCGCTTGGCTCCTTCGACACGACGGGTTATGAGTCCCGCTTCCTCCAGCACTTTTAGGTGGCGGGATATGGCGGGCTGGCTCATGGCGAACGGCTGCGCAAGCTCCATCACCGTAGCCTCACCCGCGGCGAGGCGGGTGAGGATGGCTCGCCTCGTTTGGTCGCTGAGCGCCGAGAACGTGGTGTCCAGGGTCTGCATTTATAACCGATAGGTTATATAACCTATCGGTTAATTGTCAAGAGAGCTGAAACGATTTCTGAAGCAGCAAAGAATCGATGGGAGAGACCAGTGCCTAGTATGGTTCCGGTTTGCTCGCGTCCAGCGTGTAACACGTCCGCCCAGGCCCATGCCGCCAGAATGCCGAGCCATACACCTGATAAGTACCCTCCGTCTCGCTGGCCCGTGAGAAAACGGCGCATAACTGGTACCGGGTTCCCCCAAGCGCCCGAAACTCGAATCGCTGCTGAGTCACCGGATCTTTCAATTGCGCATCCGTCATGCCGCCTTCCTGCTCTAATTCGCTGAGCGACGAAGGAACCGCAGCCGCCGCGCGAATCGCTCGCTCCAATTGCTGAAGGGACCGGACCCGCGTAGCATCCGCCTGTAGCAAACGGTTCTCCGAGGGCGTCCCCGCAACGCCGAATCCAATCAGGAACACTGCCGCCACGGCGACCGCGGAGCCGATCGCAAAGGGCAGATTCCAACTCGACGCGCGCACGCGCAGAGACCGCAGATAGTAAACGAAAATCGCGCCGCAGATCACCATCACCACTAAACTCTTCAGCACGAATCGCACGGTGATCTCGCCATTCAACAGCGCTTCCAGGAACCAGATGAGATCGCTGATCATCGCCCCGGCGGTCAACAGCAAAGCGATATAGGTCAACCACTTCCGCACTCCGGATTGCGGCTGGTCCGGGTTAACCGCATTCTCCTTCAGAATGGCGCGCATCACCAGCAGGAAGATCGGAAACGCCACCACCAGCGTCGCCATTTGCCACGTCACGGAGGAACGCACATTTTGGAAATAAGTTGGCTGGGTGACCGGATCCGGAAACCAATGGTCAATGAAGGTGAACATCGCCGAACCCAGCGCCGTGGCCCAGCAACTCAGTGTGGAGAACGCCAGCAGGTAAAGGAATGCTTCGCGCGCAGACTCGGCCGAGCTCTTCCTCTGCGGCACCGCCACCCCAGTAGTAGCGGCCCAGTAATCCCCCAGCGCTGAGTACACCGCATCTGCCGGCCAGCCGCGGCGGATCAGCAACGCCGCAAGGAACTCGTCCGACGCGCCTTTGTCTTTGCTGGCTTGGATGAATTCCTTTAACTCGCTCATAGGCGGCAGATCAATAACTCCCGTTCATAAATCATCTCGGGAGGCAAATGGTCATGCAGTTCGATAAACAACTGCTCGTGGTCCATTACTTCCGAACGCCACGCCGCCCGATCCACTAACTGGAGCTGATCGAACTTCTCGGAGGAAAAGTCAAGCCCGTTCCAATCAATGGAGCCATAGTAAGGCGTCCATCCGATGGGGGTTTCCCGCGCCTGCGTGCGCCCGTGCACCCGGTCGATAATCCACTTCAGAACGCGCATATTGTCGCTGAAGCCCGGCCACAGGAACTTACCCTCCGCATCCTTGCGGAACCAGTTCACGTGGAACACTCGCGGAGTTACATTCAGGGTGCGCTGCATCTTGATCCAGTGGCGGAAATAATCCCCCATATGATATCCGCAAAACGGCAGCATCGCCATCGGATCGCGGCGAACCTTTCCGACCGTCCCAGCCGCCGCCGCCGTGGTCTCCGAGCCCATCGTCGCGCCAATATAAACGCCCGCGCTCCAATTAAACGCCTGATAGACCAGTGGGATGGAACTCGCGCGCCTGCCTCCGAAGATAAATGCGCTGATCGGCACGCCGGCCGGGTCTTCCCACGCCGGGTCGATAGTGGGGCATTGGGACGCGGGCGCTGTGAAGCGGGCGTTAGGATGCGCCGCCTTCGCTCCGGTTTGGCGCGCAATCTCCGGCGTCCACGCTTTGCCCCGCCAGTCCAGGCACTCGGCGGGCGGTTCATCGGTCATGCCCTCCCACCACACGCCGCCCTCGGGAGTCACCGCGACGTTGGTGAAAATCGTATTGCGTGACAGCGTCGCCATCGCATTCGGGTTCGTCTTCGCCGAAGTCCCGGGAGCCACGCCGAAGAACCCTGCCTCGGGATTGATGGCCCGCAAACGTCCTTCCTTGTCGGGCTTGATCCAGGCAATGTCATCCCCCACCGTCCAGACCTTCCAGCCCTCGAAACCCTTAGGCGGAATCAGCATGGCGAGGTTGGTCTTCCCGCACGCGCTCGGGAAGGCCGCCGCAAGATAGGTCTTCTCCCCCGCCGGGCTCTCCACCCCCACGATCAGCATGTGCTCGGCCATCCAGCCTTCGTCGCGCGCGATGTTGGAAGCGATCCGCAGCGCGAAACATTTCTTCCCCAGCAGCGCGTTCCCCCCATAGCCCGATCCATAGGACCAGATCTCGCGAGTCTCCGGGAAATGCACAATGTATTTCTCGGAATTGCACGGCCATGCCACGTCCTTCTGGCCCGGCGCCAGCGGCGCGCCCACGCTGTGCATGCAGGGCACCACGCGCGTATAATCCTTGTCGATTTCTTTGAACACCGGCACCCCGATGCGCGCCATGATCCGCATGTTGACCACGGCATACGGAGAGTCCGTAAGCTGCACGCCGATTCGCGACATTGGCGAACCAATCGGCCCCATGCTGTAGGGCAGCACATACATCGTGCGCCCCTGCATCGCGCCTTTGAAGAGCTCTTTCAGCTTCTTTCGCATCGTGTACGGATCTTGCCAGTTATTCGTCGGCCCGGCATTGTCTTTGGATAGTGAGCAGATGAAAGTCCGGTCCTCCACGCGAGCTACATCGTCAGGCGACGAGCGCGCGTAAAAGCACCCCGGCCACAGATCCTGATTCAGCTTCAGAAAGGTTCCGGCGGCCACCATTTGTTTACAGATCCGGTCATACTCCCCCTGGGTTCCATCCACCCAGTGGATGGCGGCGGGCTTGGTGAGCTCGGCCATCTTTTCGATCCACTTCAACAAGTGCCGATTTTGGCTTAACGGGCGCGAAGACATTCCCTTCTATTCTCCTGCACGCGTTCCGTCCGTTCCTATGTGAAAACTTTGATATGCTTGCGCGATTGAGAACAGAAACCTCCCGCAACGTTGCAGTCGATGCCTATCGCGGTTTTGTCATGGTGCTGATGATGGCCGAAGTGCTGCGCCTGGCGGAAGTCTCCCGCGCGTTTCCCGGTAACGGGTTCTGGGCGTTCTTGGCATTCAACCAAACGCACGTCGAGTGGGCGGGCAGTTCCCTGCACGACATGATTCAGCCCTCCTTTTCGTTCTTGGTGGGCGTCGCCCTGCCTTATTCGCTCGCCAGCCGGATGGCCAAGGGCGCTGCAACCGGAAAGCTATTCCTCCACGCTCTTTGGCGGTCGCTCCTGTTAATCGCACTGGGCGTTTTCCTGCGATCGATGCACTCCTCGCAGACTTACTTCACCTTCGAAGACACCCTTTCTCAAATCGGCCTGGGCTACCCGTTTCTTTTTCTTCTGGGGCTGAAGCCCCGTAAGTGGCAATGGACCGCATTGGGAATACTGCTGTTCGGCTATTGGTTGGCATGGGCGCTCTATCCCGTGCCGGGAAACTTCGCGGCGCATTGGAACAAATACCCTAATTTCGGTAACACATTCGACCAATGGTTCCTGAATTTATTCCCACGGGAAAAGCCATTTGTTTCCAATAGCGGCGGTTACCTCACCCTAAGCTTCATCCCGACCTTGGGCACCATGATCCTGGGGCTCATCGCCGGCGAGTGGCTGCGCGAAGCGGCCCCCGCAATTCCTTTCAAGAAGTTTCTGGTCGCCGGGTTTGCCGGAATTCTCGCGGGGGCTGTTTTGCATTTCGCGGGAATCTGTCCTATTGTCAAACGCATCTGGACGCCATCCTGGACCTTATATAGCGGTGGCATCTGTTTCCTGTTCCTGGCCGCCTTCTGCTGGGTAATCGGATTCCACGGCTATAAGAAGTGGGCGTTCCCACTGATCGTGGTAGGGATGAATTCCATCGCCGCCTACCTGATCGCCCACTTGTGCGAAGACTTCTGTTTCTCCTCCCTGCGAATCAATCTGGGCCCGAACTTCTTCAACTTTCTGGGACGCGGCGTGCAGCCTCTCATGGAAGGCGGCGCCGTGCTTCTGATCTACTGGCTGATGCTGTATTGGATGTACCGGCGCAAGCTGTTTCTCAAAATCTGAATGACGAGCGCGCTCAAGACGGGAGTTCGTGAAAACGTGGAACGAACCCACACCTCGGGTAGGCGTTACTTTCACCCCTCCTCATTTTCTCCCCCGACTGAAGGGCTTTGGCGGGTTGGTAAGTGAGTTTCGCGTAAAAACGCGCGAAAATCCACCTTTAATGTTTTAAGATTTCTGGTGACTCGATCACAGGGTTTCCGCGGGAAGGCCCACGGCTATCCCACCTTTTGCGGTTGCCGACATAAGTTTTCAAAACAAAATCGGTAATGCTCTTGACTTACCGCGACAGCGACTGATATACATGTTTGACATCCCGGTTTCCAGTAATGGGCAAAATTAATTTCCTCGGGAGCAGTACAGGGCGTCGATTCTTCCTCCGTTCAATCGCGGGGGGGGGCTCGCCGCCTCTTCTGCTGTTGCGGCGAATCGCGTAGAGCAGTGCTTCCGGCTCCGTTCCACCGCCGCGGCTTATAAGCTTTCGGCGGGTGAGCATCCGCATCCCACCAATACGGACGAACGGAATTATCCCGGCGGCTCGGCCAGTTATTCGAAAGGTCTCCCGCACGATTCGCTGGGCGAACCCGTGCGCGAGAGTTACGCGAAATTGCTGGCCGCGCTTTCTGAAGGAACATTTGCCGCCCTCGAATCCGTGCCTTTGGGCGGAGTTCTGAAGCTGAGCAATCCGCTGGCGGAAAATGCATTCGACCTGGAAGGGCTCGATTCCTGCCAGTTCACGATGCCCGCGCCACCGGATTGCGGCAGCGCCGCGCAGGCCGCCGAGTTGGTGGAGCTTTACTGGCAGTCTCTGACGCGCGATGTTCCGTTCTCGCGCTGGGACAGGGACGCCACGGTCGCCGCCGCGGCCGCGGATCTAAAAAGCTTCGGACTCCCCTCGACGCCGCAGACGCTATTCCGCATTCCCTTCAAAGGGGTGCTGGACGGGCCGCATGTGTCCCAGTTCTTTCTTTTGCCGGTTCCCTTTGGAAGCATGCCGATGGAGCAGCGCTACGTGGCGCCGGTGCCGGGCCAGAGCTTTGGGGTGAGCGTTGCGGACTGGCTGGCCATGCAGAACGGCGCGAAACCTTCGGCGCAGACGCAGTACGAGATGGGTCCGCGCTATCTGGCCACGCCGCGCGACCTGGCCGAATTTGTACATCGCGATTATCCGTTTCAGGCATACCTTTGCGCGGCGCTGATTCTTTCAAATTTCGGCCTGGATGCATTGAGCGAAACGAACCCCTATAAGTGGTCAAAAAGCCAGGCGGGGTTTGTGACGTTTGGCGCGCCGCACGTGATCGACTACATGGCTCGAGCGTCGAATGCGGCTCTGAAAGCGGCCTGGTATCAGAAATGGCTGGTGCACCGGCGCATCCGGCCCGAGGAGCTAGCGGGACGGGTGCATCACACGATTTCGGGCACGGCGAAATATCCGGTTAACGCGAGTTTGCTGAAGTCGCCGGTGCTGGATCTGATTCATTTCGCGAATGGTTCGCATTTGTTGTCGCAGGCTTATCCGGAGGGGTGTCCGGCGCATCCGTCATATCCGGCGGGACATGCGGCGAT
>Ga0326727_10010626_pt1 | contig 21848 bp, 24 predicted proteins | sample MB2enrmetagenome_FD_207643 | JGI IMG/M metagenome (GOLD analysis project Ga0326727, IMG submission 207643) | Lab enriched peat soil microbial communities from McLean, Ithaca, NY, United States - MB29MY | ecosystem: Environmental > Terrestrial > Soil > Wetlands > Peat | place: USA: New York...
GACGAAAACGAACTTTGCCTTTATGCATTCCCCCGCAGGGTAAGAAACGTGGGTCGGGTTGTCCCGCAAATAGTGCTAACCCTTCAAGTGCTAGGTAGTTGGGCAGCAGGACGGACGCGCCCTACGCGTTCGCCAGAAAGTCATCGCGAATCCCCCTGGTCCGCACCAAAACGGTCTTGCGCTGGCAGGACTCTCCGTGATTGCATAGGGCATCCGGCTGGCAGGATTGCATCGAGCATCGCGCGTTACCTACGGGCGGTGAATGACCGCGCAGCGGTCAAGCCAGGCCGACATACATTATGCGTGAACTCAGCAGCCCTCAGAGCGGCATACTGGACACTACGGGCAGTATCAAGACCCGCTACGGCCTGGTCCGCCGCCAATACGTCAAGCCCCGGAACCCTTGCACCGCGGCACAAGTGCGCATCCGCTCGAATCTGGGCCGCGTCGCGGCCCGGTGGCGCGCTCTGAGCGACGAACAGCGCGGCGCCTGGACGATCGCCGCCAGGAAGGCCCGTTCGCGCCGCCGCGTTGGCCAGTCCAGCTACCTCACCGGTTGCCAGTTCTTCATCAAGATCAACTGCGCCCACGCCGCTGTAAGCCTGAGCGAACTCGTGGATCGGCCCGCGGCCCCGGATTTCGACGCCAACCCGGTGAGCGGGTTCGTCATCACGAACAAGTGTGGTCCATGTTGCCGGTTTTGTGGTTCGAACGGTCTAAGCCGCTCGACAAGTCATGTGGGTTGTTCCGGGTGGCTGGAAGCCGACCTCACCGTCAGGTAAGGATGCCTGACGCCACATCCGTCATGTTACTCCATCGGCTGGTCAGCGGGCTCCCCCCGAAGCCGAGGTAGTCTCTTTGACGGCCTGCGCCACCTGGCGGCTCATATCGGCTGCCAGTTCGCTCAGGGTGGCGACCGCGCCGGACGGATCAGCCTGCGGCACCGGGCCCTGGTGTGCCAACCGGCATCCGCCCGCCTTCAGCGTCTTTTCCCCGCCCGGCGACAGAACCCGCCACCAGGCCACCAGTACGCCTTCGCCCTCGGTGTCCACGTCGAATTGCTCAATGAGGACATAGACCTCCGCCGAAACGTCTGCGTTCTGCCAGGCGGACAGCCGGATCTGGTCGCTGGGCAGCAAGGTGGCCAGGTTCGCCGCGAGCACCCGCTGCAGACCGGCGTCCAGGCGCTCGGCCCAGAACGCCGAGGGCAGATAGTCAATCTCGTTGGTGCCCTTGCGTACGGCCAAAGAAGTGTTGAAAAGATAGGCCGCGAGCTTGACCGGCCCCACCCCCACAGCCACTCCACGGCTCGGCGTGGCGGCGGGCTCGGCGGCGGGCAACGCACTCAGGACGAAATGACGTGCCGTGGGTTTCGCGGGTTTGAGAAAGCCAAAGCAACCGGTGAGGCTCACGACCACCGCCAGCGCCAGCAGAAGGCGCGCAGGCGCAGACAGCCGTAAAAGCCAGGCCAGCGGGGCGATGCCGTCTGGCTTGCTCCCCGCGGCACCCACCGCGCGTGCTTCCCGACTTTGGACTTTAGACTTTAGACTTTGGACTTCTTTACGTGTTTTCATGGCTTTTGCGGCGCTGCGCGCCCGGTGATGAGGGCGTTGGGGTGTTGCTGGAGGAATTCCATTAGCGTGGAAACCGATTCGGCCGTGCCGGCGAGCTGGCGCAGCAGTTGGTCCAGGTCGTGCTGCAACGGCGCATCGGGCCGGAGCATGCTCCGCAGATTGTCCGCGGTACCTCGCAACTGCGCCAGGGTGCGATTGGCCTCGGCCAGCGAGTTGGTGACGCTTTCCGCCAAGGGATCCACGCGGCCGTTGAGTTTCTCGCCCAGGGCCTTGTATTGGTCCAGCGTCGTCCGCACGGAGGCGAGGGTGTTGGTGATGTCGGGCGAGGTAATGAGCTGGTTCAGCGAACCGAGCGTGTTGGTGACCGCGGCACTGACCTCTCCCATGTGCATGTTTTCCAGGACCTTATCCAGTCGGGTGATCAGGCCGTTGATATTTGTGCTGATGCCCTTGATGTCCAGGCTGGCGAGGTTTTCCATCAAAGCCTGGATCTGCGTCGGCTCGGTCGGGATCTCGGGATAGCGCTTTTCCAATTGATGGAGGACCGGCGGCGGCGCCTTTGGGTTGCGGCGCAATTCGATGTAGAGGACCCCGGTGACCAGGCTCTCCGCCTGCAAGGACGCGCGCATGCCGTTCCTGACACGCTCCTCGAGGTAGGTTCCCGTGAAATCCATCAGGGGCTCGCTCATCCGCTGGTTGATGAGCTTCTCCTCCAGCTCGATGATGACCGGCAGGGAAAGATCATTGGTGGCCTGGTTGAAGCGGACCATCACGCGCTTGACTGAGCCGATCGTGACGCCGCGAATCTTGACGGGGGCGCCCTCCTGGAGGCCGTTGAGCGATTGATCGAAGTAGATGATGCAATCGAGCGTTTTCGTGAAGAGCTTGGACGAGCTGAAGAGCAGCAGGCCCGTCACACCCAGGGCGACGCCGATGACAATAAACAGTCCGATGGAAACGGGATTGGGTTTCTGGCTCATAAAGGTAATGGGGTCATACGGGTTTGGCGGCGGCGGCGGTCGAGGCCGACTTCTCGCCCCGCGTGAGAAACTCCTGCACCGCCGGATCGGTGGAGTGCTTCAGCATTTCGCGCGGGCTGCCGTTCGCTCGCATCGTGCGGGTGTTGGGGTCGAGGAAAACCGAGTTGTCGGCGATGGTGAAGATGCTGGCCAGTTCATGTGTCACGACCACGAACGTGGCACCCAGCGTGTCGCGGAGCTGCAGGATCAGCTCATCGAGGTTCCGCGAGCTGATCGGGTCCAGGCCGGCCGAGGGCTCATCGAAGAACAGAATCTCCGGGTCGAGCGCCATGGCGCGGGCCAGCCCCGCACGCTTGCACATGCCGCCGGAAATCTCCGCCGGGTAGTAATCTTCAAACCCCTTGAGTCCCACCAGCGCCAGCTTCAGTCGGGCGATGTCCGCGATGTCTCCGGGGGACAAATCAGTATATTCGCCCAGCGGCAGGGCAATGTTTTCCGCCAGCGTCATCGAGCTCCAGAGGGCGCCGCTCTGGAAGAGCACGCCGAACCGCCGCAACCTCTCCTGCCGCGCCTCATCGCTGGATTGCCAGAACGGGGCGCCATTGTAGAGGATATCGCCCTTTGCCGGTTGCTTCAGCCCGATCATGTGCCGCAGCAAGGTGCTCTTACCGCAGCCGCTGCCGCCCATGATCACGAAGACTTCCCCGCGCTTGATTTTCGCGCTGATGTCCTTCATCACCACAAACGACCCATAGGCCATCGTCAGGTCGCGGATCTCGATTTTGATGTCAGCGTCGCTGCTCACGGCTCAGATGTGCAGGGCGCTGCAGAGCACGGCGAACAGACCATCCGAGGCGATGATGGTGGTGATGCCGGTCACCACTGCAGACGTGGTCGCCTGGCCCACCGCCGCGGCGTTGGTGCCGCATTGCATCCCGCGCAGGCATCCGGTTAGCGCTATCACCACCCCAAAGAAGGCCCCCTTGCAGATGCCCAGCAGGAACGAGGTTAGGCTGATGACCGCGATGGTGCGGCTCAGGTACAGCGTGGGCGTGACATTCAGCATCAGCGTCGAGACCAGGAACCCGCCCCCGATGGCAATGACGTCGGCGAAAACGCACAGCAACGGCATCATCAGGATCAGCGCCAGCATGCGCGGCAGCACCAGAAACTCAACCGGCGAGATGCCGAAGGTCTGGAAAGCCTCGATCTCCTGGTTCACCTTCATGGTGCCCAGTTGCGCGGCAAACGCCGCGCCGGTGCGGCCACACAGGATAATCCCGGTCATGATGCAGCCCATCTCCCGGACCGCGGCGATGGCCACCAGGTCAGCCGTATAGATGGAGGCGCCGAACATCGCCAACTGGGTCGCGCCCACAAATGCCAGAATGAGACCGATCAGGAAGTTGATTAGGGCCACAATGCCCAATGCCTGGGGACCGCATTCCTGCATTACCATGAACGTGTCCACCCAGCGGAACTGGGCCTTGCCCCGCAGCATTTTCAGAAACGCCAGTACGTTCTCCCCCATGAACCGCAGCATGCCGGCCCCACCTTCCCACACCGCCAGCCCGGATACGCCCACCCGCTGCAGGAACGGCGGCTGCTCTTTGCTCCGGGCGGCACCCCTCTTCTCGGGTACAGCCACGGCGAGCCCGATCAGCTTGGCCAGGCCCTCCGGCAGCGTCTCCGTACGAACCTTGACCCCCTTCTGATCACATAGGCCGAGGCACTTGAACAAGAGGGCCACCAGGCCGCTGTCCCAGCGCCCGAGAGCGGCGGTGTCAAATGCCAGCGCCGTTATGCCCCCGCCCGCCAGTTCCTTTTCAACCGCTCCTAGCCCGGGCTTCTCGGACTGCGCTCCCCAATCCCCCGCCAACCCGACAAGCAACACCCCGTCGGGGGCTCGGCGGACGGTCAAATCGGTCCGGGCGGGTTCGTCGCTCATGGGAACTCAGGCTAGCAGGCTCAGGGTATTTAGAACTGGAAGGCGATATCCGCCCCGAAGGCCCAGCCGCTAATGGGCCCACCCCATATATACGAAACGCCGATGCCAATCCACTGCACCTTCCACAACTCGCCCAGGAAGTCCAGCACCAGCCGAGGATGGATTTCATACAGATGGTCGGTGCCCGTGCCACTCTTGAGACCGTCAAACAACTCCTGCCGGTTAAAGTAGCCACCCGTGCGCAATTCATGCCCCCACAACTGCTTGCCCGTCGGAATGTCCACGTCAATCTGGTTCTTCCAGGTCTCTGAATCCCCGTTGATTTTCAGGTTTGAGGTCGAGGTGTTGAAGCTCTCGGTGTGGAAATAGGTGTAATCCGACGAGAGGGTAAGGATCGTCCGGTGCCAGGTGTACAAGTACTGCACGTTGCCGGCGGGCCGAACGGTCCAAGTGTCGGCCGTCCAGTTGATCAGGCCCAGTTGGTTCGCCTCCTGGTAGTTGGCCTGACCAAACGCGCTGTAGGCCGCGTATTTGTTTTCCGTGTGTCCGTACATCCCCATGATGGTCGGCGCCAGGCTCAGGTGGTCGTTGAACCAAAAGCGCCCGCCGCCGCCGAACTGGATCGCGAAGGTGTCATACTTGGTCACGTCCCCTTGCAGTTCGCCAGTCTGAAACACCTTCTTGCTGTCTATGGTGCCCATCGAGCCTTGCAGCCGGGGTTGAAACCCAATCCCTGTGTCGCCGAGCGGCTCGGGGTCGCCGATGTCGCCATAGCCGCCGAACTTGTTGACCGAGACATCCACTTTCCCATCTGGATTCCGGAAGGACTTATAGTTGCCGCCGGAGAGTCCGTAGTCCCCGCCGAAGACGGTCAATGTCTCCACCCGATCTCCCACCATGTTGTTGAACTGGGACTCGAACTCAGGCAGCGTTTGGGAGTGAACCCCAGCCGGAGCCAGGATGGTGACCGCCAGCCCAACGGCTAGCGCCGTTGCTGCCTGGCGATGGGAGGAATGGGAATAGGTGTGTTTCATCGTAGTTTTATGCTTCCGGGTGTGTTGTCGCTTATCCTCAGATAGCTGTCAACAGTTTGATGGAATCTTATGAGTCAAAGGGGGCTGTCGGCGCGGGGTCGTCCGCGAGCCCGTGAGAGTCTAGCCGCCAGCAGGCGATAGGCCAGGGCGGCTGCCACGGAGCCGGTCAGGAGAATCAAGATCAGCGCCAGCCCGAGCCAGAACGCGTGGTGCGCCACGCGCTGGGCGTCCACGGTCGCCTCTTGCCGGAACCGGGCCAACTGGGGAGTGGTTTCGTTCACGGAGTTCAGCAGCCCTCCGAGGTCTTTGGCGGCGGCGCCGACCTAGCTGGCGGCGGCGCCGTAGTCCAACACGTTGAATGGCTTGCTGTTCGTGGCATCGGGCGGCCGATTGGTGGCCGGAGAAACGGACCGAACGAAGGCGTCAAGCGATTGGACGGCGGCGTTGACGGAAGTGGCCATCTGGCTGCCGGCGTTAAGGGTTTCGCGCGTCTCGGCCAAAAGGGCGCGGGCCTTCTGCTCTTCGGCGGCCAGCCCGATGAACAGGTTGGTGCGTTCGGCGGCCAGACCCGCCAGGATTTGATTGATGGCGGCCTCGCGCTGGTCGTTGACAACCTTTGGCAACTGGTCCGCAAGGCGCGCGAACGCCTCGGTCGAGCGGGTCAGCCGTTCGGTATCGGAAAGGATCTGCTTCGTCTCGGGCTGGTTGGCTAACTCGAGACTCAGCAACTGCACCTGCCAGTTCAAGAGGGTGGGCATGCGCTGGCTGTAGTAAATGGCGCGCTCGGCCAATTGGCGGGTTTCCTGGATGGCCTGAGCTGTCGGGTCTAAACCAGAAAGGGGATTCAGGAAGAGCAGACTGAACACGCTGTTGGGTGGGGGCGAGGCCACTTGCTGTGACATGCCTACCGCTGCGGCCAGTTCCCGAAACCGGATCGCATCCACGTGACGCTGATTGGGGTGCTGCCGGCGCCAGGCCTCGATCATGCCCATCAGCTCCTTTTGCTGATCGGGTTTGAGCGGCCGGTCCGCCAATGCCCAGGCATTGGTTTCCAGCCGGCGCTGGTTTTCCGCGAGCGGCAAGGCCGCCTCGCCGAAGACCTCCACACTATAGTCTTCTGCGACCATGCGCGCCGCGGTCGCCAGAACTACCAGGTCCAAGGCATTGAGGGCGGCGTTGGGCCCGGTCGCATCAATGAAGGCGGCAGTGGCCTGGCCCAACTTCCACTTCACCCCGGCGATACGAGCCTCCGCCGTCGAGGCCTTGGCGGTGAAGTCATCGGCCGCCTGTGCTTCCGACGAGGCATAACTGTCCGCGAAGCGCATCACCTCGAGTTCCAGGAGGGCCAGCGAGATCGGCTCGCCCGACGCCGCCTTGAGCGAGGCGATCTGGGCTTTCGGCTGCGAGGGCGGGAAGAAGAGGTGCCCGCAGCCCCCCGAGGTCAGGGCCAGCAGGGCTGGAACGGTCCAGCCCGCCCGCCGGAGGAAGCGGGTCAGGCTGGATGTTTCACCGCGGCCAAGCTCCCCACCTCGTAGCGCAGATTTCCAATCTGCCGTATCGCAGGTTTCTAACCTGCTGGCGCCGCCTGCTCCTCCCGAGCCCTGCGGATCGGAGATCCGTGATGCCGCAGATGGGAAATCTGCGCTACACGGGTTGCGGAGTCTCGCCAGGCTCATGGGCGGCGCTGTGAGTCCGCTGGGTGGCTACAGGTTGGCCGTGCCGAAGTCGCCTTGCTTGAAGAGCATCAGGCGCTTGTCCATCCGCTGCCCCCACGACTCGAACGCCAGTTTCGCGTCGTTCCACGTGCTGTTAAACTTGGTACGGAGGGCCTTGGTCCCGGCCCGCGCATCCATAGCCGCGCAGACGCGCTGGCCGGTTTGCCCATCCAGGAATTCAGCCTCGACGAACACAACGCCCACACCAATGTCGGTGCCGGTGATCAGGCGCTTGCCGAAGCTGATTACCTTCAGCGGGAGATAGACGCTGCTCACGAAGTTGATGGCCGGTTTGGAGGGCCGCCCGTCCGTGATGGCCGCATGGACGATCAGCACGTCCGGCCCGCCCTGGTCAACGATCTGGAAGTTATTGGTCAGGCCTTCATACAGGGCGTTGTAGGCCTCCTGGGGCAGCATCTTTTGGGTCTCCTCGTCCATCTTGTTTATCCTGGATTCCGGATCGTCGGACTTCCACAGTTCAACAGGTTTGATCCAGATCTTCGTGTACTTGGACCAGTTGGCGTTCGTATCTATATAGATGTAGTTGGCCTCCCCTTTCTCCCCCTTCTCCAACATGGAGTAGTCGCCCAGGAACCCAGACTACTGGTCTTCCTTGACCTGGCGTGTCGTAGCGCACCCGACCAAGCCTACCAGCAAACACGCTGCCAGGGCGGGTGTCAGGACATTGGCTATTGTTGATCTCCTCATTTGCTCTGCCTTTCTTTCTTGTGGTTTGGTTTATGTTCCAGCTTTCGTGTCTCTTTGGCCTGCTGCCGCTTCCAGTGAGCCGGCTGCCAAGACCTGAATCAATGTGCCGCGATCACTTGGACTGGAGGCAAATCGCCAGGGGTTCGGTGGCCCGCACCACGGCCTCGTCCCCCTTCTGCACACCGAGCAGCGTGTCCGGCAGGGCCACCTTGTATTCCTTCCTGCTCCCATCGGCATATTCCAACTTGAGCAAGCGATAGCTGCGATCCACGTTGACGACCTTGGCCTGGGAATCCGTGGTTTGCAGCAGCACGCTCGCCGGTTGGCCGCCCTCGGGCGTGCCAGCCACTGTTACTCCCGCCCCAGCGGGCGGCGGCGGCCCGTTCTTGACCAGGAAGATGGTCACGGCATCGGCAAGCGTGGCCTTCACCTTGTCGCCGATCTGGATCTGGCCGAGGTTGGCGACTTGCGGGGCCACCTTGCATGTGGTGGTGGTGCCAGCCGAGGACCGGAGGCCCAAGGTGCTTCGGCCCTGCGCAATGTCGGTCACGACGGCCTTCTCGTGAGAGGTCTTGACGACGGTCGTGCCGCCGGCAAGGCTTGGGCTGCTTTGAGTCGCCAGGGGGTTGGCCGGCGGCGTCTTGCACCCAGCCAGGCCCAGCCATGCTGTCGGGATGATTAGTGTCGCTGTGAGTTTTAGTGTCTTGGTCTTCATAATTCGTTCTGCCTTATAGTTTAATCTGCATGATAAACCTGTCTGCCTTTGTTGGGTTTGTGATCCTTCGATATGGTTCCTGGTTGGTGGTTTGTCAACTCGGTAGTTTACTGGGCCGGGATGGTAATCAGGGGCACCGCTTCTTTCTCACCGGTGTCCGCCAACGTGAACACCATCATCATGAACGAGAACACGCGCTTGGACTTCAGGTCCCGGTCGTCAATCCAGAACCAGTGAGCCGATTGTCCACGAACAAATCCGCATCGTAGTCGCCAATCAAGGTCCCGTCTTCGTCCTGGACCTTGAGGGGGTGTTCCTGTTTGACGAATGGCCAGCCCTTCCTCTGCGAGCTTTGTGACCTCCTCGGCGTAGCCAGACCCGACCCGATGCGCGAAACAGGCTACGCGTTCGAATCCGACGTAACGGAGCGGTGAGCGCTGCCCTGGCAACGGTGAAGGAGCCGGTGACCACCATCGAGCTAGCCAAACGTTTCGCCCGGGCCAAGCCGGCGGACGTGGGGGAGATCCTCGAAACTCTGTGCGCTATGGGCAAGGCGCGGCGCGGCAACACGCACGAGACCTATCTGCCGTGACGGTTTCCCTGGGAGGGCGAGCGTACTCGCGAGCTCAAACTCCTCCGCATGTATTGAGATTCAGGGCTCGCAAGCACGCTCACCTTCCCTACGATCATCCCTCGCATCGGCTGCTCCCAAAAAGAGGCTTCATTTAGGGTCTGATTAGCCCCATTCCAAACAAAACAAATAGGTGTAAGTGCCTGTATAATAGTGTATTACATGCTTATCAACTATAATCTCTATTACATCAGTTGACATACAGTACTATCGCGCTATACTGCCTCCAGTTTAAGACCAGGACAACGATGAAAACGGCAGCTTTAAGAGCAGGAAAAGAGAAGGTCGAGCCCTCGTGGGTGAGGCTGGTCCAGGCCCAGGTCGAGACGATGCGCTTCGGCGTCGTGCAAATAGTCGTCCACGACTCCCGGGTGGTGCAGATCGAGCGGACGGAGAAGCTGCGTTTGGACAAATCGGAACCCAAAGCCCATTTCCCGGGTGCATCCGAGATCGGGGACTTTCAGCACCGGTATGTTCCTCCTGCTGAAGGGGCATCCATCAAGGAGGCGCCCGCAGAAGATTTCCCTGCCGGCCAGGCAACTGGAGGCGACACAAAACCATAAGAACCTAATAACGAAGCTGACCGGACGACCGGAGGTTTTCTGTAGAACACCAGAAGAATAAATGAAAAGCACCTTGTTTGTCGGAATACGCAATTCAGTCATGAACCACCACATCCCGCTTGCGCCGCTCGTTGCCGCCATGCTGGTTGCGGCCGCGTCTACTGGCCGGCTGGCAGCGCAGGAAACCAATGCCGCCGCCGCCAACGCGGAGAAACCGCCGCCGCTGCCGCTCCACCAGATCGAGGGTAATGGCGGCATTTTCTCCACGCTGTCCGCCTAACCTGGTCAACCCGCCGCGCGACGGCGAGCTGGTTGGCCGGCCGGCGGTCGGCTTCTCTTATATCAACCTGGGCCACGGGCAGAACCTGGAAGCGTTCACGCTCACGGAGACGCCCTGGAAGCGGCTGGAGCTGGGCTTCGGCTACGAGAACTTCGACTTGGGGGACCTGCCCGAAGCGATCTCCCGCTCAGGAGGCCCGCCCATCAACGGGTCCCTGTCGGTATATAATGTCAACGGTCGGCTGCAATTGTTGAAGGAGGGTGAGTTTGATCAGAAATGGATTCCTGCGCTGACAGCCGGGGTCCACTTCAAGACGGCGTGGACTACACGCTCTACGCCTCAAAGCTCCTGACCTTCCTTCCTCGTCCCGTCCTGCTGGAAGCCGGCGGGCGGGCGACCGAGGGCGCCTGGAACGGGCTGGCCGGCTTCACGGATTCCTACAGCTACCTGTTTGAAGGCAACGTCGTGGTGTTCGTCACTGACCGCATTCTCCTGGCGGCCGAATACAAGGAGATGCCCAACGACTACACGCCCACACCCCTAATCCGGAAATCCGGCGATTGGTGGACCCTCGACGCGGCCTACGTCGTCAGCAGCCACTTCACCATCGCGGCTGGCTATGGGCACTTCGGCGGCGTGCTGAACCACAACGCAGACGGCGTTTGGGGCATCACGACAAAATGGGAGTTCTAAGCCTCAACAACCTGACTGAGTCAAAAACCGGGCCTGGCCGGCTCCGGCCAGGCCGAATTACGAACAATCATTATTATACCAAGAACCTATGAGCATCTCATCGAAGAACCTCAGCACGCTGGCGTTGCACGCCGGCCAAGTCCCTGACCCGACCACCGGCGCGCGGGCCGTGCCGATTTACCAGACGACCTCGTACGTCTTCAAAGACTCCGATCACGCCGCCAACCTGTTTGCGCTGAAGGAGTTCGGCAACATCTATACGCGGATCATCAACCCGACCAACGACGTGTTCGAGCAGCGCATCGCGGCGATCGAGGGCGGCACGGGCGCGCTGGCCGTGTCGTCCGGGCAGGCGGCGACCACGCTGGCGTTGCTGAATATCACGCAGGTGGGCGACGAAATCGTGTCGGCCAACAACCTCTACGGGGGCACCTACCAACTCTTCCATTACACGCTGCCCAAGCTGGGCCGCACCGTGAAGTTTGTGGATTCGCAGAATCCGGAGGCCTTCCGGAAGGCCATCACGCCGAAGACGCGGGCGATTTATGCGGAGACCATCGGCAATCCGAAGCTGGACGTGCCGGACTTCGAGGTGATTGCGAAGATCGCCCACGGCGCCAGCGTGCCGCTGGTGGTGGACAACACCGTCGGCGTGGGCCTGGTGCGGCCAATTGATCACGGGGCGGACATCATCGTGGACTCGGCCACCAAGTATATCGGCGGCCACGGCACCTCGATTGGCGGGGTCGTCGTGGACTCGGGCAAGTTCAAGTGGAACAACGGCAAGTTCCCCGAGTTCACGGAGCCGGACCCGAGCTATCATGGGCTGAAGTTCTGGGAGGTCTTCGGCAACTTCCCCGGCCTGGGCAACGTGGCGTTCATCATCAAGGCACGCGTGCAACTGCTGCGTGACCTCGGGGCCGCGCTCAGTCCGTTCAACGCGTTCCTGTTCCTGCAAGGGCTGGAGACTTTGCCGCTGCGCCAGCGCCAGCATTCCGAAAACGCCCTCGAAGTGGCGCGGCATCTTAAGCAGCACCCGCTGGTGACCTGGGTTGTCTATCCCGGCCTGCCGGACGATCCCAACCACAAGCTGGCCGCGAAGTACCTCAAGAAAGGCTTCGGCGGCATCCTGGGCTTCGGCATCGAGGGCGGCTTGGCGGCGGGCCGGAAGTTCATCAATTCCGTGAAGCTGTTCTCGCATCTGGCCAACATCGGCGATTCCAAGAGCCTGGTGATTCACCCGGCTTCGACCACCCACCAGCAATTGACGGAGGAGGAGCAAGCTGCCACCGGCGTGACGCCGGACTACGTGCGGTTCTCGATCGGCATCGAAGACGTGGAAGACATCAAGGCCGACATTGACCAGGCCCTGAAGGCTTCACAGCAATAAAATCACCGGCGACGGGTCCGCTTCCTCTGCCATCGGCAGCCTGGAGGCACACCGCCAAACAACCAGTAGAACCAAGAATGAATAGAATGAGTTATGAGCACTGAAATCATCCAAAACAACGAAGTTGCCAACCGGGCTTACCGCCTTTGGGAACAGGCCGGACGGCCCCACGGACGAGACCTGGAATTCTGGATCCAAGCTGAGGCGGAGACCCGCGCGGCTGCGGGAGCGCAGCCGAAGGGCCTCGGCCGACGGAAGAAAGACACTTCCAAATCGGGCCGAGCGTTTACCCTTATCGAGCTGCTGGTAGTCATCGCGATTATCGCCATCCTGGCGAGCCTGCTGTTACCGAGCCTGGCCAGGGCGACAAGCATCGCGAGGCAGACCAGTTGCTTGAGCAACGTGCGCCAGATTGGTCTGGCGTATCAGGGCTTTCTGGCGGACAACGCCGATCGTTTCCCGGCGTATGTGACCGAGCGGACAGCGCCCGCGGGCACCCCGGACACCGCGGAGGCGCGGGCGCCGTATTCGTATCGGCAGCAGTTGATTCCCTACATCGGCACAGGCACGAATATTTTCGCCTGCCCGATTGCGCCGAAATGGCCCGCTCCGGCGCCCGGCGCGTGGTACAACACCGATTACGGCAACAACCATAATGAAGAGAATCTGCCCGGGGCGTCACAGCAAGCCTGGTATCAGGCCCACCCGGATTTTGGCTTCAATGAAACTGTCACCATGAGTTCGCTGCCGCGCCCCAGTGACTTCGTCATGCTGGGCGACGCGGGACGTTCCGACGGCACCGCCTCCCGCGGCGGGATGTATCCGCAGCCCTGGGCCTTTGACATCAGTTCCCAGGCCCGAATGCTGGGACGGCATCCCAAGGGGACGGCCAACATCACCTATGCCGACGGCCATGCCAGTGGCAGCATCACGAACCGAACCTGGCGGACGGAACAGGACAACAACTGGCGTCGTTACCAGATCACCAGCGACATCAACTGACCGAGCAAGTCACCATGCCTACCGTGCTTGGAAACCCACCAGCGCACCGTCGCGCGGCGCAGTCGCCCCAGCGCACGCTCGAATCCCTCACCACGCCGTTCGACGAAATCGCCCGCCATTCCACCAGCCTCAGCGTGTGCCCTCCGGGCCGGTTCGAGCTGGCCGGGCACGGCGTGGCCTTGCCCCGCTACCTGTTCCTGGGGCCGCAGGGAGGCGCCGAACCTCTGCGGATCGGAATCTATGCCGGCATTCATGGCGATGAACCCGCCGGCTCTTTCGCCCTGCTGCGCTTTGTACAGTTGCTGGAGGAGAAGCCCGAGATTGCCCGGGGCTATTGCCTGTTTCTCTACCCGGTCTGCAACCCGACTGGCTTCGAAGATAACACCCGCCACAACCGCAATGGGCAAGATCTGAACCGCGAGTTCTGGCGCAATTCCTGCCAGCCCGAAGTCCGTCTGCTTCAGTCCGAGCTGTGGTCCCATGCCTTTAACGGCATCATTTCCCTGCACACCGACGACACGAGCGATGGCGTCTATGGCTATGCGCACGGGGCAATACTGACGCGTCATCTTCTGGGGCCGGCCCTGGCGGCCGCCAGCGAATTCCTCCCTCTGAATCAAGAGGCTCTCATTGATGGCTTTCGCGCCCGGGATAGCATTATTCGCCAGGGCCACGCGGGGGTGCTCTGCGCGCCGCCCGGGATGAAGCCGCGCCCGTTCGAAGTCATCCTCGAGACGCCCCACCACGCTCCGCAGTATCTGCAAGAAGCGGCCCTGGCGGTCGCCCTGCGCACGATCCTGCACGAATATCGGCAGTTCATTGCCTACGCCCAAAACCTGTAAGTCAAACCAAGAAAAGAAAGCAACCATGCCCATACATCAAGACATCATTAGCACTGTGGGTCTAACCCCGCTCATCAAATTGAACCGGATCACCGATGGCGCGCCCGCGACCATTGCGTTGAAGAGCGAGTTCTTCAACCCGCTCGGCAGTGTGAAGGACCGGATCGGTTACGCCATGATTGCCGCCGCCGAGCGCCAGGGCATCCTGACGCCCAAGACCACTATCATCGAGCCCACCTCGGGCAACACCGGCATTGCGCTGGCCTTTGTGGCCGCTGCCAAAGGCTACAAGCTCATCCTTACGATGCCGGAGACCATGAGCGTGGAGCGGCGCACCTTGCTGGCCCTGCTGGGCGCCAGGCTGGTGCTTACGTCCGGGCCTGAAGGGATGAAGGGCGCTATCCGAAAGGCCGAGGACCTGAATAAGGAGATACCCGATTCCTGGATTCCGCAACAGTTCGAGAACCCTGCCAATCCCGAAATCCACCGCAAGACCACCGCCGAGGAAATCTGGTACGACACCGACGGCAAGGCCGACATACTGGTCTCGGCAGTCGGCACCGGAGGCACCATCACCGGGGTGAGCGAAGTCATCAAGTCGCGCAGGAAGTCCTTCCAGTCCATTGCCGTAGAGCCCAAGGACTCGCCGGTGATTACCCAGACCCGGAATGGCGAGCCCCTCAAGCCGGGACCGCACAAGATTCAGGGCACCGGGGCCGGCTTCGTACCCAAGAACCTCAACCTGCAAATCGTGGATGAGGTTATCACCGTCAGCAACGAGGACGCTTTTGCCACCGCCCGCCGGCTGGCGATCGAGGAAGGCATCCTGGCGGGCATTTCTACCGGCGCCAACGTCTGGGCCGCGCTCCAAGCCGCCAGGCGTCCGGAGAACAAGGGCAAGCTCATCGTGACAATCGGTTGCAGCACCGGCGAACGTTACCTCAGCACCGCGCTGGCAGACGAAGCTCGCAGGCAGGTTCAGTCCTGACGCAAGTTGCTCCTTTGCCGCCCAGGAACGCATTCGCCAAGTCACCGGGGAATTGGACGAGCACCGGAAGCGTGCCCAAAATCTCAGCCTGACACTGACCGGGATATATATCGTGCCGGAGAAGCTGCGCGCCAATGAGGAGCTGAACGCCGAGGAGAAGCAGATTCATGATGCGGGTCTGGTGTCGGTGCTCCGGCAGCTTCACGATGATTTGGACGCGGCGGTGTTCGCGGCCTACCGCTGGCCGCCGACGCTGACGGACGCGGAAATCCTGGAGCGGTTGGTGGCGCTGAACGCCGAGCGGGCGAAGGAGGAAGCATAGGGTTTGGTGCGCTGGTTGCGCCCCGATTACCAAAACCCGGGCGGCGCCCAGACGCAGCAGACCGCCCTCCCGGTCGAAGTTGAACCCGAAACCACGCCCGGGAAGCAGCGGCCTGGGGAACTCCCCTGGCCGAAGACACTGTCCGAACGGGTCAAGGCGGTCAGCACGGCCCTGGCAGCGTCGAAGGAATCGGTGAGAGCCACCGATGTTTCCAAGCGCTTCGCCTGGGCCAAGGCGGCGGATGTGGGAGAGATCCTCGAGACGCTCTGTGCCGTGGGCAAGGCGCGGCGCGGCGCGGGGGACGCGACGTTCTTGCCGTGACGCCGTTCACGCTGCGACACTCCCGCGGGCATGTTGCCCAACTCGCTTGCGGGGTTGGCGGAAGGGGGCGCTGCCCCTAGCGCGCCTCCAGATGTTACGATAACCCAAGCGCTTCGGACATCTGCGGCTGTCCTTGGCGCGCTCGGGACAGCGCGCCCTACCGCGGGGCCATTTGGGTGCCACGCCCCCGCCAGAACCCCCAGAGCGCACCGCTACTACCTCCTTATTACCCATCTAGTACCTCCCATATACCTCCCAATTACCTCCCTTATACCTACCTTGTACCTCCCTATTGGCAAGAGAGGTACTAGGCAGGTACTAGGTAAGTACGTGGTATATACCACCGAGGTATAGCGCAGGTAACAGGGAGGTAATAGCGCGAGTCACGCGCGGCGATTGCCTGCAGTTTAAGGCATGAGGCACAGGACTCCTGATCCGTGGAAATGGGGTGAGTCTTTCCCCTGCCCCCTCCCCCCGTGCCGTGATCTGAGGGCGGCCGCTCTCCTTGCGAGGACCGGCGATGGGAGAATGGGCGTTTCAACTGAAGGGTCACGGCCGAGGCGACCGGTGAGGGTCAGGGCCCGGGTTGCGGTGCCGGGACGATAGCGCTGGTCTGTTTGGGGAGGTCGTTCCAGCCATCAATATGTTGGCGGGTTCGGATCCAGATGGCCAGGCCAACCGGGATCAGGCCATACCAGCCAACATAAAGATCGGTGATGTCGCTCCAGCCGGCGGTTGGGGCGGGCAGGAAACCGAGGTTGGGGAAGTGCTGGACGCAGGAGACCCCGGTGCTGCGCGGGGCGGCGCCCTGGACGATGGTGTATTGAGCCGGCAGGCTGGGGACGCGGAGTTTGAGGGTAATGACGCCCGCGTCGTTGGTGATCCGCAGCTCCTCGACAGGGTTCAGGTTGAAGGCCGGCACCGGGGGCGGCAGGTCGAACTGGCCCAGGCGAAGGTCGGCGCGGCAGAAGTTTATCCGGCAATAGTAGTTGTAGCCATTGAGGGCCACCTGCCGGCCCAGGCGGCTCATGGTGTAGCTGTCGGCGGCGGCGATGCGCCAGGCGGTGCGCTGCTCGGGAGTGAGCGCGCGCCAACGAGCGGTGACGCTGGCGAACTTGATGCGCACCTCCTGCTGGTCTGGCGCCCGGGGATTGCGCGGGACGACGAATTGCCGTTCGACTTGACCATAGCGGGAAATGACGTTTACGACATTCCCGAGGCGGCCGGTTTGCGGGACAGACAGTTTAATGCTCACAACGGTTGCCGGGCCGGGGTCGTCACGCCTTTGACCACCCGCACACCGGTCGGCGGGTTAGTGAATCACGGCCTTGCCAGCCCAATAGCTGATCAAACCCTGAAACGTATCCGGGGCGCAAGGGAATTCTTCCTCCCCGGAGCGCGGATTCAGAAAATCGTAGGCGCCAGCGCTACCCAGACCGCGATACAGAGGATGTGCAAGGTCTGGTCGAGCCAGATCGCAATCAGCGGAGGGGTCAGCCAAGGCATCGCGGGAGCCCGGAGGATAGTTATCGGGCAGGTTCGTCACAAAGGTTTTCGCGCATCCCATTAGCAGCCAGGGATTTGCGGAGCCGACGATGCCCGGCGCCTGAATTGGGCGGACGACGGGTCAGGTCACCGATGGCGACGCCTTGGTGGCGCCGCCACTGCCCGCGGGCAAGCGTGAAATGGCTCAAAAGAGGGCATTCGCGGAGGCTTCACGACATGGCCGGTCGTTAGCGGGAAATGTCTCTGTGCGAGATTATGAAATACGCCACGGTGAATCCGGTCATGGCAATCGCCCAGAGGACCAGGAGGTTTTCCACGGGCAATGGTTCGCCCATGACCAGTTCGAACGGGGTGAAATACCGAAATGGCGATAGCCAGCCGACGCACTCGAGCGCCGGCCACAGCTTTTGAGCATAGTCCAGGAGCAAGCCAGCGAATGCGATCAGGGACGCGGCCGGGCGCGCGACGCCGGGGCGGCAAGCGGCGCCGAAGGCCATGGCCACGCCGCTCCAGCACAGCAGCAGCATCGCCAGATCTAGAGCCAGCGAGGCGGTCTGGCGCACTGGCGGCCCGTGGGCGTCAGGGGGGGCGAACATCGCCATGCCGGCCCAAGTGCCTACCATAATCATGAAGAGCATCAGCAGGATCGAGAGGAGCATGAGCGCGATCGTCCGGGTGATGAGCCAATGCCGCTGTATCGGGCGGGCCAGAATCAGGTCAGCGAAGCCGGTTTCAATTTCAGAAGCGGGCACCGTGGCCAGCGTAATGGTCAGTACCACCAGAGCGATGACGATGCCCAGATCGAAGTAGCCCCCGCAAACAATGCCATTGAACGACATGACACTGGTCAGCGCAGGACCGAGAATGGCGCGCACGGAAGGCGGCAACAGGGCGGCGATCTGCTCATAGTCCCCGGCGCTATGCGAAGCGGCAATGTGCACCCGCAACGCCTGGAATCCCGCGAGCAATAGTCCGGTCACGCAGAGCAGCATCCGGACGCGTTTGAGCGAGAGCCGGAACAACAAGAACGCGCCGCTCATGACGCCCCCTCGCGGTAGTATTTCAGGACCACGTCTTCGAGCCGGGCCTCTTCCAATTCCATATCCTTCACAGGCAGCCCTGCGAGCAGGGCCAGCAGCGGGCCGAGCGGGCCGGCGACTGTCAGCCGCCACAGCCGGGGAGTTCTTTCCGTCAGTTGGTGGCCCGGCGGGAGTTCCGGATGGGCGCTCACGTTCTCGCTGAAAAGAACGCGCACGCGCCGCGGCGCCAGGCGCCGGCTTTCCCGGACGCTGGAGAGGAGGACCATCTCGCCTCTGCGCAAGAGCGCGATCCGGTCGCAAACCCGTTCGACTTCGGACAGCACGTGGGACGACATGAAAACGGTCGCGCCCCCGCGTTTGGTGTCCGAGAGCAAGCGGTAAAAGGCCTCCTGCATGAGCGGATCGAGGCCCTCGGTCGGCTCGTCCAAAATCAGCAGGGGAGGGTTCGCCTGGAAGGCCTGGATGATTCCCAGTTTGCGCTTCGTGCCGGCGCTGTATTCACGCAACCGCCGCCGCAAGTCTCGGTGAGGCAATTCCAATCGGTCACAGAGTTCCTGTCGGTGTCGTTTGTCCGCCGGCTGTCGGTTGAGGCCAGCGAGGAAATCGAGCGTTTCAAGCCCTGTCAGGTCGAGGTATAGGCCCAGTTCTCCGGGCAGGTATCCGATTCGCGCCCGGGCGTCGAGGCCCTCGGTCCAACAGTTGTAGCCGAAGATGAACGCCTGGCCGCTGGTGGGCCGGAGCAAATCGAGCAGGAGCCGGATGGCCGTAGTCTTGCCCGCGCCATTCAGCCCGAGGAAGCCAAAAACCTCGCCCCGGTGGATGTCGAGGTTGAGATCATTCAGGGCGGTGAGCGGCCCGTATCGTTTGGTAAGCCCGCGAATCGAAATGGCGGGCCGGGACGTGCGGTCCGCGCTCGCATGCGGATTCTGGCCGGACTCATAGGGAATGGCCTCTTGAGATTCCACGGGCAATGGAGAGGCTGGTTGATATGTCTGCAAAGCGTAGTGGTTCGACAAGGCTAATGCCTGGGTGTCACGCTGCTGGGCGATACCTGCTCCGTATGAAAGCCGTGAGCGCGGCATAGGGCCAGGGCGAGGTCGCCCTCGTTCATGGGCGGAGAGTTTATGTTGTTTCATCCCCCCTTGGCCTTTGCAGCTTGAGTTATCAATGGGCCAGGGAGAGGTTCTGAATCGCAGTTTTTGACGTTTCCGCTGATCCGGATAAACTGGCGCCCATGCGAAAGACCTGGAGACAACGCCCCATCACTTCGGAGTTGTCGTCCCTCTGCAGCGAGCCAATTCCCGCCATGCTGGGACGTCTTGCCGCCGTTCTGCTCTGGCTGGTTGCGGCGTTGCCGGCGTGCCCGGCCTCGTACTACACGCAGCGGCTGGAGGATCCCAGGGCGGTCTATGTCGCCGGCCCATCCGGCGGTGACGATACCACAGCGCTCCAGCAAGCCATAGATCGCGTCCGCGACACCGGCGGCCAGGGCATCGTGCTCCTCGGGCCAGGGCGGTATCGCATCAACGACACCCTGTATGTCTGGCCTGGCATCCGAGTGATCGGCTACGGGGCCGCGCGCCCGGTTATCGTTCTGAGCGCGAACACTCCGGGCTTTCAAGAGCCCAGTCGTGAAAAGGTGATGGTCTTCTTCGCCGGAGGGCGTCCCGGCGCTGGGCGCAGCCGCTCCCGCGACTCGGAGGGAGCCCGGCCTCCCGTTCCCGACGCCAATCCGGGCACCTTTTATTCCGCGCTTTCCAACACCGACATCGAGATCGAGGACGGAAACCCGGGCGCGGTGGGCGTGCGCGCACGCTACGCTCAGCACTGCTTTCTCGCCCACATGGACCTCCGTCTCGGCTCGGCACTGGCCGGCATCCACGAGGCGGGCAACGTCATCGAGGACGTCCACTTCTTCGGCGGCCGCTACGCGATCTGGACGTCCAAGCCCTCACCGGGCTGGCAACTTACGGTGATTGACTCATCCTTTGAAGGGCAGCGCGAAGCCGCCATCCTGGAACGCGAAGCCGGCCTCACGCTCATCCGCCCCCATTTTTTGCGTGTGCCGACGGCCGTCGCGCTCGAACCCGGCCAAGCCGACGAGCTTTGGGTCAAGGACGCCCGCCTCGAAGAGGTCTCCGGCCCGGCCTTTCTGTTCGGGGTTGAGAGCAATCCGCGCAACGAAATCAACCTGGAGGGGGCCACCTGCCGCGCGGTGCCGGTCTTCGCGTCGCTGCGCGAGAGCGGCAAGCGTTTCGCCGCCCCTGCCGAGACGTACGTGGTGAGGACTTTCTCCCACGGCCTCTGCTACTCCGACATCGGTGCCACTCCACGGATCAGGACCTTGTTCGACGCCGCCGCGCTCAGCACCTTGCCGCAGCCTGCAGCTTCAGATGTGCCCGGGCTGCCGGCGCCCGACACCTGGGTGAATGTGCACGACCTGGGCGCCAAGGGCGACGGCGCCACCGATGATACGGAGGCGCTTCAAAAAGCCATCGCCACGCACCGCGCTCTCTACCTGCCCTCCGGGTTCTACGTCGTGCGCGACACGCTGAGGCTGCGGTCGGACAGCGTGATGATCGGTCTGCACCCCGGGGCGACGCAGATTCTCCTGCACGATGGCACGGCGGGTTATCAAGGGGTCGGTGCGCCCAAAGCCCTGATCGAAGCGCCAAAAGGAGGGAGCAATGTCCTCATCGGCGTCGGCCTTTACACCGGCGGCGCAAACCCGCGCGCAGTCGCCGCTTTTTGGAAGGCGGGCGCCGATTCGATGATGAACGACGTCCGTTTCCTCGGGGGCCACGGCACGCCCAAGCCCGACGGCTCGCGCGAAAGCCCTTACAATAGCAATCACACTTCCGACTCCGACCCCAATCGCCGCTGGGACAGTCAATACCCCAGCCTTTGGGTCACCGATGGCGGTGGCGGCACGTTTCTCGATATTTGGACCCCCTCCACTTTTGCCCAGGCCGGGATGCTTGTCTCCGACACCGAGACTGGAGGCCGCGTTTACCAGATGTCCAGCGAGCATCACGTCCGCCACGAGGTTCAAGTCCGTAACGCCGCCCATTGGGGTTTCTACGCCTTGCAGACCGAAGCGGAGCGCGGCGAAAGCGGATTTGACCTGCCGTTGGAGATTGACTCTTCCCACGACATTAGCGTCGCCAACTTCCACGCTTACCGCGTCATCAGCATGTTCCAACCCTTCCCTTGGGCGATCAAAGTGTCCAACTCGCGCGACATCCGTTTTCGCAATGTGCACTGCTACAGCAACAGCAAAGTCAGCTATGATTGCGCTGTCTTCGACCAAACCCATAACGTCGAGGTCCGCCAGCGCGAGTTCGCCTGGCTCGACCTCTCCGGCTCGGCGCCCCGGCCCAGTCCTGTCCCGCGTTCGCCGGTCGTCGCGCGGGGGGCGAAGGTGGAAAAGCTCGCCGGCGGTTTCTACAACATTTCGGGTGGAGCCGCCGGCCCCATAGGCGCTAACTTAAGTATTGCCAATCGGGTTCTGGCTGTGTTATCAAGCTGGGGTGAAGCACGCCAATCTACTGGATGAGGAGTGGGAATTCCTCACGGACTTTCTTCCGCCGGACTGG
>Ga0326727_10010628_pt1 | contig 21847 bp, 13 predicted proteins | sample MB2enrmetagenome_FD_207643 | JGI IMG/M metagenome (GOLD analysis project Ga0326727, IMG submission 207643) | Lab enriched peat soil microbial communities from McLean, Ithaca, NY, United States - MB29MY | ecosystem: Environmental > Terrestrial > Soil > Wetlands > Peat | place: USA: New York...
CACCTCCGACTGAACGGCGACCGCCTGATTGGCCACCACCAGTGAGCGCCAGTGTTCGAACTCGGCGCTGTCGCTCGTCGTTGCCGCGCCGCATCCCGGCGGCAGAGCGTTGACCAGCGCACGAATCTCGCGCAGGCGTTTTTGTTCTGGCTTGGTAACGCCGAAGAAGTCCGAGAGCGGCCCACCCACCTTGCCATCGACGTAGAACATGCGATCCCAGAACTCCGCAAATGCCTGCGGATGATAGCCAGCCGCAGCAATGGCGTACATCGAGACGGTGTCCGCCTCGTCCTGCTTTTCGTCGCTGTTGCCGCTTTGGCTGGGATGCTTGTCCAGCAGGCGCGCGTCCACTAGCCGCTGAAACTTCGCATACACATCGGCCTTGTCGCCGACGCTGGTCACTCCTAGCAGCCGCTGCATATCCGCCGTCGTCTCGATGGCAAACTGATGCGACAGTATATGCCCCATCTCGTGCCCGATCACCGACGCAACCTCGTCCTCGTTCTTCGCGTTGGCCACCAGCTTGCGAAAGACGTAGATGTGTCCACCGGCAATCGAGAAGGCGTTGATCTCCGGCGAGTCGATCAGGACGACGTGAAATTGAATCTTCGTCGGCGGCAGTGCGGCCAGCAGCCGCTTCACAATGTGGTCGAGATACTCGTTCTCCACTGGGTCCTTCACCGGCTTGAAGTAGCGCTCGATCTGGTCGGCCATGGCGTCGCCCAGCCACTGCTCCTGCTGCTCGCTGAAGATGTTGGGCTGGGTCAGCTTGAGCACAGCCGGAGGCGCTGGACATCCGCCGACAGATGCAGGAACAGCCTGAGCCGCTGCACGGGCGTTCTGCGCCACGGCGGCATCAAATGTTGTGGACGAAAGGAATGCAGCGGACGAGAGAAATACAGCAACGGCCAGGCAAGATACTCTGCGAGACATAGGGGCCCCTAATTTCCGAATGGCGAAAGCATATCACCGAGTGCTGCGTCACCTGACAAAAATATCCGAATCAATGGTGTCATAAAGATTGGGTGCGATGATGAATGTGTTGGCGACGGAGACCGCATGATCTCGCAGGCGAACTGCACCGCAACAACGCCGATGGGCGCGACGCTCGTCTCGGACCAGGGACTGCCGGGCGGCGGCGCGACCTTCCGCGTCTGGGCCCCGCGCGCGCGCGCTGTGTATGTGAACGGTGTCTTCGGCGGAGTGGGCCGTAAGGGACAGCAGCCCGATCTGCTGCTGGCCAAAGACGCCAACGGCTACTGGTCGGGCTTTCTGCCTGAGGCCGCGGAGGGCGACACTTACTTCTTCTATGTCGCCGGCGCGGGATCGCAGGGTCCCAAGCGCGATCCCTACGCACGCGAGCTGGTCAACGATCCGGCCCAGCCATTCCCGATGTGCCCGGGAGTGGTCCGCACGGCCAAGACCTATCCGTGGCATGACGCCGGCTTCCGCACGCCGGACTTCGCCGACATGGTGGTCTATCAGCTCCACATCGGGACCTACGCTCCTTCCGGGCCGGGCCGTGCTTCCACCTTTCTGGATGTGGTGGAGAAGCTGGAGTATCTGGTTGCGCTGGGCGTCAACGTCGTCCAGCCGTTGCCCATGCACGAGATGGAGGACTCGCCCTCGCAGGGCTATCCGGGGCTGGGCTACCAGGGCGCGGACCTGTACTCTCCGGAGTTCGATTATGTGGTCTACGATGCGGACGACCTGGCGCGCCATCTGGCTACGATCAACCGTCTTCTCGCGGCCAAAGGCTTCGCGCCCATGACGCTGGCTGAGCTTACACCGGCAGTGGCACAACTGAAGGCGATGGTGGACCTGCTGCATGTCTACGGCATCGCCGTCGTCTTCGACGTGGTGTACAACCACGCTGGCGGATGGCAGCAAAACTACACGGTGCCCAAGGGCATTGTGCCTGAAGGCGTTCTGCATGGCGACGACTACAGCCTCTACTTCTGGGACCGCGCCGTGCCCACCGACGCCAGCGGCCATTGGGACAACAACCAGAGCCTCTACTTCACCGACCAGGGCTTTGTGGGTGGACTGTCGTTCGCGCTGTGGAATGCGGATGTACGCGGATTTCTGCGCAACAACGCACTGGGCCATCTGAAGGACCTGCACGCCGACGGGTTCCGCTACGACGAGATCAGCATGTTGCTGGCGATGAACCGGGCCAGCGGCTGGGAGTTCTGCAAGGAACTGACGCAGGCTGTGCGCGCGCACAATCCGCGCGCCTTGCAGAACGCGGAGTACTGGCCGGGCGAGTACGGCGCGCCCGCAGAGCTGATGGTTGCGCCGGAGGAACAGGACGGCCTCGGCTTCGACGCGGTGCAGCACGACGGCCTGCGCGAGGCCATCCGCTCCGCCATCGGCCAGGCCGCGCAGGGCGCGGGCGCGGCGGTCGAGATGAGCGGGATCGCGCGCTCGCTTTGGCCCACCGGCTTCGCCCATGCCTGGCAGACGGTCCCGTGCGTGGAGAACCACGACATCGTGAAGCTGGGCGAGAGGCCGCGCGTCCCACGCCTGGCCGACGGCTGCAACCCGCGCAGTTGGTACGCGCGCAGCCGCACCCGCGTGGCCACAGCGCTGCTGCTCACCGCGCCGGGAATTCCCCAGCTCTTCATGGGCCAGGAGTTCCTGGAAGACAAGCCCTGGTGCCCCAACCCGAACCGCCCGGACCACCTGATCTGGTGGGGCGGGCTGGTGGCGGGCGCGGACGGCCTCGCCACCGATCCCGCGATGGCCGACCATCTGCGCTTCACCCAGGATGCAATCGCACTGCGCAACTCGCAGCCCGCGCTGCGCGGCGAGGGACTCAACGTCTTCCACACCTCCAACGCCGACCGCGTTATCGCATTCCACCGCTGGGTCCAGGGCGTGGGTCGCGATGTGGTCGTCGTCGCCACCCTGAGCGAGACGACGTGGGGCCGCTATCAGATCGGATTTCCCTCCGCCGGCCGCTGGATCGAAGTCTTCAACAGCGACGCCTACGACAGTTGCAACGCCAACGGCGTGCTGGTGAACCCACAGGTCGCAGGCAATGACGGCGGCATCAACGCCGACGGCCCTCCGCTGCATGGCCTGCCCGCGTCAGCCAGCATCGTCATCCCGGCGAACGGCGTGGTGGTCTTCGCAAGACGGGGGTGAGTTGTCCGTTCTCCATCGTCGGATCGCGCGGCGAAACAAATTAGAAGTATCCAGCGTGGTTCATTTGGGCAGAAGCGGGTTTCAACCGCTGGCGCGCAGTGTCAGACTAGTTTCCACGGGGCCGGGTCGAGGCACGAGAGTTCGATCCCACGGACCGCGCCGGCGAGCGCGATGCATGGGGCAACCGAGCTTATTCCGTCCCACCCTTCGCACAAGGCGCGAAGGATGGGGCGCCGGAAAAATTTGAGGGAGCAGAAGCCCATGTCCGAACGCGCAGACGATCTCCGCATCCAGTATCAGGACGACGCACGGCGCGGCGCGCGCATTAAGGTGATCGGGGTGGGCGGCGGCGGCAACAACGCGGTGAACCGCATGATCGCGGCGGGCGTGGAGGGCGTGGAGTTCATCGCCGCCAACACCGACGTGCAGGCGCTGCAGCTCTCCAACGCGCCCATCAAGCTGCAACTGGGCGTGCGGCTGACCAGCGGCCTGGGCGCGGGCGCGAACCCCGACATCGGACGCCGCGCCGCGCTGGAAGACTCCGACAAGATCATCGAGGCGCTGGAGGGCGCGGACATGGTCTTCGTAACCGCAGGGCTGGGCGGAGGCACGGGCACGGGCGCGGCCCCGGTGATCGCCAGCCTGGCCAGCGAGATGGGCGCGCTGACCGTCGCCGTGGTGACGCGGCCCTTCGCCTTCGAGGGCAAGCGGCGCATGATGCAAGCAGAGCGCGGCGTACAGGAGCTCGTCGAGTCGGTGGACACGCTGATCGTGATTCCCAACGAGAAGCTGCTGGCCGTGGCCAAGGACGCGGGGTTCTTCGAGAGCTTCCGCATCGCCGACGACGTGCTGCGCCAGGGCGTGCAGGGGATTTCGGACATCATCACCATCCCCGGCGTCATCAACCGCGACTTCGCCGACGTGAAGACCACGATGGCGGGCATGGGCTACGCGGTGATGGGCACGGCGACGGGCAAGGGAGAGAACCGCGCCATGGACGCAGCGATGGCGGCGATGGCCTCGCCGCTGCTGGAGGCGGGCGCCATCGACGGAGCGCGCGGCATTCTGATCAACATCACCGGCTCCGCCGGCCTGAAGCTGACCGAGGTGAACGAGGCCTCCACCGTCATCCAGAACGCGGCGCACGAGGACTGCAACATCATCTTCGGCGCGGTGCAGGACGAGCGCATGGGGGACGAGGTGAAGATCACCGTGATCGCCACCGGCTTCCGCCAGGAGATGCCGGAACGGCGCGCGCGCATGCTGGCCGAATCCACGCTGATGGCCTGCGATGAAGAGGTGCCCATCCGGGGCCGCGGCACCACGCCGCGCGATGCCGCGCCGCGCTTCGCCAGCGAGATTCGCGAGGCCCGGCAGCGCGTGGTCGAAGCCGCGCAACAGACCTCGCTGCCGGTTCCGGCGACAACTGCCGTCGCCCAATTCACTGCTTCCGCTGCGTCCATCCCCGCTGAGCGCACCACCGTCCTGCTGGCTTCCGATTCCGATTCCGGTTCTGACTTCGATTCCGATGCCGACTCCGACGACGATGGCCAGTTCGATCTCGATGCCGATGTCGATACCGATGCCGATGCCGATGGCGATTCGGATCGCGATTCCGATTCCGATCCAAATGCAGATTTGGATTCCGATGCCGATGCGGATTTAGTGCCCGATGACGATGCAGATTCCGATTCGGGCACGCGCTCCACCGCTGCCGACGGGGTCGCCGGGGAGGAAGACGCCGAGCCGCAGTTTGCCAGCTCGTCCAATCCGCAGGCCGAGCGGCCCTCCGAGCCGGAGCTGGTCCCGGTGGCCGCCTCCGTCTTCGACGATGAGTTCTTCCGCACCCCGCGCGTCCGCCTGCGGCCAGCGGTCGAGCCCGATCCAGCCGACCCCAGTGTGGCCGAGCCCGGCACGCGCGAGGTCCGCCTCTTCGCCGGCGCCAGCGCCTCTCCCGCGGGGCCTGCCGAGAGCGATGAACTCGACATTCCGGCGTTCCTCCGCCGCGGCCATTGAGCATCGCCGCGGGAGCTTCGCCGGGTCTCGGCCAGAGCTTTGCAATGCCATTGCATCCGGCGGGACCAGAACTCCCGTAGAATGGAGAGAGCAGCTTCGAAGCACCGGGGGAGTGAACCTGCAGGCCGGGGATAGCACCTCCGAGTGATAGCCGGGTGGTCGAGTAGAGCGTTCAATGCGTCTTGGGGGACTGGTCTGGAGTGGTCGCTCGCAAGCCTCCGGGTGAACTTCTGCCCCTGTGCCGGGTTTATAGAGTTAGCAAGAGAATTGCAGGAATCGTCGATAGATTAGGCAAGAGAATTGCTAAGCAGGGAAAGCACGGACCGACCTGCCATGCGGCTTGAGAACAGACACACCAGTCAACCTCGGAGAAGCACACGGATGGCCCTGAACTTCCGCTGCAACACGCGAATCACGCTCTGCCTCGCACTCGCGATGCTGAGCGTTCCGCGCGCGCGCCTGGCGCTCTCTCAGGCAGCCCCCACGCGCCCGCGCACATCCGCCGCAGCCAAGACTGCCGCTTCGAAGCCCATCGCATCGAAGCCCACCGCTCATAAAGCCAGACCATCCACTGCCGCTGCTTCCAGAGCTGCTTCGTCCAGAACGACTGCTTCCAGAACTGCCGCATCCAGGGCATCCAGGCCCGCTTCGTCCAGAACGACTGCGTCGAAGACCGTTCCCAGAACGACTGGGTCAAGCTCTCGCACCGCGAAGCAGACCTTCAGCCGTGGTTCGGCCGCAGCCCCACGCGTCCGTTCCGCCACCAGCGTTCGCACTCCCTCCGCAGCCCGCCGCAGGTCCGCCAGCGGCACGCGCACCATCAGCGGCGCGCGCGCGCTGCAGGCACTGCGCCGCCGCCAACGCCGTGGCCCCGTCGAGCGCTATTACGCCAGCTCCTTCACCGACGACCCCACCTTGGGCGACTCGACCGCCGGCGAAGATCCGGTCGTCCGCGACGCGGCCGTTCAGGCGCTGGGCAACTTGAATGGCACGGCGCTGGCCATTGACCCATCCAACGGGCGAATCCTCGCCATGGTCAACCAGAAGCTTGCGCTCTCCAGCGGCGCCGAGCCCTGCTCCACCATCAAGCTGGCCGTCACGCTGGCCGCGCTCGACGAGGGCCTCATCACGCGCGACACTCCGGTCAACCTGGGCGGCCACTACAGCCTCACCCTCACCCCGGCGCTGGCGCACTCCATCAACCCCTACTTCGAGACGCTGGGCCGCATGCTGGGCTTCGAGCGCGTCAAGCACTACGCCAACCAGTTCGGCCTGGGCGAGCTGGCAGGCTACAACATTCCCGGCGAACAGCTCGGCGTCTATCCCGACACCGAACTGCCCACCGCGCAGGGCGGCGTGGGCCGCATGTGCTCCTTCGGCGAGGGCATCTCCATGACCCCGCTGCAGCTCGGCGCGCTGGTCTCGGCCATCGCCAACGGCGGCACGCTCTTCTACCTGCAACATCCACAGTCGCCCGACGAGATCGCCTCCTTCCAGCCCATGGTGAAGCGCACCCTCGACATCGCGCCCCTCATCCCGGAGATGCGCGACGGCCTGGAGGGAGCAGTCGATTACGGCACCGGCCGCGCGTTGCGGGAGAGCTTTCGCGAGTTCCCTGTCCTCGGCAAGACTGGCACCTGCTCCAACAACGGCACCCGCTTCGGATGGTTCGCCTCCTACGCCGACACCCCCACCGGGCGCATCGTCACAGTCGTCTTCCTGGAGGGAGGCCGTCCCACCTTCGGCCCCAGGGCCGCTGAACTCACCGGCCAGCTCTACCGCACGCTCTGGGACCGCAGCTACTTCGCTCCCAAATCCCCTCAGGTTGCCACCTCCTCCCGCTCCGCCCGCTCCAACCCATAACGACTGTGGGAGGTGTCAGTTGCATGGGGTCTGTTGGTCATTCTGGCCGGAGCAAAGTCGTGCTTCAGAATTGTTGTATGCCATTGTCTGTCTGTTCCTGTATCCTCCCGAGCGACTACGGCATCAACTCCCATGGAGCGGAGATTAGGCCGGCAAGATTGTGCCGGAGCCACTGCCATCCACTCCCCTTGGCTTGCGTAAATTGGACCAAGCATGAGTTGGACATATCACGCGCGTTGCACTTTAGTAACGTACTCCGATGACCGAAAGAGGGATTATTCCTGAAAAAATTGTTGTTTTTTCTGCTATAACTAAGTCTGGAGTACTGTCTGATGAATAGTTTCCGCAAGCTACTTGCGGTCCTGGTGGTCACTGTTGTTGCGACCCACACATCATTTGCGGGGTTGGGCGGGGGTGCGCCAGAGATCGATCCTGCGATGGGGATGGGAGCGCTCGCCTTTCTCGGCGGCGCCATCCTCGTGATACGCGGTCGAGTCAAACTCTAATCAGAGTCCTCTGTTTTGTGCAGGAACATAAAAGCTTTTTCTCCGGATGAGGTCTTCATCCTCGCGAGCGGAGGGTAGCCGGTAACCTGGGAGAACGCAACCGGACAGGATGCCGTCGACATTAATTCTGTAATTCTGTTTAGCTTGCCGTTATCTGAAATATTGACCCAGGAGATTGTCCGATGAAGATTATCCGCAGTATTCTTGCTGTGCTGGCAGTACCCTGATTGCCATACATCCCTCATTTGGAGGGGGCGCTCCAGAGATCGACCCTGCGATGGGGATGGGAGCGCTCACGCTCCTCGGCGGCGCCATCCTCGTGATACGCGGTCGCGTCAAACTCTAATCAGAGTCATCTGTTTTGTCCAGAATCCTAAAATCTGCGCCCGATGAGGTTTCCATCCTAGCGCGAGGCGGCTGGTCGAGAATCTTCGGCAGTTCTGTCTACGCGCGCTGCTGGTGGACGGCCGGCATTCTCATGGTCGAATGCATCCTGGCCACCACCCTGCCCCATACCTGGTTGCAGGGGCAAAGCGGCTTCACGTCTCTGGGCCAGCCCGTCACCCTCAATCCGTTGCCCTATCCCTGGTTGCAGGCGCGGACCGTCACCACCTCTGCGATCTTCTTCTTTGTTGCGCTGATATTTTTCGGGCGCGACAGATTGAAGGCCTTGCAGTGGAGCGTTTCTCCGGTCCACAAGGGATGGGCCGTGCTTCATGGGTGCGCTCTGGCGCTGTTTGTCGCCACCGACTTTTACATTGCCAATTCTGCGATACCGGGATCTGCTCTGGAGCGTGGGGCAAAGTGCGCCTGGTGCGCTCTGATCGCTCTCTTGCCCGTCACGCTTGGCGGGGCACTCATTCATCTGCCCAAGCCGCTGCGCCTGCTGCGCAGTCTGGGCAACGCGTGGGGCCTTGCGGCCATGTGCGACGTGCTGATGATGTCCGTGCGCAGTCTGCTGATTATCGCCTGGGACAGGCCCCATTCCTGGCTCGGACATCGCATGCAGGCGGCAACCTTCCGCGGAGTCAAGCTGTTGCTGGGCTTCTTCTACCCCGATGTGTTCCGGGATTCCGCGCATTTTATGGTTGGCACCAAAGCGTTTTCCATCGTCATCGCGGACCAGTGCTCAGGGGTCGAGGGGCTGGCCCTGATGTTGAGCCTCACCGTGGGCTGGCTCCTCTACTCGCGCCGCGAGTTGCGCCTGCGCCGGGCGTTGCTTCTGGTGCCGCTCTCGCTTCTTCTCAGTTGGCTGCTGAACCTGGTGCGGCTTGCGGTACTCATCGCAATTGGCAGCGCGGGCCATACCGCGGTGGCGTTGGGAGGCTTCCACTCCCAGGCCGGGTGGATTCTCTTCAGTTGCGTCGCGTTGGCCTTCCTGCTCACAGTCAACAACGTCGCCTGGTTCCGACGCTCCGGCCCCGCTCCGGCAACACTCCCATCCTCCGCTCCGCAGTCCGGCGAAGCTCCTCTGGCAACCACCAATGTTGCCGCCGTGTATCTTCTGCCATTCCTGGCAATTCTTGCGGCGGGAATGGTTGCCGCGGCCGCCTCGGACGGCTTTGAACGGCTCTACGCTCTGCGTCTGATCGCGGCCCTTGCAGTCTTCTATGCCTACCGCCGCCACTACCGCCGGATGGACTGGCGATTTGGCTGGCTGGGTCTGGCCGCCGGCGTTCTGGTCTTCGCCTTCTGGATTGCGATTGACCACTGGATCGGCAGGGACGCGACCGGCAGCGGGGTGGTCTTGACCGGCGTTGCGGAGGGCCTGGCGCGGCTCAGCAGCGGCCAGCGCGCCGCATGGATCGTAACCCGCACCGTCGCCGCCGTTCTCACGGTCCCGCTGGCCGAGGAGCTTGCCTTTCGCGGATACATCGCGCGCCGCATAATGTCGGCCGATGTGGAGAGCGTCTCGTTCCACAGCCTGAGCCTGGTTGCGGTACTCGTCAGTTCGCTGGCATTCGGCATCCTGCACGGCCGGATGTGGCTGGCCGGCATACTGGCTGGCGTGGTCTTCGCCGTCGTCGCCAAACTGCGCGGCAGGCTGGGCGAAGCCGTGGCCGCCCATGCCACGGCAAACCTGCTGATCGCTCTCTGGGTGATCGCGCGCGGCGACTATTCGCTGTGGTGAGCGGTGCTCAACTCACAGCCAAAGCCGGGCCGAAAACACCCTCCCCACTCACAACCTGCAACTCAATGCTTGATCAGCCACATCACCCAGCTCGCCGCTATTGTGCCGCTGACGAAGAGCGCAAAGCAGAGCGCGCCGAAGCGCACCATCTTCTTCGGCTCCGCCCGTCGCGTGATGGCGAAGACAATGGAGGTGAAGAGCGAGAAGAGAAGTACCGCGCTGAAGTGCGAGAGGTTCACGACGGCTTCCTCCCGCTGGCCAGCGAATGCGCATCCACCGCGGCGACGACGTTCAACAGCCCGGCCACCACGATGAACTTGGTCCCGTAGTCCGCCACCGCCACCAGCACCGGCGCCTGTCCCCAGCCCAGCACGCGCGCCAGCCCGTACAGCAGGCCCGAGCCAAAGTCGCCGGCAAAGCCCAGCATGTCCAGCGGCTCGCCCGTATTCGGCGTGTAAACCTTGCCTGCCAGCGCGATTCCGATGGCAAACATACCCACAATCGAAACCATCAGCAGCGTGGCGCGGACCCACTTGCCCAGCAGCAGGTGTCCCGCTCCGGGAACCAGCCAGCCCGCCAGCAGCGCCAGCGCCGGAGACACGCCGCTCGCGGCCGCATCCCCGCTCCCTGTCTTGCCACCGGCCGCCGTGGGCGCCTGTACCTTGGTCGTCATCGAAACCCATCATATCAGTGTGCGCGCCGGTTCGCTGACTCGCTGACCGGCTGACCGGCTGACTCGCAGACTGGCAGCCTTACAACTCCGACTTGGCAATCTCGCTTCCGTCGTAGAGAATCCTCTAGCCGGGATTAATCCGCCAAGCCCGCACCAGGAGGAATGGAAGATGACCCAACCGAACTTCGCATCCGCACGCAGCGCGCTCCAGCGCATCGCACTCGTCGCCCTGGCCGCGGGCCTGACAATGAACGCCGCAGCCCAGGCCACGTCCGCAGCAACGCCCGCCCCGGCTCCCGCCATAGCCGCCCCAACCCAGACGCCGCCGTTCAACGGCATCGCGCACATCGCCATCCGCGTGCAGAGCATCGCCGCTTCGCTCGCCTTCTACAACAAGCTCGGCTACCAGCAGGCCTTCGCCAATATGCGCGGCGACGTCACCACCCAGTCCTTCGTCAAGATCAACGACAAGCAGTTCATCGAGCTCTACCCGGCCAGCCCGCCCAACCCGGCCAGGCCGCAGAGCGCCGCGCAGAGCACTTCCAGCTTCCTCCATCTCTGCCTCGAGGCCGCCGACATCAACGCCACCCACGACTTTTACGTTGCCGAGGGCCTTGCGCCTCGCGCCGTGGAGACAGCCGGCGCGGGCAACCTGCTCTTTACCATCAGAGGCCCGCAGCAGCCCACCTTCGCGCAGAACATCGAATACACCCAGTACATGCCCACCTCTCGGCACACGTTGGACATCGGCCAGCACCTCAGCCCCGACCGCGTCGCCGACAAGATGACCGTGGTCACCCTGGCCATGCAGGACCCCGCCGCCGCGCGCGACTTCTACCTCACCAAGCTCGGATTCACCGCGTCGAAGAGCAATCCGATGCTGCTCAACCTGCCCGGCACATCCGGGCAGATGGTGGAGATCGTTCCCGCCGATCCGCTGGGCACGAAGTCCAGCATCGTCCTCACCACCCCCGACCTGGCCAAGACGGCCGCGCTGCTGAAGCTGCAGCAGGTCGCATTCAAGCAGGCAACTTCCAGCACAACCGACGCCAACGGCAAGACGCGCAGCGAGGAGATGATCACCGTCACCGATCCCGACGGCAACATCCTGCGCATCGTCGCCGCCCACTAAACCTCGAACCCCGAACCTCGCACCTGTTTTATGACCCTCCGCGAAGCCCTCACGCGCGCCACCCGCCAGCTCGACGCGTCACCCGATCTGCGCGCCGATGCAACCCGCGACGCCGCGCATCTGCTGCGCCACGCGCTGGGAATCTCCCATGCGGCGCAACTCGCCGATCCCGAACGCGCGCTCACGCCCGCGCAGCAGGCCGCGTTTGACGCGCTGGTCCAGCGCCGCCTGGCCAACGAGCCCATCCAGTACATCACCGGCGAACAGGAGTTCTACGGCCTCGCGCTCGGCGTCACGCCCGCCGTGCTCATTCCGCGGCCGGAGACTGAGCAGCTCGTCGAAGCAGTTCTGGCTGAACTCGATCCCACGCAGCCGCTGCGCATTCTCGACGTGGGCACCGGCTCGGGAGCCATCGCCATCGCGCTGGCCCACCACCTGCCGCGCGCACGCGTCACCGCAGTCGATCTCTCCTCCGCGGCCCTCGAAGTCGCCGCCGCAAACGCCGCGCGCCACGCGCTCGCCGACCGCATCAGCTTCGTGCAATCCGATCTGCTGGATGGAATCAGGACTGTCATCCTGAGCGAAGCTGCGCACGAAGTGAGCAGCGAAGTCGAAGGACCTGCGGATCTTCCCGTTTCGCTGCCGCCCTTTGACGTTATTGTGTCGAATCCGCCGTACGTCCCCACCGCCGACCGCGCCGCGCTCCATCCCCAGGTGCGCAACCATGAACCTGCTGCCGCGCTCTTCGCCGGGCCGGACGGTCTCGACGTCTATCGCCGCCTCATCCCCCAGGCGCGCGCCGCGCTGCGGCCCAACGGCCTGCTCGCACTGGAGATCGGTCACGGGCAGCGCGAGGCCATTGCATCTCTCTTGTCCGGTTGGAACGAGCTCCGCTTCCTCGACGATCTACAACACATCCCGCGCATCGCCCTCGCGCGCAAGACGTAGTCTCTACGCGGGCCAGAGCCACGCTGCTCCGCGAACTCCACTTGCGTCTCCGTGCTTCGCCTTCAGCACCGGAGTCGCAAGCTCGCCGCCGCCGAAGAGATGGCGCGCAATCAGCGCGGGCAGGTGCGCGTAGAGCCGGTCCAGCTTCGACAGACCGCCGCCGATCACAATCACATCCGGGTCGAGCAGGTTCACCACCGACGCCAGTGCGCGCCCGATGCGGTCTTCCAGCCGCACGATGCTGGCCTCGGCCGCCGCGTCTCCGCTCGCCGCCGCGGCGACGATCTCCGGCCCACTGAGATGCTGGCCGGTCACCTGCTCGTGGTCGCGCGCAAGCCCCGTGCCGGAGATCCATGTCTCGAGGCAGCCGCTCTGGCCGCAGAAACAGAGCGGGCCAGGGAATTCATCGGGCGTGGCCCAGGGCAGGGGATTGTGCCCCCACTCGCCGGAGACGCCGTTTGGCCCCACGCGCACCTGTCCATTCACGGCAATGCCGCCGCCGCATCCTGTGCCCAGAATCACCGCGAAGACCAGCCCCGCGCCAGCCGCCGCTCCGTCGGTCGCCTCGGAGACGGCCAGGCAGTTGGCGTCGTTGGCGCAGCGGACCGGCCGCGCCAGCGCCGCCGCAAGATCGCGCTCCAGCGGCTGGCCGTTCAGCCACGTCGAGTTCGCATTCTTCACCAATCCTGTTGCGCGCACAACCGTCCCCGGAATCCCCACACCCACCGAGGCCGCTTCGCGCGCGCTGCCGCCGACGCGCCGCTCCAGCTCCTGCACCACCTCTGCAATCGCGCGCACCGTGGCCGCGTAGTCGTGCTGCGGCGTCGCAATGCGCATCCGCGCAATCTCCGAGCCGCGCCCATCCAGCGCGAGCCCTTCGATCTTGGTGCCGCCCAGGTCGATTCCGATACGAATCCGTTCAGTCATACGCCTCCCTGAAGACTGTACCGCATTCGCGCTTTCGCGGGTCCCTCGCCATGCAGCGGTTTGGCGAAATTCCCTCAGCGGCTAAAGCCGCATTGGAAATAGTCCGCTTGCGGCGGTACTAAAGTCCCGCCCTTTCAAAACGTGGACTGGTGCGGAGAATCCCGAAACGGATTGGCCGGGCAACCCGCTGAAAATGTAAACTGTCGCAGCGTAGATCAGCCGCCACATCGTCGCGGCGAAAATTCTGTCAGCGCTTGCTCCGAAAGGCAACCCACCCCATGAAAACCCTCTGCCGTCTCGCTCTCGTCTGTTGCACCGCTCTGGTCTGCTCGTCCCTGGCTATGGCACAGTCCGCGCCTCCCGCAGCGCCATCGGGCGCGCAACGGCCTGCGCCGCGGACCCCGTCGCTGATGCAGCCGCTGGCCGCGCCCATCGATCTGAAGTTCGATTTCAGCTCCGGTCCCGCCGAGCAGGGATACACACTGGTGGATCCGACGGCCGTCTACACGGATGCGGTTGGCTATGGCTACGAGCCCGGCGCGCAGGTCTCCATCAGCGACAACGGCCAGACCACCACCAGCGAGAAGCCCTTCCTGTTCTCCGCCAAGGTTCCCGAGGGCAACTTCAACGTGACGGTGACCTTTGGCGACTCGACCGTGGCGACCACCACCACGCTCAAGGCGGAATCGGGCCGGTTGATGCTGGAGCGCGTCGAGGTGCCCGCCGGGCAGGTGGCGGAGCGCACCTTCACCACCAACGTCCGCACGCCGCATCTGCCCAAGCTGCCCAACAACGCCACCGGCCGCGAAGAGGTGACGCTGGACCAGTTCGACCCCAGCAGTTCGCGCGATTGGGACAACAAGCTGACGGTTGAAGTGGTCAGCCCGCACGCCGCGCTGCGATCGATTGAGATCGTCTCCGCGCCGACTGCTCCAACCATCTTCATCGCGGGCGACTCCACTGTTACTGATCGCGATGGCGGCGGCGATGTCAGTTGGGGACAGATTCTGCCCGTTTTCTTCAAGCCCGGTGTCGCGGTTGCCAACAACGGGCAGTCCGGCGAGACGATGAAGTCGTTTATGAACGCTCTGCGCCTGGACAAGATTCTGAGCCAGATGAAGAAGGGAGACTACTTCTTTATCCAGTTCATCCATAACGACTCCAAGGCGAGCTGGCCGCAGACCTACGTGGAGCCGGAGACCACCTACAAGGCGTATCTGAAGGTCTACATCGCCGAGGCGCGCCTGCGCGGAGCGACCCCCGTGCTGGTGACGGCGATGGACCGCGGCGCGCGTGGCACCGGCGCGCCCACCCACGGCCACGACGGCTATCCGCAGGCCATGCGCGAGGTGGCCGAGGAGGAGCATGTCGCGTTCATCGACCTCTACAGCATGAGCGATCTCTTGTATGAATCCGCCGGCGCCGACGCAGGAAAGCTCCTGGCCGATGGAACCCACTCCACCGCGTACGGCGGTTACGAGTTTGCCAAGTGCATTGTGATGGGGATCAAGCAGAACAAGCTCGACCTGGCCAACTACATCGTCGACGGTTTCAAGAACTTCGATCCGGCCCATCCCGACACCGCCGCCGCGCTCAATCTCGGCGAGCTGTTTACCAGCAGCAGCGGACGTGGACCGCGCCCCGGAGGCCCACCGCCGACTCCAGGCGCAGCGCCGTCGGCGAATCCTCCCACTCCCAGTAATCCTGGGCTTGGGCCGCTATAAAAAAAACAGCTTGCGAAGAGGGTGCGTCGCCCGGCTGTCATCACTCACGGGCGAAGAACAACGCAGAGAAGACAGCAATGGGGCAGAGCCGAAGCCCTGCCCCACACTGCAATGCTCTTCGCCGGGCAGGTCTTACTTCGCAGCGGCAGGCGATAGCGTTATCTGCTCCTCCTGCGAGAGACCGTCCGTAATCGTGACGGGCTTGGTGTCGAAGGAGACGGTTGCTGGCTGCAAGCCTGCGCGCGTTGCCGTCAGCCGGACGGTCCCCGGCGCCAGGGTCGAACGCATGGCCACGCGGTTGATCCCGTCCTCGGTGTTGAGATACAGGTTGTTGGTGGAGTTGGTCTTGCCGCTGTTATACCCTCCGCGCCAGACGGCCGGGCCGGTGGCCGACACCGTCCTGCCCACCGAACTCCAGTTGAAGTCGACGCGGGCGTCGTCGGTGGGACAACGCTGGCCCTTGGCGTCCACCACTTCAACGTCGATCAGGGCGATGTCCTCGCCGTCGGCGCGCACGCCTCCGGGCGCGGTGTGCAGGGTGAGCTTGATCGCCGCGGGAGCGCCCGCGGTGGTCAGTTCGTGCGTTGCGACCGCAGCCGTGCCTTTGTATCCGACGGCCTTGATCGTTCCCGGCTCGAAGGCGATGTTCGGGAAGGCATACAGGTAGCCGCTCTCGGGCTGGGTGAGCTTGCCCTTGGAGACGCCGTTGACGAACAACTCCACGCTGTCCACGTTGTTGGCGACCACGTAGATCGTCTTCACCGTCTTGGAGCCGTCGGGCTGGGTGGCCGGGTAGCTCCAGTGCCCGATGATGTGGATGTCGGGCTTCTCGTTCTGCATCACCTGCTCGGCGAAGTAGGCTTCCTTGGGCAGGCGCACGGCGTCCACCTTGCCGCTGACGCGCGAGACCTCGCTGGAATCCTGGCGACCGTCGGCGTTCTCGTCGGTGAAGTAGATGGATGCGTAGGCGGCGAACTTGGCGTGCGCGGGGTCGGTGTTGGAGATGCGATTGGAGTAGTAATTCCAGTACCGCTTGACCTGCGCGACGGCGAAGGTCTCGGAGTTATAGTTCCAGGTGTCGTTCGGCCCCTTCTTGAATCCGTAGTAGGGCGGCGAGAAGTCGTCCCAGAAGCGGCGCGAGCTTTCGTCGCGGAAGTCCTCGGTCTCGACGATGGGCATCCGGTCGCGCGCGCTGTCGTTATACGGCCCGCCCAGCATGGTGCCCCACCACTCCGCGACAGCCACCGCGCCCGGCTGCGTCAGCGAGCGGCATCCCATGGTGCGGCCGCCGTTGGGATCGTACTGCTTGCGCAGGGCCACCATCTCCTGCATCTGCGGCCCGGTGACTCCGGTGTTTCCCGCCTCCCAGAAGAGAATACTGGGGTTGTTGCGCAGGTAGATGATGCTGTCGCGCATCACCGCTACGCGCTGCTCCCACTGCTGGCCCTGCGCATCCTCTTCCTTGTCGGCGGCCGGCGCCACCTCGACGATGCCGAAGCGGTCGAAGGATTCCACGTCCTCCTTCTGCGGCGTCACGTGCATCCAGCGCATGTAGTTGGCGTGGTCGTCGCGGATCATCTGCGCGGTGAAGTCGTGCATCCACTCCGGGTAGCCCACGCCGACGCCGGCCCACTCGTCGGCCGAGCGCTCGGAGAATCCCTTCAGGTAGACGAACTTGTCGTTGATATACACGCCGCCCGTGCCCACTCCGCCCTTGAACTCCACCTTGCGGAATCCGGTGGTGATCTTGGTGACGTCGACAACTTTTCCGTCGACCGTCAGCGTGGTGTAGACGTCGTATAGATATGGGTCGTCGGGGCTCCAGAAGCGCGCGCCGGTCAACGGGCCTGTGGCCGTCAGCACAGTCTTTGCGCCGGCCAGCATATCCACTGGCGTGCCCGTGAACGTGGCCCGCACCACGCCGTCCTTGTCCACCACCGTGGCCGAAAGCGTCACCTTCGTATCGGGGACCCTCCGGTCCGCCGTAGCATTGTGCACCTGCGATTCCACGTTCACCGTGCAGCTATGCCCGGCGATGTTGAAGTCGGTGCAGTAGATGTATGTCCCCGTCGTGCCCAGTCCGTAGTAGAGCGGCAGCGTCTGGTAGATTGTGCCCGTCAGATGCAGCCATACGCGGCGGTTGATGCCGCCGAAGTCGGGGTTGAAGTCGTTGGCGTTCCATCGGTAGGCCGTGTTGGTGGCGCGTTCCCGGTAGCTTGTGGTGTTGTCCACGCGCACCGCGATTACGTTCTCCTGGTCGCCGAAGTGAACGCCGGAGGTGATGTCGATGCCGTATCCGGTGACTCCGTTCTCGTACAACCCGTATGGCAGGCCATTCAGATAGATGTCGCCGGCCTGGCGCATGCCCTCGAACTCGATGAAGACTTTTGATCCCGCGGCCGCGGCGGGCAGCTTGAAGTGCTTGCGGTACCAACTGATTCCCTTGTACGTGCCGCGATCGCCGCCGCTGTGGTCGATGATGACGCGGAACGAGTCGACATCATTAAACGTGTGCGGCGTGCTGACCGTCTCCCACTGCGAGTCGTCGAACGACGGGACCTCGGCCCCGGGAACGTCCTGGCGGATGAACCTCCAGTCGGAGTTGAAGTTGTAGGTCACGCGCGGCGAGGTGGGAGGCGTGAACTTCGCATCCGCCGACCAGAGCGGAAGAGTGGAGGCGAGAAGGGCGAACGCAACGAGGGGCAGAAGGGCTTTTAGCTTCATGGCGGGCAAGTCTATCCGATGAGAGAAGTGCGTGGCAAACTGAGAGGCGCAGCCGGCCCACGATATTGGGGATACGGGTGCGGCAGGCCGCACGTTTCCGCGGCGAAGTCCAACCGGCTGATTGATTTGCGGAGTTCGAGCACGCCATTGCGCCTCCCGCCATTGCGCTTGCAGTTCCCCTTCTGGAGCCGCTTCATTTCGTCACGAAATCACTGAATTTCATTTTCAATCCAAGTACTGCTCGCCGGTCCGGTCCTGCACGCGCGCGGGTAAATTGGGTCGCGATATTCACAGGCTATTGCTGTCTGATTCCGGTTTTAAGTGGTACTGTACTGGTTCGGGCGTCTCTCAAACGAGTTTTGACGATCGTTTTCGGTGTGCGTTTTTCGCACACGCTTTGTCTTGTTTAACTCAGAATTTCGGCGAGCGCACATCTTGAGCAGGCCCATCGCCAGAATCCGCACCGCGTCAAGGAGCTCTCCTCCGTGTCTATAACCAATTACCTCTCCAGTTTTGCCAATCGTCGTTCGCTCGTTCCGCTCGCATTTGCAGTGCTGGCGGGACTCTGTTGCAGTGCATCGGCGCAGAGCCTGGCGCCACAGTTGCTGCCCTACACCGTCAAGCTGGTTGCGGGCGGCGGAACTGTGGCCATTGCGAGTGGCGCGACGTGTCCTGTCTCCGGCTTAAAGTCCACGGACGCCTACGGGGATGGTTGTCTGGCGACCGAGATTGAGCTTGGCAACACGGCGATTGGCGGCGCTACGCCAGGCGCTCGCAGCGCCGTGGCCGATGCTGGCGGTAACGTCTTCTTCACCGACTACAGCAACGCCCTGGTGCGGCGCATCGATGCGGTCACGGGAATCGTGACGGCGGTCGCCGGCGGCGCAACATCATCGCCCGCCTCCGGGGCGACCTGCGGAACCAACACTTCCAGCGATGCGATCGGCGACGGCTGCCTCGGCACCCTGGTCAAGCTCTCTCATCCTGTGGCCATCGCCTTCGCTCCCAACGGGGACCTCTATTTCAGTGACACTGGACAAGGCCAGGTGCGCAAGATCGCCTCGACCGCAGGCGTCGTTCCAGCCACAGGGGGCGTCATCTCTCTGATCGCCGGCAACGTCGCCGGAACCTACGGCTACGCAGCCAGCAATGGCACGACGACGATCGTCGCCGCTACGCAGAGCTATCTGCGCTCTCCCTACGGCCTGGCCTTCGACGCCTTGGGCGACCTCTTTATCGTCGACGAATACACCGAGGCCATCCTCGTCGTGAACACCAACGCGACCGGAACCAACACCGTGAACGGTGTGCCCGTGGCCGCTGGCACCATCTGGAAGATCGCAGGCACGGCGACCGGATCGTCCGCCCCGTACTGCGTCAATGGAACGAGCGGCAGCTATGGATGCAGCTACGGCCTCTACAGTCAGAACATTCAGGCCAACACGGATGAGTTCGATTCCACCTACTCGGTCGCAGTCGATCCCAATGGCGTCGTCTACGCTGGCGACGAATACTACGACTCGGTCTTCAAGGTGACTGCGGCGGGCGTGATGTCGACCTTCGCGGGAATTCAGAACACCGTGGGCGTGAAGCCGACGCTTGCCAAGCGCGGCGCGGCTGGCAGCTTCGGGATTGGCAGCATGTTCGGCGTCGCGGCCGACGCCAACAGCAATATCTACATCACCGACGCAAGCAGTGGCGCCATCTGGCGGGTCGATGGCGCCGGCCAATCAATGTATGTCGTCGCCGGAGGCGCAACCTCGGTCTGTTCCGCCGCAACCGATACTTATGGCGATGGCTGTCCCGCCCTGCAGGCCAAGTTCGGCTCCAGCGGCGCCGGCAACTACGCCACCGCCACGCTGCCTGGCCCCGGCATATACGCGATCAGCGTCGATGCCAATTCAACCCTCTACGTCGGCGACACCGAGCTCAACCTGGTGCGCGAGATTGTGACGGGCACGCAGTTTGGCAACATTGGCGCCAGCCAGACCGATGTTCTCGAAGTCCACTTCGCGGCCAACGATTCTGCGGCGACGGGCGGATTCACGCTCACGTCGGGAGCAAGCATCTTCTCTCTCGGTACCCCCACTTGCACCACCAACAGCGATTCGACCACGGATTGCCTGCTCCCGGTGACGGCATCGCCCAGCACCCCCGGGGCCTTCACCGGAACGCTGCAGGTCCAATCGCAGTTGAATGGCAAAAGCACATTCCAGCTCAGCGGGACCTTCGTGCAGAGTCCGGTGACACGCACGCTGGTGGCTGCTGCCAGTCCCACCTGTAGCGGCAGCACCGTCTACGCGACGACCGCATCAAGCATTTTGACCGCGTCCATTGTTGCCAACGGCCCATCCGCACCGACGGGCAACATTATCTTCTATGCCAACGGGACGGCGCTGGCTCCAACCACAGGCGTCGCCGTCGGCAACATCGGCACCAGCAGCGCTCCGGTCTACGGGGCAACGCTGACCACCACCTTCGCAACACCCGGGACCTACGCCATCACCGCAACCTACAGCGGCAACAGCTACTTCAAAACCTCGACCGGCGCTGCGACCACATCGATCACCTCAACTCTTCCCACCTTCACCACCGCGGTGGTCAGCTACCAGCAAAGCGCGGTTGCGCCGGGGCAGACCGCACTCTACAGCTTCAACATCAACCAGGTTGTCTACTCCGGAACCATCGCCTTCGCCTGTTCGGGGCTGCCAGCGTACTCCTCCTGCTCCTTCAGCACAATTTCGATTACGGCGAACGGCTGCTCCACCACCTCCACGGTTGCGCTGAATATCGTCACCCAGCAGTCTGCGTCGGCACTGCAGAGCTCCATTGGGCTGGGTGGCTACGGCCCATGGGGAATCTTCAGCACGCTGTTGGGCGTTGGTATGGCGCTGCTGATTGGACTGCGCCGCCGCCGCGCTGCGCTGCGTTTTGGTCCGCTATGGATGGCGCTGGCGTTGCTTGTGGCTGCCCTCGGGACCGTCGCCTGCCAGAGTACGATCCAGTCCACTCCTTCGACGCCAGCCGGAACCTACAGCGTCACGGTCACCGCGACCGGCTCCGCGGGAACCACAACCAGCTTCTCTGTCCCACTCACGGTCAAATAGCCCGCTTCGACGAGTGGGCCAAACCAAGGCACCACTCGCCTGCAATTCAAGGCACCACTCTCCTGCAATTCTTTGATGGTCCGCCTGGCGTTTCTTACTCTCAGGCACCGCTCTAGGTCAGGAGATTCACGGGATGCATTTCATCGATCGCAACTCCAACAAATTCGCACATATCGCGCAGTCCTCACTCATCGCCGCTCTGCTCACGGTCCTGGCTCTCGCCTCGGCGTCACCGGGCACGGCATTCGCGCAGTCGTCCACCACCGGCGCCATCGGCGGCGTTGTCACCGACACCGGCGGAGCGCTTCTGCCCGCGACTACCGTCACGGTGACGGCGATCGACACCGGCCTTACGCGCACGGTCAAGAGCAATGCCTCCGGCGAATACAGCGTCCCGGACCTCGAGCCAGGCAACTACAGCGCCACCTTCACGGATGACGGCTTCCAGACCGCGCAGGAGAACTCGATCACCGTCACCGTGGGCAGTCTCTCCACGGTCTCACCCAAGCTCAAGGTGGGCTCGGTGGCTGATAAGGTTGAGGTCACGGCCGGCAACGCCGTGATGGACACGGAAACGAGCGAGATTTCCACCACGCTCGATCAGAGTGCGATCGACAACCTGCCCATCAACGGCCGCCGCTGGTCGGACTTCGCGCTGCTTACACCGGGCGTCGTCTCCAACGCCGACGGCTATGGCCTGCTCAGCTTCCGTGGCATCAGCTACCTGCTGAACAACACCACGGTCGATGGGGCCGACGACAATCAGGCTTACTTCTCCGAGGCGCGTGGCCGTACGCGCGCTTCCTACTCGATTACCCAAGCGGCGGTCCAGGAGTTTCAGGTCAACACCTCGAACTACTCCGCGCAGTACGGGCGCTCGGCCGGTGGCGTCATCAACACCGTCACCAAGAGCGGCACCAACACACTGCATGGCGAACTGTTTTTC
>Ga0326727_10010629_pt1 | contig 21846 bp, 20 predicted proteins | sample MB2enrmetagenome_FD_207643 | JGI IMG/M metagenome (GOLD analysis project Ga0326727, IMG submission 207643) | Lab enriched peat soil microbial communities from McLean, Ithaca, NY, United States - MB29MY | ecosystem: Environmental > Terrestrial > Soil > Wetlands > Peat | place: USA: New York...
GAGGACGGCGTTGAGGCGGTTGTGCTCGTGTCGTCACTTTCACGGTTGCTCGTGTTCGCGCTTGTGGAGCGCATCTGCCCCAAAGCCGTGATCATCGAGCCGGTCGGCGAATACGTGCTGCCGCTGAGTGATGAACCAACCAGCGTCGCCCCGGCTGCCGTGAGACCGCCGGCGGTGGCCATCGCCGCACCGGCTAGGCCGCCACCGGTTCCAAACGTTCCAGCCGTGATGAATCCGCTGGCGGCGGCGGTAGTCGCGGCGGTTGTCACGCCGCTCATCAATGCGGCGCCAGCTTGAATGCCGTGAGTGATGACTCGTTGGATGACGATGGGCGCAGCGATGGTACTGAAGATCACCCACACTCCGAGCGCTGCGACCCCGATGAAATTCTGAAACGCATACCCGCCGGCCCCTCCGATGGACTGATTCCACAGAAAACTCTGGTCGGTCATGAACGTGATCAATCCTGCCGTGACCAACGATGCCGCGCCCCACCCCAGCGGCCAGAGCATGACGCCGACGAGCGACAACAGGTAGTTCGTGCCGATTGAGTTCAGGGCGCGGATCGCCAGAAAGCCGATGAAGATCGGCGACAGAGCGTAGCCCAGGTAGAGAATGAACTTTTGGACCAGGTACGCATAGAACACGATAACGCTGGCGAGCAAGCCGAAGATCCAGAGCAGACCGGAGATGAGGGCCTCGAAGATCGACGTGCCGACACTGAACAGTTTTTGCCACCAACTGTTTTGGTTCGTCGTGGATCTCTGAACCTGCAACGCCTGATTGTACTGCTGGTACACGTTGCTGGGATTGGCGTGGAGAACATTGGTGACCGTGTTGTCGGTAATAGTGGCAATCTGATTGCCCCAATTCACCAACTGCGTGAGCACGATGATGTACACGATGGTGCGGCCCAGGGATCGCAGGACGGCCTCGGCGCTGCGGTGACCCGCGATCGTGGACAACACCATGCCGGTGACGAGAAACAGATACGCGACCGGCATGAGCAGCGACTGCAAGGCGGCGCAACTCGTAGCGAAGTTCGGAAACATCGTGTCGAAGTTGTTCATGGAACGACCGCTAGGGGTTGCGCGGCTGTGGTGCGCCGAGATTCAGCACCTTGTTGGGTTGCGCGGCTGGAGATGCCGGCCGCCTTTGGGTTGTCTGCCGCACGGTGTTCACGGCGACCACTACCGTGAGAATCACGAAGGCGGCAACGGAGACGATGATCAGTTTCTTAATCATTGGTGTTCTCCGGGAACGTCGACGGTTCCGTGCTGAGGGTGAGCGTGGTGTTGTACTTCTGGATACCTTCTGAAAACTCGGCCTGTTGCTCCTCGACACGCGCCTGTTGCTGCTTGGCCTGGTCGTTCTGGTTCTCCGCGTTCTGGACAAAGCTGACGCTGGAGGCATGGTCGAGTTCCTTGTCCGTGGCGGAAAGTTCGGCATTCAGCCCGATCAGGATGCCCGTGAGCTTTTGCACTTCCGACGCGGTGGTGGCCGCCCGGAGTTGTTCGGTGGTGGCGGCAACGTCTTGCCGGAGCGAATCGCGGCGCGACACCACGTCTGCATACACGTTACTGAAGTTCCTGGTTGTCTCGTTGATGGCGGCGAATTGACGGTAGAGGTTGGCGTCTCGCGACACCGAACTGCCGTCCGGCGTGGTAAACGTCGTACCCACGTTGTGGTAGAGGCCGTTCGCGTCATATTCCTCGGCATTGATTCCCTGGGCGAGAGTTTCGAGCTGGCCCACGGCCTGACCGACACCGATGTTTTCGAGGTCGGAAATCAGGCCGGTGAAGCCGGCGAGGTTTAGGATTTGGGACGGCGTGCCAAAAGCCTGATTGTATTGTTGGAGTTGCTGCAACTGCGAAGTCATCGTGCTGATCTGCTGAACCTGGTTGTCGATCATCATCACAAACTTGGCGATGTTTTGAGCTTCATCGAGAATCTGCTGAACGTTCATTGTCGGGTCGTACACGATGTACTGGGCGCGGCTGGATGCGGCGCACAGCAAGGCTGCGGTGATAACGGTAAGTATGCGTTTCATGGTTTATTCCTCGATTCGTAGGAGTTTGGTTGTTGGGTTTAGGATGGCCCCGTCGATAGTCTGTTCGGGGACCGGGATTTCGTAGTAGCGGACGTTCTCTTGGTTTTGCTCGGCTTTCTCCTTCTGTTGGTTGATCAGTATCCAGTACTGTTGTTTCACAGCGTCACTGCGCCCTTTCTCGTAGCCGTTGTTGTAGGAGGTCTCGGCCTGCTTCTGGCTGGCGTAATGCAGCCCCTCGCTGATAAGAACGCCACCGGCGGCACCGGCTGCGGTGATGGCCGGGTTGCCATGCGAGAATTCGCCGGCCAGTGCTGCGCCGCCAGCGCCCAGGGCGAGATCGCTGATGGGACGGGTGGCGGCGCAGCCGGTGAGGAGGGCAACGAACGCGAGAGCGATGAGGTGGTGTGTTTTCATGCGGGTTCGGCTACCGGTGTTGGATTAGCGTGGTGGATGATGCCGTCGACGATGTTGGCGCTGCCGCGCAGTTCCTTGGCCCGCTTCTCAAAGTGTTCGCCGCTGGAACTGCTGCAATACAGCATCTCGGGTGACGCGATGTTGTGGACTGTCCCGCAAATCGGGCGAAGCGAATCGATTTGAAGGTAGGTGAACGCGGAATACTTCTGTCCGACCTGGTGGTCGGGGAGCGGATAGTTCATGAGGGTGTGCTTTGTGATCTCCGGGAGGGCGATGTCCTGCGCGATGTCGTCGATGTCAGCGCGGTCGTTCTGCCGCATCAGGAAGAATTGCCGACTGTTGCCGAATACCGCAGACCGGATGCGGCTCTGCTTGAACCGCGCGTACTGCTGGACGATGGAGATATTCCAGCAGTTGAATTTGCGAAGCTGCGCGTAACTCTCCTTGACGATCTCCTCACCGCCGGGAATATCGAGGAAGCGGGCGACCTCTTCGTACACGTTTCGTTTCCGCAACGCGCGGGGTAGCGTGATGATGTGTTTGCGGGCGTCGTTGGTGATGAGGAAACCGGCAGCGGCACGCAATTCCTTCGCGGAGTCGGGGATGTAGCCCAACTCGAAATGGGCAATCTTGCCAGTAAGAGAAAGATTGGTGACGCCATCAAACAACGCGCCGTAGTTGCCGTCGCGACACCAAGGCAGAAGTAGCGTGGCAATCTCGTGGATTTGATCGCGCTCGGCCCCGGATGCGTCAAGGAACATCAACTCCTGCAACATCCGGTGCGTTGGGAATTCCTCCGGTGTGACGTATGCAAACGCGAGGTTGCGGACCTCCTTGCTCGTGTTGGGGTCTTTGAGGAACTTGAGAATCTCGGCTTCCTCGAACTGATCGAGGAAGGTGCGGGCTTCGTCCTCGTGTTTCGCCTTCCAGTCCCGCAAGTCGGCGAACGCCTCCAGTGACGTTGCACCGGGCGGCATCTTCTCGCGCCGGTAATGCGTGAGGGCATAGGCGTGCCGGGCGATGGCCAGCAATTGCGCGGAATGCTTGCGCGACCACTCCTGGAAAACGTCTTCGTAGAGCAGGTTGATGTACTTGGCAATTTGCGCCTGCCGGAGCATCTGTTTGTCTTCATGCTGACTGACGCCAACCATGCGGGCAACCAACGCCGTCGCGGACGCGAGGTGATCGGGTGTTAGTGGAAGACCTTTCGTGTCGAGGTAGTTGATGGTGATGTTGCCATCAGGCTGGATGATGATGGGCTTGGCATCGGGATCGACCGTCTGCACGTAGATGCCGTAAGACAGGCCTTCCTCAATGATGACGGTATAGGCGAAGTAGCCTTCGGTTTGCGTGAGAAGATCGCAAACCGTGACGGATTTCCCGGCCCCGCTCATGCCCAGCAACACGGCGTGCTGCGGCGAGACGTTCGACGCCTGGCCTGCGAAGGTCTTGATACCGACAAGATTGTTGGCGGAGCCTTCGTAGATCGCCTCGGCGGTGTCCAAGTGACCGGTGAACGTGGCGGCGAATGGGAGCATGTCCGCGATATACCGGCTCTCGCCGTAAAGTTTGCGGTGTTCGTACCGGCCCCATGTCCACCCTGGCCATGTTTCGTAGAACAACTGACGCGACGTGCTCGGCAGCGCGCTCTCGTAATACTGTGCGCTGTTCATGCTGTTGATGGCGTTCTTGATGGCGCTGGTCTTGACGGACAGGCCATCCTTGGTCTTGTCCCAGGTGCGCACGATGAATTGGACGTGAAACGGCAGGGTATCCCCACGCGCGAGCGCGGCGATTTTGCGCTGCTTCTTTTCCAGCACCGTCAGGAGCGAGACCTTCTTTTCGCTGGCGTAGTCGCCGGCGATCCGGTCGTGCTCCTTTTCTTCCTTGAGGATTTCCTGACGAACGGGCAGTGGGTCGATGTTGACCGTGATGGTGTAGTTAAGGAGCCGGAGATTGGTCAATCGTCGTACCAGACCGGGATGGGTCATTTTCGGCCAGCGTGTGAGGGCGATGATGGAGTGGTAGTACCCGTCCATCCAGAAACCGAAGTCGTGTTGGCCATTGGCTTCACAGTGCCAGCAGTTCTCCTGGATGGACAACTCCGGGTCGAAGGCTTCGAAGATGTCGTAATCGAATCGCTCGGCCAGAGACGGATTCAGGAAGATCTTGTAATGCCGGTAATGGTCGGCATCGGTCATCGGGATGATGCGCGCGCCCTGCCCCGCGAAAATACTAGCCAGCATCTCGTGGAGTTGGGTGAATTCCGCCTGCATCTGCTCCAGCGTCATCTCGTAGAACGCCGCCAGCGCTTTGGCGCCGCTGGTGGCCTTCGGCGAGGTGTCTATCTTGCGCGAGATGTAGAGGACGAGACGCTGACGGCGCAGATTGCGGTCGGCCATCGCCTGCCAGTAGCGCATGAACCGCTCGTTTCGGCAGCGTTTCGTCCAGACGTTCTGCATCTTCTCGGTTTCCTGCTGGTAACGCAGCAGCGGCGCGCGGTAGTCCGAGTCGCAGTAGAATTGCACTTGCAGCCGGCGCTGGTCGCCGAGCGAAGCCAGCAGCAGTGTGATTTGGTCCTGGAACTCGTTCAGGTCGGAGACCTGGGCGTTGTCGAGGTCGGGTGGTTCGAAGACGAACCCCTTGGAAACGAAGCAGCCTTGGCGCAGACCGTTGAACACGATCAAGTCGCGGACGAAGTAACCGTGTGGAGCGTTATCGAACATGCTGGCCCTCAAGTGGATGACCGGGGTGGCGGCATACGTCGGGGCCGAAGCCAGCACCCTTGACCCAGAAATCCAAACAATCCGTGTCGTAGCCAGGCGGTTTGCCCTGCCGGAAGCCGTATATGTACATAAGTGTGAGCAGCAACGGAACCGCTGCGATCATTAACGAGACGAGGAATGACACCTTGGCGCAGCTGAATGTAATCAACAGCGTCATGACGGAAGCGAAGCAGCCACCGGTCATGTACCAGAACAGGTTGCCCTCCAGCCCCCACGTCCGCCCTTTGGAGTCGTCGGCGCTGTTGGTCTCAGTGAGTCGCAGGATTTGATTGCTCATTGGAACGTGCCCACGTCCACCGTCGAAGTGCCGATGCCGAACGCCACGAACAGGGCCTTTACGATCACGGGCGCACCGGCAATGATGAGGCCGCCGATAATGGAGAGTTTCCCGGAATCCGTGTCCCCCCGGCGAATCGCAAAGCCGCCGCCGACGACGCAGATTGTCCCAAAGATAAAGCCGATGAGCATGACGATGCCCAGCGCGCTGCTGACCCCGCTTGTCAGAGTTGTCCCCTGAGCTTGCGCGAGGATCGGTGTGAACCACAGTGTTGCGGTTGTGAATTTAGTTTTCATGGGCCAGAGTTATACTGCGATTAGCTGTGATAGTTGTTCCCATTTGGGAACAACTTTTCGGTGGGTAGTCTGCAAGATAAGAGCCGATGAAAACGGCAACCCCTCCGGTAACATCGAATGGAAAACTGCACGAACTGGAAGCGCACCTCCGGCAGCGAATTCGCGGCCAGGATCACGTCTTGCCGCGCATTGTTTCCATTCTTCGGCGTGGCGAACTCGGGTTAACGAAGCCCGGCCGGCCACGGGGGAGTTTCTTATTTCTCGGCCCGACCGGCGTGGGCAAAACGGAAGTCACGTTGGCGTTCACCGGTTTCCTGATGAGCAAGGAACACTTGTTCCGATTCGACATGTCCGAGTACCAGACGCAGGAGAGTTTGGGCCTATTGCTGGGCGGCAAGCTCGGTGAGCGGGGGACGTTGGCTATGGTCTATGACAAGTCGCGGGTCGGCACGCTGCTGTTTGACGAAATCGAGAAGGCGCATCCGCGAGTGTTGGATGTCTTCCTGCAAATTCTCGACGCTGCCCGTGTGACGATGGCCAGCGGCGAGACGCTGGATTTGAGCGGGTTCTACGTGGTGTTCACCTCGAACATCGGCAGCGCCGACCTGATGAACCTGCAATACTCAACTCCAGCCACGATGGAGCGGCACGTACTGGCGCGCGCTCAGCAAGCCATGCGTCCCGAATTGTATGCCCGTATTACGGAAAAACTGGTGTTCAACCGTCTGAGCTACGACCACCAGTTGGAAATTGCCCAACTCCTGCTCAAACAGGAATTGGCTTTCTTGAAGGCCAAGGGGCATGAAGTCACGCCAGACGCCGCAGTGCTCCCATTCCTCGTTCGCCGGGGCTTTCATTCCAAGCTCGGCGCACGTCCAATGCGTGATGCTGTGGAAAAGTTGGTTTGCGATGCGATAGCCGTTGACATTCTGAACGGCGGGACCGGGTGTGGAAAACTCGTCGTGGACGAACCGACAAATGGCCTAGTGGTACAATTAGGTGTAGGAGTGGCTAAAGGTCTATTGTGAAATCCACCTGTGAAGTCGTCCCATCCCGGCGAATAACCTTGCGTGCGTGAAGGCGGATGCCGTCGCCACTCATCTCGTACTCGCCGAGGACGCGGGCTGCAGTCTTGGCTTCGATATTGCGCTGAGCTAGTTGCTGGGCGATGCCGCCGATAATGTCGAAGTCCACGTTAAGCGGGAGTAAAAGGATGACAGTGTTGGCAGACGGGCCATATTCTTGCCGCGCTTTGTCCATCATTTCGGTGGTTGCGCCTTCGCTGAAAATCTCGCGAATCCGCGGGCTCATCCCGGTAAGTGATTGCTGACGGATGTCGAGCAGGTTATTGGACAAGAAATCGGCCTGCGCGAGGATGCGCTCGGTCTGTTTGTCAAAAACAAGAAATATCCCGCCCAGCCTTGTCATTGCTTGTACATACTCCGGCCACCCGAGTTGCTGGCGGTAGTCCATGGTGATGATTGGTACTTCACCTTCGCGCTTGCCGTCCGCGCCCATCATATTACGGCCAACATCGCGCCGGTCTTGAGAAAGTATCGAGATTGGCGGATGCGGCTCCAAACGGCTGGGGCTGTCCAGCCCGACCGCAGGTTGTTTTTCTTGCGGTCGCTGGTAGGTCGCAAACGTCGGTCGCGCCGCATCGGGCACGGTCACAGGCGGGGAGGCTTGCGTGAGCGGCTTGGGCACACTGGAAGCTTGCATTACAACCGGGACATCTGCCGGCACAGGCCGGACGACCACATAACTTTTTGCGGTCGACTGCTGATCGGTGCCACTCACTCCAGTAACTTCGGGCACAGTCGCATCAACATGATGCGGATAACGAGCGCCGACAACCATCAAGCTGATCCAGGCCGCGAGAAGAACAAGGACAACCAGCAGCTTGGGACAGAATGGAAATTCTGCCGTCGCCTCACCTCGAATTTGCCCCATACCGCGGCCTGCTGGGACATTCGTACGCATCTGTGAGAATCCCTGGCTTGTGGTTGTTAACGGCTCAGGATCTTGACGGTCTCGACATTCTCCTCCATGAGCTTCCGAACCATTTCGCGCTCCTGCAGGTAGCTGGGCGCGTCATCCTTCGGGGCGACAGTCACGGGTGCAGGTTCGGCAGGAAAAGGCGTTGTTGCCACAGGGGTTTCCGCTGGCACGGGTTCGGTTGTCTTGACCGGCTCAGTTTTGGCGGGTGCCGTTGCTTCTGCCAGCTTTTCCTTGGCAGCGGCGGCGAGATCCTTGGCTTTCTCCGCGATTTCTCGGCTCTTTGCGGCCACGGCGTCGGCTGGCGAGCGCTGCTGCCGCAACTGGACGAGGGCGAAAGTCGCACCCCAACCCAGAAGGAACGCAAGCAGCACAGCGATGGTGGACCACCCACCCGTCTTCCGGGGCGACGGCGCAGTTGTTAGAGGTTGTTCGACAGGTTGGTTGACTTCAGTTTGCATGGGTCTTCTCCTATTGAATCTTGTAGGTTAGCGCGATGCGAGAAATGCCGGCCTCGCGACAAACCCGCATCACATTCATGACGGTTCCGTATGGTACGGCTTCGTCGCCGCGCACTTCGACTTCTTGAGGCTGTGATTTCGAGAATTCCGTAGACATCACCCCGAGAGAGACTGGGCGTTTATCCACGAAATAAGATGGCCCAGGCTTCACGGAGACGATCACGCCCTTGGTGCCGTTATTGTTTCGAGCACCCCCATCCTCGGACATTCCGGCGAGATTGACCGGCGGCAATGTGCGCTCCCGGGCTTCGTTCTGGTACGTGACCACTAACAGCGACGTCAGCATGTACATAAATACCAGCGATAACATCACGTCCACCAAGCTCGGATGCACCCCTGTGAACCGGCGCGCCATCCGCACCTTGGCCCGTAGCTTGGCCAATTCCTCGTCGTGGGTCAGACCGGCGCGCTCCAAGCTATTGGGTTCGCTGGTCATTCTTCCACTCCTTGCGTTCCGCAAAGTGCAACCCGGTCTCTGCCGCCAGCGCGATGATCAAACCGACCATCGTGCAGACCAACGCCTGACCGGTCAGCGGCACCACCTGGATGATGGCGCTGCTGGTACCGGCGGCAATGTCAGCGGCCAACTTACGCCCGGCGGCACCCAAGGCGATAATCGTGCCGATTAGACCAAGGATCGTGGCCGAACGGGCAATGTAGGCGTAGTCCAGTTCCATGTGCCCGGTGTTGTGACGCCGAAGGATCTGCTGGATGATCAGCCGTACCGCCCAGATGCCGAGCGGCAACAGCCCGACCGTCACAATGCCCATCCGCTCGTACCCCCAGTGCAGGTGTTGCCACGCCCAGCCAGCACCACACCACGGATCACCCAGCGACCAACCGCCGGCAGCAATCAACCCGCCGAGAGCGGCGGTGCCGATGTAGCGCAGTGGGCTAACAGAGACTGTGTGCGAATTCATTCAGCCTGACTCCTTCGTTTGAGTTCAAGTTGGTATTGAGATGAAGATGGTAAATCTTACATGGGTGCGTCGTTTTGTTTGAGACGGGCCGCCTGTCGGTCCGTTCCAACGGCTTGGCGAACACCACCTCTCGAAAGCTGAAGTAGGCATTCGCGAAGTCGGCAGTAGAACAAGTCTGCGACGCGAATCCAGACAGAAAAGCAACGAAGGGAACGGAGCATCGCGCCCCGTTCCCTTGATAGACAGTCAGTTTGATTCACGGGCTGGGTTGATACCGAGTCTCGGTGCGCTCAGTTTCAGTCACTTCGCTCGCCGGCTCATTCAGCTTCTCGGGGGATGGCGCCACTTGGGAATCCGCGACTGTTTCGCGGCCACCGTAAGTGTAGTTCTGCGTCTTGACGTACTTCTTGGGCACGACCTGCTCACGAACGACATAAAAGGTCTTGCCCCGCAGGAACTCCGCCGAGTCCACAAGCGCGCCACGTTGCTTCAGATATGTCCGCGCGACGGCGGTAACGCTGCCCGCGAGATCGTTCGGGTTCTCGATCTCGCCCACGTACAGGAAAGCACCAGGGCTTGAAGCGAGACCAGATTCGATCTGCGAGAGTTGCATCAAGTCGCCTCGCATGGTCTCGGGGCGTTCGCCGCGCAGCCACGCCTGGGTGATGTGTTTCACAATTTGTTCGCGCTCCACTTTCCAGCGCGATACCAGACGATTGAATGAGTCATCCGCCCGCGCCGCCGTGGCGGTCACAAGGATAAGTGCCGCCGCAGTCAATCCGAATGTTTTGCTGATGGTGAATTTCATGGTCATTTTTCCTTTCGTGTCCTAGTTGATTGCTTCGAATTCACCGGTGGTGATGGCCTCGAATGCGTCACCGTCCGATTCCTCGCCACCGAGCAGGCTGCTGCCTGACTCAGTCAACGGCTTGCTGGAGCGCCGGAGGCGATCCACGACTCCCTCTTGGGTTCGCATCGGGATGTTGGCGACCACATCGGACCCGAGTCGTGCCCGCGCCAATCGCATCAGCGCGAGGTCCACGGTCTGTACCTGGGTCGCGGTCAACAACATCGTGCGCTCGTTCTCCAACATGCCCTGCAAGATGTGCAATTGCACGGCCACATCTTCGAGCGTGCTGGTCGTCTGCTGGATGCGCTCCATGGCGCTCGCCGCGCCTACGTAAGGATCGGTCAACTGTCGATGCAACATTACCAGCGAATTCTTCAACGCGGCAGTGCGGTTGCGCGTGGCAGGATCACTGCCGGAATCGAGGTCCAGCATCTTGACCATCTTGGCAGCATTGCCGACGAACTTACCCAACTTCTCTTTTTGCTCTTTCAGCGTGTCGGGATTGAAGTTCGGGTTCGCTTGAACCGTCGCCCCAATCTTCCGCATCGTGTCCGACACGTTGACTACAGCGTCAATGGTCGCCGCGACTTCCTTGCGGTCAGTAGCATTGAGCGTGGCCATCGAGTTGACGATGTCGGTGCGGAGCGAGGCTTTTTCTTTCTCGTCGGTGGCCTCGTCGTACTTGGCGAACTGCTGGTCGAGTGCGCTCTTGGCGCGTTCCTTCTCGCCGGCGGTCTTGTCGGTGAGTTGCTCCAGCGAGGTCAATTGATGGTCCACCTCTGCCACGAGCTTCTCAATGACTTGACCGGTCTCCTCGACCGCCCGTGCGACCGGTGTGCCCACTGCCAACATGGCCACAGTGGCGGCGAATGTGATGATTGTTACTTTGCTCTTCATACTTGTTCTCCTGTCTTCTGGTTCGTGCGCCTACTTCTCGACCTTCTCAACACCCGCCTTGGTCGTCGGATACAGATCCCACAGCGGTGCCGGGGTGGTCGGCGACGGTTTGTCCGCGCCCAGTGCTATCTCTCCCAGCGCCAATACCGTGGCAGTCTGCTTGTCCACGGACGCCGTCTGGAACCGGTTCATTTCCCGCTTCAGTTCCTGCACTGCTTCGCGGAATGACTTGATGTCGCCGGCCTGCAGGAACTCGTTGGCCGCAGCTGCTCGGCATGACACTGCCAACTCGTTCCCTTCGGACTGGAATTTGCCGGCTGCCTCCTGGAAAAACTCCGCCGCTTGGTTGTGCCGGCCACGGACCGACAGGCTCAGCGCGAAATTGATCAACTGCTCCGGATCATTCTCATTCTTTACCTGCACATCCCGCCCGAGGTAATCCTCGGGCTGGAACCGGACTGGCTCAATGGACGACACTCGCTGCATTTGGGCCTGCGGCGCCTTGCATCCTGTGATCCATACGACTGCGCTCAGGATGGCAAACCCTGCCAGCATCGTGATTCGCTTCGTTCTCATGCTCAACCTCCGTGATTGGTCTTGTTTGCTTCTCACCGCGCGAGTTGCCGCGCAGTGCTTGTTCTCACGGAGGTATTGCGGGTGGGAACTGGCTTCTTACGGCAAAAATGCGGGAAGACTTACCTACCTTCAGTGAGGACAAATCGGCAGTTCAGTAAGCCAGAAGGGCAGAGATTAGAACGGTGGCGCACTCCATGAACTCACCGCGCACCCCCCAACACGACCCGAATACCGTGGTCATCGGCTATGAGCAAGGGTCCACCATATCCGTTTTCATTGTGGGTAGCAAGCGGCGTGTGGCGCATCTGGAGTCGGATTTAACAAGCCGTGGATGAGCGTATATTTCAAATAAGGGAGAGGACTTACATTGCGTTGTTTTGTTGCGTTAGTGGTGAACTCAGGCGTAAGACATTCGCCACGCGCCCCAATACCCTTTCGACAAGGAGATGAGTGTTGGGACTGCATATATTTACAGAGCCAGATGTTATCCGCCACATATTGATCGAGGCCGCACGATATTTGCAGGTTGAACTTCCCTGCCTGCTTTATCGAAACACGTTCGGAGGTCTAATGGTGCGCAGGCTGCACGGGACACTGTTTGTAGGGAGTTCGACGGACGCCGGGCTGCAGGTAGAAGACCCGACGGTGTCCCGGTTCCATTGCGTTGTCCATACGAACGGGCCATCTGCGAACGACTCCAACGTGTTGGCCCGATGGTACGTCCGTGATCTGTGTTCGCTGAACGGGACCTACCTGAACGGCCACCGGCTCTGCCGTCCAATGCGTTTGCACGACAAGGATTGTATTCGCCTCGGCAGAACGCAGTCATTTTTGGTAGTATTACCAATCGAGGTTGCTCATGGAGTCCGACACCAACAACCCATCACGCACCACTGAGCCGGCGGGACCACCCCTACCGTTGTTCGGGATGGAGGATGACCGCATCCCGGAGCGTTTCGGCAAGTTCCGCATCCTGGATATCGTGGCCAAAGGCATGGCACTGGTGTACAAGGCGGAACAGGACGACCCGCGCCGCATCGTCGCCTTGAAAATACCTCGTGGTGGCAAGCTGTCGTCGGTCGAAGCGCGGAAACGGTTCGTGGAGGAGGTTAAAGTAGCGGCGGCGAGAGAACACGCCGGGATCGTGCCGGTGTTGGAGACGGGTGAGGTCGGCGGTGTGCCGTATTACACCATGCCATTCATTGAGGGTCGTGCCCTGGACCATCACGTCCAACTTGCTAACCTAGATGTTGAGAAAAGCCTCGAACTGTTCCTGCGTGTGTGTAGTGTCGTCCAGACGTTACACGCCGACAAGTTGGTCCACCGAGACCTTAAACCGGACAATATCATGGTGGACAAACACGGTGACATCCGCCTGTTGGACTTCGGGCTGGCTAAGTCCCTCGCCGGGGTACGGGAGCAGAGTACCACCGATCACACATTGCTAGGCACACTGCAATTCATGGCTCCCGAGCAAGCCACGGTTGGCAAACAAAACCAGATCACTTCTGCGGCCGATGTTTATGCGCTCGGCGTCATCCTCTATTGGTTGCTGACCAAAAGCTACCCGTACGATGTCGAAGGCTCGACGAAAGTCGCACTGGAAGCAATCCATAGTGCACAGCCAGAACCGCCTTCCAGGAAGAATCCGACTTTGTCTCGACGCTACGATCGCGTCGTAAAGGCTTGTCTGCGCAAAGAACCGAAGGGCCGTCCGTCGACTGCGGGTGATCTGGCTAAAATGCTTCGTGCGAGTATGGAGAACAAACCGGGCCGCTCCAAGGTTCCCGGCCTGACCGCAATCGCTCTTGGCCTTCTGTTGTTGACCGCTGGCCTCATCGCCGCCTTCTGGCCAGGGCTGTTTGGAGGGTCACGCCCTCTCGCGACCATGTCCCCCCACAATCCCATAGACGCAACCTCCCAGTCGCGGCCGGCACGGTCGGAAGCACCGCCTTTGGCGCTCAGTTCTCAACCATCTGCCTCGATCGAAGTTTTTAGTGCCTCCGACATTTCGTCCCTCGCCACCGGACATTCCACTCTGGACACTCCCCGCTCCAACGCACCAGTCCCGGTAGAGTTGTGGCCGTTGTATGAGAAAGCCCTCGCCAGGCTCCGTGAGGATTTCGGTCTCCACAACGACGGTGCCGTGCTCATCAAGATTCCGCAAGGCCGGGGTGATGCGGCACTTTCGTTGCGCGTCGGCAGCAGCACGCTCCCGCAAGAGCAGGCGGTCGAACATGGCGGGGCCGTTGTGCTTTACCTGCCGGCTGGAGTGCCGTGTGTGGTGGAGTGCCTTGCCGGAGGCAATGTCGCGCGTCGCACTGTTTCTGCGACGGCGGGTCAAATCTCCTACACCGAAATGAAGTAAAGGTTGCCGAGCGACGAACCTCAGAAGTACAGCAATTCAGAATCTCAGGACGGTGTCGTTTTCACCAGTTCAGTGAACGGGAGACAATACCACCCGAAAGCCTGCGATGCGATAGTCCACGAAGAGGCTATCGCCCCCGCGGTAGGCACAGCACACGTGACCGGCTTCGCTGCCCTCCGAACCTCCCCGCAACACCCGCAAGAAGCCTGAAGATGGGCCGGTAGGATCAGTTTCGGGACTTACTTGGTAGTAATTCTCACCATACCAGTCACCGCACAACTCCCAAACATTACCGAGCATATCGTAGAGCCCGAACTGGTTGGGTTCCTTTTGACCGACAGGGTGAGTAGTATACCCGCTATTTTCTGAAAACCACGCGGCGCGCTTGAGCCAACCAAAGGAGGTGTTGTACCGGCAGGCGTATTCCCACTCGGCCTCTGTCGGCAACCGGCACGCCTCCCCGGTCGTCTGGCTCACTCGTTGACAGAACGCGGTCGCATTCTCCCAGGATACAGAGTCCACTGGATGATTTTTGCCTTTGAAGGTGCTGGGGTTATTGCCCATTAGAGTTTCATACTGAACTTGCGTGACCTCGTACTTGCCCATCCAGTACCCGCGGGTTATCTGCACCCGATGCACCGGCTTCTCGTTACTTCTTCCATCGTTCGAACCCATCATGAATGCACCGGGAGGAATATAAACAAACTCAAGCGTCTTACCTTGTCCCAGACTAATCCGGCGCTGCTCACCGGCACGGGGGATTCCCGGTCCCTGTTCACCCCGCCAAACCAATTCTGCTGGCGCCACGCCGTCGCTGCGCACATCCCATTTGCGGCAGATTGTTTCCCAAGCCTTCTGGACTAGCTCGGGCGAGCTGTGTGCGTTCCGCCGAATATCAAGATAGTAATTACAATCCTCTTCAAATTCTGCTCTTCGCTTTGCAAGATTTTTGGCTTTCAGTTTGGCCAGTTCATTTTCCTGCTTCTCCTTTTCGCTGACCATCGCCTGCAACTGCCGCAGGGTGTCTGAACCAGTCGGCTGCTGTGTGAGGTTCTGTTGCAATCGCGAAATCTGTTCCTCCAGTTGACTCAATTGCGATTGCTTCTGCTGTTCCACCGCCAAGTCGCTGGCCAAGCGTTGCTGCGCAGCCTGATCCGCCTTCTCCAGTTCGGTCATCTGTTCCTTCTTCTGCTGGATAAGGGCATCGAGAGTCCCGGACAATCCTTTGCGGAATAGCACAAACTCTCCTCCGACCTCGCCGCCCGCGGCTTCAAGGGTGCCGAGCAGCGGCTCTTGCCGGGCATTGGCCGCGACGCCCCCTCGAATCCTATTCCAGAGGTCGCTGGGCAGCAGGTAGGGTGACTTGTTCTCACGCAGTTCCCGCAACAGGAAGTACGTGAACCACGAGTGCCCCTCGCTGCCCTCATCGGCGACCGGCTCCAGCGCGCCGCTGGTGATGGCCTGCCGGCTGAGTTTTCCGAACGCGCTGCGGATGTATTCATCGGTGATGGCCGGCAACCCGCCACGGTTTCCGCGGAAGAAGTCGCCCGCGAAACAGGAATCGCTTACCAGCAACACATGCCGGGCTTTCATGGCGCGCACAAGGGATTTCACGTCGTTGTTGCTGATCCACGTGCTCTGGTCATCGGGGTCGGCTTCGACCGGAATCCAGAACCCGGTGCCCGTAACATCATCGAGGTTGCCGTGCCCGGCATAGAAGACCAGCACAGAGTCATCCGGACCCACCGTCTTGGCCAGTTCGCGCAGCGACTGAATGATCCGCTGGCGGGTGGCCTGATTGTCCAGTAGTGTAACTACCTGCGGCTCGTCAAATCCGTACTGGTCGTGGAGCGTCTTGGATATCTCGGCTGCGTCATTGGCTGCCGTCTTCAATGTCGGCCAGTGCTGGTAGCTATCAATGCCAATAGCCAGAAGATGAAACTGTCCCGCTAGAACCACGTTGGTAGTCGGCGCAACTCCTTGACCACGATCATCGGAGAAGGCGATTGTTGCACACGAAGATCCAACGACTCCTGCCAAGATTGCGAAGATGAGTCGTTTGAACAAATCCATCCCCAACTTCAAATGAAGTTTCACTGCCCTTTACCGCCGGCTCTCCTGCCCAGACTGTAGATACCAAAAAGGACAGCCACTCCACCAGCACCGATTAAGGTCCAAGCCCAGGGGGGCACAGTCGTTGAGCCTTGAGGATCGTGCGCTGAATGTTGAGCGTTATCGCCCTGCCCGACTGCTTGAACTGACGACTGGCCAATCCCGCTCCGGCGGAACTGCAAATAATGCCGAGTGGCGTGGTCGAAAACATATGCGTCTCCGAGGGTCTTAAGAACTACCGTCTTCAGGCCGGTGGCATCAAGTCGGCTTTCCACGTCGATGTAGGTCAGGCCTTTGCTGTCGAACTCGCGCGGCCAGACGCTGGTGGTCTTTTCGGTTTCGCCCAGCACCTTCATAATGCGGTCGTGTTCGGCGTCGGTCATTTGGTTGAACTCCAATTTCATGATTGTGCCAAGATCCAGTTCGGCAATCCAACTGGCGAAGATTCTGCGAAACAAACCCCATGCGCCGGGGTAATCACCGTGCAAACCGCCCGATAACACGCGGTGAACAATGTCGCGTGCAGCGGTGTCCGGAGCCTCAAGGCTGCTGTCGAGTTCGCGTCCTTCCATGGGAAGCGACACAAGCACCTGTCCCGTGTCCGGCCAGATGGCGCGCAAATCAACCGCCACCGAGAACTTCTGTGTCGGGATGCTGCCGTAAAAGCTTTCCTTGCCCAGGTAGCGTCCGCGCACCTTGGCTTGGATGATGAAATCGGTCTTCTGCGAGAGGTCCAGCCGCCGCAACTCGGCCGTGCGTTTGTCGCCGAGAAACTCATCGCGCGCCGCGAGCCGGTTCTCCTGTCGGGTCATCCGCGTAACGTCCACGAGATTCATTTGCATCTCGCGGGCAGCCGATTCGAACCACACCTTGGCAAAATCCGATCCAGCGGCTGCGCCTTCGATGAGTTCGTCCGTCTCCAACGATACGCGGGGAGATTGTTTCACGTTCACGATCATCTTCAGCGCCATGGCATCTTGCATGTCGGGTTGTCCTTCGCCGACCTCTGCCCGAATTTTCACGCGATAGATGCCGTCGTTGCCAAGACCGGAACTCAGGACAGAGTAGTTGCGGACGTACCCGAATGAGGCCGCGAATACGCGATCATATTCTAGGACAAAATCGCGCACGCCGGTGGTGCTCAACACATCCACTCCCGCACCGGTGCGCACTGCCTCGCGTAGCGCATCGGTCAGTGCTTGCTCACGGGCATTGGCCACGTCGCCGGCCGCTTTGCCTTCAGCGGTGATTTCAACGAGGTCAGCCGACGCTCTGACCGTCATCAGGCTGGTGAACACGACGGCAACAATAACCGTCAACAGGACTCGGTTCATGACTATCCTCCCACGAACAGCTATCGAATCTGCGCAGTGTTGCTCTTCCATTGTATTGTATTGAGCCGTGTGGGCCAATTCTTAGGCGCTTCACCCGGTTCTGCTTCAAGCCCCCCGCATTTCCAAGTGTTACCTTTCGGCTAAACTGATGCTAATCAAAGATCATGGCATTCAGGCAAAAGTCGCATACGATGTCTTAGCCGGTCCTTGCCCCGTTCAAAAAGTCGTTTCGTCGTCTTCAAGATACGGGCACGCACGTTACGTTGAAAGCGAAATCCACAGAATGGAACGCCCTCGGCGTTACCAAGTGGCGGGATTTTGCTTCGCTCAGTTTCGACCTCAAATCTGCCGCTTATTTCGCAAGGCCGTCGTGCAAATCACATGGTTGTGTCGTCACTACCAAACAGCGGCGCAGATATTTCGTTTATCGTTCGTCACTTGACCGGAATATTCCGGATCAATCAACTGCTCTGCACCCACCTGCGCTCATAGCAGAGAATTAAAGTGTAAGAGAACAAAGGCTAGACCAGATTGAGGTCACGGTGGAGGGGATGACACCGACAAAACACAACGGAAGCCGTCGCTACGGCCGCGATGACTAGGAAGATGGCTGAAGCGGCGCGACGACAGCAGGTGGTCGGGATCGTGGTTGCTCCACGACGCCCCTCGCAACACCCGCTCCTGCCCCGAAGGGCGGTATAAGTCTTCACACCATTGGCAAACATTGCCGCCCATGTCGTATAACCCAAACCCATTCGCCTCAAAACTTCCCACCGGCGTTGTGTTCCGATTCTCATCCCCGTTGGCAGTCGAACGGTACTTCCCGGCTCCGTGCGGCGGTGGCCATTGATTTCCCCACGGATAAACACCTTCAGTCTTGCCGTCCTTCTCTGCCGGCGTCTCCCCGTGCTCGCGTCCCAAGCCAACGGCGATACTCCATTCCGCATCTGTCGGCAACCGATACGACTGGCTTGAGTCCAGTCGTCCTTCGCCCTGCTCCTTCTTTGTGAGCCACTCACAAAACGCCTTGGCATCCTCCCAAGTTACATTCACCGCCGGGTGCGTCGGCCCCTGTTCGAACTTTGGCTTTGGCCACTCTCGCCGACTCTCACTCACGAACACCTGATAATCCTGCACCCGTGTGTCCCAGATCGAGAACAACACGTCCGTACCCGGCACCGGCACAAACTTCATGCCCAGCGAGTTTTCCCACGGTGCGTCCTTGGTCGGGCCGTAGTAAGCAGCGATTTTCGCGCGCAACAATCGCGCTTCGGCATGGTTCGGATCAAGACCCAGGAGTTCGTCCAAGGCCGCTAGAGCCGTTCTACCGTTCTCCTTGCTGTCGTTGGCCTGCGCCGTGGCCAGTAACTCCGCTATCTTCGCCTGCCGCTCGTGATCCTTCCGCTCATTTGCTTCCCGCTCCAGTCGAGCTGACTGTTGTTCGGAAGTCTCCAGTGTCTTCTCGACATAGGCAACGAACAGTTCTTCGTCCACCTTGCCGGCGATGAACTCTTGCGCACGCAGGAGTAATCGGTGCCCGGCGTCGTCGTCCTGTGCCTGTTCTAGCGCTTCGGCTAGCCGGTCATAGAGTCCGGTGTTAAACGCACCCCGTCGATTGATTTTGCTGGCCAATGAATGAACGACAGTCATCACCTCAGTCTTGAACGCCGCTTGTCGTGCGCGAATTCCCGGATCGACCGCCAGCGGAATCTGCTCGGCAACTCTCGGCCCTTTGAACCATGGCCGCTGCGCTTTGGAGCGTTCCATGCCGGGTTTGGCGCGCAGCACGAAATCTTGCACAGCACCGGCAACGTAATCGCTCACGGAACGCAGGGTGATAAACCCGCGTTCATCCGCTGCCGCTTTGCCGTGCAGGGCTTCCACGAGAAAATACGTGAACACACCGTGCTCAAGCTCGGGGTTCTCAACGCTAAGTTGGCCGGCATCGCAACTGGCGAGCACAGCCTGGCCTTCGGCGCCAGCGAGTGCGGAACGGAACGCCGCGCTCATGGGAGTGTCCGCGCCCCTCGCGTCTGGGCTAGCGCGCTCGCGGCATGCGTCCACCAGTAAGAGTCGTTTACCGGCCTTGCTTTGGGACAGCCGTTGTTCGACGCTGCTGAGATTCACCGCAGTGTCTTCCAGGAAGCCGCGCAGGCCATCGGACGGCATGGCGTAAGCCACACCCCGATCCTCGAATCCGTGGGAACTGATCGAGACGACTACGAGATCGCCGTCGTCTTTGGGAATCTCTGCCACTGTCACCAGAGAACGAAGGACGGCGGACTTTAGGGGATCGGCGCGTTTGACGCCGGCTCGATCAAGGTCCGCAAGCTGGGACCTAGCGTCCTCGCTTGTAGGTTCTCCGGCGAGCACGAGAATACAGTTGGCCGGTGGGACCAATTTCAACTCGATCACGAAAAGATGGGCCTGGGCGATGGCATCGTTGACAGCAAAGCGGAGCGGCTGGAGAGAATTGTCTTGGTTGAATTGGTTGATGCCGACAAACAGCCCGGCGTTTCCCCCGGGTGCAGAGGCCGCGATGGGTTCGACACTAATACCACGGTCTTGGGCGAAGATTCTTGGGCCTGCGCTGCACAACACAGTGCACAGCATTGCCAACCGCAGATGCTTATTGATAGAGGCAGATTGCCGTTTCTCTGTGAGACCGTTTTCCCGTTTCATCCTCGTGTATGCGTGGCTTCGATTTTAAGCCACACTCCAAATCATTGAGAACCGACCGAATCGAATTTTGGATATGTGCAGACCACTACGTGCTCTTCCGACCAGCGCGGCAGACCACCGCTTTCATTCTGAGACCCTTCAGATGGAGACAGAGCGCTGTTCAGTCCCTCCACCACAATGCCGCGGTCGATGCCGCGGACGCCCATCCCCTTGTCTATGTTGGCGGTATATTGGCTGATCATTTGATGCAGTGCACTGGCCTTTGTGCAGGCGATGACCTGCACCACGTCGGCACCAAATGGCCGCTGGATCTTGAATTGGAACGTGTCCTTCCCGACGTTGGGAATATCAACTCCCGTTCCAGCCGCTACCCAAGTGTTTCGTTGAAACTCGTTTGGGAACAGGACAACGGTAGAGCCGTCCACCTGATGACAAAAGATCGCCAGATGACATCCCGTGCCGGTCTGCACGTGGTAACTGATTGTCTCACCCTGCGCAAAATCCCGCTTGCCTTGGTTCACAACCAACTGGACCGGGAAATCATGCGGCACTTTGGCCAAACGGCTAGCCACGTCCTGGACGTTCACACGGCTGGCAACCAACTCTTGCGGGTTGATGACGCCATTGAGCGCGGCCTCCTCTTTGAGTTGGGGTGCATCCGGCCAGATGCGCGCGCTGATGTTACCAGCCGGCACCACCACCTTGGCCTTTTGCACCTGACCGCCCTCCATCCAAGCCAGTTCAGCACAAACCGTCACGTCCGGATATTTGTAGTAAAACCGCCCGCGCACGAGCGCCTTGACTCCTTTGATCTTTAGGCCCTTTGTGCCTGCATCTGGATCGGATGCCTGCTGCGCTTGAAACTTGTCCTCGTATTGCAGGTCCGCCAGGCGCGAACGCGTGATGACCTCAAACTTTCCCGTCAGCGGCAGCACTCGCTCCAGTTCGTCGCGCAACAATGATGAGAATGGCGACATCAGATTCGTGTCCTCGTATACGAAGTTGACCACACTGACGTCGACTGTCCCCTTTTCAACACTTGCTGCCAACTCTTGGGCGAGCGCCAGGTACGGGTCCGACGGTTGTTGCTCTTGTGCGACGGTGACAGTGTCCGGGGCTACTACCGGCTCTTGCGAGATCACGGTAGAGGTTGTGTTCTTTTCAGTCTTGGTGGTCTCCGACGCACAACCAGCAGGCGCAATCGCCAGCGCGGCCATGATCCCGATGCTGAGAATTGTCTTCATCATTCAGGCCTCAGCAGTCGCCACGAGAAGTAGCAAGGCTGCCGACACCCCAACCCGCGTGGGAGGGACACTCCTGTCGCGGTCTGGATGACCCGCCAGGGCACGAACGCCCCTCCTACAACCGCAGAGAAGCATTGGGTCCATTAGTTCCCTTTGATTGCCTGATCCGGGGCAACCACCGGTTCTTGCGAGATCACGGTCGAAGTTGTGTTCTTCTCAGTCTTGGTGGTCTCCGACGCACAACCAACAGCCGTAATCGCTAGCACGCAAACGATCCCGATGCGAAGAATTGTTTTCATCATTCGTTCCTCATCCTTACCATTCAATCGACCACGATGCCCTGCCCAACCAGTTTCTTGATGATGATTGTCGGTTCGGCGAACGCGGCGTCCGGCCCTTGAACCTCCGACGATTTCATCACGTCCCCGGTAAAACCCTCGGGCCGAGGTGCACCATGGCCAGTCTCGGTGAAGGTTTTTGCGGCGTACTCCTGCTCCACTGTAACCAGTTCCTGCGGGTTT
>Ga0326727_10010631_pt1 | contig 21845 bp, 21 predicted proteins | sample MB2enrmetagenome_FD_207643 | JGI IMG/M metagenome (GOLD analysis project Ga0326727, IMG submission 207643) | Lab enriched peat soil microbial communities from McLean, Ithaca, NY, United States - MB29MY | ecosystem: Environmental > Terrestrial > Soil > Wetlands > Peat | place: USA: New York...
AATAAAGCCGTAGCGGGTTGTTGTGAAGTACTTATAGGAACAGACAAAATGCGGGCTCGCAAAAGAAAACCTGTCCAAAAAGGTGTACCGATGTCTGAAAAAGAGCTCAGGTACGGCGTCTCCTTTACCGGGCCGTTTTCTCTCTCTGGTACCTGAAACTCCGGGCCGTAAGCCCACGCGGCGAGGGGCAGAGCCCCGGTGATGCGTCTGCTAAAAAAATCGGTTCTGTTAACAGGTTATGAGATAATCAATTTTCCCCTACCTGAAAAAATATTCTTTGGCCTCAACAGACCTCTGACTCTCTATCCTGGTGCCCGTTTAGCCAAGTACCCATTCCGGCTGATTTTCGTAGTCAAGCGTTACATAGGTTGTATTCGGGGAAAACGAACTCGGAATCTCATAGATGAGATACCCGTCCAACCCGTTAGACTGGCCCGGTTGGACAACGCCACCAGAAGTTCCTGCCAGGTTAGCATATTGTGATCCAATTACCGGGGTAATAGTGACCTGGGGTGCATTGATGGATGACTGGGTGTATGAAGTACCATTGCTGTACACGTAAAATTGAGCTGCGGAAGGAGCATTTATCACATTTGTGCCGGTGTTGAGGAACCTGACAAACACAAACAGGAACGTGTTACCCTCGTGAGGCGTCACCGTGGTGTAACCATTTTGAACGTTTTGTCCACCCGCGACTTCCTGGTAGGGATTACTGTTGAATTGAGGGGACGTCCAGTTATAGTTGGATAATACCTTATACCCGTAGACGGTCACCGTGCCCTGGTTTTCTCCACTGCCGAACTGGTCATATTGATTGAGTGCCAGAGCGTTGGGGAAGGGCACGGAAGTAGGTGTCGGGGATAGTGAAACGGTGGGAGTATACGTCGATGTCTGAATCTGCTGCGTCTGGACCTGCGGTGTTGTACTGGTGCATCCGGAAACGAGGAGGACGAACACCAACACGCCAAAACCTGCTAAAACATAAGAAAATTTCATACAATATCAATCTCCAAAGAGGACTCGCGTCCCGGGAATCTCACTGGTTTGAGTCATGTTGGAGAAGGATTACGCGAAGATAAATATTGGGATACTGACAAAATCCGGGACCGTTTTGACCACCGATTCACCATAACCGTGATTATCCAGACGAGATCCAGTGACCTTCACATTGCGTGCCGTGTTACCACGCTGTTTTTTTCTTTCTCCTACCTGAAAATTCCGGGCTCACAGCCCACGCGGCGAAGGGGCGATAAGCCCCGGTGAGCGTCTGCTAAAAAATATGAGCGACGGAAAGGACCACTACGAAGGGAATTATCCGACTGCGACCGCCTCGACACGCACCCTGCTGATGATAACCTCGTCATCGGCCGGTAGTATCTCTTTTGTGTTCATCTTGTACTCATACGTGAAGCGCTCATCCTCCTCATTGTAAAGAAACTTATTTCTTGAAAAAAAACCCACATTGTCGCAAGGTAACAGCTCATGACATCAATTATCAGTAACCCCCCTGTCGAGCAGGTTCCTTCCCGCACAGCCAAAAAAACCCGGGCAACGAGAAAGGTAACCCCGAAGGGTATTTTCGGGCTGCTCCCCGATTGGAAGATCGACACGCAGGAACTTAAGGACGAACTGCGCGATTGACAATGGCCTCTTTTTTTGCGGATTCCTACGCCATCATTGAGATCCTGAAAGGGAATGAAAATTACCGGAATTACCAGACCGGGCACTTGGTAACAACAGAATTCAACATCTGCGAAGTGGCATTTGCAGTGTGCAGGGACTATCCGGACCGAGCCCGGCAGGTAATGGCACGTGTCAGGAAAATGGTCACCCTTGTTTCAACCACAGATGAAGATTATTGTCTGGGCTCGACCATGAGACGTGAAACGACAGGCGCAGGCAAAAAACTCTCCACGATCGATTGCGTCGGCTATGCTGTTTCCCGCCGACAAAAAATCCCGTTCCTCACAGGAGATCGTGAATTTAAGGATATCAAATACGTTGAATTTGTCCGGTGATCATGTGCAGCAAGATATGCCGGAAATATTCCTAAAAACAACAGCGACGCCCAAGTTAAAATCCGGATCGATGCTGCGATGGAAATCGTATTATGCCGCTGCACTAAGTCAGGGAATGAGCCCACGCGGCGAAGGGACAAAAAGCCCCGGTGAGCATCCTCTGAAAAACCCCATCGCTACTCCTGACTTTTCCGAAACTACCCCTGGTTCCTGAACTGGTATTCCGGCGCTTTCCGGTATAACTCAAAGAAATGCCCGATGAGATCGTTTTCCCGTTCCTTGAGCTGGTGCGGAAGTACCGGTTTCTCCACGCCATGAAACGAAAATGCCAGTTCCTTTCCGTCCCAGGATTTCCTGCTGTGGTCCAGCAACCGGTCCGCACAGTTCCCGGACTGGCCGATATAGATGACCTCCTGTGAACCGGCATCGATCAGGACATACAGGCCCGGGCCAGCGGGAGCAAGACTGGTTTTTTCCGGCGCAAGCGGTTCGCTGTTGCTCCACGAGAGCCCCATCCAGTCCGGGTCACCGGGTTTTCCTGTTGGAGACAGCGGGGGATAACTTGGGCCTCCGGCCGGGTTATCCTTATGACTCGCTTCCAGTTTTCCGCCTCGCAGGTTTTCTTTCCGGTTGGTTGATCTCCGGTACCGTGGATGAAACCGGCCAAAGTTACAGAGCGGGGATTCCCCGCGTTCCTGCCGGTACCGGTAGAGAAGAAAACGCTCCATGCCTTTTCTCCCGTTAATGGCAGCGTCAAGCGGGGCACCGGAACACTCATACGCGAATCCTTCTGCATCCTGCCATGCCCAGAGCGAAGGGGCAACCGTGTAGGGATCGTTCCACGGCATCTTCCCGGCTCGGTTAAGAACAAGCCTGAGCTCACTCAGCCGCTCATGTACGGGTCTCCGGGTCTCACCGATGTACATCAGGAAATCTTTTCCCACCGGCCGGATACGATAGAGGCCGGCCTCCCGGGGGATATCCCGGAATGCGTATCTTTCTGCCGTGAAGGGAATCCACGGGGACCAGGGAAGCGAACACCAGTCTGGATCAAAATATGCCATTGTTTTCCTCCGGAACGGATGCTCTTATCCTGATTTTTTTAGAACACACCCGCTCAATAATCGTATTGATCGTTTTGAAATTTTCGAGATCAAACAATTCCATAGTACACAAATATCATTCAGGAATTATCTTTTTTCTCTATAATACCTGAAACTCCGGGCTTTAGCCCACGCGACGAGAGGCGAAGCCCCGGTGAGCGTCTGCTAAAAAATCCCCCCAGTACTCTCTCTTCCCCGGCACAACTCCCCGAATCCCATCTTTAGGATCCCGTACATTCCCACAGAAAAGTTGCCACAAACAAAGGAATAAAAAACAGAAAAGTGATTGTGATGCAACCAAGTATTCCGGAGCAAAAAAGACATGAGCCAGATTATCATCGACACAGCAGCAATCAAGAAAGCAGTTATTTACGGATTGGCGATTATCGGCCTCGTGTGTATCATAGTAATCGGAGCGTATGCTGTAATACATAGCGTCAGCCCGGGGATGAGCTCAGCCTCGGTTCTCCCGGTAACGACTGTCCCGGTAATTACAGCAACACCCGTACCAACACAGACCATGGTCATGAGTGCGCCAACCGCAGCAGCTTTTGTAGCCGCTCCCGCCCCGGTGGTCATTCCACAAACACCCACCGAAGCATCATTTACCGTACAGTCTATCAATACTATCGATGGTTATATCGGGGCAATCGATGTGTACGGCAACGAATACATCGTTTTGAGCTACGATGCAAACATCCAGTACGAGGGCCTTGTTGTGGGATCCAGTTATACCGGGCAAGTCGTATCGAGTTATGACGGGGTACCTATGTTGCAGGATGTGACACTAGTGGGAGAAGGGTACGAATCCCTGCCAACAAACGTCGTGGATTACGTCTATACCGGGAATTATTATCACGATGATGGATATTCCTCTGTCCCTGTTGAGCATATAACGAATAACCAGGTAGTCAGCCATGCCCCGCCACATTATAGTAACCCGCGAACGCCGATGAACAACGATTACCTGAGGACGAACCCACCGCCGGTACACATTGATATGAACATGACAAGAACCCGATAACTTTTTTTGAACGTTTTTTTTGGGCTCTGTTACTTTGTCAGGGCATTATAAAATCGCCAACACAGGAGAAAACAGCCGATCCCTCACCAGGTTAACAGAGATGTGGGACGGACTGTGCTTCTCAGCATGGGATACCTCAAAGGTAAAGAGCCATAGAAAGCATCCATACTTGAAAAACAAGAGACTGCCTTCTGGTGATGGTAATGACAGAAACCGATTTACAACGTAAACATACGAAAATCAGCGAGATCCGGGAAATTGTCGGGACTTTTGAAATTGATGTAGAGGAAATGAAATACAGTCCCTTAAAAATCAAGGTACAACACATCCTGAATGCAAGCGGGGAGAGTTACATCGGCATTGCAAACCTGATGGTGAAAGGCAAAGGTTGTCCCGATTATTTCCGGAGCATGCATCCGCAAAAAACAAAAGGAGAGGCCCTTGAAGATGCGGCAGACGGGTTTTTCACTTATCTTTCCGACGAATCTGAAATTAAAGAAGACAAAAACTGGTAATTTTTTTATATTGTGCTGACCGTTTGACGCGGCCGCATTCCGGGGTCATCCACGTTCCCACGCACGCCGGTTCAAATGGTATATAGAATGCCGGTTACGTATGAAAGCGGGGCGTTGTAATGGTTGAACGGTTCCTGCACTGCCGGCACGTGGAATCCCGGGATGCCTTGAAAAAATCCCCCGCTGTTCTGTTAATAATTGCATTTTCTGCATAACACGTGGGACAGATCCACCGGATGATATTTCCGGAGGTTGTTCCCACAACTACCGGTTTGAATAATTGTTTAGCCATTGTTTCCTCGTTGATATACTGAATGTGCCCAAGGGAAAATAATACCAGACCCTTGTTTTTCATCGATCAATACTTGCAAAAAGGGTTTCATAGGGAAGGTGATGGATCGCAGGTATCATCAGGATCGAGCGCGATCGAAGGTATGCCCAAAACCGTTTGTGTACATATGAATAGGTTGTCCCAGCGTATAGCATGATGTAAGGAAACAATGTCGTTCTATAAACCATGAGACGGCATCACCGGAACAATCATTTACTTTAAATTTTAAGTAAATAACAAAGTAAAGGGAGAGAACGAAAAATGCCAGAAGATATCCTCTCCATCTTAAACGAGTCCGAAGCGCTCAACGCAAAAGTCTTCTCGCTTGTCAGGATGAAACTGCTCGCAAGCATAGCCGCACTTGGTCCCGATGGGGCAACCTTTCGTGAACTCAAGGCAGCACTCACCATCAATGACGGTGTGCTGTTTGCAAACCTCAATGTCCTCAAAGATATGGGCTACCTGAGGTCAGAGAAGATCACGTCTGATGGAAAAGAGCTGGAACTCTATACCATCACAGCGGAAGGACACGATGAATGGAAGAGAATAAAATCCTGGTTACGCAGGTTCCTTGACTGCGAGGCATGAATATGAAAAAACACAAAAAAGTAATTGCGTTCTTTAAGGAACTGGGCTTTGCGTTCACTATCTCGCGGTTCGATGACCGGCTCATTGCCCAGAAACTTGTCTGCCTGCTTGAGCTGCGGGGCATCAATCTCGGATATCCCTGCAGCATTTACGTACGGGGACCGTATTCCCCCAACCTTACCGAAGATCTGTTCTCATTCAAAAACGAGTTCGAGAACCTGGAGACCAGTGCCCGGCTGAGCTCAACAGATAAAGAGACCGCAGGCGACCTCGGCAGGATTTTCGGGCTCAAACCCGTCCCACTCGAAATCGGCGCGACCTACGGGTATTATGCAATCAGTCAGAATTGTGATCCTCTCGAAGCACTCCGGCAGGTAAAACGACTCAAGCCATTCTATTCAGAGGCTCAGGTTGCCCTTGGTATCTCCAAAGCAAAAGAGTTCCTCTTCCGGCCTACACCCGGCGATCTCGAAGAACTCAAAAAGGAGACCGGTATCTGGCAGAGAGCCTCGTTAAAAACGCTGGAGCATTAAACCGATGGAAAATGGGGACATCTGGCTGGTGGATCTCTCGGATGCGAAAGGGCATGAGCAGCGAGGTATGCGTCCGGCAATTGTTGTGGGAGGTGCCAACGGCCTCACCCTTGTCGTCCCGCTGACAAGCAGCATGAGCAGTGCCAGGTTTTCGCATACGTACATCATTTCCCCAAACCCCCACAACGGCCTTGATGTCGACAGCGTTGCACTCGTATTCCAGATCGTTGCTCTGGACAGGGACCGGTTCCAGCACCGGATCGGCACCATTGGAGAACAGCACAGGCTCGCGATCGTTGCTCTTATCCGCGACCTCATGGAGCTGGATTAACCGGTTCATCCCGGAAAGGCTCTGGCTTACTTTAAAATCGTCCTTAAAAAAAGGTGGGTTAATAATCGCCCATGCCCGGGGGCATCCCGCCGGGTGGCATCCCGCCCTGTTGGGGAGCTCCTTTTGACGAGGAAATGACATCGTCGATACGCAGGATCATGACTGCTGCCTCGGCTGCACTTGTGATGGCCTGGGTCTTGACCCTCAACGGTTCAATAACGCCGGCTTTAAGCATGTCGACGGGTTTTCCCTCGAATACATCAAGGCCGAAGGTCCGGTGCCCGGCTTCATGGGCAGCCCGGATCGCAACCAGCATATCGATAGAATCAAGCCCTGCATTCTCGGCAAGTGCTCGGGGGATGACATCCATTGCGCTTGCAAATGCTTCAACGGCAAGCTGGTTACGGCCCCCAAGCGTCGAGGCATATTGTCGCAACTGGAGCGAAAGCTCGGTCTCGGGCGCCCCGCCCCCGGCGACGATCTTCTTGTCCTTTACGACAACACTGACTACCATGAGTGCATCATGGAGGGCACGCTCGATCTCATCGATAATATGGTCTGACCCGCCCCGGATGACGATGGAGACTGATTTTGGGTTTTTGCATTTAGAGACCGTAATCATCTCTTCACCGGAAAACTTCTTCTCCTCCACGAGGCCGGCGGTTCCGAGATCGGAAGCGGAAACTGCGTCGATGCTGTTGACAAGCGCTGCACCGGTAGCACGGGCAAGGTTCTCCATGTCGCTCTTTTTTACCCGGCGAACAGCAAGAATGCCGGCTTTTGCAAGATAATGCTGGGCGACATCGTCTATTCCCTTCTGGCAGAACACTACGTTGGCACCGGTTGCGATAATCTTTCCGGCAAGAGCGTGCACCATCTGTGCTTCCTCGTCAAGGAAAGCCTGTAACTGGTCGGGGCGGGTAATATTGATCTCGGCGCTGACTTCGGTCTTCTTGAATTCGACTGCCGCATTGAGAAGAAGGATTTTAGCGTCCTTTACCACTTTTGGCATGCCGGGGTTCGCCCGCTCCTTGTCAAGGACCATACCTTCGATAAGAACGGTATCTTCCACGGCACCGCCGACTTTCTTTTGCACATTTATGTGTTTGATGTCGACCGTCCCGTCAGGGTCGGCAATCGCTGTGACCGCTTTTACAACCATCGTACAGAGCAGTTTCTTGTAGGCCTCTGCACCTTTACCGCTGATCGCCGTCTCCGCGACTTTTTCAAGCATTGCTGTATCGGAAGGTTTTACCGCAACGGCGAGGCTCTCAAGGATCGCCAGTGACTTTACGGCAGCCTGCTGGTACCCTTCCCCAATGACGGTCGGGTGGACACGCGACTTGAGCAGTTCTTCGGCCTGTTTTAAGAGTTCACCGGCGATAACGACAGCCGATGTTGTGCCGTCGCCCACTTCATCGTCCTGGGTCTTTGCAATCTCGACCATCATCTTTGCAGCAGGATGTTCGATGTCCATCTGCCTGAGGATGGTTGCGCCATCGTTGGTGATGACGATATCCCCCATGCTGTCGATGAGCATCTTGTCCATACCTTTTGGGCCAAGGGTCGACCGGACCGCGGTTGCCACTGCCTTTGCTGCGGCAATGTTATTCTCCTGGGCTTCCTGCCCGCGATTCCGTGTCGTTCCCTCTCTGAGAATGATAATTGGCTGTCCGCCAAGCTGTTGTGACATTTTAAACCTCAATTTTTTTTATGTTCGTTTGTTGTATTTTCCGGCAAAAGCCGTGAGTACTCCCGGTATACTGCACCGGGATGGGGAGACTCGTGACAGGGGATTATGACCGCTTCCCGTCACACTATATTCGCAGGGATGTCGCCGGCCTGGCCGGTGACACCGGTTCCCTTCTTTCCTCCTGTGACTGGCAAGACTTGTTTCGTGACCTCATATGTCTATGTATAGATCCGGTTTTTTTTGGCGACCCGGATAATCCCTGGGATCGTAGGAGAAGTCACCTGGATGCAACAGGTCAGCGACTATCGATACTGCATAAAGAGCATGATGCTGTTTTGAGTGAACCCCATGAATGCTATTGACGCTATCGAAAAGGTTGGGAAATCCTCTGCCGGAACAATACCGGAAAGGCTCCAGCCGCAATTATGACAATGCTGCCGGGTTCGAAGTGGGGCCTTAGCCCACGCGGCGAGGGGCAAAAAGCCCTGGTCCCTCACCACGAAGTCAGAAGACGTCGTACTTTAGATCATTCTTTTTACTGTTTTTCTTCAGAGAGTGTCTATAGAGCATGACGTTTGTGTTCCTTACATAAAATCTGTAAAACCTACCCTAACCAAAGTTTTTAATAAAAGGTACCTATTGAATATTTTCTGCGGACAGTGAATGTGCGCTGTTCACATGAATGGACCATGACAAAGAAAACACCATGGGTAAATTCATCGGAAAAAATGCAGCATACGGTGCCCTGTCAAGTAGCCGGGAGGGTGTATATCTTTCTCTGACGTTGACGTTCCTTTAACTCCCGCAGACTTTACAAGTACCAAAGCTGGACGAGTTACTTAAAAAGGAGGGAGAAAACACATGAAACTGAACAAAGTCTTACTGGTCATGGCAGTATTACTCTGCCTCGGAATGGCTATCGTTCCTGCGGTAAGTGCTAAAGGCCAGACAGATTACTGGCTTGGGATTGGTACAGGATCACAATATGTAGGGTATCAACCTACTGTCATGCAGCCATTATTCATAATAAACCAGACCGGCATATACCCGGTGAACCAGAACAGTGTAATGACAACTAATACCTGACTATTTTTTTAATGCGGCATTCCGGGTATTCCCGCCAAAAAGGGTCCTGACAGAACCGTTGTGGAAAAAATGCAATTATGAGTTTTTCCCGACGTAATACAGGGTGAACGTATCAGGAGTCCCGGGAAGTTATCAGCATCTCAGAACTGAACACACCAATCCTTACTCTTTACATCGAATTTCTTCAAATCGTAACATAAGAAGATCATAAAGCCCGGTTCTGATAAGTTGGCGGTTGATTGAGTATTTGGTCCGGGGTAGAAAAATCTGTGATCAACCGCGAACCTATCGGATCCATCGTGAACGTGTGTCATCACCAGCCACCGCACCGGAATCGAACATCACAACGACTATTTGTGTTAAATTAATATACCAATAAATATGTTATGTCAAAAATGCGGTGCTGGACTCAACGACGATGCCGAGTTCTGTAATTCATGCGGAGCACCCGTCGCGAGAAAACCAGATCCACCCGTCCAGACAGATACACGGAATCCCTGGCAGGCTGTTGCCTTCAGTTTTGTTGTGCCCGGCTGGGGCCAGTGGTACAATGGTAAGACCGTGACCGGGCTGAAATTTTTTGGTGTTTTTTTGATTTTAATTATCTCGATGTACATAGCAAAATTTGCAAACATCTATTTCCTTTCCGGTATGGCGGCTGCATTCCTTCTTTTAGGTATCTCATTAGTGTGGGTTTATGGATTATATGACGCCTACAAAACCGCAGAAAGAATCAATAAAGGTGAAGAACGTTTTTCCGGAAAAAGCAGGTTATTCTGGTTAGGGGCATGTTTCCTGATCCTGGTATTCTTATTTCCCTTTGTCCTGTCCGCCGTGTTCATGTCTGAAATGTCCCATGATTATGGAAGTATGACCACCGAAAAAATCGTTTCTGTGTCAGCGCAAAAGCCGGACGCCAATCATATTGTAGTCACCTTCCAGGGAGGACAGGACGCTTCCCAGCTGATTGATGTGCTGGTAACCGTAGATGGCACAACTCAGCGGATGGTAAACGCGGATCAGGCTTCGCCATTGACGGTTGGCAGTTCCACGACGTTTACCGGTAATTATTCAGGAGAGACCCGGATTATCGGGAAAGGACATTTTGAGGATAACACTGAGGAGACATTACTCGACACGACATTGTAGCGTCGCTTTTGACTTTTTCTTTTTTGATTAATTCCCGGACCGACACACTACCACGAGAATGTTCCCGGTACTAGATTGCTCCCTGGCCCTGGTACCTTGTCAGGGACTTATCAAATCCCGAGGAAATCCCTCACCAGATTAACAGAACTCAATATAACAATATTTATCACATGTGTTTTTATAAACGAATATTATACCCGGTCCTGCGGGGTACTAAAGACAACAAGCTCCCCTGCTCTGTTATCGGTACTCATTGAAAGGGAATACCGGGTATTGTGCTCATAGTGGGTGAAATGGAATGAATGCGGGTCGATATCGTCTGGTTCTTGTATGGCTGGTAATCATAACTTTGTGCTGCATGGCGGTTGGGGTGGGAATGCCTGCGGCGGCTGACACCGCAAACACCTGCAGCGGTGGTTACTGCGTGTCTAACATCACCTCGCCGGAACTGTCACACCTCCCGCCAAGCCTGCCCCGTGAGGCAGGCCAGGGGGTCATGCACCTGACTGAAGACCAGAAAGCCCAGATACGCCTGGTTCATCTCAATTTACCAAAATACACGATCCCGGTGCAGAACCGGACAGCCTTTGTCCATGAGGTTTCCGGGTCGGCAAACCTGCTCCCATACCTGACCTATAACGCTACAGAACGGGACCAAGGGTGGTGCGGGAACTGCTATGCATGGGCAACGACCGCTGCCCTTGAGATCTACCATGCAGTCCATGATGGCGTCTATGATCGCCTGTCAATCCAGTATTTTGATGCCAAACACGATTCCATCCTCCCCCATGCCCCGGATCCCCACGGCAATGATTCGGCATGCAACGGGGGAAATGACAACGAGGTCGCTACCGAGTTCAATCAGTTCACGAATGTGGTTCCGTGGTCCAATGACAACGCATACTGGGCAGACGCAGACAATAACCCGGTCGAGGGAATTCCGCTGCTTAAAACGCAACTGGCGAATATACAGACCGCACCTGCGTATGCCATCAGCAATGCCCAGATTTACACGTGGACCACCGACCCCACCGATCAGGCCGGGATGATCACTGATATCAAGGATTCCCTCAACAGCAACACCCCGGTTATTATGTGGTTCAACTTCAACGACGCCGCGTTCAACAAGTACTGGAACGATGAAGATTCTTCGGCGATCCTGGACCCGGCCACCATTAACGTCGATCCATTCGATGCCTGCCACTACGTCATCATCGTCGGATATGATGACACAGGAAATCAGGATACGTCCTACTGGACGGTCTTGAACAGCTGGGGGGCACCATCAAACAGGCCCGACGGGACGTTCAAACTGAAAATGTACATGAACTATAATCTTCTGGACGATGGGGGCAATACGACCTATGCATTCGACTTTGTCAACAGTGCCGATTTCGCCTCCGTTCACGCACCCCAGGTCACTGAAGTCAGCCCTAATAACGGCCCCCTCCCCGGAGGATCCGAAGTTTCCATCACCGGCATCGGATTTACCGGTGCCACGGATGTAAAGTTTGGCGGTGTACCGGCTACTTCCTTTACGGTCACCAGCGATTCGACCATCCTTGCGATCGCCCCGGATGGATCCGGAGCCACGGCGTCTTCATCGGCAAATCCCGAGTATGCAGAAGAATACAAGACCGTTGATGTAACCGTCACCTCACCAAAAGGTGACACCTCTGCCACTTCACCGGCAGATCTTTTCCTGTACATGTTACCACCCACTATTGACACCATTTCACCGGGGACAGGGCCGGCATCCGGAGGAACCGTGGTGACTATCTCCGGTACGAACCTGGATAATGCCACTTCAGTGAATTTCGGCAATGCTCCGGCAACGGACCTTAACGTCCTCTCCCGCCAGTGCAGGCTTTCGTTTTTTGGGGTTGTATGCATCCAGCCCGGCTCCGCAGAATCTATCCAGGTCACCTCCCCGGACGGTACGGCCGGAAGTGCTGACATCACGGTCACGGCTCCCGGCGGTACATCACGGGTGGTTCCCGCCGATGAATTTACCTATAATGCTGATCCTGCCATTTTCAGTGTCACGCCCAACAATGGCCCGGCGGGTACAGTAGTAAAGATCATGGGCCATGCCTTTGACAATTCATCCACGGTTTCCTTCGGCGGCGTTGCAGCCACCAACGTGACGTATACACCCCGGTGCGCTGCGAATATATGCATCGACGGGCTTACCGTGACCGTTCCCCCGGAACAGGTGTTAACGCAGTACCTGTCCGGCGGGCAGGTGGACATCACCGTAACCACCGCAGAACGGGGAACGTCAGACATTTCACCCCAGGGCCTGTATTCCTATAATACTGTCCAGGCCCCGGTCATTACCGGCGTTTCACCGGGCACCGGCGTTCCCGGGACAACGGTAAACATCACCGGGACTAACCTTGGTGAGGCAACTGAGGTTGACTTCGGGGGCAAACCGGCCACGAACCTTAGCGTCATCCCGGACTGCAACATAGCGATGCTTGGCACCTGCCTTATGGGCAGGGGAAATTCAGGGCAGGCTTCCCTCCAGGTTACCGTGCCGACAGCTCCCTATACGATCACCAGCACCAGCGCATCAGGCCAGACCGTGGACGTCCAGGTCACTACGCAGTTTGGCGGCACCTCGGCAACTGCACCCGCAGACCAGTTCACGTATTTTGAGATACCGATCGAAAGAAGCACGCACATTATAACGGGAAGTATTGCCGTCACTTCAGACCCGGCCGGAGCTGCCATTGTCATTGACGGGACCTTAACCGGCCAAAAGACCCCGTATACCTTCACCAATATAACACCGGGAGAGTATAAGGTCGGGGTCCGCCTGGAAAAGAACACCCCCCAGACCCGGGACGTCACGGTTAATCCGTTTGAAACCGCGACCGCTGATTTCAGCTTCTCAGGCAATACCGCACCATCGTTGGATGCATATCTTACCAGTGTCAGGTATTCACGGTTCACCAATGAAACGGAGCTGGTATTCCCGACCCCGACGGTCACGGAACAATTTGTCGAACATCCGGTCAATCTCAAACCGGTCTATTTCACCCCGTCGCCAACAGCGACCCCGGTGAGCACAATCTACATCCCGCATGAGGCTACCACCCTGCACATCGCACAGCCGGGAAGCCTCGCGGTCACCTCAACGCCTTCCGGTGCCGAGGTCTGGGTTAATGGCGTAGACACCGGCCAGACCACGCTGGCAATGCTTGCCGAAGATGCCGGGTCGTACCAGGTACTCGTAAAACTGGACTGCTACGGTGTCCCGGACACCCAAACGGTAACCGTCTATGCCGGGCAGGAAACAAATGCGACGTTCAGTCTTACCCGGCTGGATACATGCCCGATCAAACCGGTAGTGATCTCACCTGTACGGTATGCCGTATAATCAACAGCCCGGTTAGCCTCTCCGCAAAGACCGCAAAAAAAAGAATAACAATCCTTTTTTTTAATTTCTGACGGTGACATTCACCTGCCGGAACGAAACAGCCGGGCTCTCCGGGGGCGAGCCCACGCGGCAAGGGGCGACAAGCCCCGGTGATGCGTCTGCTAAAAAATCCTCCCAATCTCCCGGCCCCCATATGAGTATAACTTAAATAACAATAAGTAAAATGTGTGTTACATATTAACGTCCTGACCCGGTCGGGATGCAATATCACGGTTAGCCCTGGAAAAGTGTCCCGGCGTGATCATCGGTAGAACGGTTGAGGTTTTTCATGAAGTGTCGACAGGGAATTTTTATTGTTGTCTTACTTTTGCTCGTTATAATAACTGCTGCGTATGCAGCTGATACTAACAGCGGTAGTACTACCGGTACTACATCAAGCAGTACCAGCACGTCGTCAGGCACATCAAGTACTGCAGCGGTAGATGAGGCGGCTCTTGTCTATGTCTCAAACGTCACGATGACCCCGCAGACGTTCTTTCCCGGGGACCAGGGAACCGTTACGGTCACTCTCACCAATGCCGGGACAACTGCCATCGGGCGTTCCCACCCGGACCTTCTGAGTCCCCATCTCTCCGTAGTAGATAACGACTGGGTGGATATGAGTTTTGTCGGTCCCGGCTCGACGATCACGTACACGCTTATGTTTATCGTAAAACCACCGGATGGCACCTATTCTGCGATGTTTACTATCGGGACAGATGGAGGCAATGCCATTAATTATCCCATAGAGATCACGGTGAATTCAAACGACCTCCAGGCCGCGGTCACTTCAAAACCGACCTCATTTGCCCCCGAAGCCGAGCAGAATGTTACGCTTACCTTAATGAACACCCGGGGCGGTGAAATCAATAATGTTGTCATTACGCCCGAGGGTGAAGGTATCGATGCCGAACCTGCCACAGTACTGGTTCCCTCCATCGGTCCCAGTTGTTCACAGGACGTGGTATTCGGTATCACGCCTCACCAGGCCTCGACCCTTACGTTTAACATCAGTTACCAGAACGGGAATAACAACCATTACACTGACGTCGTATTACCGATCAACATCGGCCAGGATAAAACAGCCGCAGTACCCGTGCTCAATGATGTGGTCCTGACAACAACAGCGGCGGATTACGATATCACAGGCGATATTACCAACGCAGGTATCACGGATGCCTATGGCGTAATCGTCAACGTCGGATCACCGGCAACCGGTACAGGGACTTATCCGGTCTATGCTATCGGGAGTATCGCATCTGATGACTCCGGGAGTTTTGAGCTGACCTTTAACACCAACGATCTTTCATCTGTCCCGGTAATTATCAGCTGGAAAGATGTCAGCGGGAATGATTTCAATGTCTCCAAAGTCCTCGATCTCGCCGCTTCTCCCGGGCCGGGCAATGTTACGGCAGGAGGCAGTTCACGGCCTTCTGCCAGCACCACGATGGGGGCGTATGGCGGGACGAACCGGGGTGGCGGCAGCTATGGAGGTCGCAGCAGCAGCAGTATTTTTGGCGGGATTACCAGCGCGAAAGGCGGCGGCATTGGCGCGTTTGTCCCCCTTATTGCGGGAAGTATCGTTGTTGTTGTCGGTATTGTCCTCTATGTAAAACGGAAATGGATTATGTCAAAGCTGAAAAAACCCCAGTGACGGAAGAGAAATGACGGTGTTCCAGGGTATCCGGCATTACGGCATACTACCAGCGGAGGACAGGGAAACCCCCGCTATTTTCTTTTCCTTTGACAACGCAGCGACCACACCGGGCACCAAGGCTGGATTATGATCAAAGGAGATATCTTCTTCAACCTCGCGGTCAGGAGCGTCAGGCTGAACTTCCTGCGATCCATGCTTGCCGCCATCGGGATCGTCATCGGCGTCGTCGCCATCTCGTCGATGGGCATGCTCGGCACCAACATGCAGCTGGAAGTAAAAGATCAGCTTTCCGCGAGCGCAAACACTATTGTTATCTCATCGGACACGGTCAGGATGGGCCCTGTGGGATTTTCCCCTTCTTCATCCGCCGCCACCGGGGTGACCAAAGACGAGCTCACGAAGATCAAAACAGTCGTGGGATCGAATGGGACGGTTATTCCGATTTATTCTACGAATACCGAGTTTACGATTAATTCTATCTCGGGAAGAGGTTCTGTCTACGGCCTTGACCCTATCGATATTCCCAAGTTCCTTTCCCTGAACCAGTCGTATGGCAACGGGACGACCGATATCGGGGGCGGGCAGGTCCTGGTCGGTGCAGATATTGCAGAAAATTTTGACCTTAAAGTAGGGACCCGCATCCGTATTGGATCGTTTTCATCGGCATCCCGGCCCGAGCTACGAATAGCCGGGGTCCTGCAACCCCGGGGAACCGTTGCTGACGGCGTTTCTACCGATAACGGCATCGTGGTGAACGACAACTGGTATACGAACGAGTATGGCGGGGACGATGAGTGGAACCAAGTCAATATCATCGTTAATGATGTTGACAATATCGACGATATAGAATCGGCAGTCAGTGCAAAACTCAACACGAATCCAAAAACCCCGGTGATTCGGATCCGGGATGCCACCTCACAGTTAGCGACAGAGACCGCGGCTTTGAGTACGGTTACGACGTTTATTATGGCCATCGGCGGGATTTCGCTGCTTGTTGCCGCTGTGAGTATATTCAACGTGATGATGATGTCGGTCAGCGAACGGGTTCAGGAGATCGGTATCCTGCTTTCTATCGGGACCGAGACCGGGGAAGTACGGCGTATGTTCCTGTACGAAGCGTTTATTCTCGGGCTCCTGGGTGCTGCCGTAGGGGGAATCTGCAGCCTTGCGATAGGGTATACGGTCGTGGAGGCGATGATTGGGACGACGGCGTATTTCTTTGAGCCGGCCAGTATATTGTATGTCCCGGCTGCAATGCTTATCGGCGTCGTCGTCTGTGTTATCTCCGGGATGTACCCGGCGTGGAGAGCGTCCAATATGGATCCCATCGATGCGATCCGAAGTGAAGAGTGAGGTTCTGCGAACGCTGGAAAGAGGGAAGATGTTCGGGAATCCTCATGGGTATATTTTGTGCTCACCTTTGAAGCGCTCATACACTATCATTGAGATCCTGAAAGGGAATGAAAATTACCGTAATGCATTTTTTAAAAGAACCGTTATATCTACATAGTATTTTAGTGAAAATTACACAAAGGCGATCCAGAGTGCGAAATGCTATATCATTCAAGGGTTTACAGGTGCCCGTTCTGGGGTTGGTCTTCGCTCTTTTGATCCTTTTCCCGGGTACACACGCGTCAGGTATCCCTATCCAGCAGGGCGAGGCCGTTCACGTGAGTGATATCATTGATATATCAGGAGTTCTGCCCCCGTATCCCCAATTAGCGTACTGGGACGGCGTCAAAGCATATGATTCTCCTCCGTCGTATATCCTTACGGTCTCCAACATTCATGATGGTCTGGAGAACTTTTACGTCGATCCCGCAATATTTGCAACCAAGTTGGGCGCGTGGTATAAATATGACAGTGATATCGGCTACGAGGCTAAGGGGGACAGCCTTGCCTTTGTTGTGTTTAAGAATACCACACCGGTAACCCTGAACACCATTACTACAACACCTGTGCCACTACAAACCCTGGAGGTACGGTCAATACTGACGGAAACCACACGAACGCTTCCGGTAACACCACCATTCCCCGCTTCTAATCTGGATAACCAGGACTATGCAATTATTATTAGTTTAATAACAGTGGGCGTATTTTTTGGATGTTCCCTGTACCTGAGATAGAAATGCTGGTGGGCCAGCAATTACCGTCTTATTTTCTGACGGGAGCCGAAACCTTCAATATTCATAAAATATAACTACGACAGTCATGGATAATGATGATGACCTGATCCAGAATTTCGTCGATCATCATACATTAAATTTTATCCGGAAAGGGTATGATTTTGTTAAAATGGGAAAATATAATGAAGCAAAAATCTGTTTTGAAAACGCCACAAACTCGAATAAAAAAAATATTGATGCATGGCTGAATTTCGGTATTACAACGGCACTTCTGGGAAAAGAAGATCCTGTCCCGGTATTTGAACAGGCATTCAGGTGCGGTTTGGGAAAACGGGCTTATACCAACAAGCGGTTCGACGTATTGTGTCATACCCATTACAAAAATAATCCCCAGATATTTAATTTAAAACGCGACTTTGAGAAAGCAAAAGCCAATATTGAGGAAAAAACCGTTGTCCTGATGGCATCACGGTTCTTTGTGCAGGTTAAACTGAGATTCAAAAACCCGATGCGTCATTCCCAGGACCAGGAAGGGTCCGCGAAATATGATCCCTATTTTCCTGCAGACCTTTTGCCGGATTATACCCGTCATGAATTCTTTAACGAAGGAGGGCATGCCCGGGTCTATAAGTGTATCCAGAAAAAAGACGGGCGGACCGTTGCCATAAAAATTCCCAAAGAGTTTGACCGGAAACGATCTAAGGATTTTATCGATGAAATCGCCACCTGGAGGGAACTGAATCATGAACATATTGTCAAAATATGTAATTATTCAGCCAATCCCCCGCATATCGTGATGGAATTTTTCCCCCGGTCGTTAGGCCAGGTTGTAAAACCCGTGCCAACGACCGATGCGTTAAAAATGATATTAAAAGTCCTTGACGCTCTTTCTTATGCCCACAAAAAAGGCCGCATCCACGCTGACATCAAACCCGATAATATTCTCCTGTCAAGGAAAGATGAACCCCAGGTAACGGACTGGGGATTAGGCCAGATTACCGGGATATTGCCTGAATCATTTGCCTCTCATGCTGCCTATACGCCGTTATACGCTGCCCCGGAACAGTTACGGGGAGAAACACCGGACGCCCGGACAGATATCTGGCAGGTCGGCGTTGTTTTGTATGAATTAATTACCGGGAAAAATCCGTTTGATTCTCAGGATCCTGAACTGGTATACAAAAATATCACTGCCGGATACCCGGTTGAACCCCCGTCAATCCTTGCCCCGAACCTGAAGTGGCTGGATACTATCATCCTTACCTGCCTGCAAAAAGAGAAAGGCAGACGTTACCAGTCAGTTGACGACCTTTCCCGGGATATAGAAAAAGTCCTTCTTGAAGATTTCTCGAAGAGAACAACGCATCATTCGCAGTTTGTAAAAATGTCGGGGTTCTTTGAACTCGTCAGGTTCCATTGCCAGAAGAATAATTACGATGAAGTTATCGCAAATCTTGAGGAGATCAGGAATTTATCCAAGGTCGATGCAATACGGGAGATGATCGATACGCAGATTGAGGCGGTAAAAACACACCAGTCCCTGGAAATTAACCTCGGGGATAACCTGACACACGATCTTGAAAAAATCTTTAAAAAGTTTCATGAGACGCATATCATAGAAACCCCGTAGAAAAAACACGGGCTGTTTTTTCAACTACTGCCGTTTGTCGCGTTTGAGGCAACCGCATTACCTGATCCAGGCAATAATTCACCGGGTGCACTATTGAATCCCTGCTGGATTGTCGGGACGGCATTTGTTGTCTGGTTACCGGCCGGTATGATAGTGATCACGCCAAAATAACCAAGCATGCTCACGATAAGGCCGAGTATGGCAAGTACAATTAAGATGATGATAATGGCCGTTTTGAGATCGATCCGTGAAGGTGCGGGAGCCGGGTTTTGGATCCTGCCAAACCGGTCCTGCAGCTGGTTCAATTTTTTGGTATTGAAACGGTTAATGATGTAACCCTCGATAATCTCCTGGTAGAGCTGGTTACCTTTTCCGTTGCCTTCCTTATCAAAACCGGATGCAAGCACCAGTTCGATAAAGGAAAGGACCTGCGGTTGTTCAAACGTTACAGAAGGAAGGGTATTTTTTAATTTCTGCATATCCGGGTCTTTTATTTTTGTATTTTTTACCAGGGACTGCAGGAGCTGGATATCCCGGCTTTGTATACTGGCATGCCATAAATCGCTCAGATAATACTCGTCGACAATTCCCTTTGAGGTAAGGTAGAGCCGGATTTTATTTTTGAGATCTTCATTACCCTGCTGGTACCCTTTTTTAAGGATTTCCCGTTCACCCGGACCAGGACTTTCCACCGATTCAATGATATAGCCGGTAACAACGGCGATAATTTCCGGTTTTATGCTGTCGAGGGGTGCAGGGGAGGTGCCCCCCCTTTTTACGATCTGGTAAAGTGCTTCTGCATCGTTCCGGTATATGAAAAGGATATCCTGGACCTGTTCCGGCGTTGATTGCAGGATCTTATTCATCAGTTCGGAGGTGAGCAGGGATTTTTTGAGGATCCGCGACAGGTTGTCCCGGTCCAGGCGTTCACTTGGCGTAAGGGTGGGATACTGTCGGGCATACAGGGCAAAAAGAGCCTCAAAAAAGAGCTGGTTTTTTGCAAAACAGGGGAGAACCTTTTCCTGACCGGCAGGGGAAATTTCCAGGTCCGGCTCACTGACATTGGGTGAAATAAGGATATCGACATCGACAGGATACTGGGCAATGGCTATCTTATAGGAAAGGATTTTTTTCTCATTGAACGAGGTAATAATTTTTTTCAGTGCCCCAAACGATATGGACAAATCCTCAATTTTGATTTTTACTTCTTCCTCAGCCAGCACTTTTCCGGTCAGGGCCTGGATCATTGTCATGTCAATGTTTCCTGCAACGAGGGGCAGGTCGCCTTCTTTTAACAGGCCCAGCACCCGGTAGTGGATTTGTGTCAGGTTTTCGACGGCGGTTTTTGCCTCGCTATAGAAACTGTAGGTCCTGTCGTCAATGAGGGAAAATGCGGATAAGGAATATTTTTTTAAGAAAATCGCACGTTCTTCCCGGCCTCCGACAATCTGGACAATGAGCCGGGTTCCCACAAGGACGCCGGTCCCCGAGACCTCTACATAAAACAGGATGCGTTTTTTATCGAACTGGTGGGCAAGTTCATTACAGCCAGCGAGCTCCCCGGCGAGCTGCTCCCCGTTTGTCGAATAGACCCCCCACTCAGAACTCGAATTTTGCAACTTCGTCAAACCTCCAGGGGAAGATCTGGGAGATCACTTGCTGCCCGTCCGTATTCATCGAGTTTACACTGACGCAAAAGAAGTAAATGGGGACGGTACCTGCCTTGTTTTCAATTGCCTGGAAGGTGGTAATGGAGCGAAGCGTTTTAAAAACACTCTCTTCGATCTCCTGGGCCCTTGGTGAATTTTCAGCGACGGTTTCTATCGGCTCAATTTTGTCTGTTTTGGTGACCACTAGGGCATATTGTTTTTCTTCGCCGACAAAATCCATGATTTTCACATAATAACCGAATAACCGGGTGAGCTCGTCACGTGAAGGGCCGTCATTTCTTGCAATCAAATCCCCGTCGATCAAAAGGATAATCTTTCCTGAATTCAGGAGTCGTTTGTAAATGAAAGACGAGATGACATCTTCTATAATCGAGGGAATAATCGCCCGGTTGTTCTCTTTGATGGATAAAATAAATTTAATAAAACCGATATTCTCGGAAAGCGATTTTTGGTCAATATTCAGGGTAGCACTCAACCGCTGGACGATAGCAGTAAAACTGGCCGGATCAATTTTTGCAGGCAGGTCATGGACCCATTCCCCGGCGTAATCCACAATTGTAAGGTCGATGGTGTTAAAACCCCATTTTTTCCCCCTCATGGTATAGATGCCCACCATATCGGTAACGGTTGCCCTGAGTGGCTCATTTTTTTCTATCTGGCCTAGGTAATGGGCGGAGCTGAAATTTTTCTCTTCTTCAGGTACCCCGGAAAAGATCACTTCACGGGGATGGCCCTCAAAAAAATCGACAAACTGTTTATACATGCCGAGCATGAAATAGGTCTTTCCTGAGCGGCTAGGGCCAAAAACAAAGACCTGGGAGCCGTTAATGCCCTTAATCTTCCTGACGACAAACCAGTAAAGGGCGACAACGATGACGGTGTTTACAATATACGAGATAAAGTCCAGCTTGTAATTTTCATATGCACCGACAAAGCCGTTGGCAAGGATAAACAGGACAAAATTATA
>Ga0326727_10010632_pt1 | contig 21843 bp, 13 predicted proteins | sample MB2enrmetagenome_FD_207643 | JGI IMG/M metagenome (GOLD analysis project Ga0326727, IMG submission 207643) | Lab enriched peat soil microbial communities from McLean, Ithaca, NY, United States - MB29MY | ecosystem: Environmental > Terrestrial > Soil > Wetlands > Peat | place: USA: New York...
CGAAATCTGAATGGACTTCCTGGCCGTTGGCGAAATGAAGGACGTTGCGCATTTGCTTCTCTGTCTCGCCGCGTGCGCCCGCATAGGTCAAAGCCAAAGCGGTCGAGATGCCGTAGGGCGAAAAGAAGAGGTTCCCGGAGTTCGCTTTAAGCTGGCTGAAAAGATCGAGGGCAAACGCTGTATTCCCTTCAACGAGTGCCTCGGACTGTTCCGATTGAGCCTCCGACGCGAAGCAGGCCGCCGCCGAAACCGTAAGAATGGCGATTGTTGTTTGGCAGGCTTTCATATCAGTCAAGTATATGCAGGAGGCGTGCCAGGCGCAACTCCATTGGATGCACTTGCTGCGGCGGAGGCGCGCGACGAAATTCTTCTCCAGGCTCAAGAGACCGGGATTTCCTGCTGACGTGCATTTAGAGTCATAGATAATTACCCCCTTTGTTTCCTTGGTTTCCTTCTGTTGTACACCAAGCAAACGAAGAAAACGAAGAATCTTGTCATGCACCCGCCAGAGGCCGGCCCAATCAGTGACTCGCAGGCGCTCGCCCGATGTTCCAAACTGGCTCGCAGGCGGCTCGCCCCTCCGACGCGAGGAATCGGAGACAACGCGCAATTCTAGTGGAAACGCGGGGGCATTGCGCTTGGTTCAATTGGCTTTGCGTTGGCGGGCGGATGAAGGCAGGATTTGCCCATGCCATCGACACAAAAACGGGCAAGTGTGTGGGGTGACCGGTTTGATGTGATTCAATACGCCATCATTGTCGGCCTCTGGCTGGCGGTCTCTGCCGCAACAGCGCAGGAGTTGGACACCAATCGGCCGGTGATGTACCGCGCGCGCGTCGAGCCGCACTGGTTTGCGCAGACCAATGAAGTGACGAACCGGTTTTGGTATCGTGTCGAGGTCGGGAAGGACCAGCACGAGTATGTTCTGGTTGACGCTTCTTCCGGGCGGCGCGAACGGGCGTTTGATCACGATCGAATGGCCCAAGCCCTGAACGATGTCGCGAAGCGAGACTTTACCGCGCTGACCCTGCCGTTTACGTCTCTCCAGTTTTCCAATGGGGGCAAGTCCCTTCTACTTTCGTCGAGCAACGGGGCGTGGTCGTGCGATCTGGAAACCTATCAAGTCCGGCGGGTCGGAACGAACGAGGAGGGGAGGCGGGAGAACCTTTTTCGCGGGCCGCGCCAGCGGCGTCCGGTTGGACCAAGGCCGGAGGAAGGGGCGCGGTCGCCGGACGGGAAGTTGGAAGCGGTCGTGCGCGGGGACAATTTGTTTGTGCGCGACTTGAAGACGGAGAAGGAAACGGCGCTGAGTTACGACGCCAACCCGAACAGTTCTTACACGCGGGACATGGATCGGGAGCGGTATGTCGAGATGGAGTATGAGGCGCGCGATCCGCTGACGCCGGAGCCGGAGGTGTATTGGTCGCCGGATTCCCGCCGGTTGGTGGCCATGCGCCGGACGCCGGGAACGCACCGCTCGGTTTATTTGATTGAATCCTCGCCGGAGGACCAGCTCCAGCCCAAACTGGAATCCTACCCCTACCTCAAAGCCGGCGACGCCGTGCCCATACGCAAACCGCGCCTGTTCGATGTTGAGGCGATGAAGGAGATTCCGGTCGATGACGGGCTGTTTTCCAATCCCTGGTCGATTGGCGACGTGCGCTGGAGCACCAATTCATCGCGGTTTACGTTTCTTTACAATCAGCGTGGACATCAAGTCCTGCGCATCGTCGCCGTGGACGCTTCGACGGGCAAGGCGAGCGTGATTGTGGACGAGCGCAGCCCGACGTTTATCTGCTACTCGGCCAAATACTACGCCGAATACCTGGACGAGACGGGCGAGATTATCTGGATGTCCGAGCGCGACGGCTGGAACCATCTCTATCTTTATGACGCGGCGTCCGGGCAGGTGAAGAACCAGATCACGCGGGGGGAGTGGGTGGTGCGCGGCGTTGATTACGTGGACAAACGCGCGCGCCAAATCTGGTTTGAAGCCGGTGGCGTGGCGCCGGGGCAGGACCCGTATTGGGTGCAGTATTGCCGCGTCAATTTTGATGGCAGCGGCATGACGGTATTGACGCCGGGCGAGGGCACGCACGGCATCCAGCCCTCGCCGGACGGCAGGTATTTTATTGACACTATGTCGCGGCTGGACCTGCCGCCGGTGACGGAATTGCGCTCCGGCGCCGATGGCGCGTTGATCTGCAAGCTGGAGGGGGCCGACGTTCACGAGACCCTGGCCAAAGGATGGCGCCCGCCGGAGCGGTTTGCAGCCAAAGGACGGGACGGCGTCACCGACATTTACGGCGATATTTGGCGTCCGAAGGATTTTGCGCCTGCAAAGAAGTACCCGGTGATCGAAGACATTTACGCGGGGCCGCAGGATTCCTACGCGCCGGTTTCATATCGTCCGTTTTACCAGCAGCAAAAGCTGGCGGACCGGGGGTTCATCGTGGTGCAGATGGACGGCATGGGAACGTCCAATCGCTCCAAGAAATTCCATGATACATGCTGGAAGAACCTGGGGGACGCCGGGTTTGCGGACCGCATTCCGTGGATTAAGGCGGCGGCGGCGCGCGATGCGTCTTTTGACCTGAGCCGCGTGGGAATTTACGGCACCTCGGCCGGCGGCCAGAATGCGTTGCGGGGCCTGTTGGACCACGGGGACTTTTACAAGGCCGGCGTGGCCGACAGCGGCTGCCACGACAATCGGATGGACAAAATCTGGTGGAATGAGCAGTGGATGGGCTGGCCGGTGGATGAGAGTTACACGCGCAGTTCCAACGTGACCGACGCTCATAAGCTGCAAGGCAAATTGCTGCTCATGGTGGGCGAAATGGATCGCAACGTGGACCCGTCCAGCACGATGCAGGTCGTCAACGCGTTGATCCACGCCAACAAGGACTTCGAGTTGCTGTTCATGCCCGGAGCCGGTCATGGCGTGGCCGGCACGCCTTATGGCGCCCGGCGGTTGGTGGACTTTTTTGCGCGAACGCTCCTGGCGGGGGAGGAACAGCGGCCCCAGTGAACCGGGTCCGAGGGGCATTGACCGGCCATGCCGCAGGGTGCAGTTGCTTTTTTGGGCGCCTTTTCAGAGACGCTTGGAAACCCGGGACGGTAGAAATCACCCGGCATCAAAGCCGCGTCGCGCCCGTGTTCCCTCTTGCCGCCGCGCTCCATATAAAACCGCCCCTCGCGGCGGCAAGCTGGGAGAGATGACATGCATTGCGGCGCGGGCCGCGTAACAAAATTGACGTGGCGGGGTTAAACCGTAAGATAAAAAGGATGAGTAATGCGGCAAAAGTTGGGGGCGTGGGGGGTGTGCTGGCGTTAGCCGCGGGCCTGGGGTTGCTGATCGGTTGGATTGTCAGCCGCCAAGGCGAGGCGCCGCCCATCGCCGTCCCCCCCGGCGATAATCCGCCCCTCGCGGCGGCGGCTCAACCCCAACTCGCCGGGGCGCAAGCTCAAAGCACAACTCCGGCCCAAGACATGTCGGGGCCAGCCGAGCCTGCTCCTGCGCCCGTCTATTCCACCGATTGGGAACAGCGGCTGGACGACATCCTGCTCTCCACCGACGAGGTCAACGCCAAGGCGGACCACATCCTGGAATTGATTCCCACCGCGCCGCCCGACGCCCAGGTCGAATTGACGCAGCACCTGGTCAACATGGTGCAGGATGATCACTATGACGGCGCCGCCGGATTGCTCACCAATGCCGCCACACCCGCCGCCGTCTCCACCGTCCTGATGAACGATTTGCTCAACCGCAACAACGGCCTCAAGCTGCCCATGCTCCTGGCCGTCGCCCGCGACAGCGATCATCCGCTCAAAGACCAGGCGCACGACATGCTCGAATTGCTCACCCAGCAGGACAACGGCACCAATTGGGACCAATGGCAGACCTCCATCGACACCTGGCTCCAAAACAATCCGCCGTGATATTCCCCCCGGCTACGGCTCTTCCCATACGACCCGCCCATCCACCATCGTGAGCGCGACGCGCGCGCAATGGATTTCCTCCGGCGCCATCTCAAAGATGTTTCGGTCCAGCAGCACCAGATCTGCCAGGCGCCCCGCCACTATGCTCCCTTTCTCGCTCTCGGTGAATTCCGCGCGGGCCGAGCCGGCGGTATAAGCCCGCACCGCCTCCTCCACCGAGATCCTTTGTTCCGGCTGCCAGCCCCCGGAATGTTTGCCGTCGAGTGTCCGCCGTGTGACCGCGGCCTCGATGGTCAGCATCGGGTCCAGCGGCGCGACCGTCCAATCTGTCCCCAGCGCCAGCGCGGCCCCGCTGTCCAGCAGCGAGCGAAAACAATAGGCCTCCTTGACGCGTTGCGGGCCAATGCGCCCGAGGCACCATCGCCCGTCATCCGCGGCGTGATACGGCTGCACCGAGGCGATGACTTGCTGCCGGGCAAATCGAGGCACTTCCGCGGGCCGCAAATGCTGCGCGTGCTCAATGCGAAAACGGCGGTCCCGCGCCCCGTTCTCTCGCGCGACAATCTCCAACAGGTTCAGTATCTCATAATTGGCCCGGTCGCCGATGGCATGAATGGCCACTTGCAGGCCGGCGCTGTCCGCCCCCAGCACGCGCCGCAGCATCGCGCCATCGGGGTACATTTGATCGCTCAGGAGACCGCGATTGCCGGGATCGTCGGCGAACGGCTCAAAAAAACAAGCCGTGCCCGCACCGAGACTGCCATCTGCGAAGGCCTTGACGCCCCCCATGCGGACCATTCCGGCGGTAGTCTGCGGACGGTCGGCGGCGCGGGCCAATTCCTCCCATCGGGCCAGGGGATAGAGGGCATAGACCCGCGTTTTGAGTTCGCCCCGATCGGCCAGTTCTTTATAGATGGCCGCGTCGTCCCCCGCCAAAACGTCCTGCACGCTGGTGACGCCCAGTCGCGCCGCGCAATCGGTGGCGCGTTGAGCGGCGGCTTTCTGCTCTTTGTAACCGGGCTTTGGAATGATGCGCCGCACCGCTTCCATGACCGCATCTTTCAGGATTCCTGTCGGTTCGCCGGTGGCGGCATCGCGCTCTATCAATCCGCCTGGGATGTCCTGGCTTTGCCGGGTGACGCCCGCCATTTTCAGCGCCAGCGTGTTGGCCAGCGCGATATGCCCATCAGTGCGGCTCAGGAAGACCGGGTTGGCGGCAGTGACCGGGTCAATCAGTCGGCGATTGGGCATCGGAGCGCCCGGCCACGTTTGGTGGTCCCACTCCCCGCCCGTGATCCATTCTCCGCCGGGTATCTTTTGCGCGTGCGCCCCGATGCGCCGAACGAACTCCTCCGGCGTGGCGGCGTCGCGCAGTTGGACATTGCCCAGCGAATACCCGCCCTCCATAAAATGCACGTGAGCATCGTTGAACCCCGGCAGGAGCAGGCGGCCCCTGGCATCGATGACCCGTGTGCTTGTTGCCGCCAGCGCGCGAATCGCGGCGGTTTCTCCCACCTGGCTGATGCGATTGCCCCGCACCGCCACCGCGCTGGCGCGCGCCGCGCGCGGTGGCCCGGCCATAGTGCGGACATCGGCGTTGATAATGATGCAATCCATACTTGGCATGATGGTGCATACCAAATGAAAAGAACAGGCTGGCAAACGGGGCGCGCCTGTGGTAGAGATTTTATCATGTCTGTTTCGACCGAGACCTGCGAAGCTGCGATTCTGAGCCGGATAATTCGCCCGGACCGTGCCACGTGGTCGAAAGAGGCCGCTGAGTCAATACTGGCCTTTGATTTCTCGCCGGCTGACGCGCGACGTATGAACTTACTGGCGTCGAAAGCTCGCCAAGGATCCCTAAATGTCCGGCAAGAGGCTGAGTTGGAGAACTATCGCCAGGTGGGCCGCTTGCTGGAATTGCTGCAATCCAAGGCTCGCCTTTCTCTCAAAAAAACGCCGTCGCCAGACTGAACCGCATGGACGCACGCTTGCAGGCGCAGGTTTGGCGGCGCGCGCAAAGTCGCTGCGAATACTGCGGGTTCCCGGCGCGGTTGACACGCGTTCCATTCCAGATCGACCACGTTATCGCGGAAAAACACGGGGGCCGGACAACATTGGAGAATTTGGCCCTGTCCTGCTTTTTCTGCAACACCTTCAAGGGGCCAAATCTCGCCGGCCTCGATCCGAAGACGCAAGAGGTAACGCGATTGTTCCATCCCAGACGAGACCGTTGGCACGAGCATTTCCGATGGAATCAGGCCATTTTGGAAGGGCTGACTGCGGTCGGGCGAGCCACCATCGAAGTTCTTCGCATCAATCGCGATGATGCAGTGGCAGTTCGGCGATCAGTTATGCAAGAGGAGTCGTTGTAGCAATCAAGCCGGCACTGGGACGTCGGCAACAGTTTATCCGATGGAACGCGTTGAAGCAAAATATAGCATGAGGCGCGTTTTGCGGTATCCTCAAGACCTGTATATGGAAACATTGCCGACTGTCGTGCTCAAACCCGGCGCCGCTGACCGCCTCGTGGCCGGGCATCCGTGGGTTTATGCCGGGTCGGTCCTGCGGCTGACCGCCCCCGCCGCCGACGGCGCGCTGGTGCAAATCAAGGACCACCGCCAGCGATTCCTCGGCGTCGGGCTCTATAATTCCAAATCAAAAATCCAGGTCCGCGCGCTGGACCCGGAGCGCGTGACCGTCGATGCGGATTTTTTCGCCGGCCGCATTCGCGCCGCCCTGGCGTTGCGCCACAAACACCTGCCCGCCGCCTCCTCCTTCCGCGTCGTCAACGCGGAGAGCGATTTTTTGAGCGGCTTGATCGTCGATAAATACGCCGACGTTCTGGTCGTGCAAATCTCCTCCCTGGGCATGGACCAGCGCAAGCCGATGATCATCGAGGCCCTGCAGTCGATCTTCTCGCCGCGCGCCATCTTCGAACGCAGCGAGGCCTCGTTCCGCAAATTTGAAGGGCTGCCCGAAAGCAACGGCATCCTGCGCGGAACGCTGGAGGGGCCGGTGCGGATCGACCTCAATGGATTGCGATTCGACGTCGATGTGGCCGGCGGGCATAAAACCGGCCTTTACCTCGACCAGCAACGAAATTACCAACTGGTAGCCGATCTGGTCCGCACTGGCCAGGTCCTGGATTGCTTCTGCTTTACGGGCGCATTTGCCCTGCATTGCGCGCGCGCCGGCGCCGGCCACGTGCATGGCCTGGAGTTGAGCGAAGACGCCGTGGCCGCCGCCGGCCGCCACGCGCAGGCCAATGGCCTGGACGCCAAATGCTCCTTCGAATCGGTCAACGCCTTCGATTGGCTCAAAGCCCAAACCGCCGTCAAACCGCACGAAAAAGTCATCCCGAAATTTGACGCCATCATCCTGGACCCCCCATCCTTCACCCGCACCCGCTCCGCCGTGGAAGATGCCTTGCGGGGTTACAAGGAAATTCATTTGCGGGCGCTCAAGCTCTTAAAGACCGGCGGCACTCTCGCCACCTTCTGTTGCTCGCACCACGTGGACGCGGTGACGTTCCAAGACGTCATTTCCGCCGCGGCATTCGACGCCCGCCGCGTTTTGCGGCGCGTGGCCGTTTTGAGCCAATCGCCCGACCATCCCGTTTTGCCGGCCGTGCCGGAGACCGAATATCTCAAGGGCTTTGCCTTCGAAGTGGCGAGGTGAACCGCTGCCTGATGCTCTCCCATTCTCCAGTCAAGGCACCCGGGTGCCGTCGGCGGCCCAACTGATATCCGGGCGTCCGGGATCGGCGGCTATCGTGACGGCATTGGAGCAGACGTAGGTGTACTTATACCAACCCGCGTGATTATCACTGAAGGTAATGCTCCCGCCGGCCAGGTGCCGGGACGAGAAGGCCGTGGTGTAAACTTGCGGCTTGCAGATGTCGGTCTCTTTGGCCTGACTGCCATAAAATGGCGTTTCGTTAACGAGGGTGCGCCCGTCGGAATAGAGCACGAAACTGGAGGGGCGCTTAATCATGTGCGATTTGAGGTAAACGACGCTGCTGGGCATGTCCCAGAGCGCCTTTGAATTCATCCCGTATTGAAGGGCAACCCGGATGTTCGGGTTGATCAGGGGATCGATTCGCGCCGTCGGGCACGTGAAAATATTCCCGCCCGCGTTGTAATTCTGTATCCCCGAGTTGTCGTCCTCGATGGCCTTATAGAAATAAAGGGGTTTGCCGCCGACGTAAGGCGGTAGGGCGTTAAACCACGCATCCATGCCTTCGGGCGGATTATTGTAATAAAAATCCGCCAAATCCGTCCAGGTGGGGTTGTCCTCATTATAGCCGGACGCCGCGCCGGGCGTCCCTTCGGGAATTTTGGTTTCTGGATAAACCTGGTTGTTGTCATCCACGTACATGGTCGAGGCCTGGCCCCATTGCTTTAGATTGCTCAGGCACTTGATGCGCCTGGTCTGCTCCTTGGCGTTGGCCAGCGCCGGCATCAGCAGCGCGGCCAGAATGGCAATGACGGCGATGACCACCAGCAATTCAATCAGTGTAAACGCGGCAACACTCTTGGTCTTCATTGTAACTCTATCAGGCATACACATCCGGTCCAGTTCGCCCACTCTGGCAGGTCTGTGTGACATCCGTGTGGACGGAATGTTACAATCGTGTGAAAAAAATCCGCCGCCTCGATTGTTACCCAATTGTCACGCAACAGTCGCGGTAATGTCATACGCCTTTGTGACCATCCCGCCCCAAATTCAGAGTTTAATTTGACCGGTAATCAAAACTCAAAAAATGGAATCAACATGAAAAAACTGCTTCTCTTCTCAGTTGTCGCCGCCTCGTTCGCCCTGAACGCTCCCGCTCAAAACACCAACATCGTCATCCCGCCGGGAAAACTGGCCGTCTTCAAGGCCGGCGACGGCACCGGCTACTGGAATATCAGCACGTCCAGGGTCCAACCCTGTTTCGTGCAGGTCTTTGACCCGATCGCCACCAACCAGGCCGCGCCGCTGTATTCGCTGCCCTTGCCCACCAACTCTCCCAATGGCATTTGGATCAACGCTCACGCCGGTTCCGAGGGAGGCGGAATCTCCCGCGCGGCCAATCGTCAGGTCCTTGCGCTGGAAGGTTATACCGGCGACATCCTCAGCCCGACCAATTCCAAGCCTTCCTCCGACACGGCGGTCACGCGCGGTCTTGGCGTCGTCGATGCCTTTGGCAATGAACAGGTCCTGTACCAGAGCCTGGCCAATTGGTTCGGCCTGCCTCTTGGAGTTACGCAGAATAATCCCACCGGCATCGCCACCGCCGACGGCACCAACTTTTGGGGGACCGGCAACGTGACCGGAACCAGTGTGGAAGCTTCCGGCGTTCTTTTCTACAATGGCACTGTTTCGCCCGCGCCGATTGAAATTGAAAACTACATCCAGGCCGCCGCCGAAGCCCGCATCATCAACGGCACTCTTTATGTTGTCGTCCCCGGCGGCGGCATCTACAATTTCCTCAATCCGGCCAACGATGCCGTGTCTCCTTTGCCCGGCGATCCGAATGCCCCCAACTCGGTGGACTACGTTTTGACCAACCTCTTCCTCAATTGGGGACCCACCTACAAGAACATCGCCAATTTTGACATGAACCCCGCCGGCACGATTGCTTATGGCGCCGATCAAACCTTCGGCATCGTCAAGTTTACCAACAACGGTGGCGCCTGGCAGCAGGCCTATCTCTTCAACGTCACCAATCTTGGCACCCAGCAGCAGAAAGCCGGGCAGGGCGGCTGTTTCGGCATCTGCGTGGATTTCACCAGCACAAATCCCGTCATCTACGCCACGACCATGGAATACGGCACTGCGCCCGGATTGGTCAACGACAGCCAGGGCAATCCCAACCAGAACCGCCTCATCCGCATCGTCGATAGCGGCGATCCCGGCACCAATCTGGTCGCCCAGACACTTGCCATCGCCCCCACCACCAACGAAGTCTTCCGCGGAATTGATTTTACCCCCGATCTCACCCCATTGATCACTTCTCTGCCGGCCGATTATGCCACCACCAACGGCGGCAGCGCGTCTTTCACCGTCACCGCGCAGTCCGTCTATCCTTTGACCTATCAGTGGATGGATGACGGAACCAATCTCACAGACCAGACGAACGCCGTGCTTGCTTTAAGCAACCTCTCCACCAACTCAAACGGGGACACCCTTCAATGCGTCGTTTCCAACCAATGGGGCGTTGTGACCAGCGCCCCGCCCGCCATTTTGACCGTGACTGTTTTGCCAGTGCTCCCGGCCATCACCAACTCCCCGGCCAATGTGATCGCTTATGTCAATGGCATGACCTCCTTCGCCCCCGTTTCTCCAACGGGCACCGAGCCCTTCACCTTCCAATGGTACTACGCCGGCGCCGCGTTGACCGATGGCGTGAAATACGCCGGCTCTGCCGGCCCCGCGCTTACCATCTCAAACCTGGCGACCTCCGATGACGGAAGTTACTATCTGGTGGCGTCCAACGCGGCCGGCTTTGCCTCCAACCTCGTCGATGTCCTCTCGGTGCAGTTTCACATCGCCACCATTACCGCCGGCGAACCCGCATCGGTCACAACTTTTGCCGGCTTGAGCGCATCGTTGACCGCGACTTCCGCGGGCGGGACTCCCCCGCTGACCAATCAATGGTATAAAATCACCAAGACGGCCACCAATGCCCTGAGCGATGTCAATGAATACAGCGGTTCCCAGACCAGCACCCTGATGATCGATCCCGCCGGCTCCAGCGATGCCGCATCCTATCGGATCGTCGTCAGCAATGGCGGCGGCAGCGCCACAAGCCAGGTCGCCACCGTCACCGTCCTGGTCCCGCCGCCGCATTCCTTTGTCGCCTATAGCAATCAACTCTACATTCAGAACTTCAACTCCCTGCCCGACCCGGGCAGCAACTCGGTCAACAGCATCAACAACCCGCTGGACCCGGGCAGCATCGACGGCGTCAGCTACTCGCTGGCCAATCCCTTTGACTTCGCCTACCCCGTCATCCAAAACAGTTTTGTCGGCGGCCTGGGCCTGTCCAACACCATGCCCGGCTGGTACGGCGCGGCTGATGCCTTGTATCCCGGCGTCGATGGTATCACACGCTTCGGAGCGCAGGACGGCGACCAAACCACCGGCGGCGTGATTGATTTCGGCCCCAACGATGCCAATGGCATCATCGGGACCAACCGCGCCCTGGGCTTGCTTTCCACCGGCTCCACGGGCTCGACCACCTTTGCCCTCAAACTGGTCAACGAATCCACCAACGACTTGAACTACGCCTCGCTCAGTTTCATCGGCGAGTTGTGGCACAACGGCACCGGCCAGCGCGTCATGTCCTTCGGTTACACGCTCGACTCCACCGCGACCAATTTCCTGCTCACCGCCGAGTCCATCACCAACGCTGTCCTTGAGTCCAACCTGTTCTTCAGTTTCCCCACCGCGCCTGTCGTCACGACGGTCGATGGAACCCAGCCGTCCAATCAAGTTTATCTCGCGACCAACAACATCGCGCTGGCCGCTCCCTGGACGCCGGGCGGCGCGCTCTGGTTGATTTGGTCGATTAACTTCTATGGCAGCGGCAGCGGCAACGGTTACGCCATTGACAACTTGAACTTCTACGCCACCAGCGCCACAAACCTGACCGTGCTTCCCGCCCCCACGCTGGCCGGAGTCTCCTACAACAGCAGTGGAACCAATGCCGGCCTGCAATTCAGCTTCGTTAGCGCGCCCGGCGCCGGCGCCAACTTCACCGTGTGGAGCACCACCAACCTCGCCCTGCCGCTCTCCCAATGGCAGAATCTGGGCAATCCCACGGAAGTGTCTTTCGGCCACTATTATTTCCTCGATCCGCAGGCCACCAACGCGCCGGCCCAATTCTATCAAGTCACCGGCTCCACCCAGTAACTGGCGGTGATGGTTAGCCGCATGGACCCCATCCATGCGGCTATCCTTTCCAGCTTTCTGAACCCCCAATCCCGCCACAACCCGCTTCCCCTCAGCGCATTCCATCTCTCCATCTTCCTTTTCGCGATTTTCCTGTCCACCTCGGCGAGGGAGGGTGCGTCGTCTCGCGGGCCTGCCCTCAAAAAAATCTTCAAAAAACGCGCTTTTTCCCCCAGTCGGTTTTTTGCCTGGGTGAAAATGTGATCAACTCCTGCGCGTGAGGACAACTATCCTTGCCCGCCGGCTTGTCCGCCAAAGCCTTCTGGGCGACGGCGAAAGCCTACGCGAAGGCGGGTCCATCGCTTGGGAGCCTTTCCTGAGCCGCAACGGACGCCATGCCGGCGCCCGCTCCCCCGTCCCATCCGTTCCCAGTCCTAATCGTAATCCTAATCTTACTCTTAATCTTTACTGCTTATATACACTTCCCTTAAGTCCCATTCATCCCATTGCTGTTCCTGGCGGAATACTTAAACGATTCGCTCTATTTCAATTTTTTCAACCCTATTTCCAAATGTTTCCCAGCCGTCCGATAACACCCAACCCATTGCGCCAAAGCCACTTGCAACAAAACCGGACGGCGCCACCATTAGCAAAACTTCTCAACTATTAACACTATTTTGAATTTTTCCAGGTTTTTATGAACGACAGCCACCCTTCTCTTCCCCGTCCGCCGGCCAATCGCTCACACAAATTTGCGAGCCACGAGGGAGGCGTTGTGGCCGCCGAAACCAAAGGAATTATTGACAATCGCGTTGACCTTCATCTCCCGCGCCGCGCCGGGAACGTAGTCCAGGTCGCATTCCGGGTCCGGATTCTCCAGGTTGATGGTCGGCGGAACGATGTCGCACTGGATGGCTTTGACGCACAAGGCCATCTCGACCCCTCCCGCCGCCCCAAGCATGTGGCCGGTGGCCCCTTTGGTCGAACTGACGGCCAGCTTCCGCGCATGTTCGCCGAAAACCGTCTTGATCGCCTTGGTCTCCGCAACGTCCCCTTGCGGGGTCGATGTGCCGTGCGCATTGATGTAAGAAATGTCCGACGGGTTCAGGCCCGCCGAATCCAGCGCCATTTTCATGCAACGGGCCGCTCCCTCGCCTCCGGGCGATGGAGCCGTCAGATGGTGCGCGTCGGCCGTGTTGCCGTAGCCGGACAATTCGGCATAGATGCGCGCGCCGCGGGCTTTGGCGTGTTCGAGTTCCTCCAAGACAACAACACCGCCCCCCTCGCCCATGACAAAGCCGTCCCGGTCGCGGTCAAACGGGCGCGAGGCGTGTTGCGGGTCCTCATTGCGGGTGCTCAGAGCGCGCATCGCGCAAAAGCCGCCCAAACCCAGCGGCACGATCGCCGCTTCGCTGCCGCCGGCGAACATGATGCGGGCCTCGCCCGTTTTGATGCAGCGCCAGGCCTCCCCCAGCGCGTGGGTGGCCGTCGCGCAGGCCGAGCACGTGGCCACGTTGGGGCCGCGCAGATTGTGGTGCATCGAGAACAGCGCCGATCCCATGTTCAGGATCAGCATCGGAATCATGAAGGGCGAAAGCCGCCCGGGGCCTTTGGCCAGCAGGATTTTGTGCTGCTCTTCTATCGTGTGCAGTCCGCCAATGCCCGATCCGATAAACACACCCACTTCCTCGGTATTGACCCGGCTTAAGTCCAGGCCCGAATCCAGCAGCGCCTGGTAGGCCGCAAAGACCGAAAACTGGGCGAAGCGATCCGCGCGGCGGACGTCCTTGCTGGAAGGAAAGGCGGGCGTGGGGTCAAAATTCTTGATCTCCGCCGCAATGCGCGTGGTATAGTCCGACACGTCAAAGGAGGTGATCGGGCCGACGCCGCACTTGCCGGCCAGAATCTGCTCCCAGAAGTCGAGCGGATTGTGCCCAAGGGATGTCACCACCCCGATGCCTGTCACCACGACTCTCCGCTCTGTCTGGTTGCTGGCCATAAAAAAAGGGCAGCGATCCTGACGACGGCTGCCCCGCAGATCTGCCGCGCTAACTATTTCTTCTGGGTGTCTTCAATGTACTTGATGACATCGCCGACGCTTTGCAACTTCTCGGCCTGCTCGTCAGGGATCTCGTTGCCGAATTCCTCTTCCAACGCCATGACCAACTCCACCGTGTCCAGCGAGTCGGCCCCAAGGTCCTCAATAAACTTGGCCTCGGGCGTCACTTGGTCGGGATTGACGCCTAGTTGTTCGACTATGATCTCTTTGACTCTCTGTTCAATTGATTTCTCAGCCATCGGTTTACTCCATGTTCGATTTAATTTGTGTCTATGCCCGACGCTGCAATAGGCGTCAAGCCCAAATCGAATTATTTTACATGACCATTCCCCCATCCACCGTCAGCACCTGCCCGGTGATGTAGCGCGACCCCGGCCCGGCCAGAAACAGCGCCGCCTCCGCCACGTCCTCGGGCCGTCCCAGCGTCTTCAAGGGTATCCGCTCCACCAATCCCGCCTTCAGTTCCGCCGTCAACCCCGCCGTCATGTCCGTCTCGATAAATCCCGGCGCCACCGCGTTGACCCTCACCCCGCGCGACGCAAATTCCTTGGCCGCGGCCTTGGTCAAGCCGATCAGCGCCGCCTTGCTCGCCGCGTAATTGCATTGGCCGGCATTGCCGATCAACCCGATCACCGAGGCGATATTGATGATCTGGCCCGACCGCTGCTTAAGGAAAGCGCGGCTGAGGGCCTTGATAAAGGAAAAAGCGCCCTTGAGATTGGTGTCCAACACCGTGTCCCAGTCCGCCTCGCTCATCCGCATCACCAGCCCATCGCGCGTCACTCCGGCATTGTTGATAAGGATGTCCACCTTGCCCGCCTCGGCCAGAATCCTCTCCCCGGCTTCGGCGACCGCCGCCCAATCCGCCACATCGACCCCGTGCGCCCAGGCCTTGCGCCCCAGGGCGCGGACTTCGGCGGCGGTTCTTTCGGCGTTCTCCGGCGCGCGCGAGACACACACTATGTCCGCGCCGGCCGCGGCAAATCTCAGCGCGATGGCGCGGCCGATGCCGCGCCCGGCGCCGGTGATGACGGCGATTTGGTCGGTCAGTTCGGGCATAAGTTTCTTTTAATTTGAATGATTCCTCGTCAGCGCCGCCACGGTTGTTTCCAGGCTGGAAACGTCCGCCACGTGGAGCGCCTCGGCGCTTTTGTCGATGCGCTTCAAAAACCCGCTCAACGCGGTGCCTGGCCCCAGTTCGATGAACCGCACGAATCCCTGTTCCAGCAAATAACGAACCGACTCCTCCCAGCGCACCGGCGAAATGACCTGCTCGGCCAGTCGCCGGCGAATGTCCCCCGGCGCGCCATGCGGACGGGCCGTGACGTTGGAAATGACCGGCACTGACGGCGCCTGCAGCGGCACGGCCTCCAGCATGGCCTGCACTTTGGGTTGCGCGCTGGCCATCAGGCGGGAATGGTAAGCCCCCGCCACGGGCAGCAGCACCGCCCGCTTGGCGCCCTTGGCCTTGGCCAGATCGCACGCTTTGGCGATTCTCTCCGTTTCCCCCGAAATGACAATTTGGCCGGGGCAATTCAAATTGGCCACTTCCACGTCCGCCTCGGCGCACACCGGGCCCAACGCCTCCGCCTCCAGGCCCAGGACCGCCGCCATCGAGCCGTGCGTCAAGTCGCAGGCCTCCTGCATGAAGCGTCCGCGCTGGCGGGCGCTTCTCAGGGCGTCCTCAAAGGTAAAAGAGCCGGCCGCCGCCAGCGCTGTCAATTCGCCAAGCGACAACCCGGCGGTCGCGTGGAATTCCAGGCCCGGAACATGCTCCTTGAGCAATTGAAACGCGGCCCAACTGGTCAGGAAAATCGCCGGCTGCGCGTTCTCCGTCCGGGTCAACTCCGGCTCCGGTCCGTCAAAACAAATCGCCGTCAAATCCAACCCCAACACCTCGCGGCCCCGCTCAAACCACTGTCCGGCCGCTGGAAAGCGCGCGGCCAAATCCCGCCCCATGCCCACGTATTGCGCGCCCTGCCCGGCGAAGAGTAATGCGGTTTTAAGCATGATGCGCAGCCACTAAACACGAAGTCGCCCCCGTGGAAAAGAGATTTTTTACCCCACCGGGCAAGCAGCTCGGGGCAATTTCACGAACTCAGGCAAGCAAAGAATTTGAAAGGACACCCGCCCGAATGGCGCTTACTTTTTGTCGGCGGTTGCCGTCGGCACCAGGGTCACGTCGGTGATTTCCATCTTGGCGTAGCAATCCTTGAGGCAACAGCCAACGGTATAGACCTGGCCTTTGCGCACCGGTTCGCCGCGCAGGAACTTGAAGTAGTCCTCGTTCGGCGGCTGGCCGTTGTTCACTGTCCGAATATCGTCGAACGATTTGGACTCCAGGTGCAGTCCGTTTGGATGGGGACCCTTGTCAAACAGCCAGAAAATCGGGGTGTCCGGGGCAGCTTTTTGCAAGACCGCGATTTGCTCGGGTTTCAAAAACTGCCGCACGCCTGTCCAATCAGCCATCAGCATGAAATCGCTGCCGTAGTATTGTCGGGTCTGTGCCCCGCGCGAGAGCAGGAACCGGCTGTGTTCGACACTGAAATAGGCCTCGCCGGTGCGGACGCCGGGGCCGGCCAGGTCGGTCGAGGCCCGGCGGGGTTGCAAGGCCCAGCGGATGCCGACGGTGGTCACCGGCTTTAGGGTGAGGTCCTGGTTCAATGTCTGGCCCGAGTTGAATGTCAAATCACTTTGGAATTCGCCGCCGGGGGCTTCGCCGCGAACAGTAAAGGTGCCGGGCGAAATCCGGGACAAATGAAATTCTCCCTGGGCATCGGCGCGAGTGACGTCCCAATCGCAAACGCGCACGATTGCATTCGCGGCTGGATGGCTGTCCGGCCAGAGCACGCGACCCGTAAAGGAGGCGCCGTCGGCGCCGGAGAGGTCTTGCAGGACGAACTGCGCTTTGGCGACGGCGGAAGTCTCCAGGTTCGGAATGGTCTGCTCGATGGTTTTGCAATGGGGCGCGCTAATGCGCACAGGGACATCTTTTTCGCCGCGCGGCGCCCAGATCAGGAGGACACCGGAGACAGGGAGGGACAGGTCGCCATTCGCGGAGATCACCACGTCGTCGCGGTCAACATCCGGGGGCAATAGCACGCGGGCAATCAGGCAGTTCGCAGTCCGCAAGGCGTCCTTTTTGGCCGGGGTGAAATAAGTGACCAAGCCATCGACATCGCCTTTGGTGAGGAGAGATTCGACGACCGTCTGGTCTGGTTTAAACGAGTCTGCCAGGAGCGTCTTCATTTCCCCGGTGAGCGGCAAACCGCCGGCCTTGCGCGCGGCGATCACGTGGCGCAAGAAGGTGGCCGGCGCTTCGTATCCGGTGCTCTTTTCCAGGACGCGCTCATTTGCCGAATCCAGAAACACCAGCGTCGGATAACCGCCTGCCGCAAAGCGTTCGTTGAGCGATTTGTCCTCGTATGCCTTGACCCAGACGAACTCCTCCAGCCCGGACCGGATTGCGGCGTCCGGAAGGGTTTCGTGCTCCAACATTTTGCAAGGACCGCACCAGGTCGCGGTGAGCATAAGGAAAACCGGCCGGTGTGCCCCCTTGGCTTTAGTGAGCGCCGTGGCGTAATCTTTTTCCCAGGGAAGGGCGCCCTCGGCGAAAGTTTGGGCGGTACGCGCGGCCAGGATGGTCACAAGCACGACGCTTAACTTCCAATTTCGCGCAGACATGCGTCTAACGCTATTCCGCGGCATTGCTCCGCGCAACAGCAATCCGAAGGTTGCCAAGTTGGGGTGTGAGACAAAATTCTTCGCCGTCAGGTTTTTGCGAGACAGAAGTATATGCGACCCAATTTACTCCTTTGGGGTCACGTTTGCCCTCTCTCCCCGCGTGCGGGGAGAGAGCTTTGTCGAGGTCCCCCGCATGGCCACCATTGCCCCTCTCTCCCCGCGTGCGGGGAGAGAGCCGGAGAGAGGGGACCCTTTTTCGTCACCTGAAGAATTTTGTCTCACACCCCAAGTTGTCTCTTTTTGCAACGCTGGGTGGAAAACGGTATTGGAAACGGCATAGGGGCCGTACTTAACGGTCATTTCCCGTGTGCCAGCAGGGCGGCCCTGGCCTGGTCATGGGACGGAACCGCCTGGCCGTCGATCACCACGTTGTATGTGCCATAGGGTGACGGCGCCAGTTGGCGCACGTCCCGGGCCGTTTTCAGTTCGATGACCTTGGCCGGGATTTTCTTCCTTTCAGCGATCCTCTGCAAAGCAACCGTGGCGTCCTCAAAATACGGGCATTGGCTGGTTTTCAAAATGGTCACGCCCTTGCCGCAGGCACGGGCCTTCTTTTCCCAATCGCCACTGAACTTGGGCCAAGACATGTCGCCGAAGCGTAGCGCCATGAGTTCGTAGCAGGGTGGGGCCACATCCACAGCCTCGAACCCGTGCTTGACCAGAAACCTTTTCCACTTCATGTAGCCAATGTCGCTGACGACCATGGCCACGCCGTCCATATTCGAGCGCCGGGCGTCGGCCATGCATTCCTCAAGCAAAGCCGAGGCAAATCCCTTTCCCCTGCTCTGGCCGACCACCCAGAGGCAATGGATGAACATATAGCCCTTGGCCTCGACCGGCCGCCAGGCGAATTCTCCCGGAATGTATTCGATAAATCCCCGCTGGGGCATTTTCAGCAGCTTGAGGCGCAGGCCCTCCCGGAATCTCTGCTTCAGCCACACCAGCTTGCCTTTCCAGCCCGGGTTTTTACGCTTGCTCATGAAACAGAAAAAACCGGTCTCCTCCACGTTCTCAACGCCGACGTCAATGATCTCCGGTTTCATGCATACCGTGGTTTCATTGATACCCGATTCTGAATGCTTATGCATCATGCTTGAGAATCTCCTTGCGCTGAAACAGTGCCGCCGGAAACTTCACAAATACAACTCCAATTTCAGTGCGGAGTGGAGTGCCGCAAAATGTATTCACTCTCAGTTCGCGCGTTCAGTCACTGAGCAGGGGCAGCTCCTTCAACCATTCTAATCTCCTCTTCCGTCAGGCCGTAGAGTTCATAAACACGTTCGTCAATCTCACCGTCAAGTCTGGCAATTTCCGATTCAAGGGCGGCGAGATCCGAACTGCCCCCTTCCTTGGCGACGGCTTTCATCAATTCGCCGATGGCCTGAAGATTGTCCCCCGCGCTGGGGCTGAAATAGACCAGCGGTTCGAGCGTGTTGACGACCAACGGATAAATCGGCTCCGGCTTCTTGCCTTTCGTCCATCGCTTCTGGCGCGAATGCCCGGCGAGCATCTGCCGCCAGCAGGCATAGACGAACTGCCTCAGCGCGTCGTCCTTGAAGGCGAGCTTCACAACCGGCAACGGATGCGGCGCCCCGTCCGGTTTGTCCGAAACGGTGGCCGTTAGCGTCAGTTCCTTGCCATGCGGCTCAACGTGGATTTCGTGGATGAATCCGGCGCACTGCACGTCATCAATCAGGATTTCCGCCTTCACTGCCGCCGCGAAGTCTTTTTGCAGGTAATGAGCCAGATTGCACGGCGTGCGAGTGGCGTGGGCAATTTTCTGGTTAATGAGCCGCGGAGCATCATCGGAGCGTTCATGGGCGAGAAGCACTTCGTCAACGAGCTTGATGATTTGCTTTGAAGTTGCGTTTTCAGCTTTTGATTTGGCCAGCTTGATAGGCATCTCTTCAAGGTATGTTCCCTTGATCTTCGGAAATGTTCGCCGCTGGTCGTAGAAACGATTCGACCAGTAAGCCCGCAAGACAGCCGAGTTCAAAACACCCAAGAGAAAGCGAAAGTCGCAGGCGTTCTCGCGGACATTTACCATGAAAATGGTGTTCAAGCATTGGTAACCATGGCGATCAAGGCCAAACTCGGGGAAAATTCCAATCTGGCGCGTCAGCAACTTGTTCTTGGCGTTTTGCTTCGTCGGGTCCCAGCAACCGCCGCATCGCGCTTCTTCGCTATCAAGGCAGGCAAGGTTACCCCACGAGAGGTGATAACGTGTGACATCTTCACCGGTGTAGCACCTTTTGTAGTCGGCCGGAACCTTCCCGGAAACGGGGATTTCGATAACGTCCTGCTCATATTTTTTTCGATCCCGCAACTGCTTGCCGAAATTCACGAAGGCGATCTCACCAAGCGGCACCGACTCCTCGTGGATGCGATTGAAGACGGCTTGCCATTTCGTATCTCTCTCGCCGGTAAATAATACGTGCTCATCGGCAAGGACAGTGGCGACTGAAATCAAGCCCTGGGATTGAATTTGGAGTGTTCCTCCTTCCGATCGGGCATGAAGAATTGGAAAGTCATTCGAGGTCTTTTCACCGGAGCGGACCACGAATATTGCGTTATCGACGCTGATTGCCTCGAATACTCCCTCGTCAATAACAAGAATGTGTTCGATCTTCGATTGTTCAATCAAAAACCGCCGAAGGCCGGCCAGGAAATTATTCGTGAGAAAATTGGCCGGCGTGATCATTCCGCAGAAACCGCCAGGTTTCGCAAGGCTGATGCCCCGTTCCATAAACAGGTGATAAGTGTCAATTTTGTATGAGGCGACTTTGAAATTGGCGCGCAGAAAGGCCACTTGCGATTCGTCCCTGAATTCGTCCTGAAGCAAAACATAAGGCGGATTGCCGATCACAACATCAAAGCCGCCGCGTTTCATGGTTTCAGGAAATTCCTTTGCCCAATCGAACGCTACGTCGCCCGCCACTTTCGCGTCCGCGATGAGCGAGTTGCCGCGTTTGAGATTGGCCGTCAGGTTGGGCAGCAGGGCGAGCGGTTTGCCGCCGCGCGGCTTTCGCCGCAACCGGTCGATGAACGCGTCGCGGTTCACGGCCATGTAACGCAGCCACAGGCTCAGCTTGGCCACTTCCACAGCCTGTTTGTCCAGGTCCACGCCAAAGATGTTTTCGGTCAGAACGTGCAAGGGCGCTTCCAGCACTTCCTCCGCCGTGACAAAATCGGCGTCGAACAGCGCGCCAGCCCCATTGCGCTCCTTTTTGAGCCGGCGGCATCCCTCGTTGTAATCGTCGTAGGCCTTGACCAGCGCGTCAAACGCGCGCAGCAGAAACGATCCGGAACCCATCGCGGGGTCCAAAACTTTGACTTGCGACAGTTCGCGAATTTTGGCCAATGCCCCCTTGAAATTCCTGTAGCCGAGCAGCGCCTTGGACTCAGCGAGGATGGGATTGATTTTTTCGCCGAGCGTGTGGGCGACGATGTAATCCACGATGTATTGCGGCGTGTAGTAGATGCCTTCCTTCTTGCGCAGTTCGTCGGTGTCTTCGATCACCACCCGCCCGCCGTCCTGAATAAGTTTGTGCGCCAGGAAGCGTTCATAAACCGCGCCCATCACGTCCTGTGACATTAGGCTGAAGTCGTAGCGGTAGAGATGCCGGAAGGCCAGCAGTTCGCCCTGGCCCGTTTCAAAGCCGCACTGCGCGGCCAGTTCCGGCCCCAGCGGTCCATGGCCGATGACGGCGGAAAGCACGGCGTTGTCGATTTCCAGTTCATCGCAAAGCAGCGGCTGCTCGAACAATTCGGTGTTGAAATCGTTTTTGATTTCGACAAAGAGCGATTCGCGCAAGATTTCGCCAAACGTTTTGTCGGCCCGGGCATAAAGGATTTCGTAGTGGCTATAGGTGCGGGCCAGTTTGTTGTATTCGACCAGCCACCGCGTCTCCAACATGCGGCAGAAGATGAAGCGGTCCAGGAGTTGTTGGCTCGCCAGCGTGATTTCCTCCAGTGAACGCCTTCGATTGCTCATTGCAAAACCGTTGGCGATGAGCAACCGCCAGCGTTTGAGGTCGGCGAGGAACATCTGGTCCAGGCCGGCCTTTCTGTGCTGGTCGTATAGTTCGTCTATGCGGCCGGCCTCCACATTCTCAAGCGCCAGCAGTTCCCACAGTTCCGCACCGCGGGGCCACAGTTCATCCAGTTTAAACGAGAACGAGGGCGTGATTTCATTCACCCGGATCAAATGGATCTGGGCA
>Ga0326727_10010633_pt1 | contig 21842 bp, 11 predicted proteins | sample MB2enrmetagenome_FD_207643 | JGI IMG/M metagenome (GOLD analysis project Ga0326727, IMG submission 207643) | Lab enriched peat soil microbial communities from McLean, Ithaca, NY, United States - MB29MY | ecosystem: Environmental > Terrestrial > Soil > Wetlands > Peat | place: USA: New York...
AGCTTCCGCTTGCGATCAGGTTGTCGAGGATGAAGTTTGCATTGCCCTGCCGGATCCAGCCCGTTTCATCTTCGCCCCCGCCGTGCTGAAGATAGAGCACCGGGTATCGCTTCTTCGTCTGCGTGTCATAGTCCGGAGGAAAATAGACCAGGGCGTGCCGCCACCCTCCGGTGACTTTTGAGGAATACCAGATCTCGCGAACGGCGCCGTGCGGAACATCCTGCGGCAGATAGTAGGTCGATCCGGCTTCCGGGATTTCGATGCCGCTCGCGTCCTTGCCTCCGCCAAAGAAAGAATGGCTTCCCGGATCGCTGACCTCCACGCCGTCGATGATGAGCGTGTAGTAGTGGAATCCGGGCACCAGAGGCGGAGTGGTGGCAGTCCAGAATCCATCCGGCTGCTTCACCATGTCCATCTTCGGGTTGCTCCAGAAATTGAGCTTCACTGTGGTGGCATCGGGCGCCTTGATCCGGAATTCGGCTCTGCCACTCGAGTCGACGCGGGGATACGCCGCGCCCCATACGTTGGTGGACGCGGGCTGGAACCCGTCGGAGTTCTGTGCACAGCAGACGCTCGAAAGCAAAAGTATTGCGATTCCAAGTCTTCTCATCGAATCCTCTCCATCACCGGGAGCCACCGTTTTCCGGACAGCGGAATGGTACTTGACCGGGATTGCCGAAGGATAGTCGCATTTTTTGTCTCAGCATATCGATTTATTCGATGTATTCTTGCAACATGGAAACCACCCTCGATTCCTGGGAGATCCTTCAGGCCGTGGTGCAGTTGGGGGGATTCGCGGCTGCCGCCGAGAAGCTCAATCGCTCTCAATCCACCATCAGCTACGCCATTGGGCGTCTGCAGGAGAAGCTGGGTGTCAAGCTGTTTGAGATTCACGGCAGGAAAGCGCAACTGACCGAGATGGGCCGGGTGCTTTTGGCCGATGCGGAACCGCATTTGGGTGGGTTCCATCAGCTTGAGCAGCGCGCGCGTTTGATGGCGTCGGGCGGCGCCTCTGAGGTCAGGCTTTCGGTGGACAGCATCTTTCCCAATGACCGCCTCTTTGCGGCCCTGGCGAGTTTCTCGCGCAGCTTTCCCCATGTAAGGCCGAAGTTAAGGCAGGGCACGTTTCTCTCGGCGGATTCGGAGTTTTCGCTCCACAACGCTCAACTCTGCGTGACCGGCTTGATGTCGCGCGAACTCTTCGTGAAGCCTATCCTTGTGATCGGAATGATTGCCGTCGTGCGGCACGACCATCCGCTCTTGTCGATCCGCCGCCGGCTCTCGCGTTCCGACCTGATGCAGCACATGCTGGTGACCATCGAGGGCGCGGCGTCCGGCAGCCTCAAGCACCAGCCGCGGCTTCCCGCCCAGCGCGTCCTTCCGGTTGCCACCATCGAATCGGCGATCGCGGCTGTTCAGAGCGGGCTTTGTTTCGGCTGGCTGCCGAAGTACCGCATCGAGGCCGAGCTCGACCGGGGCGATTTCGTGGCCCTCCCGCTGCCTGCCGGCAAGACGCGCGATGTCGGCCTCAATCTCGTCTGCAGAGACCTGAGCGCCAGCAGCACCGAGGTCAACGCCCTTGCGGAACTGCTGGGAATGAGTCGCAACCCGGAAGTGATTTAAGCCGGCGTGCTGTCGGCTTCGATTCCAGATCGTTCCCGGACGGATAGAAACCCATCGACAAAATCGATGGCAATAAAGCGATTTATTCGGAAGGCTCGTCAAGCTTGCTCACTGCTTGAGCAGTTCTGTATAGTTCGACTCCCAGAGAACGTTTTCGCAAATAGATCGACTGTCCCGTGGCTGTCAGCCGTCAGGACGAACGGGGATCCTTCGCAGCCTATCCGCGCCGTTCTCCCTGGGAGTGGTCATGAAACTTAGCGGTATTCGATTCGCCCTTCGTATCCCCGTTTTGCTGCTGGTTTCCGCCATGCCGCTGCTGGCCCAGGAAACTGCTCATTTGTCCATCGACACGTCCAAAGCCGGAGCAAAGATCGATCGCAATCTCTTCGGCCAGTTTGCTGAGAATCTCGGGCACGGACTCTACGAGGGCATTTGGGTCGGCCCGGATTCTCCGATTCCAAATACGCGCGGGATCCGCAACGACGTTGTGAATGCGCTTCGGCCGTTGAAGGTACCCAATGTCCGCTGGCCGGGCGGCTGCTTTGCCGATCAATACCACTGGCGCAAAGGCATCGGCCCAGCCGCACAGCGGCCCGCAACTCTCAACTCCGCATGGGGTGGCGTGGTCGACAACAACGGCTTTGGCACCGCCGAATTCATGGACTTCATCCAGCAGATTGGCAGCAACGCCTACGTCTCGGTCAACGTCGGCTCCGGAACTCCGCAGGAGGCGGCCGAATGGCTTGAATACATGACAGCGGCTGCTCCCACCGCGCTCCAGAAAGAACGCGCCGCCAACGGCCATCCCGACGCATACAAGGTCGGATTCCTCGGCATCGGCAATGAAAGCTGGAGCTGCGGTGGCGACATGACGGCTGACTATTATCTGAGCCAGCTCAAAATCTACTCGAACTTCGTCAGAAACGATAACCCTGACCAGCAGGGCCCAAATCACATGCTCAAGATCGCCGTCGGCCCGGGCTTTCCCGAGACCGAGTGGACCGAGACCATGATGAAGGGTTGGCAGCATCACGACTGGAGCTGGAACTTCGACGGTCTTTCACTCCACTGGTATACGGTGCCCAACGGATGGCCGCCCTCGACGCCTTCGACAGGCTTCGGTGTCGAGGATTACGGCAAGGCGCTCAAGTCCACGCTGTTCATGGACGATTTCCTGCGCACGCAGGAGACCGTCATGGACAGATACGACCCGCAGAAGAAGGTCGCGCTGGTAGTGGACGAATGGGGCGCTTGGCATGCGCCGCTGCCCGGCTCGAACCCAGCCTTCCTGGTCCAGCAGAACAGCCTGCGGGACGCCATCCTGGCATCGTTGAACCTGAACATCTTCGCGCGCCATGCCGACCGCGTGCGCATGGCAAACATCGCCCAGATGGTCAACGTGCTGCAGGCGATGATCCTGACGGACAAGGAAAAAATGGTCCTCACTCCGACCTACTATGTCTTCAGAATGTACGTGCCCTTCCAGGACGCGGCGTTTGTTCCGGTCGATTTCGACCCAGGGACAGTCCATCGAGGCGGCATCACACTGCCGCGCATGGACGCCATCGCGGCCAAAGACGCGTCCGGCAGAGTCTGGCTTGAAATCACGAACCTCGATCCCGAAAAGCCAGTTGAAATCGATGCGGAGATCGGCGGCATGGTGGTCAAGTCGGCGAATGGCCAAACGCTCACAGCACCTGCCGTTGACAGCGTGAATACATTTGCAGCGCCCGGCACCGTTGTGCCGAAGCCGGTTTCCGCAAGTGTGAAAGGCGGCAGGCTGACACTGATGGTTGAACCGAAATCGGTCACGGTCATCTCGCTGGAGCCATGACCGGCACTGCGCATAAGAGCCGCTTGTTACGAGAGAGGATTCCGATGAGGACAAAACAACCGCTTTACGCCATCGCCGTTTCAATAGCTGTTGCGATGGGGCCAATGCTTGCGGCGCAGGTTCAGACGATTGTGCCGCCGGTGATCGAAGGTGCAAAGCCGGTCACGGTGGAGCACATCAAGATTCACGGCGCGTCGCTCGAAGGCAATCTGGAAGGCGACGCCGTCGACCGCGATGTGATTGTGTTTCTCCCACCCAGTTATGCGAAAGAGAAGCATCGCCGATACCCCGTGGTGTATGCGCTGCATGGCTATTCGATTGGCGCCGAGCAATGGACTCATGAGATTCATGTGCCGCAGACCATTGAGGGAGCCTTTGCCCAGGGCGCGAAGGAGATGATTGTCGTTCTGCCGGATTCGAAGACGATTTACAACGGCTCGATGTATTCGAGTTCCATGACTACCGGCGATTTTGAAAACTACATCGCCCACGACGTGGTCGCCTATATTGATGCGCATTACCGCACACTTCCCAACCGCCTGAGCCGCGGTCTCGCCGGCCACTCCATGGGAGGTTACGGCGCCTCGCGCATCGGCATGAAACATCCCGATGTGTTTGGCAGCCTGTACATCATGAGCCCCTGCTGCTTGTCGCCGATGGGAGGCGGCGGGCCCGCTCCCGCGGATCGCATGAAGGAGATGGCCATTGCCAACGAGAAGAAGGTTGCCACGGCAAAGTCGCCCGCCGAGTTGGCAGCCCAGTCGCCGGGATTCGGCGCCGCGCAATTTGCGACAGCGGCGGCATGGGCGCCCGATCCAAAGAACCCGCCACTGTATTTCGACCTGCCGACGAAGGACGGGGTTCCGGTGCCGGAGGTGCAGGCAAGATTCACGGCCAACGCGCCGCTCGCCTTTGTCGATCAGTACATCGGTAACCTCAAGCAGTATCGTGCTATTTCAATGGATGTTGGCGACCAGGATGGATTGCGTGCCGATGCCGGCAAGCTGCATGACATCTTCGATAAATACGGCATCGCGAACAGCTTCGAGATCTATCCGGGCACCCACACCAGCGCCGTGGCTGACCGCTTTCAGAATCACGTGATGCCGTTCTTCAGCAAGAACCTCTGCTTCCAGGCCGCCTGTCAATGAGCGCCATTCGATGCGAGTTGGTGGACGGGAATCGGGATCGCAAATCCCGCGCGGCAAACGGGATTTCTCTCGGGAAAACGGAAGAGTGCTGCACGGCAAGAAGCGTCCTGGTGGAAAGGAAGAGGGCTATGAAGGATTCGAAGCTGCTGCTGATCGCGATGATGGCGTGGTGCGTTGCCCCTGCTGCGCGAGCACAGTCGGCGAACTCCTGCGCGGATGTCGCGAACCTCAAGATCGACGGCGTTGAAATCGTAAAGGCCGCACCGGTTCCCGCCGGAACCACCATCCCGCCTCCCTATCCCGGCGCTCCCAGTACAGGCCCGTTGCCTTCGCATTGCCGTGTCGACGGTGTGATCCATCGCCGCAAAGGCGTCGACGGCGAGGAGTTCGGGATCGGGTTTGCGGTCGCTCTACCCGACAAGGAAGCCTGGAACGGCGACTTCATGATGCAGGGCGGAGGCGGCGGAAACGGCGTGGTCGCCTATCCGCTTGGAGCCTCGAATTCCGGCGAGAAGCCGGCCCTCGCGCAGGGGTTCGCAGTGGCCAGCACGGATACGGGACACAAGGCAAAGACCGGGCCGTTCGACTTCTCGTTCATGCGCGATCAGCAGGCATATCTGGATTTTGCCTACCAGGCCAATGCCGAAGTCGCTGGAGTGGCAAAACAGATCATCGCCCATTATTACGCGAAAGGCGCGTCGTACTCCTATTTCGTGGGCTGCTCGACGGGCGGCCGCGAAGGCATGATCCTCTCGCAGCGCTATCCCACGGTATTCAACGGCATCGTTTCCGGTGACCCCGCAATGCGCACGGGGCTGTCGAACCTCGCGATCGGCCAGTGGATCCCGGTAGCCTACAACCAGGCAGCTCCGAAAGACGAATCGGGCAAGCCGCAGACCGACAAGTTCCTCTCTGCGAGTGAGCGCAAGCTCTTCATGGACATGCTGATGAAGACCTGCGATGCCCGAGACGGCGTGGCGGACGGGATGATCTTCGATCCGCTCGGTTGCGATTTCGATCCCGCCGTGTTGACCTGCAAGGCTGGTCAGAGCGACGGATGCATCGCGCCGGAGAAGGCTGCCGCAATCAAGAAGGCATTCGCGGGACCAAAGAACTCATACGGAATACAGGTCTATCCGGGTTTTCTGTATGACGCGGGCATCGCGGCAACGGGCTTCGCGCCGGGCCTGCTGGCGATGGGCCAGAGAGGGATTTTCGGGCCGTATCCAACCGCGACCGAGATCGACGTCGACAAGGAGGCGCTGCACGCGAGCGATCCGCTTGTCGAGCCCGCATCGACCAACCTCTCCACCTTCTCCGGCAATGGCGGCAAGCTGATCTTCTTTCATGGTGACAGCGATCCGTGGTTTTCGCCGCTCGACACGCTCGGGTACTACCAGTCGCTGGCTGCGGCCAACGGTGGCGCCGGTAAGGTAGCCGAGTGGAGCCGAATGTTTCTGGTGCCCGGAATGGCACACTGCGGCGGCGGCCCGGCGCTCGACCGGTTCGACATGTTAAGTGCAGTGGTGAACTGGGCAGAGAAGGGAACAGCGCCTGACGCCGTGATCGCGACGGGGAATGCGTTCCCAGGCCGGAGCCGCCCGCTATGCGCCTATCCCAAACATGCCCAGTACACCGGGAGCGGAGACAGCGAGGATGCGCGGAACTTTCGATGCCAGTGAGGCCGCGGCGCGAGGGAGAAATGCAGCAATGAATCGCAGATCGTTCTGCACCGGCGGACTTTCCGCAATCGCGCTCGCTCGCATGGCGCATGCATTGGGAAACTCGCAGTTGTTTCAGGGAGAGATTCCGCAGGGCCCCTTCCTGCCATTTTGGGAGTCTCTAAAGTCGTACCACTGCCCGGATTGGTTTAGGGACGCGAAGTTCGGAATCTGGGCTCATTGGAGCCCGCAGTGTGTCCCTGAACAGGGCGACTGGTACGCAAGAAACATGTACATACAGGGCTCGCGTCAATATCAGTATCACGTCAGGCAATACGGGCACCCATCTCAGTTCGGATATAAAGACATCTGCCATCTATGGAAGGCGGAGCGCTGGGATCCCGATGCGCTCGTCAAGCTTTACAAACGGGCCGGCGCGGAGTATCTGGTCTCTCTGGCTACCCATCACGATAACTTCGATTGCTGGAATTCGAAGCACCAGATTTGGAATGCGGTGAATGTGGGCCCAAAGCGCGATATTGTTGGGACCTGGGGCACGGTGGCGCGCGCAAATGGATTGCGCTTCGGCGTCAGTTATCATGGAACACCGCATCGCACCTGGGATGAGTTTCTCCCAGTCCGCTACAAGAGCGACACCACAGGACCGTTGGCCGGCGTTCCCTACGACGGAATCCAGACGATCGCCGACGGCAAAGGCAAGTGGTGGGATGGAATGGATCCACAGTTGCTCAACGGCAAGCCCCACAAGAAAAACACGCCATGCCCGGAGTTTGTTCAGCAGTTCATGCTTCGCGTCCAGGATGTGATCGATAGCTACAACCCGGATATCCTCAACTTCGACGACGGAGCAAGATTCACCTTTGACGATGGCGGGACCGGCGCTCCGGATCTGAAGGTCTGGTTAGGCATTCCGGACCTCGCGCCTCAAATTATGGCTTACTACTACAACAAGAACATCCAGGCTCACTCAGGCCGGCTGGAAGGCGTGGTAGATCTCAAAGAGGTCGATGAGCCGATCTGGGGCACGCTGACTCGCGACTTCGAGATGAGCCTGACAGACAGCTTGCAGGAGAACCCATGGCAGACGGAGGCATGCATCGGGCATTGGCACTATAACCGCGCGCTCTTTGAGAACCACACTTACCAGAAAGCCTCGCTGATGATCCCGCTCCTGGTCGATATTGTCAGCAAGAACGGGAACCTGCTCCTGAGTATTCCCCTGCCCGGCCACGGAGAGCCTGATAGCGATGAGCTTGCCTTCTTGGAAGAGCTCGCCCAATGGCAGCAGGTCAATAGCGAGGCGATCAAAGGGTCTCGTCCGTGGAAGATTTTCGGTGAAGGACCGTCGACGGAGGCAAAAGACGTCGCAGCATATCAACTTTCCCGATACAAATTCGGTCACACGGAAATACGTTTTACAACCAAGGGCGATGTTCTGTACGCATTCGCTCTTGGCTGGCCATCGGACAACCAGGTGTTGATCAAATCGCTCGCAAGCAATGCACCGCACTACCAGCGCCAGATTCGCAAGGTGGAACTGCTGGGGGCGAAGGACGAGGTCAAGTGGACAAGGGATGCGGATGGGCTCAGGATTTGGGTCCCGCAGAGTCCGCCCTGCCATCACGCCTATTGTTTCAAGATACTGCCAGCATGATGCCAGACGCGGACCGGATATCGGCAATGGAAAGTGTGTCAAGGCAGAAAGGTGCAATGCGATGATCTTCAAGTCTTCTCAAGCAGGGGCGGAGCCGCTGGTTTCGACTGTCGTCCGCGTATCCATCTCGGTCTTGATCCTGCTCTTGGCCGCACACGGCGCCATGGCCCAGATGCCCGGCCAGAAGCTTCCTGGCCTCGAGCCGGCAACTGCTCAGCAATCGCAGCAGGGAATGCACGCCACCGTTGGGTCCGAAACGATCGATATTACCGTGTGTGACGGCTCGGTGATCCATGTCCTGGCCAGGCCCAATGCAACGGGCCAAACCGGGCCGCGGCCCTGGATGCTGGATGCAAGTCAATCCTGCGCGGGCGCTCCGTTTCACTTCATGCAAGACGCCAAGTCGGCGACGATCAAGACGGACAAGATTGAAGTTTCATTCGGCCTCGAGCGCGGCAATCTCTCCTTTCGTACCGTGAACGGTGATGCTCTTTTGCGCGAGCGAGACAGTGTGCCGCGAACTTATGAGCCGGCGCAGGTGAATGGCGAAAGTACTTACCAGATCGCGGACCGGTTCTCGCCGGTCCCGACAGAGGCGCTCTATGGGCTCGGGCAGCACCAGAACGGCATGTTCAACTATCGCGGAGCAACTGTTGAATTGGCACAGAACAATACGGACGTGGCGATTCCTCTGCTGGTATCGAGCAGAGGGTATGCGCTGATGTGGAATACGGCCGCTCTCACCTATGCCGACAATCGCTTTCCTACCGAACTGACGCTCAGTTCCATCGCGGGCAAGTCGATCGATTACTACTTTCTTTATGGCCCGGAGATGGACACCATCATCCACGAGTACCGCAACCTGACCGGGCATGCGCCGATGCTGCCCAAGTGGGCTTACGGTTTCTTTCAATCGAAGGATCGCTATGTATCGCTCGACGAGATCGCCGGCATCGCGCAGCGCTATCGCCAGGAACACATCCCTTTGGACACGATGGTGCAGGACTGGTTCTGGTGGAAGAACGAGGGCGATCCGGAGTTCAACTCCAACTACCATGATGTCGCGAAGGATCTCGAAAGCCTGCACAAAGAGAATGTGCATACCATGATCTCCGTCTGGGGGCTGCTCGACCCGGAATCGGAAACCTACAAGACGCTCGATGCGCGGCGCCTGCTGATTCCGGGAGCGCATGTCTATGACCCAAGCAATGCCGAGGGACGCGATATCTACTGGAGCCGGCTGCCAGGAAAACTGCTTGCGCAGGGATGGGATGCCTTTTGGCTCGATAGCGCCGAACCGGAGGAATTCTGGCCGCACATGGGGGACGCCATTCTGCGCAACAAGCAGCTTGCCATCGGCAACGGAGCCGAGTATACCAACGTGTTTCCGCTGCTGCATACGTTAGGAGTGCAGAATCACTGGAAGGCTGAGACCGATCGCAAACGCGTCTTCCTGCTAACTCGGTCGGCGTTTCTCGGCCAACAGCGTGTCGGCGCGACAGTCTGGTCAGGAGACGTATTCAGCTCCTATTGGGCTCTCTCGCGTCAGGTGCCCGCCGGGTTGAATTTCGCACTCAGCGGCTATCCTTACTGGACAACCGATATTGGCGGGTATTGGCCTCCTTATCCGGGCTCCGTCGACGAGCCCGGTTATCAGGAGCTCTACGCGCGCTGGTTTGAGTTCGGGACATTCTGCCCGATCTTTCGCACCCACGGTCATCGCACCCACAATGAGATGTGGACCTACGACCGGGTCGAGCCAACGCTGATCCGCTACGACAAACTCCGCTATCGCCTCATGCCTTACATTTACTCGCTCGCGTGGAAGGTAACGAGCGCCGATTACACCATTCAGCGCCCGTTGGTCATGGATTGGCGCGCCGACCCCAATACGTGGAATATTGGCGACGAGTTCATGTTTGGTCCCGCCATTCTGGTCAATCCGGTGCTTAAGGCGGATGCCACCAGGCGCAGCGTCTATCTGCCGCCATCGCCCGCATGGTACGACTTCTGGACCGGAGCGTCGACGCCAGGCCAAAAGGCGATCGACGCTGAGGCGCCCCTCGATCGCATGCCGCTCTTCGTGCGCGCCGGATCCATTCTGCCGATGGGGCCGGAGATCGAATATGCCGCGCAGGATCCCGGCGGTCCGATTGAGCTTCGCATCTATCGCGGAGCAGACGGCGAATTCGGTCTTTATGAGGACGCAGGAGACACCTACGACTACGAGAAAGGACAGCATTCAGTGATTCCCATCCATTGGAATCAGAGTGCCGGTGTGCTGACAATCGGCGGACGCGAAGGCTCCTTCCCGGGAATGACGGCTTCGCGGCAGTTTCGCATTGTGCTGGTCGCGAACGGGCACGGCATCGGCGAGGAAATTACAGCCGATCCCGACCGCCAGATCACATACGACGGAAAGCAAGTGCAGATAACATTCGCTCGCTGAATTGCTTTGAGAACCGGCAATCCATCGGGAGTTTCTTGTGCGCATCTGGCAAGAGCGCATCGGGCCTCCCGTGCTGCCGTTCTCTCGACACTTCCACAAAACCGATTTACTATTTGGACGGTCAAGCACCGTCATTTTCGGACGCACGCTGCTAACCGCGTCCGGCATGTTGAGAGGCACCTAATATGAAATGCGCGCTCTGTATCCTGACCGTCTTGCTTGCAACCAGCGCCGCCTTTGCCGACAGCTCCAGGATGCCCGACGGGACCCAGTTCCCCGCGTGGGAGAAGCCGCTGCACTTCACCAAAACCTATTACGTTGACCCCGCCTCGAAAAACGCCGACGACAACGGCCCCGGCACAAAGGAGCATCCATTCCGCACCATCAATCACGCGGCGCAGGTACTTCAGCCGGGCGAACGCGTCGTAATCGCCGAAGGCGTCTATCGCGAGGTAATCCGTCCCGCGCGTGGCGGCGACGGACCAGACGCCATGATTAGCTACGAGGCCGCGCCCGGGGCCAAAGTAGTCGTCAAAGGTTCGGCTATCGTTAAAGACTGGCATCCGAGCGAGGGCTGGAACTTCGGCATCGACCCTACTTCGCACAAGCCTATCGAGGCCTGGGAGCTTCGTCTCGATCCCGCGCTCTTCCACGACGGTTACAACCCATTCGAAGTCGACAATGTCATCGGCAACCGCTATTGGCTCCGCTACGCCGAGGACAACATGGCCACTTACTTCCGCCGCCGCGGGATGATCTTTGTGGATGGCCATCCCCTCGAGCCCGTCGAAAACGCCAGCGAGCTCGCCGGCCCGTCGCCCCGCTCCCTCAACTTCTTCACCAACATCCACTGGTCCCCGCTCTTTCAGGAGTTTCAGCCATACGCCGGCAAGGTCTGGATCGAGCCCAACGGAATGGCGCTGCACATCCGTCTGGCCAATGACGACGACCCCGCCAACCACGTCATCGAGATTACGACGGCCGAGCAGGTGTTCTCGCCCTCAAAGCGATACCAGTCCTATATCCGCGTGAAGGGTATTACGTTCATGCACGCGGGCAATGGATTTCCAGTTCCGCAGCGCGGTCTGGTCTCAACCAACCGCGGCCACCATTTCATCTTTGAAGACAATACCTTCGAGTGGGCCAACAGCGTTGGTCTCGACATCGGTAATGAGGATTGGGCCGCGTCCCGCCCGCCGCAGCCGGTCGGGTTCGATGTCGTTCGCGGCAACACCTTCCGCTACTGCGGCATCGAGGGTCTCGGCGGCACCGGCGGCCCGCAATCAACGCTGGTTGAGAAGAACCTCTTCGAGTGGATCGGCTGGCAGGATGCGGCCATGATGTCCGAGTCCGGCGGAACCAAGATGCACGTCGCGCACAATCTCCTCTTTCGCAATAACGTTATCCGCCATATCCGTCACGCCAACGGCATCTGGCTCGACATCGGCAACGCCAACGTGCGCATCACCGGTAACATCTTTGCCGACATCCCCGGCAACGTGAATCCCCACGCCATTCATATCGAGGGCAGCGACGCCCTGAACCAGATTGACAACAATATCTTCTCCCACCTTACAGGCGGCATTCTCATCCGCGACACCAACAACGTCATCATCGCCTACAACCTCTTCCTCGACTGCGAAGAGGTCTGCGTAGACACCATCTCCGGCATCAACGGGCCGCGTCCCATCGGCGGGCACACCAACGACGTCCATAATCTCTTGGTCCACGACAACGTGTTCTCGAAGACGGGCCGCTCCGCCATCGAGTTCACAAATGCGCGCAACGACGCGGACGGGAACGTTTATGCCAACCCAGCCGGGGGCCCGTTCATGGGGCAGCCGTTCCTGCGTGTCAAGTTTCCCGAGCCGGCCGAGTGGCACAATCTCGCATCCTGGCGCGAAGAGCACAACTGGGATGAGCACGGCGCCATGCCGACATCGTTGCCACTCTCGATCCTGACAAGCTCGAACTGACCTTGAGCGTCAAAGGAGACATGAAGCCGCTCGCTGCATACAAGGGCATCGATTCCGACTTCTACGGCCGCACCGTCGAAGGCGACCGTATGGCCGGCCCGTTCGCCGACCTGACTACAGGTCCCGAATCGCGCAAGGTCGACCCGCGTCAATAGGGGGTTCGACATCCAGGAAAGTGAAGATGGTCAGCCCAGAATGCCCTCGTTGATGAAGAATTCCCGATTATCTCCTTGCCAGCATTGCAGTCCATCGATCCTGACTGAGAATTCGTGTGTTGTTTAAAGGGGAGCCGGTGAGTAAGAAGATCTCCAGCATGTCGTCAAAAGGGTAGGTGCATGTCACTCAGGAAGTTTGTACTGCCACTTCTTTTCATGGGCACGTTGAGCGCTGTGTCGATGGCTCAGAATGCTCCTGCGCACCCGGGCTGGCCGGGGCCTGGGCAGCTATTTGTGGGAGCTTGTTATCAGCCTATCGATCGCACACCTGAGCAGATTGATCGCGACATTGCGATCATGCAGCACGCAGGATTCAACGTCGTGCGCATGGGGGACCTTTCGTGGGACTCGTTTGAACCCTCGCAAGGCAAGTTTACATTCGAGTGGTTCGACAAGATCTTGGACAAGATGCAGGCCAACGGGATTCGAGTGATCCTGGATATTCCGGGCTCGCCTGCGCCCATCTGGCTGCATCGCGCGTATCCGGGCGTCGATATCGTTAGTCAGAACGGCGCGCGCCTTCCACCCGCGGAGCGCTATATGGACAACATCAGCGATCCGGATTATGTGCGCGAAGTGGCGATTCTTGCTGGTGAGCTGACAAAACGCTATGCGCATCATCCGGCGGTGATCGCTGTTGGCTACGACAACGAAATCGGAAATGGTTTTATGTCGTACTCAGAAGCCGACCGGCAGCGGTTCATCGCATGGCTCAAAAAGAAGTACGGAACCATCCAAGAACTCAACAGTGCCTGGGCGACACAGCGATGGTCACGCCGGTTGAACAGTTTCGCTGACGTCGACCTGCCACTCGCGGACGGGCCGGGACCTCCCGAGCGATACCTTGATCTCCACCGCTACTGGTCCGATGTCACGGTAGCCCGGCTCGAGGAACTGGACGCCATTCGCCAACGCAATATGCCGGACCTTCCATCGATCTCGAATCTGTGGGATACCGCATCGAGGAGAGGTTTCGATTATCTCGCCACATACAAGTCGTATGTGTCCTACGGCGCTGAGGGCTTTTACCCCGGTGACCCGGTGAGTGGCGCATTTGGAGCATTGATGACGAAGGGCGATTTGGCCACACCCATCTGGTTCAACGAATTCACTGCAGGTGGCGGAGGTTACTACGGAACGCCGGGCCGCAGCCGGATGTACGCATACCTCGGGCTCATGATGGGCGCGCAAGGGACGCTCGCATGGACGTTCAATAGTCATCTCGGAGGAGAAGAGCAGTCCCTCTTTGGCCTTGTCGACCACGACGGCACTCCCTCCTGGAAGGTGGACGAGTTCGCGCGTATAGCTTCCGAATTCAAACAGCTTTCGAAACTCGGTTTTCCGCGCTGCACACACCCGGAAGTAGCCATCGCATATTCCTTCGACTCCTTTGTCGCTTCAAACCCCAACGGTCCCTCCAGTACGACGCGTCAATACTTCAAGCCTTCTTATACAGAGCAGGTAGAAGGAGCCTTTGAGCCCTTCTTCCGTGCAAACATCGACACGGCGATTATCAACATTGGGCACGCCAGCCTTTCACCTTACAAACTTGTTATTGTGCCGGCCGATTACGTGATGGACGCCGCAAGTGCAAAGGCCATTCGGGACTTCGTGAACGGAGGCGGTACCGTCCTGATGACCGCGTTTTCCGCCAAGGTCGATGAGCACGGGCAATGGTTTGACACGCCGCTGCCCGGCCGCTTGAGCGATGTCTTTGGCCTGAAGACAAACGCGTTCTACGACGCGGATGCGATGAGTTTCAAGTTGGACGATGACTCGATCGAGACAACTGTGCATCGCTACGAGGTGCTTGAGCCGTCGACGGCTACCGTCGTCGCGAGATTCACAAATACCGCAGATCATTCTCCCGCTGTCACAATCAACAGGTTCGGCAAAGGAAATGCCATCTATTTAGCGACGGAATCGAATCCGTCCACGCTTGGGCCGTTGATGAATTATCTCTACAAGCTCACGGGCATTCAACCGGGTCCGGTGACTCCCGAGGGAGTGTACGCCAGGGTTTTCAACGGCAGGACGCTCTTTGTAAATACGACCGGGGAAGAGAAGAGAATCCCCATCTCCGGCATCAAGAAAGGAATCATCAGCAACCGCATATTTGAGCAGACAGTGGTCCTCGGCCCAATGGATGCGGATCTCATCCAGTGATCGATCGTCTCAAATGATTAGCCCACCCGCGCTCACCCGCTATTCGGGTAAGGCGACCTGGCCTTCGACATGGAAGTGCCCGCTGACGCTCGGCGCTCCCGTATCAGGCTGGCCTCCACCGATGCTGATGGTGTATTCACCCGCGGCGACGATCGGATTACCATCTTCGGTGACCATCCCCAGATCGCGGTCCTCCAACTCAAAATGAACCTTCTGGCTCGCGCCCGCTTCGAGATGAATGCGCTGAAATCCGCGCAGAGCGATGAGGGGCGCACCCTTGACCGCGGGGAACTTGAGATACACCTGGACAACTTCATCTCCTGCAACCTTGCCAGTATTAGTCACCGTCACATCGGCGCCGACAGGCTGCCCCGCAGCCACAGATTGCGCCTGAATACTGAGGTCGCTGTAGTTGAAAGTTGCGTAGCTCAGTCCATAACCGAACGGATAGAGCGGCTTTCCGTTGAAGTACCGGTAAGTCCGGTTGGCCATCCCGTAATCTTCGAAGTTGGGCAACTGATTGACGCCCGTGTAGAACGTAACCGGCAGCCGTCCCGCGGGGTTGTTCTTGCCGCTCAGTGTCTCAGCGACCGCCGCTCCGCCCTCTTCGCCGGGATACCATGCTTCGAGAACCGCGTTGGCATGCTGGTTGATCCAGTTGACAGCCAGGGCGCTGCCATTGATAAGAACAACGGCGACTGGCTTACCGGTGGCTGCCACCGCTTCGACCAGTTCTTCTTCCGGCTCGGGAAGATCGAGACTGGTGCGATCACCGCCCTGGAACCCGGGCAAGGTCACCGGCATCTCTTCGCCTTCGAGCCTGCTGGTGATGCCCACGACAGCGATTACGACGTCGGCGTTCTTTGCTGCGGCAATTGCCTCAGGAGAAGGCGCATCGTTCACTTTCGTCCAGATGAGTTGCGCCTGCGGCGGTCCGCCCGTGCCGCCCATGGTGCCGTAATTCAGGCTCAACGCAGCCTTTTGTCCCTTTACCAGGTGAACGCGGCCGACGCCTGCGTCGACTTCGTCGGTTCTGAACAGCATCGCTACCTGCTTGTCGTCAATCGACAGCCTTCCGAAGCCGCGTCCACGCACGCCGACCAGGTAGTCGCCGGTATCCGTGGCCGTGATGAAGCCGGACCAATGAACGCCAATGGTTTTCTTGCTGGCAAGCTCCGATGGCAGATTGCTTTCGGCTAGGTTGACATTCGGCTCTGTCCGTGTGGCGAGCGGCGGCGCGCTCGATGGGGCGCCGGGCCGGCCCATGGACTCGCTGTACTCCGCCTTCAGGCCAGGCTTGCCGTCGGGAGTGGTCAGCACGGCATCGGGAACCGGGTTGCCATCGTTGCGCAGGAACTGGGTTCCGGGAACATAGTTGATCGTCGCATTCGGGAACTCTGCCTTCAGGCCATCCAGGATGGAGACGATGTGCGTCGGCTGACCGGCATAGTTGCCGATCAGCGGCCTGGTCTGGTCGCCGAGCGGGCCCACGACGGCAATCTTCTTGATCCCCGCCTTGAGAGGAAGCAGACCGTCGTTCTTCAACAGCACGATTGACTCGTTCGCAAGCTTGCGAGCCAGCGCGCGGTGTTCTGCGCTGTCAAGCTCCTTCTCGTCGATCTTTGTGTAAGGGACCATCTCCGGCGGGTCAAACATGCCAAGCTTCATCCGTGCGGTGAACAGGCGAATCAACGCCGTGTCCAGCGTGCTCTCGGGCAGGTACCCTTGCTGCACGGCATCGATATAGGCCTTTTCGACCGGTTCGCCAAACCTCGAAGTGAAGGTGACGCACTCGTTGTCCATGCCCCGAATCACGGAAATGGCCGCACCCTCCGCCTGCGTAGGGCGATAGCGATGATTGGCGGCAACGTCACGAACAGCGTCGCAGTCCGAGACCACATACCCCTTGAAGCCCCACTTGCCGCGCAGTTGGTCCTGCAGCAGGAACTGGTTGGCGCATGCCGGCTCGCCATTGATGGCGTTGTAAGCGCACATCACGGATCCGGCCTTGCCTTCCACAACGGCAGCACGGAAGGCGGGCTCGTAGGTATCCACTTCATCGTGTTTGCTCACGTCCACATCGGCAAAATGCCGGGTCGGCTCTGGTCCGCTATGCACGGCGTAGTGTTTCGGTGTTGCGATCGTCAGGTAGTACCTTGGGTCGTCGCCCTGCATTCCAGTTACGTAGGAAACGCCCATGCGGCCGGTGAGGAACGGATCTTCGCCGTAAGTCTCCTGCCCGCGGCCCCAGCGCGGGTCGCGGAAGATGTTCAGATTCGGAGACCAGAAATCCAGCCCTCCCATGATGCCGGTGTGTCCCTCGCGCATGTTCTGCACGTGCTTGATGCGTCCCTCAATACCAATCTGGGTCGCCATGGCATGAATGCCCGGCGCATCGAAGGTCGCAGCCAGGCCGATCGGCTCAGGGTACTCCGTCACGCCCTGGTTGATCACTCCATGCAGCGCCTCGCTCCACCATTGGTATGCCGGAACATTGAGCCGTGGAATCGCCGCCGAGTTGTTCTGCATCTGCGTGGCCTTCTCGGCCAGGGTCATGCGGCGCACCAGGTCGGTGGCCCGCTGCTCCGGCGGCAGATTCGAATTCATGTAGGGGAGGCTCGCCGTATCCTGGGCGGCTGCAGATTGCAGCATTGAGCCAAAGAAGAGCGTTCCCGAACAGGCGACGATGCCTGCAACAATGCGCGTCATGCGGCTTTTCATATTGTCTCTCCAGGTTAGATGGGAACAACTGCCAAACTTCAATGAGCTACTGGAAACTGGTAGATGTTCACGCTGATCGGTGCAACAGTGATCGCCGACGGAGCGTCGCCGATTGCAGTCTCCTTCACTGCCAGTTGCGGCGGCTGTCCGGCACGGTTAACGGCGTCGACGCTTTTGGCTGTCAACTGCCACAGCGTCGATGGCCCGGACCCATGCGCGCCGGTCACGCTGAGATCGACCTTTTGCTCTGCCTCGGTCGCATTTACAACTGAGACGATCAGGTACTTGCGATCGGGACTTAGTGCTGCATACATGTCGAGAGGATAGGTCGGGCTGCCGGAGCTCTTCTCCGGCTGATCGGGACTGCCCGCGGGATACTTGGGCGCCGGCTGAGGTGAATTCCCCGAGAGGGCGACCGGGATCGCGCCGGCGAAGTGATCGCCATACATCTTATAGACGAGCCCAAGCCCGTTCAAAGTCGAAGTGGTGCGGTTAAAGTCGATCAGTGAGACTCCAGTGGTTTGTGCGCCCATCGTAAGGAAGTCGGTGTAACGTTGCATCTCGTTGAGGATCATTCCGTAGGCGAGGGCCTGTTTGAGACTCTCCCCTCCAAATGGGCCGCCGGGAGTGAAGTTGAAATAGGCGTACTCGTCGATGGAGAGAGGGCTCTTCTTTTCGACCATCTGCGGGAAGCGCTGCTGGTATCCCTGCCACTCCTCGACCTTCAGACGCACGGTATCGGCTGGATAACGAGCAAACTCAAGCAGCGATTGGTCGATCTTCACATATGCATCTTCGTTTGGCTTATCGGCTGCCAGGGTCTTTGCTTTCTCAAGATCCCAGTGGTGGCCCCCACTCGCGTACCAGTGCTCGGCGATGATGTCGAAGTTCCCCCAGCAGTTCTTCAGGAAGCCGCCCGTCCAATCGGAATCGGACCCGTAGAGAGGCGCGAGATTGCCGACGTATTTGGCGCGCTGATCGGGCGGCACGTTGTCGTTTTGCAGCATCATGCCCGACGCAATCAGAGTGATCGAGGGATCAACCTGTCGCATCGCTTTGGCAAATTCGTTGTGCTTCAGCATGAAGTACTTCAGATCCGTGCGGCCAAGCTGCCACGTGCCCCAGGGTTCGTTGCAGATGTTCCAGAATTTGACGCGGTACGGCTCCGGATGGCCGTTTTTCGCACGCATTGCCCCCATATACGTCGTGACCGGTCCATTCATGTACTCGACCTCTTCGGCCGCCGAGTGCGAGTCGCCGAAGCCCGCGTTGACGCTGATGTATGGCTCCACGTGGATGAGCTTGCACAATGTCATGAACTCGTCCAGACCCAGATCGTTGGTCTGCATGGCGTTCCACGCGTGGTCGAAGTCCGGCGGTCTCTTGTCGATGTCGCCAACGATGTGGTACCAGATCAGGCCCGAGGTATAGTTGCCGCCATACCGCCAGAAACCCATCTTGATCTGACTCAGAAGGGAAGTAGTATCGGGCCGGAACCCATCGACATTGTCGGCTGGCATAAGCGACACCGTGCCGATATGGAAGGTTCCCGTACCCGTGCCCGAAATCTCGATAATGCCGTCAGCGGTATCGGCTTTCGCCGTGAACGCCAGAGGAAACCTCTTGTACTCACTGGTGAACGCCGGAATCGCGATGGTCTGCCGGTCGGTTTCACCCGCGCCCCAGATCAGTGACACCTTGATCTTGCTGCCCGGAGTACCGCGAAGATAAATCCGCCCGGTATATTTCTTGCCATTGACCAGAGCAAGGCCCTCTTGCTGGATGCCGTGCGGCATTGCGGAGTCGAGAGCGATGCGCGGGCTCTGATCGCCGACAAAAGGCCTCTCCTTGTCCATCACAACTGCGTCTTCGGGACCGACGGGATGCCATTGCCGAAGCCGCATGCCGAATGGGCCGCCTTGCGGCCGGCCCGCGGGTTCGGGCTTCTTGGCAGTGATCGGGAAGTAGAATTTGCGGTCATCGAGCATCTCGGCCCAGAGACTGCCATACATGGTGCCGCCGATGTGTTCGATGAACTGGCCGTACAAGTACTTTGAGACCGGCGCCGATATCTGTTGCGTATCGATGGTTATTTTCAACTGGTCAGGGACAGCCGGCCCCGCTTGTTGGGCGGCGGCAGCGACGGCAGTCCCAAGCCACAATGCCGCTGCGGCGAACATCAACACCTTCGCGTTCATCGTATCCCCATCCTCATCCTTCTTCCCGGTCACTTCTCATGTCGCTTCGCGTCCGACTCCCCACGCGCGTGGATCCTGGACTCGGACCCGGATAACTTTAGTGCCCCGCCCCGGCCACCGGGAAGCGGTAAATACTCACGCTGATCGGCGCCACCGAAACCGACTGCGGTGCATCGCTGATCGCGATCTCCTTCACCGCGACCTGCGTTGGCTGGCCAACGTGGTTCTCTGCATCCAGGCTGGTCCCGGTCATCAGCCAAAGCGTGGATGGCCCGGCCAGCCGGACACCGGTGACGCTCAGGTCGAGCTTTTGCGCCGTCTCTGTCCCATTCACGACGGCGATGGTCAGGTACTTGCGATCTTCAGTCAAGGCTGCCACCATATCGAGCGGATAGGTAGGGCTGCCCGAGCTCGTCTCCGGCTGATCGCCGTAGGGTGGGTACTTCGGCGCGGGCTGCGGTGAATTTCCGGAAACGGCAACCGGCAGGGTTCCAAAGTGATCGCGGTAGAGCTTGTAGAGAACTCCCCTGGAGTTGTAGACGGAGCCGGTCGCGTTAAAGTCGAGCGTGGATACAGCCATGGTGTACGCCGCCATTTTCATAAAGTCGGTGTGCCGGAACATCTCGTTCAAGACCATTCCGTAAGCCAGGGTCGATTTGAGACTCCCGCCTCCGTAGCCGTACTCATCGATGGACAGGAAGATCTTTTTGTCCAACATCGCCGGGTATCGCTTCACGTACTCCTGCCATTCTTCAGCTTTCTTGTGTACGCGATTTGCGGGATGACGAACCCACTCGAGCAGGGTCTCGTCGGCGTTCACATACCCGCCCTCGATGGGCGCATCCATCGGGAGGCTCTTGGCATGTTCGTAGTCGAAGCGCTTACCCACCCGGACATACCAGTGCTCGGTAAGCCCGTCGAAGTTGCCGAAGCTGTGCGCCAGCAGACCGCCGGTCCAGTCCGCGCGATCGTCGCCGAAATGTACCTGCGGATCGGCGATGCCCATCGTGCGCGGCTGGCCCTCGACCGTCATCTCGTCAGGCATTGAACCCGACGCGAGCAGAGTGATCGACGGATCGACCGCGCGCATTGCTTTTGCAAATTCATTGTGCTTGAGAACGAAATACCTCAGATCGGTATGGCCGTGTTGCCACGATCCGTAGGGCTCGTTGCCGATATTCCAGAACTTGACGTCGTACGGTTCGGAGTGGCCGTTCTTCGCGCGCTGTGCTCCCATGTGCGTACTGACCGGTCCGTTAAGATACTCGACTTCTTCCGCTGCCGAATGCGCGTCGCCGAAACCCGCGTTCACGGTGATGTAGGGGTCCACGCCGATCAGCTTGCACATCGTCATCAGTTCGTCCATGCCTAAATCGTTCGTCTGCATGGCGTGCCACGCATCGTCGAAGATGGGTGGCCGCTTGTCGATGTCGCCGATCGAGTTGTACCAAACCCAATCGGAGATGAAATTGCCGCCAGGCAGGCGCCACATACCGGCGTGAAGGTCGCGCAGCAGTGCGATCGTGTCGGGCCGGAATCCCTGCACATTGTCGGTGGGCATCAGCGAGAGAGTGCCAACCTGGAAGTTCCCGGCGCCGGTGCCGGTAATCTCAATTGCGCCATCTGTCGAATCGGCCTTGGCAGTAAAGCTGAGCAGGAACTTCGTGAAGTGGCTGGTGAGCGCCGGAATCGCGATGGTCTCACCGTCGCCGTCGCCTGTACCCCAGGTGAGGCTGACCTTCACCTTGCTGCCGGGTGTACCGCGGAGATAGATGCGTCCCGCATACTTCTTGTCTTTGACGAGAGTCAGTCCCGATTGCCGGATTCCGTGCGGAGTGGCGGCGTCGAGCGCGATGCGCGGGCTCTGATCGCCGACGAAGGGGTTGTCCTTGTCCATGACCACAACTTCGTCAGGGCCGACCGGGACCCACCTGCGAAGCTGCATGCCGCGGAATGGTCCGCCCGGCCGCCGTGGCGGAGCCTCGGGTGCCTTGGATGTGATCGGAAAGTAGAACTTCCGGTCGTCAACCATCTCTGCCCAGAGACTGCGGTACATGAGCTGGCCGCCATGCTCGATGAACCCGCCGTAGAGATACTTTGAAATCGGCGCTCCGATCTGACTGGCATCGATGTTGGACGTAATTGCAACTCCTGTGCCTCCAGGAACTGCCTC
>Ga0326727_10010634_pt1 | contig 21840 bp, 23 predicted proteins | sample MB2enrmetagenome_FD_207643 | JGI IMG/M metagenome (GOLD analysis project Ga0326727, IMG submission 207643) | Lab enriched peat soil microbial communities from McLean, Ithaca, NY, United States - MB29MY | ecosystem: Environmental > Terrestrial > Soil > Wetlands > Peat | place: USA: New York...
CGTGAGTCACCAGCCGGCCATCGGGTTCGAGGCGCAGGAGAATCCCCTCGCGCCCCGAGACGATGAGCAGCCGGCCGTCCGGCAGCCAGTCAATACAAAAGGGCAGACCGAACGGGACGCGAACCATGACCTCACTGTGGCCCTCGACATCCGTGGCAATGATCTCCGGGGCGCCCCAGTCCGAGAACCAAAGACGGCCCTCGTGCCAGCGTGGCGATTCACCCATGGCCAGGCCGGAAAGCAGAGTTCGCGGTGACATCGCCGGCCTTACCCGCCCATGGCCCATACCGGCCGAACTTCCACGGTTCCGTGACCCGCTCCCGGGCATCGCGCCGCCCACGACAGCGCGGCATCCAGATCGGGCACGTCGATCAGGTAATAGCCGCCGAGCTGCTCCTTCGTCTCGATGTATGGACCGTCGAGGACCTGCGGCTTTCCGTCGGCCAGCCGCACCGTCGTCGCCGTCGAGACCGGCTGCAGGCGATTGCTGCCGGCCAGGACGCCCGCCTCCTTGAGCGCCGCCGTGTAGGCGCCGTAAGCCGCCGCGCCCTGTTGCTGCTGGGCGGGCGTCATTTTCGCCCAGCCAGCTTCCTCGGCATAGAGCAATAAGAGATACTGCATTCCAACCTCCGTGGTGTGATGTTAGCGGGATGGTGCCCGCACCACAATGACGAACGCGGAGCGGCGATTTGGACAAGGCCCGGGATGATTGTTCAACTGATCGCTTTCCTGACGAGTGCGCCGATCTTTGCCTCTTCAGCCGCGGTCAGCTTCTGGAGCGCGAAAGAGGTCGGCCACATGTGGCCTTCGTCGAGGTTCGCCTTGTCGCTGAAGCCGAGGGTGGCGTATCTCGTTTTGAACTTCTGCGCGCTTTGGAAGAAGCAGATCACATTGCCGTCCCTGGCCCAGGCGGGCATTCCGTACCAGGTTTTCGGCGAGAGCGCGGGCGCGGTGGCTTTGACGATGGCATGGAGCCGCTCGGCCATGGCGCGATCCGGCTGCGGCAGCGCGGCGATCTTCGCGAGCAGGTCGCTTTCCCCGTCCGCCCCGCCCGTGCGCGACCCGCGGCGCGCCTCCGCTTTCATCTCCTGGACGCGCTCCCTCATCGCGGCTCGTTCCTCGTCCGTGAATCCCGCGGGATTCTTTCCGGCCGCTGTAATGCTCCGGGGAGACTTCGACGTGGCCTTCTTCGCAGGTTTCATAATGCTGTCCTTTCCAACGAGGGTAACAATGCCGCGCCGTGTTGCGTACGGAGCGCTGGCTTCTGGAGGCGCCTATTCTTCGCGCAGGGCCACCATCGGATCGAGGCGTGCCGCGCGCCGGGCGGGCAGATAGCAAGCCGCCATCGCCACCAGCCCGAGGAAGGCCGCGGTAGCGATGAGCACCAGCGGATCCCCGGGCTTCACTTCGTGCAGCAGACTGGATAAGATGCGGCTGCCCGCTATGGCGCCCGCTGCCCCACCGACGAACCCGAGCAACACCAGCCGCATCCCCCCGCCGAGGACGCCACGAAGCACGCGACCCTGAGTGGCGCCCAATGACATGCGGATGCCGATCTCGCGCGTGCGCGCGGTCACCGAATAAGAGAGCACACCATAGATTCCAATCGCCGCCAGCAGCATGGCCAGCGCGGCAAACGCGCCGACCAGACCGCTCAGGAAGCGCTCACCCTGCGCCTGCCCGCCAATGACCTCGTCCATGGTGCGCACGGAGAACAGCGGCAGATTCGAATCGAGCTGGGCCAGTGTCCGCCGTACCGGCGTGGTGGGGCTGGAAGGCGGCAGCGACGTGTGGAGGACGAGGAAGACACGCGAATCCCCGTCGAACGCGTCGTAGGCCTCGGGCACGGCTTTCTGGGTGAGCCCCCATTCGCGAACGTCGTTCACGACGCCGATCACCTGATGCCACGGCCCGTTGTCGCTCCCCCAGGAAAACGACTGTCCGATGGGGTTGCGGCCCTTCCAGAAGAACCGCGCCATAGCCTCGTTGATCACCGCTGGGTAGACCGCCTGGTTCGATTGCGCCGCGGACGGGCTCTCGCCCTTCTCCCAGAACGGTGTGAAGACTGCATCCAGGGCCGCGGCCTGCTGGATATCCGCTTCCGTAAAATCGCGGCCCTTCAGTATGCGGATTCCCATAGCCCGGAAATAGCCGGGCGAAACCGCGTGCGTCTCCACAAGCTGATTGCTCATCGGTCGCGACGTTTCTCCGCGCACCTTGATGTACGCGTTGCTGCCGCCTTCGAGTGGCAGCCGATTACTGAGCGACGCCGTTGCCACGCCGGGAATGGCCGATACCCGCTCCAGCAACTCGCGCTCGAAGCGGAATTGCCGGTCCTGCTCCCTGTATCCCGTCTCCGGCAGGAGCACGCCGGCGGTCCAGACACCCGCTGGCCGCACGCCGATGTCGAGCCCGCGCACGCGCACGAAATCCTCCAGCAGATGGCCGGCGCCGACCAGCAACAAAAGCGAGAGCGCGATCTCCGCCACCACCAGCACATTGCTGGCGAACCGGCGGCGCTGGCCTGGACTCACCAGACTTCCCGCTCCGCCTTTCAGCTCCTCATGCAGATCGGGCCGCGATGCCTGAAACGCCGGCACAATGCCGAAGAGCACGCCGGTGACGAGGGCCAGGCCACACGTGAAGAACAGCACATCCAGGTTCACACGGATGACGTTGAACTGCGGCAGCGCGACGCTCTCCAGGCGCGAGAACATTCCCACAGCGATCCAGGCAAGACCCAGACCGATCGCCCCGCCCGAAACCGACAGCAGCACGCTTTCGGTCAATAGCTGCCGCACCAGGCGCCGCCGGGCCGCGCCCAGCGCGCTGCGGATGGCCATCTCCTTCTGCCGCGCGACGGCTTTGCTCAGCAGCAGATTCGCGACGTTGGCGCAGGCGATCAACAGCACCAGCCCCACCGCGCCCAGCATCATCCACATCGAACCGCTGGATTCCCCCAGCAGCGCGTCGTGCAGCGGCGTCACTTTGGCGCCCACTTTGTCGTTCGGACCAGGATATTGTCTTTCCAGGCGCGAAGCGATCACGGTCAGCTCCGCCTGTGCCTGACGCACAGTGATGCCCGGCTTCATTCGCCCTATGGCATTGGCCCAGTGACTGCCACGTTGGCCCAGGCTCTTACTGTCCATGTCCAGCGGGATCCAGAGCTGGGCGTTCTGCATGCGGAAATTCGGCGGCATCACGCCGACGATCGTATATTTCTTCGAGTTCAGCGAAATGACCCGTCCAACAACCCCTGGATCGCCCACGAACCGGCTGCGCCACAGCGCGTAACTCAAAACGGCCACCTGATCGTGGCCCGGCTGATCCTCGCCCGGCGCCCATGTCCGCCCCAGCAGTGGTGAAACGCCCAGCAGCGCGAAATAATTCGCCTCGGTGGGCAGCGCGTGGACGCTCTCCGGCCGTCCACCGCTACTGAGATTTGTGTCCGCGGACCAGCCGAACAAGGTCATGTCCTGGAAGGTGTGGTTCTGTGCCTTCCAGTCCACGAAATCGGGCCCGGCGAAGGGGTAGCTGCCCGGCGCGGCTTCGGTTTCGTTCAACGCGACGAGTTGCTCCGGGCTGCGAAATGGCAGCGGTCGCAGAAGCAAGGTATCGACGATGCTGAAGATCGCCGTGTTAGCCCCGATGCCGATGGCCAGCGTGGCTACGGCGATGGCGGTGAGACCGCCGGACTTCAGAAGATTGCGGAGGGCGTAGCGCAGGTCGAGCAGCAGATTATTCATCAACCTTATTACGTGCGCCGAGGCGATCGGTTTCCTAAACAGCAGGGTGCAGGAAGTCCCACAACAGACCGGCCATGACGATGCCCAGCAGGGCGATTCCGCAGATAATGAGGACGATGCTGTCGGGAGATTCCCGCACCAGCACGGCGTCGGCGGGTTTCCCGGGATTGAAGTAGACGATCACGCCGGAATTGACGGGGTAGCGGTCCAGTTCGGCCTGCGCTTGGCTCTTTCGCGAGTACGCGCGCCGGCTGAAGCCGATGCGCTTGCCTGTGTAGCGAACGCCGTTGGCGACGTACTCGTACGTGAGCGCCACCGAATAGCCGGTGGAGTCGCTGGAGTACTCCCTGACGACGCTGCCGCCGGTAACGGTGCCCGTGGTCCGGGGCCAGCTCTGGCTGGCTGCCAGCCGGTTCCGCCGATAGATCCCGCCGACGAGCAAACCTGCGCCGGTCAGCCCGCCCGCGGTCATGCCAATTGCCATTTCCGTGCGCATGCGATCCGGGGCCTCACTCGCCGAGATCGTAGACGCGGCAGACGTTGGGGTGGGTCACCTGCCGCGCGATGCGCACTTCGTTGTGAAAGCGAACCAGGGCCGCCGGATCGCTCGCCGTGGCTTCCGGCAGGAACTTCAGGGCGACGGTCTGGCCGAGGCGAATGTCGGTGGCACGGTAGACTTCACCCATCCCGCCACGCCCCAGCCAGCCGATGATGCGGTAGCGCTCGGCAAGCAGCGTGCCGGGAAGGAAGCGGCCTTCGTCGCTGGTGCTGGCGTCCGAAGACGGCGCAGGAGTGGCCGGCATGGCGACAGTCGCCCGGGCCTGCGTTTGATCGACAACGGCCGCGCCGCAGGAAGGACACATCTGGCGGTTCGCGTCCACCGCGAAGGAACACACCGGGCATTGCATTCTGTCGGGGCCTTCCCTGACAGTATCTCGCGGCCGGGGCGTGAAGAGGCTATTCCCTGCTTAGTCTGCGCGCCGCCAGTTTCTCCGCGGCGGCAAGCGCATCGGCGGCCGGTACCTTCACGTCCGGTTCGACGCCGGTCACCGCCCAATCAGCCTTTGCGAACGGGTTGACGGCCCTCGTTTCCGGAATGCCCATGCCGAAGTGATCGTCAATGCGATGAAACACGCCCGCATGGGCCGCGCCTCCGGTGGTCTCGCCCACCAGCGTGGCACGCTTCAGCATTTTCAGGTCGTAGCTGAAGTGCTCCGCGGCCGAGTACGTGTGAGACGAAGTCAGGATGTACACCGGTTTGTCTGCCAGTCTGCTGCCCGGTACCGGCGACCGCGTCCACAAACGTTCTGTTGTGTTCTCCCGGTTGGTGTACATGTATTCCGGGTGATCGAACAGGTACGCGGAAATGAACATGACCATTTCCGGATCGCCGCCCCGGTTGTCGCGCAGATCGAAGATGATCGCATCCGCATTGTTTAGCGACGCCATCGCGACCCGCGCGGTCGCTTCGCACGCGGCGGGATCGGGAAACGAATTGAATTTCAGATAGCCGACGTTGCGCGGAAGGATCTGAACGTTCTGGAACGCGCAGTTCTGCTCGGCCATTGCCTGGCGGTATTGGGCCATGCTCTCCGGCGAGAGGCCGGAGGATGGGGGCGGCAGAGGATCGCGGCTGAAGAGCAGGACCAGATTGTTGTCGTGACTGGCGTCGCGCATCTGCGCGGCCAGCAAATCGGCGAATTGCTGGCCATCGATCGACGCGTTGTCATCGCCGTCCTTCGCGTGCGCCAAGAGAGCTTCCGCCGTCTTCAGTCCGACGGCGTGATCCACGTAATACTGCTTCAGGTTCGCCGCGGCAGCTTCGATCACCCGGAGACGCTCGGCGGAATCGAGCTCTGCAGCCGCGCCGGACGACTGTGCGGCGGGCGGGGAGGGCTCGTCAATCGCCGCCAACGCCGCCGCGTTCTCGAGGCCGGACGAAGGCCGCGTGAACGGCCGATACTTGCCGGCCTGGTTGATCAGAAACGAGCACGCGCCGAACGCCGCCAGCGACAGCGCGCCTCCGAAAACAAGCGAGCCGACGCGGAGGGGAGCAGTATCCAGCAGGTTGAATGACGGCATGGCGCCGCCTCTGACAGCCACCACCTGATGGGCGCGCCGGTGCTCGCGTGGCGCCGAGATCGCAAGATCGACGAGAAGATCGAACCATAAGCGCAGCCTCGGGAAGAACGCCCTCTCATCGCCTAAGCGGTCGCGGAACAGTTGGCGCGCTTCATCGCCCCAGCTCTCGCGGAAGCAGGAAGGATAGAGGCGTAACAGCAGGGTGTAGATCTTTTCAGACATACTCGCCCCTGAGGATCTTCTTCGCACGCGCGACTCGCAGCAGATCGGCCAGCCGCTCGGCCTCGGACCGTGCCAGCCTGCGGCCGGCCGAAGTCAGCCGGTAATACCGCCGCCGCTCATTGCCGGGCGCGGCGTCTTTGTGCGGCTCGACTTCCTCGATCAGCTTCTCCTCGAGAAGGGACTGAATCGAGCTGTAGAGGGTGCCCGGCCCAAGCCTGATCTGCCCGCCGGTCTGCTCCGCCACCTGGCGCATGATGCCGTACCCATGCAGATCGTCTTCCGCGAGCGCCAGCAGGATCTGGAACGCCGCCGCGGGCAACGGAGTGAGCTTCTGTCGTGGCATAGTCGATAATCGCTATATCGATCATCGACTATACAGCGAAACGCAGCGGTTGGCAAGCCCCGAGCTGGGGCCTCAGTACTCTTTCCCGTTGTACATGCCGGCCACCCATTTCTCGTAGCCGTTGTATATCAGCGTGGGGCGGCGCTCCATGTTGGGAATGACCCGCTCGGTAGCCTGCGACCAGCGCGGATGCGGTTTGTTGGGGTTGACGTTGGAATAAAAACCGTACTCGTTCGGCCCCGACTTATGCCAGAATGTCTCCGGCTCCTTCGCAATAAACTCGATTTTCACAATCGATTTAGCGCCCTTGAATCCGTATTTCCACGGCAGGGCCATGCGAATCGGCGCGCCGTTCTGTTTGGGGATCGGTTTTCCGTAAAGACCGGTCACCATGAACGCCAGCGGGTGCATCGCTTCATCCATGCGCAGGCCTTCGAAGTAGGGCCATTGATACCACGTGTAGTGCACCTGGCCGGGCATCTGGCCGGGCCGGTAGACCGATTCGAACCGCACGTACTTCGCCTCCGGCTTCGGGTCCACCTGCTTCACCAGCTCGGAGAACTGGAAGCCCGTCCAGGGCACCGCCATCGACCACGCTTCCACGCAGCGATGCCGGTAGAGCCGCTCCTCCAGCGGCATGGTGCGCACCAGATCGTCCACGTCGTACCAGCGCGGCTTGTTCACCAGCCCCTTCACCTCGATCTTCCACGGGCTGATCTGGAACTTGCCCACCATGTCCTTCACGGCGGTCTTATCCTCTTCGTTGAACTCGTAGAAGTTGTTGTAGCTGGTGGCGGCCCACTCCTCGGTGATGGGCCGGTCGAGCGTGAACTGCGGATTGCGTTTGGCCGGATACGGGCCGGTGGTGGTGGCCAGCAGACTCTCTACTCCCAGAAAGCCCGCTGCCGCCAGTAGTTGCCGCCGGTTCAGGTACACCGACTCCGGCGTGGCCTCGCGCTCGGGGATCTCCCACCCGCGGGGGATTCGAATCAACATCGCGGTTCTCCTGATTGATAATACGCGCTTCGGCCGAAGAAAGTTATGGAGAGGTGAACGCGCGCCGCGCGAAGGTCATGCGCCTGCGAACAACCTGAGCGCCGGCGACGTATTTACAATTGGAGGTTGCATCCCATGTTCTGCACCAGGTGCGGCGTCAATCTGGAAGACAACGTCAAATTCTGCGGCCAGTGCGGCGCTGCCACGGGCGCGGCATCGTCCACCGCCGTGCCGCCGCGCACCGAAAGGCTCAGCCGCCCGGCCGACGACCAGAAAATCGCCGGCGTCTGCGCCGGCTTCGCGCGCTACATGGGCGTCGATGTGACGCTGGTGCGCATCCTTTGGATCGTGCTGGTGATCTGGCCCATTCCGTTCATCGGCATCATCGGGTACATCGTGGCCTGGATTGTGATGCCGGTCAGTTATCCGCCGACGGCAACGCCGCCGGCAGCCGCCGGACCTGCGACGTAGGGAACTCAGGGCCTTGCTTCAGCCGCGGGAATCGGCACATCTTTCCCATGACGCCACAGCCGCTCCAGATCGTAATACTGGCGGGCCTGCGGTGAGAAGATGTGCACGATGAAATCGCCGTAATCGGCCAGCACCCATTCGGCGTTGTTCACGCCTTCCATGCTGATAGGCCGCTCGCCGCGCTCTTTCAGCCGCTTTTGCAGCTCTTCGGCCATGGCCTGAATCTGACGCTGATTCGTGCCCGTGGCAATGACGAAGTAATCGGCAAACGAGGTCACCTCGCGCAGATCGAGCACGCGAATATCCAGGCCTTTCCGGGAATCGAGCGCCCGTACCGCGGTCAGCCAGGAGGGTTCTACGTCCTCCGGCGCGGACCTGGCTTCGGCGGCTGCGATTTCCGTGGAATGCGCGCGATCTGCAAGAGTGGGCGGGATCTTTCGAAGGGGATTACCGGGGCCTCGAATAGAGCTTCGTTCTCCTACCCTGATGGTACACTGGTTCCGAGGAATGCAGAAGCTGCGAAGCGCCCTGTTCGCCCTGTGTTCGCTGCCATTGCTGGCACAAACTCCGGCGGCCACCTCGGGCGATCCCCTCAAAAAAGAAGCCAATCTGGCCAGTGACGAAGTGCGTCGTGTGTCCGGTCTGGTGGAGAGCGGCGCGCTTCCCAACGTGCGGCTGCAGGAAGCGATCGACAAGCTCGACGACGCCCGCGACGACATGGTCCTTCGCCGGACGCTCTACATGCCCGTGGAAAGCATGACCGAAGAGCAGAGCGCGGAGATGCTGGCCGCCGCGCAAAGACGACTCGACCGTCAGAACGCGCGCATAGCGATGATGCAGGAGCTCGTCGACAAGGGCATCGCCGCGCGAAACTCGCTCGATCCGCTGAAGGACGAGCTGCACTTCCGCCAGACCACGCTCGACCTGGCCCATTCCCGCGCCGATCTTCTGACGGAATTGGCGGCCATGGCCCGCTCCGAGCAGAATCTGGAACAGGCCGCCGCGGGCGGCGCCCTCGAAGAGCATTTCGCGGGAAAGGGCTCGTTTACCGCCGAGGATCTCAAAGCGGTTGAAGCGGCATGGCAGAAACATTATGATCGTCCCATGCCCATCAGCGCCAACGGCCAGACCGCTGCGCACACCGCACTGGGCTTCGATCATCGCGGCAAAGTGGACGTCGCCATTACGCCCGATCAACCCGAAGGCCTCTGGCTGCGGGAGTACCTCGAAGCGCATAACATTCCCTTCTTCGCTTTTCGCGCGGCCCTGCCCGGCAAGGCGACCGGCGCGCACATCCACATCGGACCGGCCAGCGTCCGTCTGGCGCGCCTCCTGAGGCCCGCGGAGTGATCGGCGAACGGACCGTTTTTCTTTCCAGCGAGCAGATTCGCGAGCGCGTGACCCAGCTTGGGGACGAGATCTCCCGCGACTATCCGAACGGGCCGCTGTATCTCATCGCCATCCTGAAAGGCTCGTTCATGTTCCTCGCCGATCTGGCGCGCGCCATCAGCACGCCCTGCCGCGTGGAGTTCATGGGCATCTCCAGTTATGGCAAAGGCAAGAAAAGCTCCGGCGAAGTGAAGGTCACCAAGGACCTCGACGTCTCCATCGAAGGCTTTGATGTGCTGGTGGTGGAGGACATCATCGACAGCGGCATCACGCTGACGTATCTGCTGAACGTTCTCGAGCAGCGCAAGCCGAAGTCGCTGGGGATTGTGGCCATGCTGGACAAACCGGAGCGCCGCCAGCGTCCGGTGCAGCCAAAGTACGTCGGCTTCCACATTCCCGACGAGTTCGTGGTGGGCTACGGACTCGATTTCGCCGAAGACTATCGCAACCTGAAGGACGTTTGCGTGCTTCAGGATGGTCCCGCGGCGCCGTAGTGCCGGTTACGGAGCGCTTCGTGCGCTCCCGCCCGCAGGAGATGAACTCATCTCTCGCCGATAGCCAGTTGCACGCACAGTGCCACGCCCTCCGCCGCCTGGGCGACTTCGGTCAGATCCGGGAACGTGGGGGCGATGCGGATGGTGCGGTCGTCGGGGTCCTTCCCGCAGGGGTGCGTAGCGCCCGCGGGCGTGAGCGCGACGCCGGCCTCTTTGGCCAACTCGATAACCCGCTTTGCGCAGCCGCGCGGAACATCCAGACTGATGAAGTACCCGCCACGCGGCCGGGTCCAGCTTACATCGGGCACGCCGGCCAGATTCGCCTCGAAGATTTCGAGCACTTTCGCGAATTTCGGGGCAATCAGCGCGCGGTGGCGGTCCATGAGCCGGAAAATCCCCGCCTCGTCCTTCAGAAACCGGACATGCCGCAACTGATTGAGCTTGTCCGGCCCGATGGTCCGCGGCGTCAACCGCGCCAGCAGCCACTTCACGTTCTCCTTCGACGACGCGAACAGCGCCAGCCCCGCCCCGGCCAGCGTAATCTTCGAGGTTGAGGCGAACACAAACGGACGGTTCGGATTTCCGTGGCGCGCGCAAAGCTCGATGATGTTCGCGATCTCCACGCGTTCTTCGGTCAGGTGATGCACGCTGTAAGCGTTGTCCCAGAAGATGCGGAAATCCGCAGCCGCTGTCTTCATCGCCGCGAGTCGCTCCACCACGGCGTCCGAATAGACCGTGCCCGTCGGATTGCTGTATTTCGGGACGCACCAGATGCCTTTGATCGAAGCGTCCCCGGCCACCATGCGCTCCACCTGATCCATATCCGGGCCGTCGTCGCGCAGGGGCACGTGGAGCATGCGGATCCCGTAAGTCTCGCAAATCATGAAGTGCCGGTCATAGCCGGGAACCGGGCACAGGAACGAAATCTCTCCCTCCCGCGACCACGGCGCGACGCTGTCGCACGTCCCCTTGAGAAGCGAGAAGACGGCCGTATCGTGCATCAGCGCGAGGCTGGAGTTGTCGGCCACCACCACCTGCTCCGCCGGCGCGCCCATGATTCCGGAGAACAGCCCGCGGGCTTCCACGAGCCCCTGCAGTCCACCATAGTTGCGGCAATCGGTGGGGCCCTCGGCCGTATAGTCTCCCGCGCCGGGGAGCGACAGCAACTCGAGGCTCAAATCGAGCTGCGCGGGCGAGGGTTTGCCGCGAGTCAGGTCGAGTTTCAACCCTCGCGCCTTTAAAGCGTCGTAGCTTTCGCGAACCTGCCGGCTGAACTGTACCATGTGTCACCATTATGACGTTTCGCCGACCGCCGTCAGGCGCAATGCTTTGCGCAAACGGACACGCGGCGTCAGCCGCGTCTCTTCGGTACCGGCCAACGACGCGGCTGGCGCCGCGTGTCCCGCGTAGTTTGCGCTTTGCACGCCCGCCGCCGCACCGTCGTCATAGTTGTAAATGCGCACGTGTGCGTCCGCGCTGGTGTTACTCATCGCCGCCATGCAACTGGTGTGTGTCGCCCAGACCGCCGGCAAGCCGGACACCCCGGATCCCATCGTCCTGCGCCATAAACAGGCCCTCGATCAGGCTGCGGCGCTCGCCGAACGCTTCGAGAACTACAGTGATCGCCGGCTCGGCGCGCAGTCTCTCGCCCAGCTCGGGCAGATCGTCTGCCGCTTCGATCGCGACTATGCAGAGAACTTCTTCAACAAGGCGATGGTGCTGGTTGGCACGCTGCCGCTAACCGGGAACAGGGACAAGGCAATCGCCCGCTGGGAGATCACCAGCCGTGCGCAAACGTGCGATGCGCGGCTGGCGAAACGGCTGAGCCAGGGCGGTCCGCGAGTGGATCGGTCTTTCTATGTGCGGAATGCCCGCCAGGTGCTGGACAAGGACTTCGGTTCGGCTCTCTTCTACGCCTCCGAGGCCGCGCGGGAGTGGCTCAGCGATACGGGAGTGAAGGACTTCATCGAGTTCCTGAACAGTCTGCGCGGGCAGGATCTGACCGACGTCGCCGACCAGCTCTTCGAATCGCGCCTCGCCTGGGTAGCCACCCAGCCCGATTTCGATGCCGGGCAGTACGCTACTCTCGGCACCTACGTCTTTGGCCCCGGCGACGATACGCGCATCGACACCGGCCTGCAACTGCCTGCCGACACCGTTGCGCTCACCCTGGTCGATTCCCTTCCCGATGCCACCACGGAGGCCATCGTCGCCTACCTCGAACAGGGCGCCGAGTTGCTCGCAATTCCGGGCGCGAGCGCGGATGACATCACCCGCTCGAAGCTTCGCTATGCTCTCGCTTTGGCGCTCTTCCTGCAGGCTCGGCAGTACGCGCCCGACGTCGAGACGCAGTACGCGAACGTACTCCAGCAACTCGCCGGCAATTTGCACGTCACGCCGCCCCTCGACTCCATCGTCGCCACCGACTCGCCCTCCGGCCGGGAGGATTACGACCTGCGCCATGCCGGTACCCAGGCCGATGAGGACGACCTGCGCGTGCAGATGATCCTGCGGCACTGGCCCTCGCGGGAGACGCGGCGCATGCGGGAACTCGCCGCCGGCGTCAACGATTCGGCGCTCGCCGCGAAAATGGACAAGCTGATCTCGTTCGCGGAGGCCACCGCCCCGGTCCATCCCACCGATCATCTGTCCGCCGGCACCAAGAGCGCGCTGCTGTGGCTCTCGCGGGGCGATGTCGGCCTGGCCGTGCGCGACACCCCTTATGCGGACGCGAAGCTTCGGCCGGTTGTGCTGCTGGCCGCCGCGCGCGCCAACGTGAATGCCAAAGTGGATGAACGCGAGCCCACTTATCCCTGGCGCCTGCTCGCCGAGGCCGTGGAAGCTTACAACGACGTCGAATACCGCGATCACGACCGCCTGGCCGCCGAGGATGACGACTCCTGGAGGGAGGTGGTCTCGGACGACTGGTATGAAGTAGTTAACACGCAGGTGGACACCTGGTATTTTCCGCTGCGCGCGCTGGTCAGCGTGACCGGTCTCGATCTGCGCACTGCCCTGCCCCCGCTGGCCGGCGCCAATATCGACCGCGTGCAGGAGAGTCTGGAGCGCATCCGCGATGAATCGATCCAGGCGGAAGCCCTGACCTACATCGCGTCAGCCCGGCTGGCCAAAGCGTTCTCCACCATCGCCCCGCCGCCGCCCCCGGAGCATAAGGACAACCCCGGGAAAGCCGCGCCGCTTCAACTCGCATTATGGTAAGCGTTTCCCGGCCCGCGACCCGGACCGTAGCGCTGGCCGGACCTGGGCCATCCCCGAGGCCCGGTAAAATAGGACCGTGTGAGCTGAATTGCGCAACTCGGCGCAACCGGCCCACCGTGAAATCGCGTCTAAGTGAGTGTCCGCGTCTCACGTCCGTCAGTTTCCCATGAAAAGAATGCATTTCTGTGCTGCTCTCTGTGTGATGATCGGAACCGCCGTAGCGGGGATCGCCGCGCCGCCGGACCGCATTCTCTCCCGCATCGATGACCGTCAGCTCGTCGAGTTGAAAACCCCGGTCCCCAGGTTCGCCACCGCGCAAAACGATGCCGGTGCGCTCTCGCCCGAAAAGCGGATCTATGGAATGAGGCTAGTGCTCAAGCCGTCCGCTGCACAACAGACCGACCTGAACCAGCTACTCGAGGCGCAGCAGGATCGGAAGTCGCCGGATTTTCACCGCTGGCTGACCCCGGAGCAGTACGCCAGCCGCTTCGGCGCGAGCAGGGGCGACGTCGGCCGAATCACTGCGTGGCTCAAATCGCAGGGCTTTTCCGTGGACTACGTTGCGCGTGGCGGCGACTATATCACCTTCAGTGGAAGCGCAGAGCAGGTGGCGAATGCCTTCCACACCGAGCTTCACAGCTACACCACGAACGGAAAAACACTGTACGCCAACTCCACCCCCGTCTCGGTTCCCGCGGCCCTGGCGGGCGTGGTTTCGGACATCCGCGGGCTCAACGATTATCGCCTCAGGCCCAGAATCAGGAAGGTTGATCCACGTCTGATCGTTGCCCGGCAGCAGGTGGTTGGGCAGGCTGATTTTGCCACCATTTACGACGTCACGCCACTGTACACCGCGGGCTTCACCGGCGCGGGCCAGAAAATCGTAGTGGTGGGGCAATCGGACATTCTGGCTTCGGATATCGACAACTTCCGGACTTATAACAACCTGGGTCCCGCCAACCTGACCCAGGTGCTGGTACCCTCCAGCCCGGACCCTGGTCTGTCGACGGGCGATGAACTGGAATCGGATCTCGACGTGGAATGGTCGGGCGGGGTGGCGGAGGGCGCCACCATCGTCTTCGTGTATTCCACCGACGTGGGCACGTCCACTCAATATGCAGTTGACAACGCTCTGGGAACGGTCCTGACCACCAGCTACGGCATCTGTGAGAACGTCGAACTGGTCACTCTGGACAGCGACCGCGCCACCTATCAGAAAGCCAACGTGGAAGGCATTACCGTGATGGCTGCCGCCGGCGACTCCGGCGCAGTCGATTGCGACGGCGACCTCAACCCAGAGGGCTCTCCTCCCATGGCCGAAGCAGGACTGGCGGTGGATGCGCCCGCCAGTTACCCGGAGGTAACGGCGATGGGAGGCACCCAGTTCCTTCCGGGAGTCGGTTACTGGGGCGGCGGCAAGGCTCTCAAGTACAACCCGGAGACGGTCTGGAATGACACGCGGGTGGAAGACCAGTTCGCCGCGACCGGCGGCGGCGCCAGCGTCTATTTCACGCAACCGCCGTGGCAGAACGGCTTCGCTCCCGCGGACGGCATGCGCCATGTTCCCGACCTGGCGTTCAACTCGTCCAACTTTTTCGATCCGATGTTCGTGTACAGCAGCGACTCGGGGTCCGGAGGCACGGGACCGGGCGCTATTGGAGGCACGTCCTGCGCCGCGCCCACCATGGCCGGCGTGGTCGCTCTGTTGAACCAATATCTGTTGTCGAAAAACACCATCAAGCAGGCCGGCCTCGGGAATATCAACCCCATGCTCTACAACCTGGCGCAGACCAATTACGCCACCGCGTTCCATGACATCACCACGGGAACCAATGCGGTGTCGTGCGCGCCCCTCTCTCCCGGCTGCGTCAACGGCAGCGAGGGCTGGGCGGCGGGGATCGGGTATGATTCGTCCACCGGACTCGGATCGGTGGATGTCAACAACCTGGCTCAGGCATGGAGCGGCGCCGCTCCCACGCACTCGGCGGTGGTCCCCACGATCGCCGGGGGCAGCCCGGTGTACGAGACGGGCGCCAATTCCTGGACCTTCACGCTGACGCTGAACGAAGAGGCGGGGTTTGCCACGAAGCTGACCGGGATAACCATCAACGGCACGGATTATTCCTCGCAGATCGCGTCGCTGTTTGGGACGGCGGCCATTGCGGCGAACGGGTCCATCAGCGCCAAAATCACCCTGCAGAATCTGAACGTCTCCAGCGGGCCGGCCAGCGTGGCGTTCAGCTTCTCCGGCACGGACACCGGAGGCGCCGCCTGGAACAACACCATGACCATGGCGTTTACCGGGCCGTTCACGCCGTTATCGGCCACAAGCATGAGCAACGCTGCCAGCTACGGTTCGCTGTTCGCGCCGGGCATGCTGGTGGGAGTATATGGGGCGGGGATGGGCAACCTGGTGGAGCAGGCCACCGCACTTCCGCTGCCGCAGTTTATGGGAGGATTTCAGGCTTACGTCGCGTACGGGCCCGGGTTTGGGAATTCGGCGAACGCCTCGCTCTCCTACGTCTCTCCAAACCAGGTGAACGTGCAGATTCCCTACGAGGTGCCCGACGGGCCGGCGCAGATGCAGCTCACCAACGGCACCCTCCTCGGGATCGTGACGCTGAATTTCACGGTGCAGGATACGGCCCCGGGAATCTTCTCCTACTCGGCCAGTGGTAGCGGCGCATCCAGTCCGATCGGCGGGGCCTCGGCGAGCGTGGGGAATTCCGTGAGCATCTACATCACCGGGGCGGGGGCGCTGAATCCCGCGGTCGGCGATGGCGAGGGGGCGACTCCCGGCACCACGTCGGCTCCGGTCGCGGCGGTTTCGCTCACGGTCGGCGGCGTACCGGTGGCAGCGCCTTCCTTTATCGGCGCAGTGTCCTGGGAAGCCGGGGTCGTTCAAATCACCTTCACGATTCCCAGTGGAGTCGGGAAAGGTCCGCAGCCTGTCGTGGTGACCGTCGGCTCCACGAAGAGCCTTCCGGCGAATATCAATATCCAGTGAAATTGGTGACGTACACCTCATTTCCGAATTTCGGCGATGACGACCATGGAAATTCGGAAATGAGGTGTACGTCACCAATTCTCAGCCGAAGCTGCGATACCTCTTCCACAACTCCGGCCAGGGCAGGATCGGGGGGCCGCATACGAGAATGTCGGGATGATACTCGCTCTCCTCATTCCGGATCCCGTAAGGATTGCCGTTATGCCCGGCCACCCGGCATGAAGTGAGCGCTCGCGCGGCGTCTTTCTGCGACACGCCAACCACAATGAGCGTGGTGGGCGGCGGCTGCGGATATCCGCGCAGCCACGCCGAGTTCGTCAGGCTGATCGGCGGAGGCAAATGCCACGCCGGCCCGAGAATCTCGATGGCTCCCTGCTCGCCGTAATTCCCCACAAGTACACCCACGTTCCCGCGTTCCTGGGCTGGAAGTGAATCCCGAATCGACGCAACCGTCCGCACCAGCTCGTTCCAGCCGATCTCCTCCCGCAGATCGCCATTGTGGCGGAGCGCAAAATCCCGGAGCGGACCGCTGGAGGCAAGCGGCACGATGAGCGCGCAAATGTATGCGCCGCACGCGGCGAGCCCGGTGAAATACACTATCTCGATCGCTCGCCTTCGCAGCCGCGGTAGTGGCCCGACCCAGCGCTCGCCCGCCACCGCGCCCATCGCCATCAGCATGGGATACGCCGCCGCCAGATAGTAACCGCGTCCTTTGCCGACCCAGAAGAGCGCCAGCGAGATCAGATACATCCACGCCAGCATGCGATAGCGCCGGTCGCGCAGGAAGCAGATCAGTCCACCGATCCACAACGGCGCGGTCATCGGATTGGTGCAGATGGTGAACTGATGCAACAGGAAGCCCTCGGCGCGCCCTTCGCCCACGTCGCGCGCGTGAATATGCTGCAGGAAGTGGAATGAAATGAAATCGTGCCGCACCTGCCAGATCAGGTTCGGCAGAAAGATCGTAACCCCCAGCGCCATGCCGCCCCAGAACCATGGGCTCGCCAGCCAGCGGCGCGCTCGCGTCAGCAGCATCCCGCCCAACACTCCCACGATGAAGAATGCGATCGCGTACTTCGTTTCCAGCCCCACGCCCATTGCGGCGCCGATCGCCAGCCACCAGCGCGGGTTCTCCGTCTTCAGCAGGCGAATCACAAACCACGCGATGAGTACCCACCACAGGTAATCGAAGGTGGTGTACTGGAATTCCGTCCCCTCAAAGAGCGGCAGGGGCGAAAGAGCCACCCCCAGCGCTGCCGCGACCTCGGCCAGACGGCCTCCGCCGAGATCGCGCGCCATCCTGCCGGTCACGAAGACCGCCAACGCCTGGGCGATCACCGAGGCCAGCCGCAGCCCTACCATCGACAAGCCAAACACCGCCATGCTGAGCCGCTCGACCAAGGGGGTCAGCGGCGGATAGGCCACGAATCCCCAGTCCAGATGACGGGCGTCGCTCAGGAACTGCAACTCATCGCGATGAAAGCCGTAGCGCCCGTTGGTGAGCACGTGGACAAGCGCCACCACCGCGGCGATTGCAATCACCAGAAAAGTGCCGGTGAAGCGTTCCCTGCCCTGTTGCGATTCCGTTTGGATGTTTGTCTCAGGCACCGGAGAGGATCATATCGAATCGGCGGCTCGCCTCGCGCAGATACGCTGCGTCTCCGCCCGGTAACTCCGTGGTCGCCGACCCGCGGTAGCCGACGTCGGCCAGCGCCTGGCGCGCCGCCGGCCAGTCCACCGCACCCTCCCGCAGCGGTACCCACTTCACCACATCGATGCCGATGATCACTTTCAATTCCTCGGCCATCGGCAGCAGCCGGCGAATCGATCTCTTCGAACCCCGCGTCACGCGCCATCCGGAACCGATCGGTGAAGCTCAGTTCTTTCGGCAGCATGTCGAACTCGACGGCCTTGCGGATGGGCAGGCGCGCGCCCGCGGCATGGAGTCGCACCGGCACGGCGGCCGCAGCCGCACTCGCGATGAGGAGTTTTCGGCGGTTCCTCGGCGGCACCGGACCCGATTGTATGCCGCGAACAGGCCCGCGCCGGTCTCCGGAAGATCAGCCCTGCGTCGAGTTCGCGGTCTTGTGCGCGGCGTGATGCGGCGCGGCTTTGTGCGACGCGGCCGGACCCGGCTCTTTTGTCAGCGTGTCGATCATCTGACGCCAGTACGGCTCCTTCAGCATCGTGTCGTCACCGCCGGGCGGCGTCTGCGACCGTACCACTCCTTTGCGGTCGATCCACACAATCTGCGGCACCACGGTGCGGTCCATAATCGAGAAGCCGAGATAAGTCAGCACGTCGTCGCGATTGGCGTAACCCACCGGGTAGTTCACCTTGAAGTCGCGAATGAAATCCGGCACCAGCATGCTGGCCATGTCGTTCCAGGCCACGCCGATCGGCTGGAATCCCCTGGCCCCGTATTCCGTGTAGAGCTGGCTGAACACCTGAGATGCGTGCTGGCAGTGCGGGCACGTAGTGTGCAGAAACTCGATGCAGACCACCTTGCCGCGATACGAGCTGAGCAGCTTCTGCGAGCCGTCGTTGAAGTGAATGACGAATTCAGGCGACGGCTTGCCGGCCTCAGCCGCCTGAACGGGAAGGCAGAGGGCAGCCGCGGCCAACGCAGCCACAACCAGAGCGCGAACCATTCCGGGGATCTCCTTGTTTTCCATTGTACGAGAGCCGGCCGTGGGGCCAAAGAAAAGGGCGGACGCTCATAACGGGTGAAGAGGGGTAGTGAGCGTCCGCCGCCGTAACGGGGATTTGTCTATAGGAACGCGAGTGTCAGCGGGCAAGTTACGGGGGTTTCTTTGTTGGGAGCGTAAAAGTGTGTAAAGGGAACGGCGAACTTCGGCCACCAGCCGACTTCGATCCCTGACCCGAAGTAGCAGATGCAGGACCACACCACAATCACGGTTGCCGTGCTAGCATAGTGCCAGCAAAGGCCATGCCCACGCTCACGATTCGAAATGTCCCGCCAGCCACCGTTAAGTCCCTGAAGTCGATTGCCCGCAGGCGGCGCAGATCGATGGAACAGGAAGTGCGTGAGCTGTTGGAAGAGCACGTCGCGGACAAGCATGCGGTGATGGAGCAGATCAGGGCGGGTTGGGCAAAACAGAGCCGCCGTCCGGAAGCCAGTGAAGTTGACGCCTGGATTCGCAAAGGCCGCGGGTGAAAATCGTCCTCGATACGAACGTTGCCGCCTGTTTCGTGATCGGCGCGAGTGGTTTCGCGGAGGAGGCGGACCGTCTCATCAGGTTGGCCACGGTCGCGATGGCTCCATCGCTCTGGGAAGCCGAACTGGCCAACGTGGTATGGCTGGCAATTCGTGCCGGGGTTCTTCAGCCTGACGAAGCAGCCGCCAGGCTGCGAGAGGCAACCCATCTCGGTATCGTGTCTGTCGAAACACGCCCGCTCTGCCATGGCGCGCTGCGACGCTCCCTGGCATCCGGCATTGCCGTCCACGATACCTTGTTCGTCGAACTTGCCGTGCGCGAGCGCTGCCCTTTGGCCACGTTCGACAAAGCTGTGCTGAAGGCTTTCCCCGATGTGGCGAAGAGACCGGGAGACATCCTTCCATGAAGCCCAGAGGCGCGGCCGGAGCCAGTGCCGGGAAGTCAATGGCCCTGGGGCGACGGGAGAGCTTTTGGCGGCGGCTGGACCGGTGGTAGTGGCGGCATGAACTCCTGCAACGTTTCGCGTACGCCCCGCAGCTTCCATACACCATTCTTAAGGTGAAATGTCGCAGTGTAGGTGAGGCGGTCCGAGCCCGAGTGAAAGACGAAGTCGACAAGCGCTTTGTCACCTGACTCGTCGTAGTAAGGCGGCCGGATCTCTTCCAAATCGCCAAACTTGACAACCTCCGCGACGCGCTTAGCCAATTCTGCCAGGTTCGGGCCCGTAAGCGGTTGGGGATTCGACCGAATGTATTCGACCGCTCTCGCTATCCGGAGCCTACGGAATTCGTTCCGCACGGATGACTCTTCCAGAATCCGTCTGCTCCGGTCCGAGGCAATTAGTTCCAGTGTCTGAATCGCCCCGTAATCGACCCAGCGGTCCTCGAAATCGTTCTCGGCGCACTTGCGCAGGAAGTTCCACTCCTGGTCGGACTTAGGTTCCAGCAGGGATGTCGCCACGGCGTAGGTCCAGCGATTCGGGAAGCCCTTGCGTCCACCTGGGGGAGGGTGCTGTATCATGAGCCGCAGGTCTTCGGCACTGCCGATTGTGGAAAGCAGGAAGCGAGCAACATGATTAGCCTCCGCATCGTCGAGCAATGACCGCAACGCCGGACGAAGCTGAGCCTCGTGATAGAAAATGGCCTCTCGAAAAGCTCTGGGGTCACTATCAACCTGGCCACTGTCGACCAACAGCTCGCGTAGAGCCTGTCGTTGTTGAGCGTTTTTCAGGGCCGCGATTCGATCGACCTCAGCGCGAACCGGTGCCTGCTGCGCGCAAGCGAACGTCGCGAATAGCGCAACCGTCAACAGCCGCTCTTTCACGGCTTCCCGCCTACTCGCTGAACAGGCCTTCGAACAGCGCGCTCGAGAGATAGCGCTCGCCGGAGTCGGGCAGCACCACCACGAACAGCTTGCCCTTCATCTCCGGTTCCTGCGCCACCCTCACCGCGCCAACCACCGCAGCGCCGCAGGAAATGCCAGACAGGATTCCTTCCTCGCGCGAAAGGCGGCGGGCCATTTCGATCGCCTCTTCGTTGGTCACCTGCACCACGCGGTCAACCATCGCGAGATCCAGCGTGTCGGGAATGAACCCCGCGCCGAGGCCCTGGATCTTGTGCGGTCCCGGCTTCAGCGGCTCGCCGTTGCGCGCCTGCGTGATGACCGGGCTGTTGGACGGCTCCACGGCAAGCGAGAGAATCGGCTTCTTCTTTTCGTTCTTGAGGTAGCGCGAAACACCCGTGATGGTGCCGCCCGTGCCCACGCCGGAGACCAGAACATCGACGGCCCCATCGGTGTCGTGCCAGATCTCGGGACCGGTGGTACGGAAGTGGATCTCCGGGTTGGCGGGATTCTTGAACTGCTGGAGCAGCACGTAGCGGTCCGGGTCGCCGGCGAGGATCTCCTCGGCTTTCGCGATGGAGCCCTTCATGCCCTGCGCGCCTTCGGTGAGGATGAGATTCGCTCCGAGTGCTTTGAGCACCTTGCGCCGCTCCACCGACATGGTCTCGGGCATGGTGAGGGTGATGGGATAGCCGCGGGCCGCCGCCACGAATGCCAGCGCGATGCCGGTGTTGCCGCTGGTGGGCTCAATTAGCTCCTTGCCCGGCTTGAGCACGCCGCGCTTTTCGGCGTCCCAGATCATGGCCGCGCCGATGCGATCCTTCACCGAGTACGCGGGGCCGCGGCCTTCGATCTTGGCGAGCAGGGTGACCGGCGCGCCGTCGGTGACGCGATTGAGCCGTACCAGCGGGGTCCGGCCGATGCTGAGTGAATTGTCCTCGAAAAACATTAGATCTCCCAGTTGGGGATGTAGCGCGCCTGATTCTCCTGCCAGGCGCGGCAGAGTTCGGCGAAGGTGGTGCGATCGATGACGCTGGCAATGCAGCCGTCCACGCGGCGCCACATATCCGCGAAGGGGTCGTCGTCGCGATGGCCGCCGGCGCGATTGGGCGTGGCGCTGTTGTTGCGCGTTCCTTCGATGAAGCGGATCACTTCGCCGACGGTGATCGATTCAGGCGGACGGGCCAGCAGGTAGCCGCCTTCGGCGCCGCGGCGCGATTCGACAAAGCCACCCTGTTTGAGTCCCGCAAGGATGAGTTCCAGGAACTTCTGCGGGATCTTCTGGCGCTTGGCGATGCCGGCGATCTTGACGGGCTCGCGAGTGCGTTGCAGGGCGAGATCGAAGAGCGCG
>Ga0326727_10010635_pt1 | contig 21839 bp, 12 predicted proteins | sample MB2enrmetagenome_FD_207643 | JGI IMG/M metagenome (GOLD analysis project Ga0326727, IMG submission 207643) | Lab enriched peat soil microbial communities from McLean, Ithaca, NY, United States - MB29MY | ecosystem: Environmental > Terrestrial > Soil > Wetlands > Peat | place: USA: New York...
CCACTTGAACCCCGATACATTCCCCAGCTTGCCAAATAAAAAGCCAAGTTTAGAGCCGCAGTGTCTTTGTCAATCGCACGGCGGTCTTGGAAATAACCAAAGCAGTGTTCCCATGAGCGATAACGTTGGTGCTTATCATATGCACATCTGTCGTAGTACGCGAGGATTTGGATTCTTATGTCATCTACCATGTGAAAAATGCGGATTGGCCGTTCATTTTTTCCCCTGCGACTTGGCCGCCACTTTCAGGCGCAGGGCGTTGAGGCGGATGAAACCCGTCGCGTCGTCCTGGTTGTAGGCTTGGGTCGGGTCGGATTCCATCGTGGCGAGGCGCGGGTTGTAGAGGCTGACGGGCGACTTGCGGCCCGCGACCATGATGTTGCCTTTGTAAAGTTTGACGCGCACCGTGCCGGTCACGTTGCGCTGGCTCTCCGTCACCAGCGCCTGCAACGCCAGCCGCTCCGGCGCGAACCAGTAGCCGTAATACACCAGTTCCGCGTAGCGCGGGATGAGCGAGTCGCGCAGGTGCATGACCTCGCGGTCCATCGTCAGCGTCTCCATCTGGCGGTGCGCGAAATGCAGGATCGCCCCGCCGGGCGTCTCGTACACGCCCCGCGATTTCATGCCCACGTAACGGTTCTCCACCATGTCCACGCGCCCGACGCCGTGTTTGCCGCCCAGTTTGTTGAGGGCCTGCATGACGCCCAGCGGCGACAGTTTCCCGCCGTTCACGGCCACGCAATGGCCGCCCGCGAAATCCAGCGTGACGAACTCCGGCTGGTCCGGGGCGTCCTCGGGCAAAACGGAAAGGGTGGTGAAATAATCCCGGTTCTTCAAGTCGCTCGCGTCGAACCACGGGTCCTCCAGAAGGCCCGCCTCATAGGAGATGTGCAGAAGATTCCGGTCCGTGGAGAAGGGCTTTTTCGCGCTGGCCTGGACGGGGATTTTCTTGCGTTCGCAATAGGCGATCATTTCCGCGCGGCCGGGAAACTCGCCGCGGAAACGCTCGTCGCGCCACGGGGCGATGACGCGCAAATCCGGGGCCAGCGCGGCGGCGGTCAGCTCAAAACGCACTTGATCGTTTCCTTTTCCCGTCGCGCCGTGGGCGATGGCGCCGGCCTTTTCCCTCTTGGCGATTTCGACCATGCGCTGGGCGATCAGCGGGCGGGCGATGCTCGTGCCGAGAAAGTACTGGCCTTCATAGACCGCGCCGGCATGGAACAGCGGCCAGATGAAATCGCGCGCGAACTCCTCGCGCAAATCGTCAATATAAACTTTGGAGGCCCCGGTTCTTTTCGCCTTGGCCTCCAGCCCGCGCAGCTCCTCCTCCTGCCCGATGTTGGCGCAGAAGGCGATCATCTCCGCGCTGTATTTTTCCGCGATCCAGGACAACAGAACCGAAGTATCCAGTCCTCCGCTATAAGCCAGTATAATTTTCATGCGGTCCGATTGAACCAAAGACCGGCGGCAAATGCAAAAGGCAAAATGCGGAAAGGGGGGACGCGCCCCGGACGCGCCTTCGTCGCGGGATCCCGCTTTTCTCACTTTGCCTCTTGCCTTTTTCCCGGCTCCACATGCACCAGCACGTCATGGACCAAAGGCACGGCCTCGCGCACCCGGCCCTTGACCTGATGGGCGATTTGGTGGCCCTGCTGCACCGTCATTTGCGGGTCCACTTCAATGTGCATGTCCACCAAGTATTCAAATCCGGTCTTGCGCGCGTGGCATTTCTCCACGGCCTGGACGCCGGGAATTTCGGCGGCCGTGGCGCGGATTTGGGCCAGCAGGCCGGAACTGGGCGCGGCGTCCATCAATTCATCCAGGGCCGGGCGCAACAGCAGCCATCCATTCCACCCGATAATCGCCGCCGCGAAGAGCGCCGCCGCGTCGTCGGCGTACACGAAGCGCTGTCCCCCCAGCAGGCAGACGGTGATGCCGATGGCCGCCGCCAGGGAAGTGATGGCGTCGGAGCGATGATGCCAGGCGTCGGCCTGGACAGCGCCGCTCCCGGCCAGGCTGGCCTGATGGGAGGCGTAACGAAACACCAGTTCCTTGACCAGGACGACCCCGATTAAAATGCAAAGCGTGAAGGCCCGGGGCGGAAGGCGCGGCTGGAAAAGTTGCCGGCCCGCGTTGATCGAGATCCCCAGGGCGGCGAGCAACAAAAGTGTTGACACTACCGCGGCGGCGATGGCTTCCGCCTTGCCGTGGCCGTAAGGATGCTCGCGGTCGGGCGGTTCCGCCGCCACCACCACCGCGCGCCAAACGATGAGGGAACTGAAGATGTCGGCCAGCGATTCCATGGCGTCGGCCACCAGGGCGTGCGAATGTCCGGCCAGGCCGCCGGCCAGTTTGCCGGCCGCAAGCAGGACATTGACGCCGATCCCCAGAAAAGTGGCGCGCAGACTTCGTTCTGTCCGGTTCATCGGCACAAATTCTAAACTTTGTGGCAGAACATGGCGTCGCGCAATTTCGGCTCGAACCAGGTGCTCTTTGGCGGCATAATGCCCCCGGCATCGGCGATGCTCATCAAATCCGCCACGCTCGTCGGGAACAGGGAAAAAGCGCAGGCATAATCGCCGCCGCGGACCCGCTTTTCCAACTCCTCCGTGCCGCGAATGCCGCCGACAAAACTGACGCGCTCGCTGGTGCGCGGGTCGTCAATGCCGAAGATCGGGCCCAGGACGCGCTTTTGCAGCAACGTCACGTCCAGTCCCTCCATCAGGTCCGTCACGGCGCAAAGTTCGGGACGGAAACGCAGCGCGCGCCAGCGGTTCTCCAGGAACAATGCCAGTTCATGTTTGCCGCCCGGCCGGGCCGGGCCGCCGTCCATGACCGCAAAAATCGTCTCCAGTTTTTTCAGCAACTGCGCCGCGCTCAGGCCGTTCAAATCTTTCAATACGCGGTTGTAAGGCAGGATGCGCAGTTGATTGTCCGGAAAAATCACGCTCAGGAAAAAAGCGCTGCCGCCCGCGCCCCGGCGCGCCTGGAACACCCGCGCCGCCGCCGCGCAGCGATGATGGCCGTCGGCGATGTAAAGAAACGGAATGTTATCGAATGTCCGGCGCGCCAGCGCAATGTCCTCCCCGTCCCGCAATGTCCACGACGAGTGCCGGATGCCGTCGCGCGCCGTGAAATCAGTGTCCGGGGCCTGCGCGGTATGTTTGGCGGCCAGTTCATCCATGAGGCGGTTGGCGCGATAAACCAGGAAAACCGGGCCGGTTTGCCAGCCCAGCGCCTCGATGTGCCGCGCCCGGTCATCCTCCTGCTCCGGGCGCGTGAGTTCATGCTTTTTGATCACGCCGCGCAGATAATCCTCGCAACTGGCGGCGGCGGCCAAACCGGTTTGCTCGTGCCGGCCCAGGATCTGGCGGTAGAAATAAAAGCAGGGCTGGGCGTCCTGCCGGAGCGCGCCCTGGCTGATAAGCCGGTCCAGGTTTTCCCGGCCCCGGGCATAGACTTGCGCGCCGTGAACATCCACGCCGGGCGCCAGGTCAATTTCCGGCTTGCTCACATGCAGAAAGCTGAGCGGATTGCCCGCCGCGATGACGCGGGCCTCCTCCGTGGAGGTGACATCGTAAGGCAACTCGCAAATCTTGTCCGCCAACCGGGGTTGGGGCCGCAACGCCGCAAATGGTTTGATTAGCGCCATATCAGTGCCATTACTGAACACTGAAAAGGGAAAACTGGCAAACTCCAACCGCTCCGGCGGGAAATTCACTTCCCTGATTTCCCGGCCTGATAAATGGCGATGATTTCGTCCGCCGAAAGGGCCTGGCTGAAAAGCTGCAGCTCTGACGCCGCCCCGCTATAGGGCCGCGTGCCGTCGCAGCACTGGCAGACACTCTGCCCCATGACCACAGGCGACTGATTGGCAAGGTTCACCGCCTCCGGATAGGCCTTCGAGTTATCCAGCGCGCCGTCCACATAAATGAGATACCGGATGCTCCCGGAACTGGTGGATTGTCTGACCCACGCGATGTGATGCCACTGGCCGTCATTGATCGGGCGGCTGGAGAACATCTCATAACGGTCTTGATAATCCGCAACCGGAACCGACTGGCTTCCATCGAAGAACTGCATGAGAAGAAAGCCCGTTGGCGCCTGCCTCGTCACCCGGCTGCCGACTTGAATCTCCCAAAAGCTGGACATCCCGCCGCACGCTTCCCTTTTCCCCAAAAACGCCTCCTGCGGGTTTCTGGAATCGGTCTTCATCCAGAACGCGATGGTGAAATCACCCTTCCCGAAGTTTCCGGCGCTCTTGCCGAAATCCACCTGCGCGTCGCCGCCATTAAATTGAAACGCCTGCCCGGTCGGGCCGGGCACATAACACAACCCCCCGGAAACCTGGCCGTCACAGTGGCCGGCGCTGTCCTTGGCGTTGCCATCGCCCGTCCACCAGGCCACCAAGCCGGAAGACAACTGCCCGGACTGGCCCGCCGCCGAAACCTTGATGCTGCGAATCAGTTGCACCGGCAACTCGGTCCTGCCAAAGCTGGTTTCCACCCCCAGCGACGCAACGGCAAACTGGGCTTCATACACATCGCCGTTGGCCGCCGTCAATCGCGCCATCTCCGTGTTGATTCCCGTGTACTCAATCGAACGGATGCCCGCCCACGTCAGCTTCAAGTCCCCCATCGCCGGGGAATGGAAAATCAAAGTGTCCGCCAGGCTTTTCCCAACCACATGCGAACCATCCCGCAGTTCAATCGCCAACTGCGCCGTCTTGGTCCCGGCAACGGCGTTCGGCTCGACGGGCGGCGTGACTTTGACGCTTCGAATCTGTTTCACCGGCAGGTCGGCCTGCCCAAAGCCTGTTTCCACGCGCAAAGTCTCCGTAGCGAGCTGGATGGTGAAGCTGTCGCCGTTGGCCGCAGTCAATCGCGCCATGCCGGTGTTGGCGCCCGCATACTCAATCGAACGAATGCCGGCCCAGGGAAGTTTCATGTCGTTCAGCATGGCGGAGTGGAAGTTGAAGGTGTCCTCCACACTTTTCCCGACGACCCGCGAACCGTCCCGCAGTTCTATGGTCAGTTGGACACCGGATTGGTCGGTGGAACCGGGCGCGGCTTGAACTGGATTGGACCAAAATACCACGGCGCACAACACGCCGAAAAGACGCGGAATGGGGACGGGGCGGATGGCGGCGAGCTTCAGGATTTTGAGGCAGATGTTGGACTTTGCCGGCTGGGACGCAACGCGCCGGGGCAGGAGTGGATTGGGAGCTTTCATAGTTCTTGGGGCGGCTTTGTTGTGAATTTATTGCGAATAGGAGACCCCTTTCCCCGCGCCATAGAGGGTTTGAACTTCCGCCTCTGAAAGCGCGCGATTGTAGATGGCAACCTCCGCCATCAGCCCGTTTAAAAAAGCCAGTCTTTCCGCGTTGCCGATGGTCAACCGCGCGATCGTGGACGATACTGTGGCTGATGACTTGGCGGTCCCGATCACCACCCCGTTGGTATAGAACGTCCAATCCGAACCATCGCGCGTCAGGACAATGTGATACCACTGCGTCGGGACCGGTGCAAACGGGATATTGCCGACGTTTCCGAGGACCGCCCCGCCCCCCTCTATGTGAAAAGTCAGCGCCTCGCCTTGGATCCCGTAATAAAAGCCCCATTTATTTTGCCCTACGCCGTAACTGTTATCATCGGCAATGAAAGCGGTTCGGCTTGGGTAGTTCTTGAAGTTGACCCAGAACGCAATCGTGAATGGATTGTTGCCAAAATCCCACAGGGAGCTATGTGGAACGGACACATATCCGGTGAGTCCGTCGAAATTGAACGCCTGTCCCGCTTCGTCTTTGGCGAATGTTACCCCGCCATGCAAAGTCCCGTTGTTTCCGCCGGCGCTGTCGTTGGCGTTGCCATCGCCCGCCCACAAAGCTACCAAACCCGGAGGCATCTGTCCGGACTGGCCGGCCATCGAGACTTTGACGCTGCGGATCAGTTGCACCGGCAACTCGGTCTTGCCAAAGCTGGTTTCCACCCGCACTGCCGGGGCTGCGAACTGGACTTCATACACATCGCCGTTGGTCGCTGTCAATCGAGCCTCGTCGGTGTTCCTGCCCGCATACTCAATCGAACGGATGCCCGCCCAGGTCAGCTTCAAGTCGCCCATCGCCGAGCTGTGGAAATTCAAGGCGTCATCCAGGCCTTTTCCAACGACGTGTGACCCGTCGCGCAGTTCAATCGTCAACTGCGCCGTGCCGGCCCCGGCAACGGCGTTGGGCTTGGCCGGCGGCGTGACTTTGACGCTCCGAATCAGTTTCACCGGCAGATCGGTCTGTCCAAACCCCGTTTCCACCCGCAAGGTCTCCGCAGCGAGCTGGACGGTGAACCCATCCCCGTTGGTCGCCGTCAATCGCGCCCCGACGGCATTGGCGCCCGCATACTCAATCGAGCGAATGCCGGCCCAGGGAAGTTTCATGTCGCCCAGCGCGGCGGAGTGGAAGCTCAAGGTGTCCTCCAGGCTTTTCCCGACCACCCGCGAACCGTCTCGCAGTTCAATGGTCAGTTGGAAACCCGATTGGCTTGTGGGGGCGGGCTGGGCTTGGGCGCAGTGCGCCATCAGGGCGAAAACAATGATAAAGCAGGCAAGTTTTTTCATGTGTAATACTGTTTGACGGACTATTGAATATTATCCCCTCCAATTCCAGCGATTTGTTGCAAAAAACGCACTAGGTTGGTCTTGGGTGCCAGGGCGCGCGCTGGGTGCGCGTCGTGGCGGCCATGCGCCGTCGCCAAGGCTATGGCGCACGAGGCGGAGCGCCCGCCCTGCCAAGACTGAGAAGCTGTGAAAAAATTGGCAGAAAGCCTCAAAACACAAAATGGTCCCGTTGATAATCAACGACTTACGCAAGTGGATTTTGGCCATTTTCAATTTTTTCACAGCTCCTGACCGGTTGCTAAAAACGCCAATACCACATTTCATTAGACGCAAGCCCCGCGAAATTCCTTTTGAAAAACACGAAGAACGCGCCCCCCCGCCGTGGCGCAGGCTTCCCAGCGCCCTGTTCACCCTATATGACACCGGCGGCGACACTTTGTTAGACGAAAAGAGGAGTTTTCCCAAACGGGTCCCGAATGATGCTCCATTTCTTCGGACCTGCGGATTGCATTCTGCACGGCAATGGCGCAGACTCTTTGATCATGAAAACACCAGCGGAATTATTTTCACTGCATGACAAGGTCGCCGTCGTCATCGGCGGCACCGGAGAATTGTGCAGCTCCATCGCCGGGACCTTCGCCAAAGCCGGCGCCGCTGTCGTCCTCGCCGGCCGCGACGCCCAAAAAGCCAGGGCGCGCCTGGACCAAATCGCCGGCGCAGGCGGCCCGATGGAATTTTTGGCGTGCGACACCACTTCCAAGCCCGCCCTGGAACAATTGCTCGCCGACACTTTGGCCAAATCGGGCCGCGTGGACATCCTGGTCAATGGCGCCGGCGTCAATTCCGCCACCCCTTTCCTGGACATTGCGGAGGCGGAGCTGGATCGCGTTCTCGCCGTCAACTTCAAGGGCCTCTTTCTCGCCTGCCAGGTCTTCGGCGGCTACATGGCGGGGCGCGGCTCGGGCAGCATTATCAACATCGGCTCGGCTTCGGGTCTCACACCCCTGTCGCGCGTCTTCACCTACTCGGCGGCCAAGGCGGCGGTGCATAATCTTTCCAAAAACCTGGCGCGCGAGTGGGCGGCCAAGGGGGTGCGCGTCAACATCCTGGTTCCGGGCTTTTTTCCCGCGGAGCAAAACCGCAAGGTGCTCAGCCCGGACCGAGTGGCCTCCATCCTGGCCAGGACGCCCATGGCGCGATTCGGCCAGCCCCACGAACTGGCGGGGGCGGCCTTGCTGCTGGCGGCGGACGCCGGCAGCTTTATCACCGGCGCCGAACTGGTGGTGGACGGCGGGTTTGATGCCATGGCCATTTGAACATTCCTCCATTGAACCATTTGAAAACATGAAATTTTGCGACAAGAATTTTTTGCTCTCCAATCCGGTGGCGCGCGCGCTCTACCACGGCACGGCGGCGGGACAGCCGATCATTGATTATCACTGCCATCTTTCGCCCCGCGACCTGGCGGAGGACCGCCGCTTCAAAAATCTTCACGAACCCTGGCTGGAGGGCGACCATTACAAATGGCGCGCCATGCGGGCCAACGGCGTGCCCGAACGGCTCATCACCGGCCAGGACTCCACGCCCCGCGAAAAATTCCAGGCCTGGGCCGCCACCGTGCCGCATACCTTGCGCAACCCGCTCTTTCAATGGACCCACCTGGAATTGCGGCGCTATTTCGGCATCCAAACCTTGCTGGACGAAACCACCGCCTCATCGGTGTGGGACCAGGCCAACCGCCTCCTGGAGCAGCCGGGCTGGTCCGCGCGCGGGCTGGTCGAGCGGATGAACGTTGAAATAATATGCACGACAGACGATCCCGCCGACTCCCTCGAATCCCACCAGGCCATCGCCAGGTCCCGCTGGCGGGTCAAGGTCCTTCCCGCCTTCCGGCCGGACAATGCGCTGCGCGTCGGCCAGCCGGAACGTTTCAAGGCCTGGACGCAACGCCTCAGCCAGGCCGCCGGCGCGGGCGCGGACACGTTCAGAGGTTTCCTCCAGGCGCTGGCCCGGCGGCACGCCTTCTTCCATGCCCAGGGCGGACGGCTCTCCGATCATGGCCTGAACCAGATGCCCGCGCTGGATTGCACGGAGAAGCAGGCCGCCGCCATTTTTTCAGCGGCCCTCCGGGGCAAGGCGGCCGGGGCCGGGGACGCGGAGCGGTTTGCCGCCTTCATGATGGAATTCTTTGGCGCGCTGGACGCGGAAAAGGGCTGGACCAAACAGCTTCACCTGGGCGCTTGCCGCGATCCGAACACCCGCATGGCCGCGCTTTTGGGCGCCGACACCGGCTGCGACGCCATCGGCGACTATCCGCAGGCCGCCGGGCTGGCCCGCTACCTGGACCGCTTGAACAGCCGCAACCAGCTCCCCAAAATGATTCTCTACAACGTCAACCCGGCGGACAACCATCTGTTCGCGGCCATGCCGGGCAGTTTTCAGGATGGGTCGGTCCCGGGCAAATTGCAGTACGGCTCTTCCTGGTGGTTTCTGGATCAAGAGGACGGCATCCGCGCGCAACTCAATGCGCTGTCCAACCTCGGATTGCTCAGCCGTTTTGTCGGGATGCTGACCGATTCGCGCTCCTTTCTGTCCTATCCGCGCCACGAGTATTTCCGCCGCATCCTCTGCGACATGCTGGGGGCCGATGTCGCCGGCGGCCGCCTGCCCGACCGCCGCGAATGGCTGGCGAACCTGGTGGCCGGCGTCTGCTATGGCAACGCCAAAAATTATTTCGGATTTCCCGCGTAATTCCAGCCGCTTCCAGCGGCGCTGGTTGCCAATGTGCCTGCCGGAATGTGCGCCGGTGTTTTTCCGGGTTTGTCCTTTTGGTCCCTTATGTCCCATAGGTCTTATACGTCCCATGCCGTCATTGATCGGCAAGCCGCGCTGGCGGCGCCTGCCCGTTGATCTTCTGTTCCATGTCCGCCGGCTCGAGCTTGGGAACCAGCAGGTGGACGATGGCCAGGGCGGAAACATAAGCCAGGCTGCCCATCAGGAAAACCGGGAAGTAGTTGCCGGTGTATTTCAACAATTTGCCTGTCACATAGAACAATATCAGCCCGCCGCCGGCGCCGAACATGCCGCCCAGCCCCGTCACCGAGCCGACGACTCGTTTGGGAAACATATCGCCCGCAAGGCTGAAGACGTTGGCCGACCACGCCTGATGCGCCGACGCGGCCAGCGTGATTAGAACCGCCGCGACCCACTTGTTGTCCGTGATGGCCGAGTAGAAGACCGGAACAACAAAGGCCGCGCAGATGAGCATGGTGATCTTGCGGGCCTTGTTGACGGTCCAGCCTTTTCTCATGAATCTCCCGGCGAGCCAGCCGCCTGCCACGCTGCCAACGGAAGCCACCACATAAATCATCATGATCATGTATTTGCGGCCTTCCGGGTCGAGGTTGAATTTCTTATTGAAGAAATCCGGCGAGCCGAAAAGATAAAACCACCAGAAGCAGTCGGTCATCAGCTTGGCCACGGCATAGGCCCACGTTTGCCTGTGGGGGAGAAGTTTTCCCCACGGAATCTTCACGGTCGCTTCCACCCCTTCGCCCTGGATGTGCGCCAGTTCCGCCGCGCTCACGCGCGGATGGTCTTCCGGCTTTTTGTAAATCGCCAGCCAGGCGAATATCCAGCACAAATCAACGACCGCGGTGATGACAAAAGCCCCGCGCCAGCCGACCGTCACGCCGCCGATGGCCATGGCGGAGAATTGGGCAACGACAAACGGGAGCGCCCAGGGCACCAAAATGCCCCCCACGTTGGAGCCGGAATTAAACAGGCCGGTCGCCAGCGCGCGCTCGCGTTTGGGGAACCACTCCGCGGTGGCTTTGATGGCGGCGGGAAAATTGCCGCCTTCGCCAAAACCGAGAAGAACCCGGCAAATGATAAAACCGGTGACCGCGCCGCCGAACAGGCCGCCGATTTCCGGCGCAAAAGCGTGCGCCATCGAGGCCGCTCCCCAGAAAGCGCAGGCGAACACAAATCCCCAGCGCAGGCCCAGCACGTCCATCAGCCTGCCCATGACCGGCAAACTGACCGCGTAAGCCGCGCTGAAGGCGACCTGCATGTTCCAGTAATCCTCATCGGTCCACCCGATGGTTTTTTTCAGCTCCGGCGCAAGATTTCCGAAAACTCCCCGGTCAATATAGTTCGCCGTCGTCACCCAAAACAGCAGAGCGCAAATCACCCAGCGGTAATGGCTGCTGGCGGGCCGGTTTGAAGTCGTGGAATTCACTTGATGGCAGAACTTAGCCAAAAGCCGCGCCGGCCTGCAAGGGAATTCCCGGCAGTTCCGCCGCCCCCGGCTCAAAACATATTTTGCAGGAAATGGATCAGGCCGCGGGACTGGTTGGGGCTGTTCGGGTTGGCGATGGGGTTGGCCCGCTCATGGGCCTGCAAATCGAATTGAAGGAGAATGCCGATGTTCTGCCCGCCGCGCCCGCCGTCCCGAATGGCTTCGAAGCCGTAGCCATAGCTGGTCTGAACCTGCCAGGAGCCGGCATGATAGGCCGCGCCTATTCCCACGCCGGAATTCATGTGGCCCGGCTGGGCAAGTCCGGGCAAATAATCCATCTCGGCGATAGCCCCGTAGGCGGTCAGGTTCCAGTGTTTGGCGGCATCCAGCGGCACGGAATACTCGCCGCTCAGGGTGACAAAGGTCGTGGCGCTCAACTCCTCGTAAAAGTACCCCGGAATCAGCAGCGGAAACTCCGCGCTTAACGGCAGATTCCCCCCCAGCCGGTAGGCGCTGAATCGGTCCGCGTGTCCGCTGCTGCCGCCGGTCAGGCTCAGGCTGAGGTTCTGTTTGGATTCCGGGAGCGTGTAAATCAGAAGCGCGCGCGCAAACCCCAATTGCGAGAACGGCTCCAGCATCCGGTCCCCGTCGTAACCGTAGCCGCCCGAGCCGGTGCGAAACTGGCCTTCGTACCAGGCGGACAATTCCATGGCCAGATCGGGATGGATGACCGGCTCCCTTCCTCCCCACCGCAGCCCCGTGCGCAAGGACACCGTGGAATGATCGTGCGGCAGGACAAACGATTGGCTGGTGTTGTCCTCGTCGTCATAAACGGAAAAATGTTCGCGCAGGCGCAGGACGCCATTGAGGGGGATCATCTGGCCGGGGTTGAACAGATGATAAATGGATCCCGACACTTCCGCGCTGTGGCCCGTGAACGAATTGGAGCGCAAAAATGTTCCGTCGTGATATTCAAAGTAACTGTCGGCGAATCCGCCCCCGGCCAGGCCCACGCCAAGATCGGTGTCCGGTCCGAGCGCGCCGCGGAAGCCCAATTCAGAATCCAAATACACCGGGGCGATGGCCAGGCGCAGCGTCAGGTTGGTGCGCACAAAGTTGGGTTCATTGAGATAGTAGAACATATACCCGGCGATGGGCGCGGCGCCTTCCAGCGGCTGGTTGAAGCCGAATTGGAGCAGCTTGCGCGGCTCCGCGTCAATCTGTCCGAGGACAATCCGGCCCGGCAACAGAAGGCCCGGCAGCAGCAGCAGCCCCATCAAAACTCGTCGCATCCTCACTCGATATGTTAGCTCTTGATGCGCAGGCTGGTGGCGTAAACGCTGCGGCCGTCCGGGTGGATGAATTCCAGGCGCAGCGTGTCCATGCCCGCCGCGGCGGGGAACCAGGCGTCCACCGAGGAGCGGGGTTTGGCGGCAATGTGGCTCTCGCCGCCGGCCAGCACCTTCTCGCCCGCCAGCGCCTGCCAGCGGCAGGTCAGTTCCGAGAGGTCGGTGAACGAGTAGCGGTTCTGGAGCGGAACCACGCACCGGCCGGACGCCGGGTCAAACTCGCGGGCGGTGGTGTTGACCGGGCTATAGATCGCCTTGAGGGCCGCGAACATGGGCGTCAGATGGCGATCGGCGGTGACGGGGCCATTGGCGCCCGAACTGCGGTAGCCATTCAGGGGGTTGTTCTGCGCGCCGGGGCTGCGGATGGCCCAGCGCTCCGGGAACTTGTCATACATGCCCTGGGCCTGCCATTCCCAGAGGAAGGCGCCCACGATGCCGTCGGCGGGCCAGATGACATCCCAGTTGTCGGACAGTCCCGAGGCGCCGCGCGCGGAATACTCGGTGAGGATGACGGGGGCTTTGGCGCGGTTGGCGTTGGTGACCATGGCCCTGAGGTTGGCCAGGGAGGGATAATGGTAGTCCTCAAAGTCCACTCCGGGATTCTGGCGCAGGACCACCTGCGAGATCAAGGCCAGGCGCGTCGCGTCGTGGGCCTTCATATAATCGAACTCGGCCTGGTTATTGACACCGTAACTGCTTTCGTTGCCGCAACTCCAGGCGACAACGCAGGCGCGGTTCTTGTCGCGATTGAGGGTTTCCATGGAGCGAAACGTGTAGGCCCAGGTGCGGTTGGTATTGTGGATCTCGCCGGCCACCCAGCAGGAGGGAATCTCGTCCAGGACATAGAAGCCGGCTTCGTCGCAAAGCTCCAGGAACCGGGCCGAGTGGTTGTAGTGGCTGGTGCGAATGGCGTTGATGTTGTCCGCCTTCATCAGGTTGATGTCGGTTTTCCAGCATTCGTCGTTGAGAGCGTGGCCGTAGGGCGAAAATTCCTCGTGACGGCAGGTGCCGGTGAACTTGACCGGCACGCCGTTGATGTTCAGCACGCCGGTTTTCAACTCGATCTTGCGGAAACCAATGCGGTCCTGGACGCGCTCCACCGTCCGGTTGCCGTCCGACAGGCGGTAGAACACATAATACAGATTCGGCTTCTCCGCCGACCAGAGCCTGGGGGCGGCCACAGCGGCCGACAAGGCGACTGTGGCCGAGCCGTCGGCGCCGATGTCGCCGGCCTGGCTCATGGCGGGGGTCGCCACCTTCACGCCGTCCAATGAATAGAGTTCGCCCGTGAGCACGAAATGCGCGCCCGCTGTGCCGGCGACGCGGACAGTGGACTTGAGCGTGGCGTCCCTGTACTGGTCATCCAAATCGGTGACGACGGTGACATCATCCACATGCAGGGGCGGAAGGGCCGCCAGGTAGGTCTCGCGGTAGATGCCGCCCAGGCACCAGAAGTCGCCATGATCCAGAACGGCGGAGGAAGTGTCCTTGTAGAGCCGGACAGCCATGAGATTGCGCTGGCCGGCCTTGAGGGCTTTGGTGACGTCAATGTCAAAGGCGGTGAAGCCGCTCTCGTGATAGCCGCACCGCTGGCCGTTGACGAAGACCTCCGCGCCATCGTAAGCGCCGTCAAAATGCCAAAGAACAGTCTGGCCGGCGAAGTTGGCCGGGACATCCACCCAGCGGCGATAGAGGCCGATGTCATGGGAAGTGACGGGGCGTTCCTGGTAAGTAGGGATGGAGAAGCCTTCGATTTCCCAATTGGCGGGGACGAGGATGTTCGTCCAACTGGCATCGGAGGCATCGGGGGTGGCGAAGTCCGGCACCGCTGTGTCGGCGGCAAGCGCACCCCTGACAGCAGGGCTGACGCCGTGGTCCAGATTGAAGCGCCAGGTGCCGGTCATGGCGAGGACATTGGTATTGCCAAGACGGAGGCGATCCACCGGGACTGGCGCTTCGCCGGGGACGGGGACCGGCGCGGCGAAGACGGAGGCCGAGAGGCAGAGGCAGGCCAGTGGGATCAGGAGACGCTGCTTGCTGAATTCGAGGGACATAAAATTTCCTTTCTATAATTCGTTTAGAAATCCGGAAACCGGACTCTCTGGAACGCTGTGGACGATACGGAAAGATGGCGGCCCAATGCAAGAATAAAACAAACGAATCCACTGAGTTGCATGGCCAATACATGAAGGTCCCGGGAACCCGTATGTGCTCGAATTGGGGCTGGTTTTGCACCGCGAATTACCAAAACACGACTGGATTGGTGGAGTATTGCCCTGATGAATTGACGGGTATAGTGGTTCAAGAATAACTTGATTAGGGTTGATTCAGCTTGATTTGGAAAGGTCGGTTTTGCGCGTAAATAATTCATGGATAGTTACTTAGCTTCATTTTCCTGAAAAACGGCCAAACTGGAGGAATCAGGCATGCTTGCCGCGATGGAATCATAAAGCATACTAAGTGGATATAGTATCGAATGATTCGGGGCCGCCGGCGCGATTCCGCCGCCGTTGTAACCTCCACCGCCGCCTTCCGCCCAATCCGCGATCCGCATGAACAATCCAGCGCAAAGGCCCAGCGCGGCCACCCGCAACGAAAAATGGAGGTTTTGACAGGATGAACAGGATTTACAGGACTTTCCATTCTCCATCCTCCATCCTCGCTTTCATTCCTGCTCCACCTCTTCCCGCCCTCCGCGCCCGCGCCGGCCTCCTCCTCCCGGATGCGACGCCGCAGTGTGCCTACGTGTCTCACGCTGACAATTCAACCATAGTTTCTAATTTTTGTCAAGCCCCTTTTGGAAAAAGTTGGAACGGGATGGCGCGGAAAGAACGGAGCACTCTTGCCCTCAAACCGGGCGTCCGCCCTGGAAAAAGCAGTTTGACCGCGGATGGCAGATGAACACGGATTGGGAACAACATGCGAAAAGGACAACAAAGATGTGAAGTTGACAATCTGTTGGGTGGCCTCTCGGCATTCGTGCTCCTCAAAGAGGAAATTACGCAATCCTCGTTCCGAATTCCGGGATTGATAACCTTCGCAGATTCCTGCTTTCAGCTTTTGCCTTGTCAATCCGGGAATGCGCTACGGCCTGTCGGACGTGATCGGACGCGCCACCAAACCCATCGCCCCCCGCCGCCGCTGTTTCGGCAGACCCTCAACTGGCGCGCGCCATGCTTTCGGTTGCCTGTTTGAAAGGTCATTTTTCCGCGACGGCCCCATCGGCCTTCAGGAAAAGTGTCCTGACTCGTTGGGCCGTACGCTGACCTCTCGACTCGAAGTTGGAGCCTTTGGCTCGTTCGAGGCTGCCGCGCGGGAAGGCTTTTTGCCGCGCTGCGCCAAATGCCGCCGCAAAAAAGGCTCGCAGGGCGGGGTTTCCACGGCTCGACGGAGTCTCGCCCTGCCGCTGGCAATTGCCGGCGCAAAAAAGGCTGGCGCGGCGGCGGGGAATGGCGGACATTGCCGCGCGTGAAAAAAAGCTCCGAAAACGGGTCCGATTCGGATTCCGAGTATGAACTGCCGCTGGCCGGCTTCACCGGCGCGCCGGAGGAAAAGGACCGGCAGTGGTTCGAGCAGTGTTATCGGGGCGATGCGCAGCGCCAGCTCACCCTGCGCGCGGTCCTCATGGGCGGCATCCTCGGCATGTTCATGGCGGTGTCGAACCTCTACACCACGCTGAAGATCGGCTGGAGTTTCGGCGTGTCCATCACCGCCTGCGTCATTTCGTTTGCGGTGTGGAATTGCGTCTGCAAGCTGTTCGGCGGCCGGGTTTCGCGCATGAGCGTGCTGGAAAACAACTGCATGCAATCCACCGCCACCGCCGCCGGGTCCTCGACCGGCGGGACGCTGGCCACCGCGCTGGGCGCCCTGCTGCTCATCACCGGCGTCCATCAGCCGTGGCCGGTGGCGGCGGCGTTTGTGGTTTTCACCGCCGCGCTGGGCGTGTTCCTGGCCATTCCGATGAAGCGCCAGATGATCAACCACGAGCAACTCCGTTTTCCCACCGGCATCGCCACGGCGGAAACGCTGCGCAGCCTTTATTCCAAAAGCGGGGAATCGTTGAAACAGGCTTACTCGCTGCTCCTCGCGCTGGGCGCCAGCGCGGTCATCGGCGCGCTCCACACTTATGCGGAACTGGTGGAGCAATTGAAATTGAAGAACCGCCTGCCGGAATGGCTGGAAAGATTATCCGGTTGGCTGTGTCTGCCGGACACTGTGCCCTTCACCGGCTGGCTCAATCCGCTGCCGCGCGGGCAAATGCAGGGACTGGCCTTTGAGCCGAGCGTCCTGCTGGTCGGCGCGGGGATGATCACCGGGTTGCGCGTTTCGCTTTCGATGTTCGCCGGTTCGGCGCTCCTTTACTACGTGGTCGCGCCGCTCCTGGTGGCGCACGACGCGGCAAACGCCGCCGCGGCCGGTTTCGTGCCGTCCTTCAAAATGAGTGACAACGGCGATTTCAATCCCGTCCGCTGGGCGTTGTGGGGCGGGACGGCGGTGATGGTTTTCTCCAGCCTCACCCAGGTGGCGTTGAACTGGCGGACGATCAGCCGCGCCTTCCTGGTTTTCAAGAAGGAGGAACGGGCCGCCATCCACGACGCGGTGGACGCCGTGGAGGTGCCGAACTCCTGGCTGGTCATCGGCCTGATCCCGATCACCATCGGCCTGGTCATCGTGCAGTACTTCGCCTTCCACATCGCGGTGTGGCTGGGGCTGGTTTCGGTGGCCTTTTCCTTCGTCGTGTCGCTGGTCTGCTGCCGCGCGACAGGCGAGACGGACACGACGCCGATTGGGGCGATGGGCAAGGTGACGCAACTGCTCTACGCCGTGCTGCCTGGCGCCAAGGGCATCGCCTCCATCAACCTGATGGCCGCCGGCACCACGGCGGCGGCGGCGGGCGCGGCGGCGGATTTGCTGACCGACCTGAAAAGCGGCTACCTTCTCGGGGCCAACCCGCGACGCCAGTTTCTGGCGCAGTTTTACGGCGTGTTCTTCGGCGTTATTGCCGTCGTGCCCGCCTGGTACTTGATGGTGCCGGACAAAAAGGCGCTCGAAGCCTTCAACCCGCCCGCGACCAATATGTGGCGGGCGGTGGCCGACCTGCTGACCCAGGGCGTCAACCACCTCCCGCGAACCGCGCTGCTTGCCATCGTCCTCGGCGCGCTCTTGGGCGCGGCGCTGCCGCTGCTGGAAAAGCTCTGGCCGCGCCTCCGGCCCTGTCTGCCCTCGGCGATGGGATTGGGCCTGGCGTGGGTGGTGCCGTTTCAAAACTCACTCTCCTTTCTCATTGGCGCGATGGCGGTGAGCCTGTGGCAGAAATGGAACCGGAAGAACTCCGACATCTATGCGATTCCGATAGCCTCCGGGCTGGTCGCCGGGGAATCGCTGGTGGAGGCGTTCATCGCCATCGCCTGCACGCTGGTGGGATTTCTGGCCGTGAAGTGAACGGCGCTGGAGGACGGACGCGCGCATTCGACTTTTTGGGGTGGTGTTTTCCTAATCTTAATCCTAATCTTAATCGTGTTCCCAGAGGGCGGGGCAGGATTAAGATTAAGATTAGGAGGGGAACCCAAAAACTGCACGCAGGACGGACGCATTACCCATTTTGCACTTTGCACTTTGCGCCGGGAACTTTAGACTGCGCTCATGCCTCGCAAAGACGCATCGCAATCGCACCGGCATGGAGTCAATGATGTCATCGGCATCGTGCTGTGTTTGACGGGCCTTTTGTTGTTGTGCGCCTTGCTCTCTTACGATCCTAAAGACCTGCCGGCCGTGGTGACGACCGCGCCCAATAATCCGCTCAACAACTGGATCGGGCCGGTTGGGGCGCGGCTGGGCCTGTGGCTGTTCTGGGCCTTTGGCTTGACCGCTTACCTGGTGCCGGCGCTGCTGGTCCTGTTCGGCCTGGGTTACATGGTCGGGGTTCTTTCCTATTTGCCGCGGCGCTGGATTTGGGGGGGAATTTTGCTCGTTTGCTGCATGGGGCTGCTCAGCATGTTCGAGTCCGAGTTGCGGCTGCGTTCCTGGGTGGACAGCCTGGCCATTTCCAGCAGCGGCGGTTTGATCGGCCAGTTTTTCTACCGTCACGCCCTGCGCTATGTAGGGAAGGTGGGAGGGAGCATCGTTTTGGCGGGATTGTATCTCATCAGCCTTCTCTATTTGACCAATTTCCGGCTGGGAGAATGGTGCCGCCAATGGTGGGCCGTCCGCTTCGGCGGCCAGGCCGCCGCCGCTCTCAATGAGAATGAACTGGAACGCCGCGCCCGTTTGCTGGAAAAGCAGGCCCGCCAGCTCCAGGAACAGTTGGACAAATCGGGCAGAGGGGCCGGGGCGGCCGCTCCCAGCGGACTGGGCGCCGATATGCAGCCGGTGCCGGAACCGATGGTGCGCGATTTGAGCGTCCCTCAACCGATTCCGGCCCCGGCGCAGAAGAAGTCCGGGGAGAAGGAGTTGCCCAAAGAGCCGGCGCCGGCGGAGGAAGGCGTGGTGATCCCGGCCAGGGACATTGCCGCCGCCACCACGGCGGACATCCTGGGCAAAGAAGCGGCGGCCGAAGCGCCCGACAAAGAAAGCGCCAAACCCCGGCCCGAAGGGGAAGCGGCGGCTGTCCCGGAAGCCGTGGCGCAGGACGTGGCGGCCCCGAATGCCCAAGAGGCCGGCGCGGACTCCGGGCCGCCGCCCGCGGCCAAACCCAAACCGGCCCCGCGCAAGCCCAAACGGATCGCGGTGGCCGACGCGCCGAAAATCGGCAACTACCAGTTGCCGCCGCTGGACTTCCTGCAAAAAGCGGACACCACGCTCAAGCCGACGGAGACCCGGGAGGAATTGATGGCCAATGCGCGCCTGATGCAGCAGACCCTGGCCCAGTTCGACATCGAAGTTTCCCCGGGCGACATCACCAAGGGGCCGACCATCACCCGCTACGAACTGCATCCGGCGCCGGGGGTCAAGCTGGAAAAAATCGTGGCCTTGAGCAACAACATCGCCGCCGCCCTCAAGGCCGAGCGCATCAACATTCTGGCCCCGGTGCCGGGCAAGAGTTCCGTCGGGGTGGAAGTGCCCAATGCTGTCAAGACCAAAGTCATTGTGCGGGACCTGTTCGAATCGGAGGAATGGCGCGCCAGCAAGGCCCGCATTCCGGTGGCGCTGGGCAAGGACGTCTATGGGTCGCCCATTGTCGCCGATCTGTCGGAAATGCCGCACCTGCTCATCGCCGGCAGCACCGGCTCGGGCAAATCGGTTTGCATCAACGCCATCATCGCTTCCCTCCTCTATCGCTTTCCGCCGGACAAATTGCGCTTTGTCATGATTGACCCCAAGGTGGTCGAACTGCAGCTTTACAACGCCCTGCCCCATCTGGTGGTCCCGGTGGTGACCGACCCCAAAAAGGTCATCCTCGCCCTCCGCTGGGTGGTGGATGAAATGTTAAAGCGCTACCAGATTTTTGCCAAAGTCGGCGCGCGCAACATCCGCTCCTTCAATGAGCGGCCCAAACACAAACCGGCTCCGGCGGCCGAGGCGGAACTGCCGCTCCTGTCCAAACGGGAAAAGGTCGAGGTCAGCTCCGACGGCTTCGCCGTGGAACTGGACGAGGACATCATGGTGCCGCGGGACGAGGAAATCGTCATTCCCGATTATCTCAGCTACATTGTCGTTATTATTGACGAATTGGCGGACTTGATGCTGGTCGCGCCGGCGGACGTGGAAATGGCCATTGCCCGCATCACCCAAATGGCGCGCGCCGCCGGCATTCACTGCATCGTGGCCACGCAGCGGCCCAGCGTGGACGTCATCACCGGCGTCATCAAGGCCAACATCACCGCCCGCATCGCCTTTCAGGTCGCCGCCAAGGTGGATTCCCGCACCATTCTCGACGCCATGGGCGCGGACAAGCTCCTGGGCAAGGGGGACATGCTCTATCTGCCGCCCGGCTCGGCCAAGTTGATCCGCATCCAGGGCACGCTCATCACGGACGGGGAGCTTCAAAGTATTGTTGACTTCATCGCCAAGCAGGGCAAGCCGAGCTACGAGGTGGACATTCACCAGCAATTGCAGAAGGCCGGCGGCGGCCTGGACGGCGAGCCCGAGGGCAGCGGCGAGGACGAGGAATTGATCCAGCAGTGCATCGAAATCATCCGCAGCGAGGGGAAGGCGAGCGTCTCGCTCATGCAACGGCGCCTGCGCCTGGGTTACACGCGGGCCGCGCGCATCATGGACGAACTGGAGTTGCGCGGCATCGTCGGCCCGAACAAGGGCGCCGAGCCGCGCGACATTCTGATTGACCTGGACGGCGGCGGCGCGGACGGCCATCCGCCGCCGGGAAGCGAGGAAGGCGGGGCGTGATAAACTCAAAAAGCTTTGGAGTGCGGCGGCTGGCCGCCGCTTTGCCCCCGGCCAATCGTTGGCATCCGAAAGCGGGACTGAGCTTCCCGCAATCCAAATCAATCGCGGGACCCGGATTCAGCGTGCTACTTCGCCCGCTTCGATGACTTGCTCCGGTTTGGCGAGGAATTCCACGATGCGGCCCTGGCTGACGGCCACAACCAGATTCAGTTCCTGCACGTCTTGGGGTGGCCGGAAAACGAAGGAGAACGGCACTGGATACCCTTCTGATGCGATGGTGCCGGGTCCTTTCTGCGCGACAAGTGGGACGTCGCGGCCTTGTTGGTCAGTGGCGCTCACGAAGGTCATCCGCCGCTCCGATGAAATGACGGGGCCTCTTAGAACCACGGTGATGCCGCCTCTTGCCCGCTCGACATTGACCAGTTCGCGGCGGCGGTTGTCCTGCGGCACGTCGGCGCCAACCACTGCCGCCAGCTCGATGTTGACTCCATTTTGCTCAAAGGGTGTGTGTGGCTCCCAAACTTCGTTGGCGTCGGGAATCCGAATCTTGGGAATGTGCAGCAACTCACCTTCAGGAAAATTTGCCGTTCGTTTGAACTCCACTCGAAGTTTCCAGGCCGATTCACCGGGCCACAGCGCTCCGTCAAAGGCGGCCCGGACATGGCCTGCCTCCGTCCCACCGACAGGGTTGCGAGGCCACGCCCGCCAGTGATTGCCAGTCGCATCGGACACCTCGAAAACAACCGGCGTCCAATCCGCCGTTTCCCGGTTATTCTCGCGCAAGGTAAAATCGCATTCCGTCCGGGAATACCGTTCGTGTTTCGCACTGACTTCCGGCATGGTTTGAAAGGCCGTGAACTTGGCCAGGGTGACTTCCAGTCCATCCTGGGTGGACGACGCCGGCAGACGCGAAGGAGGCCAAGTTCCGTAGGGTCCGGGCGCGGGGTTTGGTATTTTGAATTCTGCAATTATTGTTTCCCCCTGCAGCAGCCGCAGGTGGACCTCCTTTCCCCGGCGCGGAAATACGGGCGCGCTCCCTGCCCAATACTTCCGGTTCAAATCCTGCGCAAAGCCAGCCAGATAGTTGCCTATCGGATCGAACGCGTTGCCGTGTTCATCACTCGTCACGACTCGCAGCGAGCCAACATTTGGGAAATTCGGGCCGACCTGCCAGGAGAATTCGGCGCTTAACAGCCGTTCCCCTGGAAATTCAGGGCCTTCAACGTCGGCAACTGGATCGGCTGAGGAAGGCGGATAATGATAGCGGGCCGGCCACTCTTGAAACTCATATCGTTCCA
>Ga0326727_10010636_pt1 | contig 21838 bp, 18 predicted proteins | sample MB2enrmetagenome_FD_207643 | JGI IMG/M metagenome (GOLD analysis project Ga0326727, IMG submission 207643) | Lab enriched peat soil microbial communities from McLean, Ithaca, NY, United States - MB29MY | ecosystem: Environmental > Terrestrial > Soil > Wetlands > Peat | place: USA: New York...
TTTCTCAGATGTGATTCTTACAGCACGAGTGGTAAACTTTCGTCCGGAATACCCGGCAGATTTCCGCCGGAATGGGTGGCAGATTTAAAACAGCGCCCCTGGCAGATTTCCCCCGGAATGTCCACGGACAGCAAACGGCAACTCCAGCAGGAGCTTGCCGACTTGAAAAAGCAATTCTCCAACATCCAGTTTCAGGTTTCCAACGGAATCGGGAACAAGGCGGAATTGACCAGAAGCCTGGAAGGGATCGCGGAGGAAATCAAATCCAGGCATTTGACGGACATTCAGTACCATATCCAGCAGGGAACCGCCGAAAAAGTGGAAAAAGACTTAGTTTCTCTGATGAACAAAGCGTCCGCGAGCGCCGAAAAGGCGGCTCCGAAGACGCTCTTTTCCAACATTTCCGGCGCGATCGACGATATCAAGGACAAGATCGGGAGTTTCCTTGTCGCCGGCGGTCTGATCGAAGGGATAAAAAGCATCGCCGACTATTTCGGGAAGGCGGTTGATGCCGCAGTACAGGAAGCGAAGGCGAACGCCAATCTGGAAGTATCGTTTCAGCGCGTCGGCATCACCTCGAAAGAGGTCCTGAAACAGGCGATTGAGGTGGCTGATGAACTTTCGAACAGCCTTTTTACGCCGGAACAGATCAAAAACGCCGAGGCGTTCGCCGTTTCCATCGGGCTTCCGGCGAACCAACTGACGGAACTGACCAAAGTGGCGATGGATTTTTCTCAGGGAGCCGGAATCAGTCTGGAGCAAGCCTTCAAATTGATGCAGAAAGGTTCGGGCGACAACGCGGACGTTCTCAAGAAAATGGGAATCGAAATCGGGAAATCCGGCGATCTCATCCAGACCCTCAAGGAAAGGTTCGGCGGGACAGTGGACAAGGTCACCGGAGTCACTTCCGGAATGGAAGCCTTCAAGAAGGCTCAGGATGAAACAAGCAAAGCGATCGGAAGCTCCTTCCTCCCGATCGTGGATAAATTTCAGGGATTTCTTGCCGGTTTGATAAAATCGTTTTTGTTGGCTCCGAATATCATCAAGGCCGTGGTATTGCCAATAACAACGGTTGCAACCGCGTTCGGGGCGTTGTCTCTGGTGCTCAAGACGCTTTCCACCACTGTTTTACCTCAACTGGCGGCGTCGCTTGGAACCGTGACGGCGGCGGCGGGCGGCATCGGTATACTGATAGCAGGAGTTACGACCCTGGCGGCTGTCGTCGATAGCGTAAAAACAGAGAAATTCACAAAGCTGGGATATGATTTGGAAAAAGGCACTGTCATCGATGCGGACAGAGCCCAGAAAATGGTCGATAACATCAAAAAATATAATGACCTGGTTAAAAAACTGCCGAAACCGCAAGCGGATATCAACGGCAATGTCAACATGATGGGGTATGAAAACGATAAGCAGGCGCTTCAGAACAAATTGAATATGGGAATGGGTCCTGCCGACTTGGAAATGGTAAGCGCCAACCTCGACAAGATCCAGAAATTGATTGATAAACGGAGGGAGCTGGATAATCAGTTAAAAAAACCGGCAGGGATACCGAACGACATAAAGAAGACGTTATCCGAAATCGACATGGAGAAGATCGACTATGAAATAAAAATCCATGTAGACCCGCAACAATTATTGACGGATATTCGCTCCGCGATGGCGGAAGTCGGCGCGGAGGCGTCTTCGACTCTCGGGACCGATAAGCTGGTCGGAGCGCTGAAAGGGATTCAGGATTATCACGCCACCATTCAGGATCTCGTGGATTACAAAACCCAGATTGCCGCTGCCGGAATCACCATCGACGAAACGGACAAAAAAGAGGTGGAAAACCTCGTGGTGATGAAAGGCCACTACGACGATATCCTGAAGCAGACCAAGACCGTCGCGGATAACTCGAAGGAGATAGCCGAAAACCAGAAAGACGCGGAAGACGCTCAGTCGCAAGCCTATTCGGTTATCAGCGGTGCCGCAGCCGATATGAAATCCATGTCGGACTACATAAACGATATGACGGCGGCGTGGAGAAGCCAGTCAACGGCGGTAGCGGAACTGAATCACCAGTTACAGGATTACTCGGATAAAATCAACACGATGAAAAGTTACATCGATTACATCAACGCCATTTCCGGCCCTACCAGCGCGCTTTTATCGGCGAATAAGACGACGCTTGGATACAAGCAAGGGTTAATCAGTACGCTTGCATCATCGCTAGGCTTGACGGTTAATGCAACTACCGGAGCTTATGATGTCAATCAGGTTCTGAACTTGGGAACAGATTTAGGAACACAGGCATCTAAAGTTTCCAGCGTTACTGCTGCGGTTAATGTTATCGGAGGCGAGTCGAAAGAAACGACGGCGAACCAGTATCAGGGAGATTATATAGTTACAACCACTGATTATAATAATCTCGTTCCGCTACTCAGTTATTTAGTATCAAAGGGGCTAATATCACAGTCAGATGTTAATGCAATCAATTTCATACCGCGAACAGTGAAAGGATCATTGCTGGGTAGCTGGTATGACCTGACTCCCGGAGATTACGGGAGATTACAGGGGTTGATGAGCGCCGCGAGTAACGCCCTCAGTCAGAAAAAAACGAACTTGGGAACGTTCCAGCAGACTGCTATCGATATCGCGGATCTGAGTTCGACCATCGCCGGGGAACAGGTGCTGATTAATGACGGCGGCGGAGATACCAGAAACGCCGCGGCACAACAGGCATATACGGACTATCAGGCAAGCCTGTCTCACCAGCGGTCAACGGATAGTTCCAACTACTTGAAAGCGGAATCAGCCGGAGCGACGGCGGACCAATTACAGGCAATCAAACTGCAGGGACAAAATGCAGAACTCAAGTTGATGCAGGACTTCGCGAAATCGTCCTATTTCGTGGCGCTGAAACTGAGCGATCAGGACAGCATCCTGGAGGGGATCGCGCAGCTTCAGGATGACATCAAGGCAACGACAACGGGCAACACGGCGGCGACAGTCGCAAATACCAACGCCCTCAATTTGTTACAGTCCAGCCTTCAATCTCTTGCATCCAGCGGCGTCCTGGACGTGGAAAACTACGCTCAGCAGGCGAAACTTCTGGGTTTGGCAAATAACGCGGGATTATCAGCGGCGGACCAGATGGAGCTATGGAACAAGCTGGGTGTAACCGGGTTGCAGAACATCCCCGGCGATAGCGTCCCCAACGTCAAACTGGATGTCAATGTGACCAGCGACAACACGGAACAAGCCGTAACCACGAAATTGATCAGTCTTTTCGCCGGCGGAGGAAACTGAAATGATGAGGAACACCCGGACCCTTCAGGTTGTCAATGTCAAACGGAATGACGTGCAGAACGCGCCATTTAACATGAACACGCCCGGATTCACAATGGATATGTTCAAGCAGTATTATTCAAACTTGATATCTCAAGGTTATATAATCTATGATGTTTATGCGAATAATGGATTTACTGGACTTTCATCCAAGACCCCCGGAAAATATCTGTGTGTCTGGTCGCAATCGAGTACAACTACATTTGCATTACCGTCTTCTGTCTTACTTGGTTCCGGAGGTGTAGCGCACACTTCTATAATCATAACTGGCGCTATCGTCAATAAGATAAACTCTCCAATATCGTTTGTTCCTGTTGTCAATCTCGGTTCGATATCATTAACTGATAGTTATGAAAAACTAATGATAAGTTATTGTTCAATATATATAACGCAATCGTATCAGAATATATATAATATGTCATTCTATTACAGCAATATTTCAAACGCCAATTCTCTCGGATTGTATTATCTTGTTGCCGGTAAGATGATAAGTAATAGCGTATTGACGCCGGCATCCGGACCAACATCGATTAATAATCAGGGTACGTCGAACTTGCAGATAATCAACAGCAAATGGTATACCGCTCCGAATGGGCATGGGTCGTCATTGAGTATCCTGGGCGACGGGAATGGATTAACAATCAAGAACTCCTATATCGACAATGGGGATAGTGATATAACTATCAAAACAACAGGATCGTTAGGTATAAATGCGCAAAATGTGTTTATAAAGACTACAGCGCAAATATCATACACATACAACGTAATTTTGTTTGTTATTGGATCGACTATTTATACAGTTCAAGGACAATTATATTACGCGATAACCGGGCAATTAATTTGCATGTTTAATATTGGAACATCAAACCAGCAATATATAGATACAAACGGATTATATATATTTAATAACTCTATATTGAATAACCTATCCAGTTCAAAATATATTCTTGACGCAAAAATAACGCAAATGAAAATCAGCACTCCCGGTTCCCTGGGAACTATCCGGAGGCAATTCTACAAGATTGATTTCATTGAAAATCACCAATTCAATGATGACCTGAAAAACTTCGACGATAACGACATTTTCATCGTCAACCGCGCGGACTTGAGCGCCTATCTGCTGACGACGCTTGGCATCGGTTCGGTTCTCGGATTGAGGTTCTATCAGGGGAGCGGATCGACTTTGGCAGCGCCCCGGATCGACGAAACGTTCCTGATCCAGATTATCAACGGTTCAAACATTCACTATATCGCCTGGCATCAGGGGGAACTCAAAAAGACGATCTATTCAGACTACTGGGACGAAACGCGCTACACCATCGGGGCCATTTTCCAAATCTGGGAGAATCCGGCGGAAGTGGATTATTCCAACCTCTGGAACCAGACGAACAGCCCGATCAGCGGTTCCATACAGGTCCAGGACATTACCTCGAAGGTGATCCGATGAGCGCGCGATTTGTCTGTCCCGAACTGGAGGGGATGAAACTACATGAGTTGATCATCAAAGAATTTCAGGTTTACAAGGACTCAGCGGTCGCCAATTATTACACCGTGACCGGATTCTGGGCGCTCCTGACGTCCCGTTTTACCCAGCAAAACAAGGGCCGGTACGGTTTCGGGAATGTCGGACTCAAGCCCGTCATGCAGAGGCACGCCCGCGATCTCACCAGCCGGACGGCTGTGCAATATGCGAGCACCTACGGACTGACGCTGACGGATAACAGCGGCGCGTCGGCGACCTCGTTCATGTGGGATGTGCGATCTCCCGGAGAGATTCATTCCGGATTTTTTTACACGATTTACACGGAAACCGGAATCATCCTGATGAATCCTTACCGTACTGGAAATTATCAAGGCGTGGTGACGGACGGGAATATCCATTCCATCAGCGCATCGCCTTTGATCGTAAACTATCAGGGCGAGACGGGAGCGGATTACACCATAGCCGCGGACATCTCCCGCGTGAAACCGGCCGTTATCAATTCCGCTTTAAAGACGCTCGCGGTCAACAAGGAACAGTCGAAGCAGGGTGTGATCAGCTTCTACTCCGGGGCAGATTATGCCTGCGGCGACTGGGTTCAGTATAAAACCAATTCCTATGTGATTCTTTCGCGCCGGACGCTGATGAACGGGGATTCCTTTGATGGTTACATCTATACAGCCGTCCAAGAGAGTAATTCCGCTTTCACGTTTACCGGCGCGAATGTAACGCCGGTCTATGAAGCGACAACGAAAACAGGAGGAAGCGCTCCGACGAGCGGGGATATCGCGAGCTTCGATGCGAATGGAAATCTGGTCGATTCCGGTTGTGTCAATCCGTCTCAGCGGACCATGTTGATCCTTTCCCGCATCAACTCTCATTTCAGCGTTACGGCAACCGGCACAATGGTCGTGATACCGTTCAACGGTATTCAGACGGCAGTTCCGACCTCGAATGAATGGAATGGCACAAATTTCATATACACGGCAAATCGGGCAAAGACGGTGATCGTGGATTGCATCATCGGATCGGATAATTCCACTCTCACCATTTATCTGAAACAGTGCAATTCTTCAGGGACAGTTATTGATGCCGAAGAATGCGGACCGGGGACGGCTCCATCGACCAGCCAAAGCAACTATTATCCGAAAGTCGTGGCGATGTTCCGAATGTCTGCGGGAGATACATTGCAGGCCCTTTGCCGTGTCAATACTGTCACAACGGAAACGATCCGTTATGCTAACGGATCGGTATTCCGGATCGCGGAAATATAAAAGAGGGGATATATGCTGGAAGAAAAAACGGTTATCGCGTCCATCACCATTGACGCGAACGCTGTCCTGATTGTAAAAACGGCGACCAGGATCTTGAAGGACGGAGCTTTTATCTCAGAAACGTCGTGCGACAAGACACTCGTTCCCGGTTCCGATGTGTCTGCGGAAGATTCTCGTGTTCAAGCCGTAGCCGCCGTCGTGTGGACTGAGGATGTTGTCGCGGCTTTCTGCTCGAATGCCGACAGAGGGGTTTTCACCAATGGATGAAGTAACGCATGCGGAGATCGAGAGCATCAAGGGCGCTGTTGAGCGCCTGGAGGGTATGGTTCAGCGGCTGCTGGATCGCGAGGAAAACCGGATTTCCCGCATCACCGAGATTGAACTGGCGATGGAGAAGTTTCGCGGAGAATGCGCGGCATGCCGGGAGAGGGTGGATACACGCCTTTCCGACGGGAACGGACGGTTTATTGACCACGAAACACGTCTGAAATCCCTGGAGAACCCGGAAACGGGAGCGGTCCGCAAGGGCGACGCCGGGAAAGCACGCGATAACCTGATTCGCTGGATCGAACTGGGAAAAGCGGTGGTTTTCGCCGCCGGTTTCTGCGCGGTCATTTACGCGCTTATCAGAAAGGGGTAGAAGATGGGGCTGCGCGATTATCTCCGGAGCGATTCCAACCAGTCCGCCATGCGTCTGATGGGATTCATGTGCACGCTGGCGGCGTGCATTTTCTCGGTGGAAGCGGGCGCGGCGATGATCCTGTGCGTGGTTCTCGCCCGCGATGGTTCCGTGGCGGGCGCCATCCTCGGGGGATCGGCCGCCGTAATCGGCGCGCTCCTAGTCCCGGCATTCGGCGGGAAAGCGGTCCAGGCATTTGCGGAATCAAATACGCCGCCCGAAGGCGGAGGAGGTACACAGAAATGAACATCATCCAAAAACTCATTCCGATCGGCCATCCGAACCGGCCCGGCTGGAAACTTGACGGCCTGAAGGCCATAGTGGTTCACTACACATGCAATCGTGACCCTGATGCGACCGATATCGCAAACGATGAGTATTTCGGGCGTTCCTGGGCAGTCGGCGCAGACGGGAAACCCGTAGAAGCGACCAGAAACGGGACGCCACTGCTGGACAAGGACGGGAAACAAATCCCGTTTGAATATGGATCTGCCCATACTATCGCCGATCAAGATGCGGTGATGATCGCCATCCCGCCCGATGAGGTGGCTTGGGGGTGCGGAGACCGCCCGATGCCGTGGGACGATCTCAACCGAGGACAGCGGCCGGCGGCTCGGCTGATTTTCCAGAATCGCCAGAACTTGAACACCGTATCCGTGGAAATCTGCAATAACGCCGACTGGAACAAAGCGGCTTCGAATGCAGCGGAGTGGATCGCCGGTTTCCTGAAATCCAGAGGACTCCGCGTGAACGTTCCCGCATCGCTGGACCCTCAGCATTTTTCCGGTATCGCGAACGGTGAAATCCTTATCCTGAGACACTACGACGTGACCGGGAAAATCTGTCCGGCGCCGTTCATTGATCAGGCGTCCGCGTCCGTTTCTCCCGCGTGGATTGCGTTTGTCAAAGGAATTGCGGAGAAGGCGGCTGTCTGATGGGGGAAGCGGAGAAAACGGCGTCCAGGTGCATTCACGGAGTCTTGGATGAGCATCTCGGGCCGTGGTGTAAAACGTTGATGGTGCCGTGTCATTTTCCCTGTCCGTCCTTCGACGACGGGGTGGATGACTTGGGAACAATCGAGGAGAAGGAGAGATGAATGGGAAAATTGTTGGGATCATTTTGGCTTGCCTTGTTTGCGGTGCTTTCGGTTGCGGTGCAACCTGGATATTCCGAGGAAGCGAAGTCAGTGATTTACGCCAGCGAGTTGACCGGGTTAATCGGGATCTCGACGCGGCTCGCGGAGCAGAATCAAACGCTCTCGCGCGAAGTGTCCAACTTGATGACCAACTTCGGGGCGCTGTCAAACAGGCTGACGATCTCCGGGACCGAAGTATCGAACTTGGGAATCGAGTTAGCAACCTGGAGGAGCAATTCCGAGGGTCTGTCGCGGCAATTGACGCTATCGGAGGAGCAATCGGCCGCGTTGACGGACTCACTCGTGACAGCCGAGAGCAACTTCAACGCCTTGCAGAAATCCTTCGGGGAATATACCAACGCAGTCTGCAAGAGAATGGCGGATCTTGAATTTCAACGGAATGTAGGGGTCGGGGTAGGGATACTGGGGATTGTCGGGGGAATTGTAATAGGGTTTCTATTTTAGCGAAACCGGCGAAAAGATGGGGACAAAATTAGGGGCAAGATTTCTGAAATTTCTTATATTGTGTTTAAAATGAATCAGTTGCAAAAATGAAATTTTCCCATTACCGGAAAGGGCTCGATGCGATGCGTCGGGCCCTTTCCTTTGTGATCCCGCTATTACTCGATTCTTGAGATGATACAATGATTCCCCATCCTGGAATATTTCCACCTCGCCCAGCCTTAGCGCCCCCTCTCCACGTTGTCCTTTGGAGCGCAACGCGGAAAGGGACACGCTGAGCATTATTCGACCCTGAAAATTTGCATCCTTTTGACGAAATATGCTACAATAGGTTGGGAGAGTGTCCGACCGCATAAACAGGTTAACTTCCGTTCTGGTCCAATACCGGAATGCGTTCATCGTTCAACTGGGTGATGAAAAGCTTAAATGTCAGTTGATGTCGGAGCTTTGGATGTTCTTTCCGGAATGTTTTATATAAAGCCCAGAAAACCGCCATCAGGCAATAGAACAGGAACAAGTGTCTTCTGGCGATCTCAGGGTTCTTGAAACGGAAATGTTTGGTTTTGCCGTTCTGGCGGCCCAGGCGAAATTAGTGAATTGCTCTGGTCGGCGGAATTCGACGAGGTGATATGAAAAGAACGAAGATCGGGAAAGAGAGGGGGTTTCGGAACCAGTTTCTCCGTGTAGCCCTTCTCGCGGTGAGTGTTTCTGCCTGGATCTCCGGAGAGATCTTCTTCGCACACCTTGAAAAATCCGGAAGACAGACAACGCACTTCATATTTCGGCTTCCATTTCCCGACGAAGTTGCAGAAAAGTTCGGCTTCCGTGGAGATGAGCCCGGTGTGGAAGTGGCGCGGGTTTCCGTTGCCGGCTACTTCTCGGACTGGAGCGCCGAAAACCCCGGTTTCCAGCTTTCTCCGGACTCCGATGGCAGTTGGCGCCTGGATGCCGATCTCGATCCCGGTGTACACCAATATAAATTCCGCGTATTTTTCAAGAAAGATGCGACCGAGTACTGGACGCATGACCGCAACAACCCGGAAACAGTTCCCGACGGCTTCAACGGAAAGAACTCCATTTTGAAGATTCCCGATTACCACCACTACCGACTGGTATTTCGCCTGATCGCCGGGGGAATTACCCTTCTCGTTTTAAGTTATTTTCTCCTGGAAACCTTCATCCGTGCAGTGATGGGATTTCACGTGTCTCTGCGGTGGAAGATAGTCCTGTGCGTGATTGCGCTTTCCCTCGTCTCCAACGTTTGGTTCATCGCGTACAACCTCTACCGTTACCGGGAAATCTGCAGAGTGTCTGCCGCTTCACAACTCAATTTTGTCCACCTGTTTCTTATGGCAGAGAACTTCGATTTCTCGCGCATAGAGAAGAATTCGGCCGCGGCGTCCGCTGGCATCGAACGCTACCTCGTCAACGCCGGACCGCTCGGTGAAACTCGCTACTTCCAGAACAACCAGCTTTTGATCCGGACTGTCGCCGTCTATTCTCCGGACCTCCGGATGATCACTGCGGTTTGGAGTCGACACGAGCGCAACATCCTGGATATGGCGGCCCGCAGCAGCCATTGCATCTCTACAGAAGCTTACCTCCGTGACGTAGTCTTCGCGCCGATCATCCACGATGCATCCCTCCAGCCGAAACCACTGCGTGAACCCATCTTTGGAAAAATGGCAACGTCAGCCCGCGGACGCCTTTCTCCCGCCGAACGAAACAATTTGCTTCTCACGGGCTTCGATACTGTGCTTGTTCCGATCCGTAACGGAGGCAAGATCGCGGGTTACTATGCGGCGGACGTCTACCCTCAAATCTTCGAAAGTTTTTTCCGCTCCACGCTCTGGTTCAACCTTGCGCTGGTGCCGCTCTCCACCCTCTTTGTGTTCCTACTCTTCAGCTATCTCGGCGGAATCGTGGTGTCGCACCTCCGGCAGATTACCGACTGGTCGGACCGTATCACCAAGGGGAACTACTCGGAATCCGAAAAGATTTCCACACGGGACGAGATCGCCCGACTTGCCGACAATTTAGACATTCTGCGTGTCTCACTTCGAGAAAGCTTTGAACATATTGTCGATCAGAACCACAGGCTCCAGGACCTCAACTTGAACCTCCGATCCCGCGTTGACGAGGAAGTGGGAAAGAACCGTGAGAAAGATCTCCTGATGATCCGCCAGAGCCGAAGCGCCGCTATGGGAGAGATGCTTTCCAACATCGCGCATCAGTGGCGGCAGCCGCTGACCGTCCTCTCGCTATACCTCCAGAGCCTTCAGGACCGTCAGAAATTCGGAGTACTTACCCCGGAGAAGATGGACGAAACCTGCAAAAATGGACTCTCCGTCATTACTCATCTCTCGGGAACTATCGATGATTTTCGCAATTTCTTCAAACCCGACCGCGAGAAGTCCATCTTTTCCATCGCGGATACAATCGAGCGCGCTCTGTTCATCGTGGGTCCTGCATTGCAAAATGCGGGTGTCCGAATTTTCAACCAATGCCGTAATGACGCCAAGATTGAAGGATTTCCCAACGAGTTCGGGCATGTCGTGCTGAATTTGCTGAACAACATCCACGACGCGGTGAATGAAAGGAAGATTTCTGAGCCCCAAATTTTCATCTGCACCGAGGAGGCGGATGGCTGCTGGCGCATCATCTTCCGGGATAACGCCGGCGGAATCCCGGAGGAACACCTGGACCGCGTGTTCGATCCCTACTTCACCACCAAGGACCACGGCACCGGCATCGGGCTGTATATGTCGCGCATGATCGTCGAGCGCAACATGGGCGGACAAATCAACGTCATCAACCTCGACGGCGGCGCAGAGTTCGCCATCACACTACCGATGGCGTAGGTGTGAGATACAGAATCGAACCGGTCTGAACTTTATTCTGGTTTGGCGGAGGTCGGAGCCGGGAGGGGCGGTCTTGAGAAGGGTCCGAGGAGATCCGCTCTTACCCAGCGCCCCGAGACGAATGACAGATCAGATTGCTGTCCGTAACAGCCAGGATCGAAGAGAATATTCACGGTGGAAATCTTCCGATGAACGTGACGGCATTTCCTGTTTACCGCCCCCCGCCGAAACTTGACGATGAAAGGATAATATGGGAATAAAATCTTTCATCAAAGGCGGTGGAAGATATGGCGAACTGCATTGCAGAGAAAATAGATAATGTTATTCTGGACACGGTTGGGCGTTTACGCCGAAGGATTTCGCCGGCTGCGGAATGAGGAGTACACTGGACGTGATCATGTTCCGGCATTCGGGGTGCACTTCAAAATGCAATTTTTTCTCTTCGGTTTCGTCTGGTTGTATAAGAGTGAAATCTTTCAGGAGGACAATATGCCGTTATGGGATATCGTGTCGAAGCAATTTGGCAACCCTTCCGGAATTCTCGGTATGCTGGCGGACGGATTATGTCGGCCCGAAAGTCGAACCTGGAAAGGATAGACTGGGCCATTTTCAAGCTTGATATTAAACCTGATGAACGCGTCTTGGAAATAGGGTATGGGCCCGGCATCGCCCTCGGAAAAATGATGACACATCTGACAACGGGAATGATCTGGGGAACTGATCGATCAAAATTGATGTTCCGGCAAGCCGGGAAACGGAATGTAACCTGGATCAAGACCGGTAGGATGAAATTGTTCCTGGGTTCGGTTGCTTCACTGCCGGTTCCCGATTTTCCGTTTGACAAAGCGTTGGATATCAATTCGTTTCAATTCTGGGAAAGACCCGTCGAATCTTTAATCCATCTCAGGAAAGCACTGAAAAGTGGTGCAATGGTGGAGTTGGTTCACCAGCCAAGAAACCCGGGGGCGACTGATCAGGATGCTCGGGAAGCCGGAGAAAAGTTTTCTTCCGTCCTTCGGGCCGCCGGCTTTCTGAATGTCGTCGTGGACATTAATGTCATGAAACCCGTTGCGGCTGTTTGCATTCAGGGATACAATCCATAAAAAGTCGGGCTAACCGGGTTTTCGGGCGGTCAGCAGGAACATCGGATAAGCTTTTTCATTCCGTACCACGGAGTAAACCGTTCGGAAAGATGCCTCGGTCAGGTCTAGCCTTTTCAGATTTTCCGAGAGAACCGCAGGATCGAATCCGTAATGGACGTCCGCGTCCGGATCGTGAAAACTCCCGTCTTCGAGTACCAAATCTGCGATAGCGACCCATCCGCCCGGTTTCAGGAGAGCGGCGAATTTCGGAAGAATTCCGTCCACATCGCGGACGTGATGGAGCGTCATCGAGGTGTATAACAGGCTGAAACGTTCGGCGGGAAGCGCGTCCGTTTCGAGATCCAGTTTGACCGCTGAAAGGTTTCGCAGGCCGGAAGCTGCGATCTTTTTCCGGGCTTCCTCCACCATTCCGGCGGAAGAGTCGGCGAGTACTATGCTCCCGAGTCGGCTCGCCAGTTCGCGTGCGAGGAGACCCGTTCCGGCGCCGTATTCCAGGGCTGTATCCGTTCTCTTGGGTTTTACGGAATCGAGGATCGCTCCGGCGATCGCCCGGTTACGATCCCGGTGAACGGGGTTTTCGTCCCAGACGGCCGCGGCGGTGTCGAAATAGGTTTGCATTCCGTTCTCCTTCACTTTTTCGCCATGGTTTTCATCCGACCGCTTCTTTCGTCACTCCGAATATTTCGGCGAAGGCCTGCTCGAAGCCCTTCTTTGTCAAAGCGCCGACCGCCATTCGTGGCTGGCCTTCCTTCGGTACGAAGACGAGGGTCGGAACCGACTGGACGCCGAAGGCCATCGCCAGTTCTTGCTCGCGGTCGGTATCGACCTTGTAGATCGACACTTTACCGGCGAATTCGTCCGAAAGCGCCTCGAGGGTCGGCGCGATCGACTTGCAGGGACCGCACCATTCGGCGTAAAAGTCGATCAGCGCAGGAAGTTCTCCCAGGTATCTCCAGTCTCCACCTTTCTCGTAATCGAACACCTTTTCGCGGAATGCGGCGGCGTCCAGATGCAACGTCATATTACCCTCCTCCTTATATTACAATATACAAATAAAACGATATGAAGGGCAAAAAATCATCCGATATCGGAAAGAATTTTTTTCACCTTCTCGTCAACCACGAAATAACAGATCTCCACGCCTTTCTTGCGGCAGGAAAGGATTCCGGCGTTCTTCAGAACTGACAGATGCTGCGATACCGTCGATTGAGGAATCCCGAGTTTTTCAACGATGGTGTTGACGTTGCACTCTTCCTTGCGGAGCAGTCCCCTCACGATCTGCAACCTTATGGGATGTCCGATCGCCTTGAAGATGTTTCCCCATTTCTGGAAATCGATTTCACTCTCTATCATATATTAATATATTACAATCTTTGGATCCCGAAGTCAAGTTTCCCGAGGATTCCTGAAAAGAACCCGCTTGCCTTTCCCGGGATTTGGAATTATCCTTTGGGCAACCACACGGAGGAAGTAGGCGGAACCGATGCCGCTGAAATGCGCTATGAGCCGTAATCTCGACCAGCTTTATCAGGAAGTGATCCTGGAACACAATAAAGCGCCCAGGAATTTCGGTGCGATGGTGAGTCCCAGCGTATTCCGTCACGGGAAAAACCCGCTGTGCGGAGACGATTATTACGTGTATCTGAAAATCGAGCAAGGGAAGATCGCGGATGTTTCCTTCGAAGGTACCGGCTGCGCCATCAGCAAGGCGAGCGGTTCGATGATGACCTCCATCGTGAAGGGAAAGACCGTGGAGGAGGTGCGCAAGCTCAAGGATTGCTTTCTCGGCCTCGTTACCGACCATCCCTCCGACGACTGCGCCGCATGTCTCGGCAGTCTCCGCGTTTTCGAAGGCGTGAAAAAGTATCCCGCCCGGGTGAAATGCGCCGCGCTGGTGTGGCGCGCTCTGGAAGCGGCCCTGGAGGAAAAAGCCGCGGGCGAAGTCAGCACCGAGAATTCATAGGTCGTTACAGAGATAACAACAAGGGGGTGGACGAAAGGGTCACCCCCTTGTTTCGCATTCCGGAAAAATGACCGTGCTGTTCCCGCTACCGGGAACAGCACGGTCATTCCTTTGCGCCCGCTTTCGTGAGCAATTCGACGATCCCGGCGGCATGGACAGTTTCCGCGTACTTCCGGGCGGTGAAGCCGGTGCCGTCCTTCAGATGGACGTCCGCGCCCGCGTCGAGAAGCGTCCGGACGACGTCCGTCCTGCCCGCGGAAGCCGCGCGCATCAGGGCCGTCCAACCGAAGCGGTTCTGCACGTTCACGTCTGAGCCTGCGCGGATGAGGAGTTTCAACAAGTCGTTGTTGCCGGAGTCGGCGGCGCGAATGAGCGGAGTAAAACCGTTCGGATCCGCTCTGCGGACATCCGCCTTCGCGGCGAGAAGCGCCTGCGCGATGTCCGCAGAGCCGTTTTGGGCGCAAAGCAGGAGCGCCGTCTGGCCGTAACGGTTGACCTTGTCCGGATCGGCTCCGCGGGAGAGAAGGAGCCGAACGATCGATGCGTTGCCTTTTTGCGCAGCGCGCAGGAGCGGCGTGAAACCGACGGTATCGGCGATATCGACCTTCGCGCCCTTCGCGAGCAGATTGGCCGCGATTTCGTCGAAACCCTTGTCGGCGGCGTGATGGAGCGGTGTGAAACCGGTTTCTTCCTGTTCGTCGGGACAGGCGCCCGCTTCGAGAAGAATTTTCACCGTCGATATCCTGTCCTCCGATGCCGCCCAGATCAAGGGGGTTTTCCGGTCCGTATCATGGGTGTCTGTTTTCGCTTTCGCGCCGAGAAGGAGCCGAACGATCCCGTCGTAGCCGTAGCGACTGGCCCACGCAAGCGCGGTCTTGCCGTTTTCGTCCCGGCTGTCGGGATCCGCCTTTCGGGAGAGGAGCAGACCGGCGATTTCCTGCCGGTTGAACTCCGCGGCGACCACCAGCATGGGTTGATGATTTTCGAGGACCGCGTTCACGGGAGTTCCCTCGTCGATGTAGCTTCCCACCAGATCTACTCTTCCATTGGTGATGGCGTCAAAAATGTAATCTCCGAATAGGGAGGGCGTGGGAAACAGCAGACAAGCGAGCGCGATCACTTTCCACGGGGCGTTTTTCATGGGATAACCTCCGGTGAACCTTTTCCATTCGTATCATCGGAAGCCATCCCGTATTCCTGCAGGTTTTCAGATCGGCCGCCGGATTTCCTCTCCGTACATTCTCCGGAAGTGATAGCCGTAAACGGCCAGCACGATGGCGTCCGCGATGAGGCGCGGACGGTGCGTGAGGGTCCACAGGATCATCTTCCAGAATTGAATCCGGCCTTTGTCGCGGATTCCGAGTTTCCAGACGGTCTTGAAGAATGCCCCGAAATAGGACCGGATTTCGCGCATCCGGTGTTTTACCACGGGCCGATATTCCCGGAGGAAGGTGACAATCCGACCGTAGATCTCCTTCGGATGGAAGATGCCGGCGAGGGTGTCCTGGTAGCCTTTTACAAGCGTCCGCACATCCATTTTCGGGATGAAGTTGATGTGGGAGGAGGTGTTGTTGCCGTCGGATTCCGCGATGAGACGGCCGGTCGATTTCAGCCGGTCGTAGAGACGGGTTTTCGGCAGCGCCGTGAGAAGACCCACCATCGCGGTGACGATGCCGCTTTTCCGAATGAATTCCGCCATACGGTCGAAAACGCCCGGACGATCGGTGTCGAAACCGAGGATGAAACCGCCCCAAACGCCCATTCCGTTGTGCTGAATGGTTTTCACCCGTTCGAGCAGATCGCCCTTGAGATTCTGGAGCTTGCCGCAACTCTGAAGTCCCTCTTCGTCAGGAGTTTCGATTCCGATGAACACGTTGTTGAAGTCCGCCTCGCGCATCAGGCGCATCAGTTCCGGGTCGTCGGCGAGGTTGATGGAAACTTCCGTGAAGAAGGAGTTGAACGGGTGCCGATTCGTTTTCAGCCAGCCCGAGAGCGACCGGAGAAAGCCTTTCACCCGGCCCGGGTTGCCGATGAAGTTGTCGTCCACGATGAACACTCCGCCGCGCCAGCCCAGCGCATGAAGGGCGTCCAGTTCGCGGAGCATCTGCGCGTCCGTTTTGAGTCGCGGTACATGGCCGAAGCGCGCCACGATATCGCAGAACTCGCAGTTGAACGGGCAGCCGCGCGAATACTGCACCGGCATGCTGTTGTAAGCCTTCATCCGGACGAGATCCCAGCGGGGAGACGGCGTGGATTCCAGACTCGGCCATCCGGCAGCCTCGTAAATGCGCTGTGTCTGGCCCCGCGCGAGATCGGCGAGAAAAAGCGGGACGGTGGTTTCTCCTTCGCCCAGAATAAAGGTGTCTACTTCGGGGAAACTGTCGGGCCCCGGTGTGAAGAGCGGTCCGCCCGCTATGACGGGCAGCCCGGCCGCTTTCAGACGCGTAATGACTTCACGGGCCGATTTTTCCTGAACGATCATGCCGCCAACCATCGCCATGTCCGCCCACTCAATGTCCTTCTCGCCGAGTTTCTCGATGTTGAGATCCGTCAGGCGGATTTCCCAGTCGGCGGGTAGCATGGCGGCGACGGTGATGAGCCCCAGCGGAGGGAAGGCCGCTTTCTTGCGGATGAACGCCAGGGCGTACTTGAAGCTCCAGAACGTGGGCGGGTATTCCGGATATACCATCAATATTTTCATATCGAACCTCCTTTTGGAGCCGCGGAACCATTCCATGATCTTTCCGCGGTGTCCTTTCCCTGCACATTTCATCCGCCGTTCCGGGATTCGGTCGTTTTGCCTGGAATCCGACCGACCTTTCCGGTGGTGAAAAACGGGAATCCGTCGTTCTATGACCGGAAGTTTGACTTTCAGGGAATGATTTTCCTCCCCCTTTCCTAATTACATTCTAAGTCCACAGGTGGGGCGGTTCAAGGGAAAAGGGAAGAATATGAGAGAAAAATCAGGTGATTTCTTTTTCTGGATAAGAGATAAAATATTCCTTCTCCGTTTTCTTGACAGAACACGGTAATTACCGCTTCCCGTCCGGCTGGGGGAAAAACCACCGAAGCGGTCGTTCCAGGTCCAGAAGCCAGTCGTAGGGATTGTGTCCGCCGGAAAAGTTAATGTCCAGGGTCTTCCCCCAGTGCTCCTTCCCCAGCGAGAGGATCATCGCGTGGTTTTCCGCGTCGGCGATCCAGGGAATGTCCCATGTTCCGACGGAGATGCAGGCGTCGAACGGCAGACGGTCAAGTCCGTCGAACATTTCCCGCATAAAGCGCGGTACGCCCGAGTGCGAGAACACCTTACCGAAGAGCGACGGATAGCGCGAGGCGATATAGAACGCCTTCTGGCCGCTGTAGGACTGGCCGTAAATCACGCGGGAAGCGGGAGCGGCGAGGGTGCGGTACGAGTGATCCACCCAAGGGACGAGTTCTTCCGCGACGAAGCGGTTATATCCGTCCGGCAGATTGGTCCAGCATTCCGGCAGTTGTTTCTTCGCGATCCTGTTGGTGATGTCGGTATAATCACGGCCAAAATCGTTTTTAAATAACGCAAGGCTCGGGGCGATCTCGTAGCCGCGGTTGGAACATGTCTCGATCATGACGAACAGGAATTCCCGATCCGCCAGCGCGCTCATCCGTTCCAGAATCCGGTCGATGGGGAAGGTGTGGAACATCCCGCCGTCCATCGCGTAAATCACCGGGTAGTGTTTATCGGGATTTTTTGCATAGCTTGCAGGTTTCCAGATCCAGACCTTCTTGACTCCGGCGTTCGGACTGTCGAAAACCTTCTCGTCGAGGTTCGTCGGTTCGTCGCTGGTCATCCCGAGGCGGTACGCGCTTTCGGGAAAGACGTTGGTGAAGCGGTCGTACGCACCGGGCATGACGACGAGACCGTTGCCCATGCCGAGATCCTTCGTGTTCTTGACGACGGGGTTTTTCGGGTCGGTGTACCAACTGACGCGGTGGCTCGCCGGATCGTAGGGGGTGAAGTTGTATTCGAACACCCCGTCGGCGGGGACTTTCATCGACATGACGCACCAGTCGGAACCGCGCACGCGGGCCATCGGGTAAAAACGCACGCCGCCGATGGAGAAATACGGCGGCATATTGGTCGCCTTATTTTTAAATACAAACGTGACGCGGTCAGGGTCATAAAGCGGCGTATTGGTTACCGCAACGACCGCTTTCAGGAACGCTTCCCGGTCGAACCCTTTCCCCGGCTTTCCGTCGGAGAGGAGCGCATCGGCCGCCGGAGACGATCCCGCTTTCCAGCCGGCGAGGGGATCGTTGACGGGATTCGCGCCGATGACATAGTCGTCCCAATGGTAGAGCTGGTTCGGCCGGGAAATAATCCAGCGATTTCCGTTTTCGCAGACGAAGGGGATCTCCAATCCGTTTTGCACCCGCATCGTAAAATCCATATTCGTCGCGGCGACGGCGGCACCGCCCGCCTTCATGGCAGTTTCGGTCTCATCCGGTGATGCATGCCGACCCAATTTTTTCATCGAAGCCATGTACAGTTCATTGCTGTCGATGCGGACGGTCCTGAAATGGAGCGTTACCCGGTAATCTCCGTTCGAAAGGCCATCCAGGACGAAGTGGGTGGGAAAAACGACATCATCGCTGTAGACGAGGTTGGTTTTCCCCTTTTTCGGATCGAAATAGACTTCGTTAGTGACCGCGTTGCTGTGCAGCGACAAGTTCAAAACGACTTTCCCGCCGGGATCGCTGACGATAAGCGATTCGCTTCCGTTGATCAGGAAGCGGATCGCGCCGGTATGGATGTCCTCGGCAGCCAGAGGGGAAATGAAACCTGCGGCAATGAAAAAGGCGAGAGCCGTTCGGTAAATGTTTTTCATAGAACCTCCCTGAGAAAACAAAGCCCTCGTTGGACGAGGGTTTCGGTCTTTCCGTCCAACGAGACGAACGCTTACCGGTTGTCTCCTTCCCGGATCTCCACCCTCCGGATCTTTCCGCTGATGGTCTTGGGAAGCGCATCGACGAACTCGACAATGCGGGGATACTTGTAAGGCGCGGTCACCTTTTTGACGTGTTCCTGCAATTCCTTTTTCAACTCTTCGCTGGGGGAATACCCTTTAGAAAGCACGACGGTCGCTTTGACCACCTGTCCCCGGTCAGGATCGGGAACGCCGGTGATGGCGCATTCCAGTACGGACGGGTGCTCGATCAGCGCGCTTTCCACTTCGAAAGGCCCGATTCTGTATCCGGAACTCTTGATCAGGTCGTCCGAGCGGCCGACGAACCAGCAGTATCCGTCTTCGTCCATCCACGCGGTGTCGCCGGTATAGTAGTAACCGTCATGCCAGGAATTCCGCGTCATTTCGGGGTCGCGATAATAACCGAGGAACATTCCGAGGGGCTTTTGCCGGTCGGTGCGGACCGTGATTTCTCCTTCTTCGCCTACTTCGCAGGGTTTTCCCTCGCGGTTGAGCAGGACGATATCGTAAGTGGGAGAAGGTTTTCCCATCGAGCCGGGCTTGGGGTTCAGCCAGGGCCAGGTCGCCAGCGCGACGATCAGTTCCGTCTGACCGAACCCTTCCATCAGTCGGTGACCCGTCAGGGCGAGGAAACGCTCGTAAACTTCGGGATTGAGCGGCTCTCCCGCGACCACCGTGTATTTCAGGGAACTGAAATCGTATTTCGTCAGGTCTTCCTTGATGAGAAAACGCCAGATGGTGGGGGGGGCGCAGAACGTCGTTACTCCGAGCGACGTGGCTTTCGCGAGGAGGTTCGCGGCGTTGAAGCGTTCGTAGTCGTAAACGAAGACGCCGCTTCCCGCGAACCACTGGCCGTAAAGCTGCCCCCACACGGATTTCGCCCAGCCGGTGTCGGCGACCGTGTAATGGAGGCCTCCGTCGATCACGTTCTGCCAGTACTTCGCGGTGATGATATGGCCGAAGGGATAGACGAAATCGTGCTGGACCATCTTGGGGAAGCCCGTGGTGCCGGAAGTGAAATACAGCAGCATCGTATCGTGATTCGAGGGGGCTTCCTCTCCAGTCGGGCGGACGAGGGTCTCCGAAGCGCGGTCGAATTCGTCGCGGAAGTTGAGCCATCCGGGACGCGTGCCTCCGACGATCATCTTCTTCTCCAGGATGCCCGCTTTCTTCTGGGCTTCGTCGACAAAGGCGTTGAGTTCCCCTTCGACGCAGACGATCATCTTGATGCCGGCCATCCGGATGCGGTAGTCGATATCGTGCGTGGTGAGCATATGGGTGGCCGGAATGGTGATCGCTCCCAGTTTGTGCAGTCCGAGAATGCTGAACCAGAACTCGTAGCGTTGTTTGAGGATCAGCATAACCGGATCGCCCTTTTTAATCCCGGCGGAACGGAACATATTGGCGGCCTTGTCGCTCATCCGCTTCATTTCCGCGAAGTTGATCCTCCGGGTTTCGTTATCGTCGCACCATACCAGCGCGATGCGCTCCGGCTCGTTCGCCGCATACCAGTCCACGATGTCGTAGGCGAAATTGAAGTTCTCGGGAATATCGATTTGGAAATTCTCGTGGAAATCCTCGTAGGAAGAAAATTCCGTTTTTTTCATATATCGCGAAAGAAGTTTCATATGAGGCTCCTAAAATATGATTGCCAGGAATTTTGCGGACACACCGCCGAGGGCACTCATCCCGTGTTCATAGTTGGAATCGAAATAGATCGAATCCCCCGGTTCGAGAATGATCTCGTTGTTGTGAATGACGATTTTCAGGCGTCCTTCCAGGAGATAGTCCATTTCCTGGCCGGGATGGGAATTGGTATGTATGGAAGAACCGTCGGGTTGGGGATCGACGGTAACCATGAAAGGTTCCGCCTTTTTATGGACGAAGTTCGCGGCGAGGCTCTGGTACTTGTAATCCCGGCGTCTTTCCACGCTCACGCCTTTTCCGCTGCGCGTCACGGTGAAAACGTTCATCCGGGGGTCCTCGCCCGTCAGGAGCACCGAGGTATCGACATGTAAAATCTGCGCGATCTCCACGAGGACGCTGGCGGGAATGTCTTCCTCCCCGTTTTCGTAAAGGGAATACTGATTCGCCGGAATTTTCAGCCGGGAAGCGACCTCTTGCCGGGACAACTCGGTGAGCTCGCGGAGTTCCCTCACCCGGGAAGCGATCTCCCTGATTTTTTCCTGCATAGATCCTCCTGTAAAATGGGAATTCCCGCGTGCCGTGGCAAGAGCAGGCTGAACACCCTTCATGCAGTTAAAAAGTCAAATTTATCGAACATATTGTATCGCTCAGGGAAAAAAAACACAAAAAAATCAGGATTTCAGGTAGAAGAACGTTTCTTGGAAAGAACTTTTTCAGTCCAATTATGGTAGGGTATGAAGATGATATTCCTGTTAATATGCTGGCAGTTGATTTTACATGATATAAATAAATAAATTGTCCATGTATTTACACTATTGCGTGATACAATTAGGATAATGAAGAATTCGATTATTGTCCATGAAAAAGGGGCGACCCTTTTGAGTCGCCCCCGCTCATAACTGAGAAAATAGTGGAAGATTAGTTGCTTTCTACGTAAAGA
>Ga0326727_10010637_pt1 | contig 21838 bp, 27 predicted proteins | sample MB2enrmetagenome_FD_207643 | JGI IMG/M metagenome (GOLD analysis project Ga0326727, IMG submission 207643) | Lab enriched peat soil microbial communities from McLean, Ithaca, NY, United States - MB29MY | ecosystem: Environmental > Terrestrial > Soil > Wetlands > Peat | place: USA: New York...
GGTTCGACGCAGCGAATTGACCGTCAACAACATGACCGTTGCCGAGTGGGAAATCCCCATGATCGAATACGCGTTTGGTGATGACGGCCAGGTGGAAGTGACCGATGAATTCGTCCCGGTGACGAAGCGCAAGGAGGATGACCCGGATTATCCTTCGCCTCGAGACGAATACGAGCGGCTGAAACGGGTGTACGGAAGTGATCGCAAGAGCGGTGTTCCGCATGTCCAAACAGTCTTTGGTCCCAAAGGGACCGGTGTGCGAGCGCTGGCCAAGCTCATTCAGGAGTCAAAGGCAGCGGAAGAGGCGGAGGCATCAGCGCGCCCGCGGGGCCGCAAATGGAGTGGCCTGGAGACGCATCCGCTTTTGGCTTGAGAGGGGTGGGCCTGGGCGGGAACGTGGCGGGCCGCGAGCTAAACCCTCGCGGCCCGTTTTTATTTGAGGAGCGCGCATGTCAACGGTCATAACCTTCACGTCCGCTGGATTCCCCAATCTTCCATCGTGCGTGGAGGGCGGCGAGGACTTCGCCGGCTACGGTTTTTCTTCCGCTCCGTTGACGAATACCGGGGGCACTTCCAACCCTGATCCCCCGGTCTATGACTCGCTCACGATCATTGCGGCCTTCGAGATCGCCGGCAACACGATCGGCAATTCGCATGTGGGCTTCGTCCTCGTGTTCGATGGCGTGATAGCTCAAGATGCCTTTCCGAGCATCACCGTCCAATTGGGCTCCGGCACTCCGCAAACCTTCCTGACGGCCGATGCTGTCTACGCGCCGGCTGGCGATACCGTACAGCTTCCGCTCGTGGGCGGCGATACCTGGACGATCGGCAACGTGGAAGGCTGCACGTGCTTTGGTTGGGATACCGGCACCGATGGCGTGCCGCCCGCCTCCGGCGCTTCGCACGTCAATTTTTTCACGAGCCAAACAACCACCGTGACGGTGCCGAATCCGGCGCCCACGCCAATCTCCGGCCAAGGCGATATCACGGATCCCGGAGCGTGGGTGGATGTGAATGAAAACATCCCGCCCGCTCAATTCGATGATGTGCCGTCCACCGTCAACTATCCGCTGAATGGGGATGGACGCTATTGGTTTAGCCCGAGCGCGACCAATCCCCTGATCAGCCCCATCACCTTCATCGGCAACACGGCGTTCCTGGCGGACAACTGCGCGTTCCAAGCGAGCATCGTGCAGGCGGCGACCGATGGGAGTGAGCTTTGGCTCTCCTACTCCACCAATGGCGGGGCGACCTATACCGATGTGCAGATTGGCCCATCGTTGCAAAATGAGGGGTTGGTCAATTCGACCACGGATATCAATCTCACCACGCTCGGCGCCACGGGCCTGGCGGTTGGGTTTTACTGCACGGGCGGCAATTCCGGGACCGGAGTCCCGTGGAACGTAGCGCTCGCTATCACCCGCAACGCCAACGAGCAATTGCCGTGGGACTCGCCCAATCCGTTCAACGCAATCAATTACAACTGCGAGTGCATGGACAACGTGGTGCCAACGGACACCATGCAGGATTTGCAGTACCGGATTTTGGTGGAGCTCGGTTTCGCGAACCAGGCAAACAACCCGCAGCCCGGCATTGCAGCCTTCGTGCAATCGAAGCTGATCGGCGCGCAACGCCTGATGTACCGGCGCTATTCGCAGCTTCACACACGCCGCATGTTCCGGTGGAAGGTGAACCCCGGCCAGCGCTTCTATTCGTTGCAGGACAACGATGAGGACGTGCTTTGCAACTTTCAGATGGATCCGGTGAAAACCATCGAGTGGGCCGGCATTCAGGACACCCGTAACGTCTGGTATCCATTGATCGAAGGCATCCCGCCGCAGCTTTATACGATGATCACAAAACCGTGGCGCCCGGCGCGCTACGAGATTCGTCAGTGCATCGAGCTCTACCCGATGCCGGATCAAACCTATTGGCTGTGGATGAAGGCGCACTTCGGGTTGATGAGCTTCGTCAATCCGACCGATACCACCACGATCGATTCGGAGCTCGTGTTCCTATGGGCGCTCGCCAACTGCAAAGCCCACTACGGGCAGGCGGATGCCAACAATGTCGCGAGCCAAGCGAATGCCTATCGCAAGGAGCTCATTGCCGGCACGCACCAGACGGCGCACTACATCCCCGGCACGATCGCCGTGCCTCCGGCAGTGCGGCCGACACTCATTCAATTTCAGAACGATCAGAGTGGGTAGATGCGCGCATCTCCGCTCTACAATCTCAAGCAAGGCATCAATCGCCTCCGCGTGAAGGGCGGGGCGAATCCCTCGCAGCTTTACGATTTGGTCAACGCCTATATCCAGGCGGACGGCTCGATCGTGCCGCGGGAGGGCACCATCCGCGCGGAGACTCTCAACAGCCAAACCGTTGGACTCTGCGCGGTGGACGGCGTGTTCAACGTGTTCGCCACATCGCTTGTGTCAGTGCCCTCTGGCTATCAATGCAACGTACTGATCAATCCGGCCAATTCGGCGGATACGCTCGAAAAAATTTGGTTCGCGCAGCCCTTCATGGGTTTTCTCTTCGTGGTCGCGGAATTCACTTCCGGCGACATTAACCACTATTGGCTCCAGAACAATGGCACGTGGACCGCCAACACCGTCTATAAGACGGACAATATCGTGCTCCCGGATGTGGCCAATGGGCTTGCTTACGAAGCCGTGCGCGACATGCCGCAGAACCCATTATGGACGGCGCAAACGCTGATCGCTCAGGGCGATATCATCGAGCCCAACACCTATACGGGCTACTGCTATAGAGCGATCACGGTATCGGGCACCAATCCGCACACGAGCTCCTCGGAGCCGGTGTGGCCGACAACCGAGGGCGCACTCATTCAGGAGTTTGGCGACTTCGATTTGTCGCCAAGCGATTCGGGCACGTTCAGCACCACGTCAGCGAGCGGCCCCATGTCCTTGGGGACCAACATCACCGATCGCTACGGTGACTCTTCCGATATCGCAGGCATCGGCACAGTCTCAAGTTCCACCACGGCGCTTCCGACAGCCGCAACCAAAGTGACCACGTGGGCGGCCGGCACGCTCTACGCCACGGGCGCCGTGGTGCAGCCCTCCGCGAATCAAGGCGCGTTCACCGATGCGATCCCGAACGGTGACTTCGAGAGCGGCAACGATGGCAATTGGACGCTCTCCGGTACGCCGGGCCAGGTCAACAGCGTGGACTTCCTCGATGCGAGCGGACTGCAATATCAAGGCGAGTGGTGCCTTGTGTTTCGTGTGCAGGGGACGCAGCAATCGGCGGTGATGTTCAACTACGGCACCGTGACTGCGGGCCAGAGCGTCACGGGTTACTGCTATTTGAATCCGGACAACTCCGGCGCCAACCTCTCGATGTTCTTGGGGCTCAACTGGTATGACGATACGGATTCGTTCATATCGACCACCAACGGCGCGATCCAGCAAGGCGGCGGCTATCGCAAGGCTTCCGTAACCGGAGTGGCTCCGGCCAACGCGGCGCATGTGCGCCTCGCGATCTTCGCCGGCAACGGCACCGGGACCGAACATGACGGCTATGCGGACTTGGCTTCGTGGAATCTCGAAGTGCCGTCCGCCGTCAGCAATTTCCTCTACGAAGCAGTGCAGGCATCCCCCGCGGTATCGGGCGGCTCGCAACCCACGTGGCCCACGGTAGCCGGCGAAACCGTGGTGGATGGTGGAGTTACGTGGGAAGCGGTGGGAACCAGCATCATCACGTGGGAAGCCATCCCGATCATGCTCTCCGGGGCAACGGAGCCCGCGTTCCCCACCAGCATCGGCAACACGGTTGTGGACCCGAGTACCTATGGCGGGATCTCGATCGATCTAGCGCCGGCCACCGCCAACAACGTAGACAGCATGCCGTTCGATGGCTATATCACGGCATCGGGTATCGCAGATTGGCCCTCGGGGCTGCACTTCCCTGCCGTGGTAGCCCCTTTGGGCTCCGTCAGCGGCTCGCTCACTTTCGGATCCCCTCAAGCCTTCGTCTACGCGAGCGCCACGGGCGTGGTTTATATCGTGTTCATGGCCACCGGCATCGGCGCGGCGCCGGCCAAGACGGTATTTTCCTCGATCGAGTACACGAGTCCGAGCACCGGGAATCCGATCACGTTGGAAGCTTCCGCTGCCACCTATTCATCTTCGAGTTTCACCGGGATATGGTACTGGAGCGGCGATGACTCCATGACCGCGAGCTCTTCGGGCTACGTGGTGAACTTCGAGGGCGTGGCTGGCGTCACGCCGATCAACACCAGCATGTCCTGGCAAGCGGTGAGCCGCGAGATATCCGATCCCAATGACCCGGATACGAATGTGGTGTGCTTGGGCGCCTCGCACATTTTCGCCGGGGACAACGATATTGTTCCGTACTCCGCGGCGGTGAACCCCACCGATTGGACCAGCGCCAACAATGCGGGATATCTGCCTACGGGGCTCAACAACTACGGTGCGAACCCTGTCAAGGTGCTCGCGCTCTACCGCTCCAATCTGATTGCGCTCAACGCGGGCGGCTATCAAATGTGGCAGATCGATCCGGATCCCGCCAACATGGCGCTCCTGGACGCGCAGCCCGTGGGCTCGATCTACACCCGCGCCGCTCAATCGGTCGCAAACGATCTCATGTTCTTGACCGAAGTAGGCGTGCGCAACTTGGGGACGATCGGCGCGACCGCCAACATGCAGATTGGCCAGAGCGGCCAGCCGATCGATCCGCTTGTCAAAGCTCAGTTGATTGCCGGCACTTACGATCCGATATCGCTCTACTATCCGGGGAGGGGCCAGTATTGGCTTTTCTTCGGCCCCCAAGCCTACGTGTTCACGATCAATGGACAGGGACTTCGGACATGGAGCCGTTACATATTCCCTGACGTGATCACCGATTGGACGCTTAACGCGGGCGTTCTATATCTGCGCAGTGCCGGCAATCTTGTTTGGCAGCTTGATCAATCAACCCTCGTGGACGACTACCACACGATATCGAGCACTTCGAGTTCGAGCGTGGTGTTCGACGGTTGGATCCAGTGGCCCTATGTCGATCAAGGGGCGCTCGGCGTCCACAAAATGCTCGTGGGCATAGACCTTGCGGGCGCCGGGGATGTGTACGTGCAGATTGGCTTCAACCAGGGCGATCCTACGTCATTCTCCGACAACGCATCTTTTGCGTCCTCAACGGGCGTGACGGCTCCGTACCTCGTGAGTGTGGCGGAAACCTTTTACGGGGAGCCTATCCCGATCCCGTGTGTAGCTCCGAGCTTCTCGCCCATCCTGCATTTCCCGGGCAATCAGGCGTGGAGTTTCCAGGCAGCCAATCTCTACATTCAGGATTTCCAGGGCGGGGGAGCGTACTGATGATTCAGGTATTCAACGATCCGTTGCTCTTGGACTTCATCCGCGTGGCGATCTCGCTGCCGGAGGATGAACGCGCGCAAATAGAAGCTTTCGTTGGCCAAAAATACGATATCGATTCGGTAGCAATCGGTAACTATCAGGTGCCGGGGCCCAAGTACGTGATCAAAGACGTGGACAAGGATGTGATCCTAGCCGTGGGCGGCTTCAAGCAACAGCGCCCCGGTGTGTGGCGCGATTACATGCTCACCGGGCCCGCGGCATGGGAAAAAGAGTATTGGTTCCAAACCACGAGGATTTGCAGGCGCGCTTTGGATATCATGTTTCAGAGTAAGCAGGCGCATCGGCTGGAGTGCATCACCCCACTCGCTCGGCTGAAAGCGCGGCCCGAGATCGAGCGCTGGTATCGCTATCTCGGCTATCAACGGGAGGGCATCCGTCACGGCTACTGCGCCAATGGCGCCGATGCGGTGGCGTTCGCGAGGGTGAGTCATGGGCACCGGTAATTCAGCCGCTAACGCAGCGGCACAACAGCAGGCTCAGCAACAGCAGCAAATACAGCAAGCTGTTACAGCCATAAACAACGCTTACGGATCGCCCCAACGCCAGGCGCAGTATCAGCAGTATTACAACAACCTCAATCAATTTTACACCAATCAGGTGAATCAGCAGGAGGCGACCAACGCGCGCAACCTGACATTTGCCAATGCCCGGAGCGGTCTCACGGGTGGATCGGAAGCTGTAGATAGCAATGCTCAGCTATCTAAGGATTATACGCAAGGGCTGTTGTCGGCCTCGCAATCGGCTTCGGCAGGGGAGGCTGCGCTCCAGCAATCGGATATCAGCGCCAAGAATCAGTTGACGAGTCTCGCGCAGCAAGGCAACTACACCGGCCAGATTCCGATCCAGGTGAGCCAGGCGCAAAGCGCTTCGCTCAACAACGCACGTAACTTCGGCAATGCCAACTCGCTCAACAACCTTTTTTCGGGGACGGCGCAGATTTACCAGAATGAGCAGACGGCTGCGGCCAACCGGGCCGCTCAGACTTCGCCGATCGGCACGCTGTACGGTAGCTCGGCGTTTTAGGGGTAGCTATGGGTAGCTTTTTTCAAAAATTGGCGAGCGTGGATCCGATCGCGCAGAGCTTGCATCTGCCGGGCTCCACGACCTACCAGAATAACCAGATGCAGCAACAGCAAGAGCGTGCGGAAGCGAACGGCTTGGGGCCCTACTCGGGGCAGGCGCCTTCGCTCGCGGGCGCCGCGGCCGGCTACGTGCGCGGAGGCCCGGGGGCGATTGCCGGCTGGAAACCCTATGTGTACCAGAACCAGGGCGGCATTTTGGGCACCATGCAGGGAGCGGCGGATATCACCCGCGGGAATTTCGCGCCCTCCGCCTCTTCGAGCTATTCTGTAGGCCCCACGGCTGCACAGATGAACGCCAACAATAACGTCGGCACGGCACCCAACCCCTACGTGGCTGCGACACAGAAGGTAGCGGCAGCGCAGCCGGGGATTGGATCGATTCAGCGGCAGGCATCCTCATTCGGGAGCAACATCGGTGGGTACTAAACTTTTTGCGCCGAAGCCCATGAACCCCTCCGGATTGAATCTCCAGGCGCGAGCTCAAGGCACGGGAGCCTACGCCGCACGCGCGCAGGGTGGAGCGGTCAATAAGGATCTCCAGCAAGCCATGGCGCTCTACAAGGCGCATGCGTTCAAGCCGAGCACCGGGACCGCGGCATATCCTGCGGGCCCCAAAAAGGTGTAGCCATGGGTACAGAAGAATTTTGGGTTCCCGCAGCGCTCTCGCTCTTGAGCGCCGGGACTCAGTACGCCAATCAATCGAATGCGAACGCTCGCGCCAATAGCGCGCAAGTGCAGAATATTGAGGAGCAGGAGGCCAATCAGCAAAAGGCGAATAGCCAGGTCAGCGCGCTCACTCAGCAGATCACAAAAAATTCGCCGCAAACCTTGGCTGATGAGCTCACCGGAAACTACGTCTCGAATCTGCGCAAGAATGCCGCAGGAGCGCCCACCGGATCCGGGACCACGGGATCGCCTATCAACTTCGGCGCGACTACTTCCGCGTTGCCGCCGAACGTCGGGGGAAGCTCGCGCTACAACTCCGATGTGGCGAACACTCAGTCCCAAGTCCAAAGCTACGGCAATCAGGAAGCGAAGCTCATGGGCGATATCGCGGCGCCCACCCGGCTCCGCCAGAATGAAGGCTTAGGGATGGATACGCTCGGCACCAGCTTGAACTTGCTCGGGGCGAAATCCTATACCGAGAATTTCGTCAACCAACTCCGAAGCCAGGCGGCGGGCCAGCAAAACCCGTGGCTGACGCTCTTGGCCGGTGGGCTCCAGGGCGCGGCCGGCACCATGTCCAAGAACGCGGGCGGAGCTCCGGGCACCATGGCGCCCGGCACCGTGCTCGGCAACGGGACGGTGAACGGCTGGAGCCCCACAGCGCCGAACGCTGGTAATATCTCCGGCTTCAACACCAACTATTGGGATACATCACCCTAATGGCCAATCAATCACTATTTGACAGTTTGGCGGGCGCCTTCGGTCATGGTGTCGATCGGCCGGCGCTCAATTCATTCGTCGCCAATAGCCAGGCGATCAACGGGCTGCGCTCCGCGCAAACCGAAGAGGCGCTCAACAACGCGCAAATGCAGCAAGAGGAGATGCAGGCGCGCGGCGATTTGGAATCCTCGCTCTCCGGCGCGCTCGGCGATGATGGGAAGCCCTTGCTAGCACCCTCCGGAGCGCACCTTGTAGCGAACGAGCTCATTGGCAAATTCGGCGATGCCAAGAGTGTGATGCAGGCGTATCGCGAGGCGCAGCAAGCCCACAATACTTCGATCCTCTCCAACCCGGACAATCTGAACACGCCGGCAGCCACCGCTGCGGCTTCCGGGCTCTCGGGCAAAACCCCCGAGCCGATCGCCGTGCATCCGGAATATGTGATGCCGGCTGGTGTCGCTCCGCCAGCGATCAATCAAACGCCTTTGGGCGCGGCACAGACGGCAGCGGCCGGCGCCAATGCCGAGCTCCATACGAATGAAGCCGAGCACCCGAATCTGTTTCACCCGAACGCGGGCGGACAAGTGCCGCCCGATGCGCAGGCGGCGATAGCTCAACTCGTGCGCGAGAATCCGAATCTTGCCGGGAATCTGCGCTCGCTCGTGTCAAACGGCGGATGGGGAGTGGCTTACAACCTGGCTACGGGCCATCCGTATCAAGCCGCGCCCGCGGGCGGGGGCGCGAGCGGAGCTCCAGCGCCCGGGGGCCCGGCACCCGCGGCGGGACCGAATGGCGCGCCTCCATCGCCCGCTCCGCAACCCGTGGGCACCGGACTTACGCCGGCGCCCGGGGTGAGCCTCCATGAGCAAGCGCTGATCCGCTCGGATTTCGCCAACGGTTTGGCCGCGCGTCAGACTTCATCGCTCAACACGATGGTGAATCACTCGCAGCTTTTCGACGCAATCGCGGATCAATTGCAAAACGGCAATTTCACGCCGACCAATGCCATCGCGCAGAAGTGGAAGCAACTGTTTGGCTCCGCGGTGCCGAGCAACCTTGCAATCGCAGGATCCTTCCTCGGCCGTGAAGCGGTACGCGCCACCGTGAATGCAGGCGCCGGCACCGGCCAGGAGCGCGAGCTCCAAGTGGATGATTCCGGATCGCCCGACATGCTCCACGGCGCCGCGCAGACGCTTCGCACGCTCGCCGCTGGCCAGCTACAGAGCTTGGACCTTCGAGCTCGCCGCGGTGGCGTCGATATCGCACAATTGCTTTCGCCCGATGCGCAAACGACTTTCGGCCGCGCACCGATGGCAGGAGCCGCGGGCCCCGCACCTCCTCTCCCAAACCCCGCCAACCCCGCGGACGCTGGCCCCCATCCTGGAGTGATTCCGGACGGAACCACGGCGATCAACCGGTCAACCGGGGTGCGCATGATCCGTAAGGGTGGCGTATGGCAAATAGTGCAATAGCGGGTTTGCCCCCGGGCTTCGAGCTCGAACAGCAACCGACTTCGGCCGAATTGCCCCCGGGCTTCGAGCTCGAAGCTCCGCCCGCGCAGGACAAGAACGCGCCCGCGATGGGCGCCTCGCACGCATTCACCCCGGCGCCCGATGATGAGCTCCAGGCGCGAGCCGGCGCCGCGGGCTCTCAGATTCAAGGCTTGGGCGATATCCTCCTCACGGGACTCGCCAACGTGCCGCACGCCGCGGCGCATGCGAGCTTGGATATCCTCCGGCGCATTTTCAACCCGAGCGCCGTGGGATCTCCGGATCCTGGAGCTATCGATGCGATCCCGCATCCTCAGTTGGGCGGGGCAGGGCGAGCGGTCGCGGGCGATATCGGCAATGCACTCAATCCGCCGAGCAATGGCACCGATGCTGACTCCGTGATCCAAGCGGCTCGCAACAAGACGCTAGGCACCCCGAGCGCGGGTGTACAGGATGTGGTGAACCAAACGGGCGGAGTGGGTCAAGACGTGCTCAATCTCTTGCCGGCGCTCGGCGCCGCGAAGGGCGCTGCCGGTTTGATCCGCGGCGCGACCGCTGGAGCTCCCGCGGCCACCATCCCGATCGCTGATGTGGATGCAGCGCTTGAGCATGTGGGCTATCGGAATCTGCCGCGGCAGAACCCAAACGCCTCAGCGCTTGAAAGGGGCGGTGCCTCACTCGCGGGCGAACCCACCGTGGCCGCTCAGCAGTCTTTGACGAATCAGGCTGTCACCGATCGGTTGGGCGCGCATGAAGCCGGGGTGACTCCTGGCACGCAATTGACCTATGACGCGTTGAAGGACGCGCGCACCAACAACCCCACCATGGGACCGGTGTACAGCGCAGCCCACGCGGCACTCCCGGAGCAACTCACGCAGGATGCGCAGCTACAGGGCGCCATCAAGGGCATCGGCGATACCACGAGCCAGCTTCCCCGCTCCCCTGATGTGGATGCGCTCAAGCAAACGATGCTCGATCAGCCGAACATGTCTCGGGATGAGCTCTTTGCGAACGTCCAGCAAGCCCGCGATCGTGCCTCTCGGTTTTTCGCCTCCGACAAGCCCGACGATCAAGCGATGGCGGAGGCGTATCAGTCTCTCGGCAACGCTTATGAGGATTTCATCGGCCGGCAGTTGGCCGCGAGCCCGCACTCCCCGGTCACGCTCGATCAGTGGCAGGCCGCGCGCACCGCTTTCGCCAAAAACTACGCCGTCCAGGCCGCGCTCAAGGGCAACAGCGTGGATGCGAGCAAGATCGCCTCTCTCCAGCGCACCAATCCGGAGCAGCTCACCGGGGGCCTTCGGCTGATCGCCGAGCAAGCGAACAAATACCCTCTGTCCACCAAATTCGGGCCCACCACGTTCGCTCCGGAGGGCATTGGTGCCTCCGGCAGCATCGAGGGCGCCGTGGCGCGCCATGTCACGGGCCCGATGATCGGCGGAACGGTAGGCGCGACTTTGGGAGGGCCCGCGGGCGCGGCGATCGGGGTGGGGGCCGGTACGTTGGGATCGGCCGCATTCCAGGCCGCGCTACGCCGTTGGTTGGGCGGCAGCCCCACGAGCGGCGTCTCCCAAGCCAGCCGGGCGCTCGAAGGGCCGGGGCTCGATGAGTTTTTCGGCCGCAAGGCGCCCACGGAGCCCGACACGGGCGGATTGACCTTGGGAGGGTCCGGAGCCGGGGGCCCGGCGCCGCAGGGCCCTGGAGGCGAGATAGGGCTTGCGGATCTTCTCTCCCATGGCGTGGAGCAGCCGCCCGCTGCCGGGCTATCGCTCGGCGACCATGGCGAAGTGAGCCCGGAGGGGATCGCCTTTCAAATCGCCCCGGAGGCGTTTGGCGCCCGGGCCGTCCACGGGGGCGGCGATATGGGCACCCCGCCGAGCCGATTCTTGAACGATGAGGAAATACCCACCGGAAAGCCGGGCTCGCGCATCGTGCCGCCCGAGCACCCCGGCGAGCCTACGCTTGCGGATATGTTAGAGGATCTCCGGGACCATCCGGACGTGATGAGCCAGGGCGTGCCGGAGGGCATCATGACCCGCACCGCCAACAACGCATCCGGTGAGAGCGATGCGAGCCTGGAGGCGATCAACCGGCAGCGGATCGAGCAAGCACAAGGCAACGATCGCTTCCTGGTGGATCCGGACGGCAAGCTCTGGCCGATCCGCGGCGTGGAGGCGGCGGATGCTCGCCCGCCGAAGGGCTCCATGATCATCCAAAAGGGCGTGGGCGGAGAGCCCTTCACCATTCTCGATCGCGGGGGCCTTCCGCAATCACATGCGCGCGGTTTGATGAATCGCGCCATGGCAGGCTACGGTGGGGGCACGACGCTCGGGGACTTGCTCGGCGGTGGCTAAAAAATATCAAGTTCCGATTCTCGGGGGCCTTCGCAAAGTCATCCAACCCGGGAGCACGACCACAGCCGGCACCACGATCGCGGAGCTCGGCACGTCCACCGTTACGCTCGCGCAACTCGCGCAGCTATTGAACGCAGCAACCGCTACCCCGAACACCATATCGAGCTCGCCCACGGCGGCACTTCTTTTGGGTCCCGGGCTCCAGGGCGGTGGCCCGCTCGTGGGAGCAGTGCGTATCAATCTGACGGCACCCCCGGCGCTCTTGCCGGTGGAGGGCGACTATAGCGATGAGCCGATGCTCCCCGCGCAAGGCGTGCAGGGCCTTCAAGGCGTGGCGGGCGTTCCGGGCACATCGATCTACGTGCTACCGGAGGATGGCGAGCCCGGAGATCCCGGGATCGGCATCACGGGGCCCGCGGGCACTCCCGGAGCGCAAGGTGTACCGGGCGCACCCGGCACCGCGATCTATTTGCTCGCCGAAGATGGCGAGCCCGGAGATCCCGGGATCGGAGTCACGGGCCCCGCGGGTGCGGCCGGAGCTCCAGGCGTACCGGGCGCCCCCGGCACTCCGATCTATCTCTTGCCGGAGGATGGCGAGCCCGGGGATCCGGGGATCGGCATCACGGGGCCATCGGGCGCAGCCGGAGCGGCCGGCGCCGCGGGCGCACCCGGCGCTACGCTCTTTTTGCTGCCGGAGGATGGTGAACCCGGCGAATTCACGCTTGGGCTTCCTGGCGCTGCGGGCGTACCTGGAGCTACCGGCGCGCAAGGGCCGATCGGCAGCACCATGTATTTGCTTCCGGAAGATGGCGAACCCGGTGAACCCGGCTTGTTCCTCGTGCAGCCACCCGGGAGCGGCGGGAGCTATTCAGCAGGCGCCGGTATCGCCATTTCTGGCACCACAATATCGGTCAATCAAGCCTACCAATTCAATTGGACCAATCAGCATTTTTGGACGTTCACATCGGGCGGCACCACACCGGGCATAACCGGACCCTCCACGATGAGCGTTCAATGCGGCGCGAACACCACCGCCGCGATCTTCGTCGCCAATCAAGGCTCGATCCCCGCGGGTGAATCCTTCGGCGTGGGTATCGTCGCCGGCACCAACGCATCGGACTGGGCGTTGTGGGTAGAAAACGGCGCGGCCGGCGAAACCTTTATGAAACTCAACGGGGATGGCTCCGGCCAATTGGGCTACAACGGTGCCAGCGCCACCATGACGTGGACTTCAACCGGCAACGTGGTGTTCACGAGCGATGCCGCCACCAACAATGGCGCCGTGATGATAGATCCAGTGAGCGGCCAATACGGCATGGTGATCAACGGTGGATCGTTTGCCGGCCTATCGTTCGTAGCTACCGGTTTCACTTTCGGTTCAACCGATATTTTCTTTTTCCAAAACAGCGGCACCGGGGACGGATATTTTGGAGCACGCAGCACCAACAACGTCCACTTCCAATGCAACAGTCTCGATGTGATTGAGTTGAGCTCCGCAGCGGTGGGTTTTTTCGGCACAACGCCGCACGCCAAGCAAACAGGCTACGGCACACCAACCGCTCTGAGCCTCACCACGAATTTTCCGGGCACTGGTGCAACCCTCGCGCAGTGCGGCGGCATGCTCTCTGAGTTGATCACCCTTCTGAAAAATTACGGATTAGTCGGAGCCTGACACCCTATGAAACTCAATCTCTCGAAGCAGTTGCACACTTCTGAAGGCAAGCCCATGACGATATCGGACAAAAACGATGCGCCATGGACGGCTGGCATGGCGTTAGCAAACGCTCTATTGGCCGACAACGCCAAAAACGCCGACACTAAATTGACCCGCTACCAGCTTTGGCTCAAAATCTCGCGGGATTCTGAGCCGGATTTCAATCTCGAAGAGATGAAGCTATTGAAGGACGCGGCGCTGATGTTCCCCACCATCTTCGCCGGGCAATTGGTCGATATCTTGGAAAAACGTGAGGAGTAGTCATGCAGAACACACCGTTCAATATGGAACCGGCCGCGCTAGCCTCTGCGGCTGGCAACATTCTAAATTGCACGATCGCGTCCCTGTCGGGCCCGATCGGCATCACCTTATCGCAGCCGTACCTTTTGGTACGTCACATGCGTATCACCAACAATGACACGGCCAACCCGCATGTGGTGACGATCTACAAGGGCGCCAATGGCGGAAGTGCTGTTGGCACCGAATTCGGATGGGCGGGCTACTCGCTCCCCGCGGGATCGTTCTCCGATTGGGTGGGCTACGCCAAAATCCAATCGACGGATTACATCACCGGTAAGGCGGATACCGCCAATAAGGTGACGATCACGATCGAGGGCGAAGTAGGGTTCAGCCTATGAGCAACCTACGCATCGCAGAATTCTCGGGGCTCGGCAAAGGCGTGCAGAGCACGGATATCGTCATTCCATCAGGAGCGGCGTACATCCGAGGGCAATCCCTTGCGATCGGCGCGGGCCAAGTCAACGGCGTGCTCAGTCCGAACACGACTTATGCGCGGCTCACGGCGGAAGCTCCATGCTCGGTCGGGTTCGCGGCCACGTCGGCATCGCTCTCCGTGGTCGCGGGCGGATGGTATCTCACCAGCGGCCAAGTGGAATGGGTGTCTGTCACCCCGGGTTGGATAGTCGGGACGATCACTGACGCCGGATGATCTCGGCGCTCGATATTCGGGATTGGCTCGTTATCGTTCTGGTGGCTTTCATCATGACGGTATCGACGGTGTTTCTGTTCCTGTATCACTCGCCCATCGTGTTTGGCACGTGGGCGGGTGTGGTGAGCACCGTCCAGGTGATGTATCACTGGATCGTTTTCAAAGATTCCAAGGTAAAGGACAACTCCCAATGATCTTAGCCCTCCTCGGTTGGACGAAGCTTCCTCAATGGGCCATGGAGCTCCTGTTCACGGCGATAGTTATTGCCGTGGTAGCTTCAGGTATCATGTATTGGCATCATAAGGTGCTCGATGAAGGGATCGCGAAACAGGTAGCTGCCGATAACGCGGCGAGCCAAATCGTGATCAAGAACGCCGCAGCCCAAACCGCCGCGGCTCAAACCAAAGCCGATACCGCGGAGCAAGCCCATGCCAAGGAAACAGCCGATCTCCAAGCTCAACTTGATGCTTTGCACAATACTCCCCCCGCTCCTATTCGGCTGTGCCTCGCACACGGTAGCGGTGGCAGCGTGCCCCAAACCGGCACCCCTGACGCCAAGCATGCAAGTGCCGGCTCCCCCTCAAGGCCAATTCAGCAAATGCCTACAGGAGATAGTGGCGGTGGGGAGGGGACAGCGGGCCCAGATATCGCAGACTTGCTCAGCCTTTTTGCACTCCAAGCTGACGCCGTGAGCGCAGAGCTTCGCGAATACCAATCCCTTTGACGGAGGATGCTGCCATGTGGGATTTTATCGTCGGGATGCTCAATTGGATCGTACCTCCTCCGGACACGGATGCGGCCGGCCACCGTGGCTGGCAATGGCGCATTGCTGCCTTCACCGCCATGAGCTTTTTCGGTGTTGTGACGATTTCCATCCTGGCTTTCGGGTTGATCCCCGCGGTATTCGCCGGCTTCGCGAGCTCGGAGGCGCTCCAGGCCACCGTGAGCTCCAGCAACCAGCGGTGGGTCTACCAACTCGATAAGCAGATTTTGGATTACCGCATCAATCAGTGCCACGCCACGAGCCCGGAGGCCCGGCAGCTTTATTTTTCCAAGATGCAATGGTTGATGGAGGAGTACCAGCGCTTGACGCGGCAGAATTACGTTCTGCCGGCATGTGTCGATTTATAACGAGGGGATCTCATGGAACTGAGCGACAACGGCAAGGCATTCATTCAAGGTTTTGAAAAGCTCGCGCTATCGGCCTACCCCGATCAAGGTGGCGTGTGGACGGCAGGGTGGGGCCACACGGGGCCTGATGTAGGCCCCACCACCGTTTGCACGATCGCACAGGCGGACACGTGGTTCGATGAGGATACGCAAGCCACCGTGGATGAGCTCAACCAGACGGTGACGGCACCCTTGACGCAAAACCAGTTCGATGCGCTCGTGAGCTTCGGGTTCAACGTGGGCGATGAGGCGGAGGCCAAATCCACCCTGATCAAGTACGTGAATGCCGGCGACTACACCGATGCGGATGCCCAATTCGTCCGGTGGGACCACGTGGGCAAAAATGTCAGCGCCGGGCTTCTGAAACGCCGGCAGGCGGAAGCGGCGCTATTTAACAATAATTCCTCGAGCTCGGCCTAGAATTGCTGGCCGAGATCCGTGGTTTGGGGGCTGCCGGAAGCCTCATCGACCGCTTGATTGACCTGGCGCCCACGATTCTGTAGCTGCGGGACCGTGGAGCCGGCAAATGCCCGCGCCAGAGCGCTCACAAAGTCCGAGAGCGCCCCGCCAACGCCGGGGGTGCCTGTATGGTACTGCGCGACACCTTGGGCGTTGCGCTGCACGGCCGGCTTATCGTCATCGTCATCGTCCGAGCCGCTCATGGCAAAAGGCTCATTCTGGCCGCATCAGGAGCCGCCCACGCCAAGATCCAATCCGCCAGGTAGAGAGCCAGGACGTAGGCCGCGAGGCCCATGGCGATCGCCAGGTAGAGCAGAGAATGCTTAAAACTCATCACCGAGCGGTTTCCTCTTCGTTTTCGGGGCTGTCTCCGGCAACTTGGCGCCCTTGGGGGTGGCGGCGATGAAATCCTTGGCGACCTTTTTGGGGATCCCGAGAGTGGATTTCCCCTCTTCGGCCGCGTACATCGCTCTACGCTGCCGTTGGGACACCAGGGGCATCAATCGCCCCCGAGCTCTTCGCCCAAAGGCTTCCACTTGCGTTTGGCCATCCGGGCGAAGTTCGCCCGCTTGGCGCCCGTGGGGCCCTTTTTGGCTTCCTTCCGAATGTCAGCTTGCGTGATGGGCGCATCCGGCTTCAAGCCGAGATCGCGATGCATCGCACCCTTTTTGACCTGGAAGCTCGCCATGGGCCGATTTTATCGTATCAGGGCGGGTTTTCAACTTTGCCCATGCATTCTTCGCGCACGCAAGGCAGCGCCGGGGGTTCGATGGGGTGGAGTAGATATTCGCCGGCACCATGGCGTGGCCGCGTTTGCAATGGGCGGATTGGGGGCGCCCCCCGCGGCCGGCCTTTTTCTCTTTGGGCTTCGGCTTGATCACGCCGACGATCGGCATGAGAGAGACGATCGGCACATTCATTGGATCACGCACGTCAGCCAGCGCTGGAGATGCGCCTCCGGATCGCAATCCTTGGGTTTGGCCAGATACCAGAGGGTGTAGGCCAGGAGCGCCATGAGAATCACCACGGCAGCTAACGCGTCGGCTTCCGGATCTCGATGCCTCATCCCCGCTCCTTGAGCGCCAGGAGGAGCGCATCTTGGACGCTTCGTTTGTTGGCGTGCGCTCGCTGCACATCCACATCAATGGTAGCTTTGGCTACGATATTGTAAACGAACACTGCTTTGCCGGTTTTGGCTTGGAACTGCCGCATGGGGCCGATACGTTCCAACATTTGCATCCGCGTGCCGAGATCCCAATCGTGGCCGAAACGAACTAGGATGTTGGTGACAAGCTGGAGCCCATCGATGCCGTGGCCCATCGACTTCGGATGTGCAATGCCGATATCAACGCCTCCCGCCTTGAATCTGGCCAAGCCAGCCGGAGTAGCAATGTCCACCGCTCCCGGGAATGCCGATAGAATACGTGCCTTGTCACTTTTGAATTGGTACGCCACGAGTAGCGGAGTACCCCCTGACTCTGCCGCGATCGATTTAAGCGCTTCGATTTTTTCATCGTGGATTTGCTCCCACTCGGGATAATCGGTGTATACCGCGCCATTGGCTATCTGGAGACACTTGTTCATGACGCTCGCGGCGCCCAAAGCGAGCACCCGTTTGTCCTTGATCTCGATGAATAGCTCGCGCTCCATTTTATCGTAGAGCACGCGGGCTCTCGGTGGCAGCTTCACGCTCACGGTGCGCTCGATCGGCTCTTTCAAATCGAAGTAGTCTTTCGGATCAACCGTTAGGCATATGTCCGATAATGCTGAATGGATTTGGGCTTCTGCAAAGGGGAGTGGTTGAATACCGGAACCCGACCATTTTGGCATGAACCATCGATGCTTGAACGCCGTGTAAGTGCGTCCGAGTCTCTCCCCACGATCGAGATACCACGTCTGCCCCCATAAGTCTTTCAACCCATTGGGCGATGGCGTCCCGGTAAGATTGATCCAGCGTTTGACCAATGTATGTGCGACACGCGCTATCGCATGGGCTCTCTTCCCCGATTTTCCACTCTTGGCGGATTTGGTAGATGGTCCTCTCTTCGATGTGGGACGAAAGTTTTTCAACCGATCCGATTCGTCCCCGATCACCGTTTTGAAAGGCCACTTCTCCAGGAAATACTCCACGAGCCACGGGAGGAGCTCGTAAGAGATTGTATAGATGCCCTTCAAACGTCCCTGTAACAACTTCACGCGTTGCGCGGGCGAGCCACTCAGGGAAGTAATTGGAATCTGGTGAAATTGCAGCCATTTTTGAACCTCATCCGGCCAGGTATCTCTTGCTACTCGGGCGGGCGCGAGCACGAGAATCGGCCCATCGTGGATCTCGCCGAGCAATCGCATGAATTCGAGCGCGTAGAGCACGCCGGTAGTTTTGCCAATACCCATGCCGGCGAAGAGCGCGCAGCGCTTGTGTTTGCGTACCCATTTGACCATGGGTATCTGCGGCGGATTGAGCTTAAAGAGCTCAGCCACGAGTACGGACCTTGATCACGAGCTTGCGGCGGAAAAGCAGCCAGAATAGCTTGAGGTATTTCATGAAATGAAGTTTTTGAGCCAAAGATCGTAGCGGCGCCAAAACGAATCCACTTCGCCCACACTGTAGAGCGTCTCCACGTCATAGCCGAGCGCTCGCAAGTCTCGGTGGTATTCAACTTGCCAGGATTTGAGCTTTCCTCCGCGGGGGCGTTTTGTCTCCACGAATATGAGTTTCGCGTTGGGCATTCTGAGCTCACGATCGGGAGCTCCGCGCCGGCCTTCATCGATCATCTTGGCGCACCAGCCGCCACGGGCGATAGCGCCTTTGCGTAGGTGGCTTTCAACGGCATTTTCAAGCACTAGATAAACCTCAAGGCGTGCAGAAGCAAATACCAGCCCACGATCGATGTGAGCAGTCCTAACAGGATCCAAGTGCGGAGCCGCATACGCTCACCCCTTCGCGTATCGATAGCTGACGTGTCCCTTCGCGGCAAGCGGTAAGCCATCTGCCCAATAGCTCGATTCCACCAACAATCTACTTAGCCCTTCGGCCGTGTAGCGCTCCTCGTCAGGGGACTCGCAGATCGCTTCGTCATGCACGCTTAGGACCGGATTGTAGCCCTCGCTATCAGCCGCCAGCAAGCCGTCCATGATGATATCTGCGCAGCCGCCTTGTGCTACGTTCTCGCCGTCCTTACCGGAGTAGGTGGAGATTCTTCCCCATTGTTTAGTATAGGGATTAACCCCGATGAAGCTCCGATCGACGTTGCCATCGGCTTTGAGGCGCATACGGGGTGCGGGGTAGTTGAGGTAGCGCCCGCTAGGCAGACGGATCCGTAACCAGTTGCCCTTGCGATCGACGCGAATGTGTTGGCCAGCCCGGTAGACTCTTCCGGGGTTAGCGATGGCGGCTTTGCAGCATCCATCGAGCTTCTCCCAAAATTTGACGATCGCCGGATGCCGGTCTCTCCAGAGGAGTACCAGGCATTGGCAAACGAGCCAGGTGCGCTCCGGGAGTCCGAAGGTGCGGCGGCGGCGGACGGCGCTGGCCCACATGCGCCGAGCTCGGGCCTTGACTTCGAGACTAAGGACTGGCCACGCCGCGAGGGCAAGTTTTTCGAGATCGAGGCCATATGTCTCTGCCATCGAACAGAAGGCTCCAACCCCACCGTAGTATTGGAGGGCGAGCTCCATGACCTTGCCGATTTGTCGGCGCATATCGCCTTCGTCGGCAATATCGTTGGGATCGATGTTGAACGCTCGCGCATAGCTCACCTTGTACATGTCAGGGCCTTCCTTGCGATCATACGCAGCGAAGGCTTCTAGTTTCCAAGTCTCACCAGCGATCCAGGCCATGTAGCGGCCTTCGATATTGGCCAAATCGGCCGTTACCAGTTTCTTGCCCTTCGCGGCTATAATGAGGCCACGTAAGCAAGAGCTAGCGAGTCCCATCACATCATCAGGATTGAGAAAATCTATCCCATCGCTGTAGAAAAGCTCGATTGCGAGCTCGATTTCCCACGGCTTATGTTTTGGACGTGGCAAATTCTGCGGCTGCAAAGTGCGCCCTGCCCATCGGCCTGTCCGCATGGCTCCGCAGAACACCAGCAAATTGTAGAGTCTGCCGTTAATGGAGTGGTCGATAGCGCGCTTGCATTTGGCGGTGCTGGCTTTACTGGCTTGCTGGCGCACACGCAAAAGCTCTTTCAGATGCTCGGGTATCGATTCATCTTCGAGCCTACGGGCGACGGTATCCGCTGTGAGATCCGGCAAGTGAATGTCGAACTCAGCGAGATAGGCCAGGAGCCGTTTGCGTTGCGTGGCTGACTCAACGGCGCTCTCTGTCTCTTCGAGCCCCAAGGGGTTGATCTTCGAGAGCTTGGCCGCGCGAGATGCCAATTGCCGTTTGGCTTTGGTCGTTGCCTTGATGATCGAGGCGGCTAGCTTCGTATCAATCTGCACGCCGCGGGCGTTCATCCGCTGATCGAGATGCCACATGGCCCACATGCGGGGCGTAGCGTTCCAATGCGGGGTTTTCTTGTAGATGGTGCGCATCGCCACCACGTCCTGGCCACCGTAGGCTAGGAACTCGGCCCATTCGCTCGGGTGGCTCTTCGCATCGTTATACCAGGGGCCTTTGAGCACGTCCCAACCGGCCGGCACGCAAAAGAGTTGAATAAGATCCTTGCCCCCGGAGCTCTTCGCTTCGGACTGCGGCAAATGGAATATCTGACAGAGCTTATCGAGCGCGCCCGGGAGCCCATGCATGCGGGCGAGCGCCATCGTGCAGCGCCACTTCGTCGGGTGGATCAGGAGCTTGCGCCACCACGCGCAGCGACCTAGTACGGTGCGGTCAAACTCCGCGTTGTGGGCCCAAATCTCATCGGCGTGTTGGGCAGCTTCGCAGAACTCTTCGAGCGCCAGAGCATCGGTGCCGAAAGGGCAAGTCATATCGATAATGCGGATCGGCCCGTTATCGATAGCAAACGCTAGGATTATGACTTCTACATCGGTCGCATATTTGACCGTGCCAAGCTTGATGCCGATCGAGCTCCGTGTCTCGGTATCAAGCCATAGCCGCATGCTAGTTCAGCAATTGAATCAGGCCGGCGCCCTCTTTGCCGCCATCGTGCTCATCTTGCTCGATCATGCGCTGGCAGATCATGAAAAATGCGAACGCACAGCCAAGCGCCACGGCCGGATCCTTGGGGTGGGCGCGGCGTAAGTCATCCCACACCTTTTCGATCGCTACCGCGGCACCCTTGGCGCGGCGCCGGCCTTCGGGCGGGATCCCCGCCACGAGCTCACGGAGGATCTCTACGTTGCCCTCGATCGAATCGGTGAACATTTTAGCCACGGGGTAGTAACTCCTGTCTTGGGCCCGGGCCATTCAGCATCGGATCGCGCCGTTGCTGCACGTCCATATCCTCGGGCGCCTTCACGGTGATAACGAGCTCGCCGGCACACGAGCGGATCGCCTCCACGGCAAGCACCCACGATCGCCCTGTATGGTCACGCATCCGGACTGAGTACGTGGGGTTCGAGAGCGCCTCGGCACACCGGGCCAACCGCTCCGATACCTCCAGGCACTTTTCCAGCGTCTTGTCGATGCGATCGAGTTTTACGAGATCGTTCACGTTGCTCTCTACTCCGCGCCTTCGCGCATTCAATGCACTTAGCGCTATTGGTGTATCGATAAATCACCGGCCCATGCACTTTGCAGGGCCGGGCCGATGGGTAGAAGCGTTCTCCGTGCCGGTGCGCGCTCACGCGCACCCGCTCGGAGAACTTGGATATTCTATCCTTCCTCATGCAGCCGGAGCTACCCACGTC
>Ga0326727_10010639_pt1 | contig 21834 bp, 21 predicted proteins | sample MB2enrmetagenome_FD_207643 | JGI IMG/M metagenome (GOLD analysis project Ga0326727, IMG submission 207643) | Lab enriched peat soil microbial communities from McLean, Ithaca, NY, United States - MB29MY | ecosystem: Environmental > Terrestrial > Soil > Wetlands > Peat | place: USA: New York...
CCTCCCCAAGCGCCTCGTGGGCAGCCGCAAACTTGGGGTCAAGCAGAAGAGCTGAACGAAATGCCTTCTCAGCTTCCTCTAACCTTCCCTGTTTCAAAAGACCGAGGCCAGCTTCGTACTCGCCACGAGACCCGTGTCCCTGCCCTTCCCGATACGGCGCCTGCGAGCAGGCGCCCGCAACTGGTGGTGAAACTGCTTTGGTCGGATTGGCTTGCTCGACGGGTGTCCCCGCCTTGAGAACGTGAGCTACGAAACAAATAAGGCAAACAGTGGCGAGGCGCAACACCGTCCGGTTCATAATGCAACCGGCGCTGCGGGATTGCCGCCTATTCACCGCGAGGTGAAAAGTATAGTGGCGGTCAGCGGCGGCCGTCCGGGGTTTGAAGAGCGCGCCTAAAAGAACGTGAATCTCCCGGTGTCCTGTTAAATCTTCCGCCTTGCACATCGACCGCGATTCTCGCACAACTCAACCCGATTGTCTCGCGGCATTATCTCTTATCTAAACTCAATGCTATTCGGACAGTACAAAACCGCCACTCCGGGGCTTCTCCCGGAGTGGCGGCACACGAATAGTCGTGCTTTTAGTTGTTTGACGGGTCTAGAAAAGAAGTTTCAGACTCAACTGGACTATCCGCTGGGCACCCACTTGACCAACGATTTGCCCGAATCCGGTCGTCCCCACCGTAAGTCCAGGTCCCGCAAGGTTCGTATGAGCGAAGGCGTTGTAGAACTCACCTCGGAATTCCAGTTCCCTCTGTTCCGACTTGAGGGGGAAATGCTTCATGATCGCAGCATCAGTGCCCCAACTCCCCGGCAACGGGATGATGTTTCTCCCCGCATTCCCGAAGGAGCCTACGGCGTTGAGACGCCAAGACCAAGCCCAGGCACAACCAGCTAAACACTCTCACCTTTGATGCCGTTACAAGGCCTCCCTTCTCTGTTATCAAAATTGAAACAAAACTCCCTATTGAGTGCTTTATCTCTTAATTCTTGACTTCCCGACTAGCCAGACTGTCGCCTGCACATTCCCAAGACCCGACGCTCGGCAGTTGCCGGACTCCAACATAAGAATTCCGGCAATGAGGCATCAAAACCAGTTGACCTCAAATCTCAATGTCGACATAATGGTCGACAGATGCAGAACCTTCTAACACGCTACAAAATGCTTGTCAAGTGAAATTTTGGAAAAATTTACCTTGACGAGGTTCAGCACAGCGTACACACTATTGTCGACAATGCTTGCGAGAGGATTTCACGATTCGATCACGGAAGCTGATCCATGGCGAAGAACATCCGACAGGTGATCTACGATGCGCTCGTGAGGCGCATTACTCTTGGCGAGATCCCGCAGGGGCAGATGTTGACCGAGGTGAGCCTGGCCACGCTGTTCAAGGCAAGCCGCACGCCCGTTCGCGAAGCTTGCATCAGGTTAGTGCAGGAAGGCTTTTTGCGTCCGACCTCCTCGGGCAGGGGTTTTGCTGTAACCGAAATCACGTTTGACGCGGTACGCGAACACTATCAACTCCGCTTGCTATTGGAGCCGTTCGCTGCCGAGTCGGCCGCAAGATCAACCCAGCCTGAAGAGTTTTTTACAGCTTGTGCCAAGGCCAATGAGGTGTGTGTTGCCGATCCACAGCCTACCTTCGAAGGTTACTATCGCCGGTCAACCGCAGAAGGGGAATTCCATTTCCAAATTGCCAGGGCGAGCAGAAACGCGACCTTGGCAAAAGTAGTCGCCGAGGTGATGAATCAGCACCGCCGCTTCCATTATGCGAATTTCACCGGGTGTCCCAATCGGGAATTGCATTCGACGGCGGATGAACACGCAGGAATCCTGGAGGCCATCCGCAGTCACGACAGTGACCGGGCGCGCAGCTTGATGTTCGAACATATTCAACTGGGAGCTGAGAGATCAGTTCGAACGGCAATGGGACTTGCCACCGGCCAGCAGCCCGATCTTGACAAAGCATTGAGCAGGCCAGTTGGGGTGCTTTCGATTCCGTGAGACTCCGCTTTTTTACCAGTGTTGTGTCTCTGAAGAGCCTGAGTTAACCTCGTAGCGCCGGGCTTTAGCCTGGCATGCCGCCCTAAAGGGCGGCGCGACCGCTGTAAGGCGCATCAATAAAGCCATCGAGCTCCAAAAATTGCTAAAATCACTTCCTCGCCGCTGCAACGCTACCAACCCCGAAGCTGCTCAGAAGGCTCTGGATCGCGGTGCGCGGATGATCACCTGTGGTGGAGATCACACCTTCCTGGTTGACGGCTTCCGGCAAGCCTTCGAGCAATTCAAGGGATTAAGAATCCGTGCCTGACCTCTGTGCAGCAAAATCGCCTGAGGAGCGGTCGGCTGAGCACGCCAGCGATGGTGTGAAGACCCCGCGCTACGCCTGGGTTGTGGTGGGGCTCCTTTGGCTAATTGGTTTCCTCAACTACTTTGACCGGCAGGTCCTCTTTTCTGTTTTCGCCGTGCTGCGATCTAGCATCAAGCTCTCAGACGCTCAGCTAGGGCTGCTGAGTACCTTCTTTCTTTGGACTTACGCGTTCGCGAGCCCTTTCGCTGGTTTTCTCAGCGACCGTTTTGGAAGAAAACGAGTAGTGGTTGCAAGCCTGCTGAGCTGGTCGGCAACGACGTGGGCCATCGGCCACGCCCGGAGCTTCGCTCAGTTGGCTTGCGGCCAGGCGCTAATGGGGATTTGTGAATCCTGCTACATCCCGGCCGGTCTGGCCCTGATTGCGGATTACCACGGTTCGCGCACTCGTTCATTGGCTACCGGCCTCCATCAAAGTGGAATCTACTTGGGCATCATAGCGGGCGGCGCCGGCGGAGGATGGATCGCCGAACACTATGGCTGGAGGCACGCTTTCACTACGCTTGGTCTGGTGGGGATGTTTTATACTCCGGCGATCGTGGCTCCGCTTAAAGACAAACCGCGTGAATTGCCGAAAGAGGCGTCGCGGCAGCACCCGCAACTGCTTCCCTCTTTCCGGGAGTTGATCAGGCTACCTGGTTATCCGAGCATGCTGATAGTCTTCGGCATGTTTTCGATCGGCGGCTGGCTAATCATGACCTGGCTCCCTCTTTATTTTTACGAGCGCTATCACATGAGCCTTGTGGGAGCCGGGTTCTCCGCCACGTTCTATATTCAAGTCGCGGCGTTGGGCGGAGTCTTTCTCGGCGGCCCGCTTTCGGACCTCTGGAGCGGCCGCAGATCGACGGCAAGACTACTGATTCAAGCCGGGGGATTGATGGTGTGCGTTCCCTTTATTTTCCTCGTTGGGGTTACTCCGTCGCGACTAGTTTCAGCCATGTCACTCATTGCTTATGGGTTTGCCCGCGCCTCTATGACATCACCGCCATGCCAGTTCTGTGGCAAGTCGCCAGGCCTGACTTGCGTGCCGCCGGCTATGGACTGTTCAATCTCTCCGGAACTTTGTTGGGTGGAGCCACTGCGGCACTCGCAGGCTTGCTCAAATCCAGTCTTGGTATCGGAGGGTGCCTGCAAGGGGCCTCGATTCTATTCTTTTTCTCGGCGTTCTTATTGTGGCGGCTGACGCTTCCTAGGTACAGCCGGCCGGTTTTCGCCGGAAGCGCGCAAGGCTAGGGCCGCGACTTCCCTCCTCTTTGGGGAAGGGGTCAGGGAGCGGTAAGCGCATGTTGCTTCCAGATACTTACATGGGACGTCGCACTAGCAAAGCCTTCATTGTCCCGATCTGATGGCGACTTTTCAGCAGGGCAACCTCGAGAGTGCCACGCACCTGCGCAAGGGGATCAAATCCGTGTCTCGCCGCGCAAGCATGGGGTAAGGGTAACACGCCCCTCGTTCCGAGTTGGCGAATCGGGGCCTGCCCTGGGGTTGTCTAAGCTCTTCTTTAAGCTCGAGAATTGCCATTTTCTGCCCGTGTGATGGTATTGTGACGATGGTCCGCAAGTACGCGATCGTGGAATCGGGCGAACCGTTGTTTCTTGTCATTAGATTGTTGTAGCGGCAGCCGATGACCGCAGCCCGGTCCTCACAGAAGGCTGCTACAGATCATATTTAGGGGTTGATGCATGAACCGGCGCAATTTCTTGGGGAGCGTGACTTCAGGTCTAGCGGCGCTGAACGTGATGAAGGGCACGGGACTGTGCTCGGCGAACGAGCGCATCGACTTCATGAATCCTGTACCGGGGGGGCGCACCTTCGGTTCCATTGTCGAGGCGCGGTGCGCTTCGCTGAAGCCTGGTGACATCGTGCTGATTCGCGATCTCTCAAACATAGCTGCGTCCGCTGCTTGGTCAAACAACCAGCGACGCGGCAAATGGCAGTTGAAACTTTACAAGCTGGGAAACGGATCGAGTGGCAAGCTCCTCGCGGTGAACGATCCGGCCAAGGATGATGGGCCCGCGGCAGTGCCTCCGGAACTCAAAGTGAAACTCGATCTGCCAGGCTGGTACGCCATCTGGATTGGGGTTCCCATGATGGATTTTCGCCCCAGGCTGCCCGGCATCTACGGTGGCGTGGACGTCGCACTAAATGAAGACCCCGCCTTCATGCTGGTTGGCCCCGAACGCGGCACACGCAAGGGCAATATCATGGGGCCGCTCGGTGTCGAGGTTATGTGTTATTGGAAATGCGCCAAGTTGGATGGCCGATCGCTGCGGATTCGCGTTCCTTACGGTACCTATTTCTCCATGCCTTGGGGGCTGGTGCGAGGCAGCGTCTCTTCCCTGCAGTTGGTCAAACTCAGTGAGAAGCAAGCGAAAGCTTATCACGAGGATATTTCAGATCCTGCAACCAAGAGAGTGATTGTGGTCAACGACGGCTTCAGCCACTACTGGAGCGCGGCTGAGCCGGGCAAAGGTATTGATGCTCGATACGTGATGCAGTATCGCGACAGCGACGTCAAGATGTACTTCTTCCAGACACCGTCTACGGGCGTCTCGAGCTGGCCTAGCCACGTCACAACAATTCTCGGAGACGGAGTAGACGATGATACGTGGAAACAATTACGTCGGGGCGATCGAAGAGCGCACGACTATCTCCGATGGGCAGTAGACAATCACCAAGAGGGCTATCGTGTGCTCTCACAACTATGCCGCAGATCCAATCCTGAACTCCACGCTTCGCTACGCATGAACCTATTCTTCGCAGGTGGACAATTCGGTCCCAGTGAGCTGTTCATCAATGGGCCATTCTGGCGGCAGCATCCTGAGTTGCGCAAGCCCGGAGGCGTGCAACTGGACTATGCGCAGCCGAGGGTCCGCCAGTTCGCTATCGATATCATGATGGAACTGGCCACGAACTACGATGTGAACGGCATTAGTATGGATTTCACCCGTTGGCCCCCGGTGGCTGATCCGGCCCGGCACGACGCTAATGTTTTGACCAGCTTCATCAAGGAAGTTCGTCTTGCGTTGGATCGAGTGGCCCAAGAAAAGCGGCGGAAGCTCACGTTGAGCGCCCAGGTTGTGGATGGGTATCACGCTGATATGAACCTGGTTCAGCAGAAGATCGACCTGGAAGCTTGGCTTGCCAGCCGCACGCTGGACTTTGTTTGTGTCCAGGCGTGGGAACACCGCGAATATTTAGCATGGGCAAGGCGATACCATACTCCTTATTACCTGATTCATGACCAGGACCCATTCAATACCCCGGGCGGCTGGCGCCACGATCCCGACTGGCAGCAGGCGGATCGCCGTGACGAGGACCCTGAGCCAGGAGAGGAACTCGAGAAACAGCCGCACGTAAACAGTAGTCTGGACCCAACTGAATATGATGTTGGCTTCAAGGATCGATATGCCCTGGGCATCGACGGAGTCTGCCTGGTGAACGGAGGGGGGAACTTCGCTCGCCGGCTAGGGCACGTTAACGAATTTGCAGATCGGGTGCGAACTGGAGAGACGTGGGGGCAGAAGATTGTCTCGTCGATTGAGGTTGGGTAGGTGTGCGCAGCACCGGCTGACGTGTCGTCGGTTTTCTAATCCCTGAAGACGGCAGAGCTTTGCTCGCGCCAGCCCGCAACCTGCCGGCGAGCCTTCTCGACCGCGCTCTTGGCCCGCTGGCCGAACCAATGAATCGAAGAAGCGTTGCCAAAATCCTCGACCAGGTAGGGCTTCATTGCCTCGAACACCTCCGGCGCCAGCGGCGTCGTCGCGTTGTTGTCCACATATACTCTTCTCACGGTCGCTTTTTTGCCCTTAGCATCTAAAAACTTTGTTCCAGCCGCCAACGGTACACCGGAGGGATGCACCCCAAATTTCAGGTTAGCCGACCACCCTCTCGAAGTCAAATGCGGCCAGGCTTCAGCGGTCAGTTGTGAGGCGTCCCGTCCTTGTCATCCTGAGGCCCCCGCTTGTTGGGGCCGAAGAATCCCCTCAGTTTCTTGAAGCGTCGTCGAGGCGCATACGCAGGAGGCAATGTGTGCCCCACCCGCGAATCCGGCCACGCCGACGACGGCACGCCCTACGTCGGCATAGAGCTTCTGGAGCTGTCGGCGAGGCCGGTCTCGAAGGCGAGTACCCGGAGCTTGAGGACGAAGACATTCATCAGGCACTCGCTTTGGCCGCCGCTGGCTCGACGACAAAATCCTTTCCCCGGTCGTTGGCCGCCGATGCTACTTCTCGACCGGGGCCCGCCGCGCTCCAAGGGCCGCCGCGGCCATCGGGACCGAGCGAAGGTTGGCGCCGAGATGCCACTTGCGACCGCGCTCGTGACTAAATTACTATCATGCAAGAGGCAGATCCGCTATGCCAGACCAGGGAAGGCACCGAATACTTCTCATTAATTTCGAAGGGCAAGACGCCGTTTTGCTCAAGCGAAAGGGGTTTAATGTTGAGGAAGGTAAAGTCGGCAGAATTGTTCGGAGTGTATACGGAGCGGCCTGTGTGGAAACCTGGCTGCCGCACCCGCCCTTCGACTACGACGTATATGCCTTCAACTCCAAAATCGCCGAGCTCCGGAATCCTCCAACCTTGATGTGGGCTCATACCTCCCCGCTCAACACACTCGCCACCTTTGAAAAAGCACCGAGCATCAGGATCAGTTTCACTGGTGGGAGCCCCGAATACGATCCAGTGCTCCTTGGTGGGCCGTTGATTTCTGTTGAAGCTGCTGACGTAGGCGTCTCCTCCTTTAACGTACTGGCACCGAACTCTCCCTTTTCTCTTCCTTCCTTGCACGAGGCAGTCGGCAAACTCGCGGGCGTGCCTAGACGGGTCGTTGGACAGTACATAAGGGGCGGCGCGGGGGCTGCCCCTCACTACCACATTCCGGTTGTTGCCAGCCGCAACGCTGATGTGGTGGCTGCCTATGGGGTTTATTTCCGGGAACCGATGCGAGAGCCTCGCCCCGTGTACGTGATCCTGCCCCAGCTTGAGGACAACGCGCGAGCGCTTCTTGGGTTGCTTGAGCTCTTCGTGGAGCTGACTCCCGAGGTTTTTCCAGATATCCAGAAGAGAGCCTGGTACGAAAGCGAAGAACTCGCCTTTCGTGAGGAAAGAGAAATTGCCCGTGAGATTGAGCGAAGGCGCACTGAACTGAGTAGGTTTGTGGAATCGAAGGAGTCCGAGCGCAAGGCGGTGAGGGACAAGTTTGACTTCATAAAACGAATACTAATTGCTACGGAGACGGAGGCCAATCCGGCGCTTCGACTATCGACAAGCGTCAAGAAGGTGTTGGAGTTTCTCGACTTCGAGGTGGAGGATATCGACGCCCAAATGAGGGGTGCGATTAAGAAGGAGGACTTCTGGGCAAGGGACGGGGAGTTCATTGCGATCACTGAGGTAAGTGGGACAAAGAACAAGAATCCGAAGACCAAAGAATACAATGACCTATTGGGGAGAATGACCACCGTTTACAAGCGAAAGGACCTCGTTCCTCAGTCAGAGCGTGTGACGGGCTTGCTGATTCTTAACTATGATCTCGAGACTCATCCATTCCGGAGGCCCCGGCTCTTTTCCGGCGGGGAGGAAGAGTATGTCTCGGCAGCTAGGGAGCACAGCATCGGCCTTCTTTCAACTGTCGAGCTGTACAGAATCGCTGTCGCCGCCAAAGACGGGGAGATTTCCAAAGAGAAAGCAAGGCGCCTGATTAAACAGTTCGGGAGAATCGAGCTCCCGCTGGAGGAACCTCCGATTGAGAAGCGGCAGGCGGCCGATTAACGACGCTGCTCTCCAGATACCTTTGATCTCCTTCCACGGGCCGGGGGTCGCCCACCTGAAGGGCACGCCGGCGGCACTCGAAAGCAGTATTCACAAGGCTGCGCTTCCGGACACACTCAAGTGACCTCGTGCCGCAGTTCCCTAAGTCAGACCGGCCGCGGTCTGGCGCAGACCCTGTTCTTGGGGGTCAGCGGTTTCGCGAGGGGACTCGCCTTGTGCACCGCAAATGCAGCATCAATGATCTTCGAAGCGACAGCGTCGATGTCCTTGGCCGGCTGGCGCAGACCCCTGTACGTGGGGGTCTGCGATTTCGCGAAGCGAGGCGTAGGACCTGACGGCTCGTTAGAATCGGCTTGGAGGAGGGCGCACTGCGGGCGAGCACGCCCACGCCAGGGTGCCGGAAGGGTGTCCCTTCGGGAGATCGCAGGGGTCGAAAATACGATTTTCATCAAGTTTCGCGGGCCGAAGGCCCTAGACGACAGACCCCAAAGTACGGGGTCTGCGCCAGCCCCGGGACTCCTCAACATGACGTGCCTGGGGTGCTCAGCGTCGCGTTCCTCCTCTTTGCGCCGATGGCGGCTTTGGCGGTAGTATTGCCTTGGCGCAAAGCTAGTGAGTAACCAAACCACATTCGATGCCAGGCCGCGAGGAGCACTCAAGGTCTCGCTGCAACTGCAGTGCGTCCTGGCTCTCATCGGCTTTGCTTCCGTCATTGCCCAGATCGTTCTAATGCGCGAATTGATCGTGGTCTTTTACGGCAACGAGATTTCGCTTGGCATCATGTTGGCGGGTTGGTTGCTTTGGACGGCCATCGGTTCGAGCGTGGCGGGAAGGATTTCAGGGCGCTGGCGCGATTCCCGGAAGATCGTGGCCTGTCTTGAAACCCTGATCGCCGCAGTTTTTCCGTTGACGATTTTTGCGGTACGCGCCAGCCGCCCGGTGCTCGAGTCGGTCCCGGGAGAAATCCTGGGTCCGGCTCCGATGTTCCTCACCTCACTCGCAACGCTGAGCCTCTTTTGTCTGCTCTCGGGCAGTCTATTTGCGGCGGGCAGCAGGCTGTGCGGCGAGGAGGCGCGCACCTCGACGGCCGCTGCGGCAAGCTCCGTTTATCTGCTCGAGGCTGCGGGCTCCGGCGTGGGAGGCCTGCTGGCCAGCCTGATTCTGATCCGTTATTTCTCCTCGTTCGAAATTGCCGCCTGCGTGGCCATGCTCAACCTGCTGGCCGCTGTATGGATCGGGGTACGCACTCCCGCCTACCGCCGCGTGCTGCTGGCGCTGCTTCTTGCGGCTGCTCTTCTCACCCCCCGCGCCGCCCGTCTGCTCGAGGCCAAATCGCTTGCGCTACTGTGGCATGGTTTCAACCTGGTGGAGTCACGGAACACCGTTTATGGCAATCTGGCGCTGGTGGCGACGAGCCAAAGCCGCAGCCTCTTCGAGAACGGGCTGAGGATTTTGACGGCGCCTGACCCTTCGGCCGCCGAAGGGGCGGTGCACTTCGCGCTTCTCGAACACGCCGTGCCTCGTTCGCTGCTGCTGATTGGCGGCGGCATCAACGGCAGCCTGGCACAAGCCCTCCAGTATTCCAGCCTCGAGCGCGTCGAGTACGTCGAATTGGACCCGGCCATACTGGGCGTCGCCGAGCGCCACTTCGCGCCAGCTTGGACGCGCGCGCGCAGCGACCCGCGCGTCCTCATCCATCCCGAGGATGGCCGTTTGTTCCTGAAAACCAGCAAGGCGAAATTCGACGTCATCATCATCAACTTGCCTGATCCGTTCACGGCGCAATTGAACCGCTTTTACACGCAGGAGTTTTTCTTCGAGGCGGCGGGGAAGCTCAGCCCCGCCGGAGTGCTTTCGTTCCAGGTGACGGGGGCGGAGAATTATATCAGCCAGGAGCTTGCGGACCTCTTGAGGTGCCTCGAGAAGACGCTGCGCACGGTGTTTCCCCAGGTGGTCGCCATCCCGGGCGAGACGGTCCACTTTCTGGCTACTAACCAGCCGGGCTCTCTCACTCGTGATCCCTCCGTCCTGATGACCCGGCTGCGCGAGCGCCGCATCCACACTCAGTATTTTCGCGAGTACTACATTCCCTTCCAAATGTCGCCGGACCGTATGCTCGATCTCGAACTGCAAATCGAGCCGCAGCCCGCGACTCCCATCAACCGGGACTTCAGCCCCATAGCCTACTATTTCGATGTGGTCCTCTGGAGCTCGCGATTCCAATCCCACTGGCGCGATTTAATGGAATCGTTGGCGGGGCTGAGATTCGCGGTGATCGCGGGCGCCGTGGCACTTGTTGCCTTCGCTCTGACCCTGGTGACTGGGATTTACGAGTACTTCAGAGTTGCACGACATCGGAGTAACGGCGATTCTAAATCGCCACCAGGCGATTCTATGTCGTCGCGAGATGGCGAGGTAAATTCGCCGGCGCCCTACCACCACGCCACGCTGGGCCTTTGCGTAGCGGCCATGGGATTCACCCTGCTGGGCCTGGAAGTGCTGCTTCTCCTCGGATTTCAAGCACTCTACGGGTACGTCTATCAGCAACTGGCCATCCTGGTAGCCCTTTTCATGGTAGGCATGGCGGCCGGAGCATGGCTGGCCTTGAAGAGAACGGCTCCCCTCCTCGGTGGAGGAGGGTTGGGGAATGGCAGACTTCAGAGCCAGCGCAGCGACCAACCACCCCCTAACCCCCTCCTTAGACAAGGAGGGGGATACTTGAAGCTCGCCCTTTTGCAAGTCTCGGCGGGGGCGGCCCCCCTTCTCCTCTACAAACTGTTTGTTCTGCTCGCCAACGTCAAAAGTCTGCCTGCGCTTCTCGCCACTAGCTCCATGGTCTTTCCGGCGCTGGCTTTGCTTGCGGGGTTGATGGGCGGATACCAGTTCCCGCTGGCCAGCCGTATATACTTCGCAGGCTCGGAAGAGCCGGAGAACCCGCAGAGCGCCCTCCGTTCCGGCCCGGGTTCAAATCGCAATCCGGGGACACTTTACGGCCTGGACTTGCTTGGGGCTTGCCTGGGGGCGGTGATGCTCAGCGCCTACCTGATCCCGGTTCATGGATTCCTGCGAACCGCCATCCTCATGGCCGTGGTGAACCTGGGGCCGGCGGTGCTGACAGCCCTGGCGGCTTTTGAGGCGAGGGCTCATCGAACGAAGGCGCTTTGGGATTCTGCGGCTCGCCAAAGACCAGCGCCGTGAACATGAAGAGGTCGGCATCCTCGTCTTTCCAGGCTTGCTCGGGCAGGCCCGCTTTCACGCACACCTGCTCGAGGAAAGTCTTCCTATCCCAGCCCTCTTCCGTAGGCACCTGAGGCAGGAGCACGCCTTCGTACTCCCCCTTGCGGATGAGCAGTCCGTGCTGGCCCACGTGGATCTGATTAATGTCATCGACTTTGGTCAGCGGGGAGAGCACTGATATCTCATATTCCAGAATGCCCAATTCGCCCTCGCTGACCGGGCGAAAGCGCCGGTCTTCGAGCGCGGCGTAGGCGGCCACATCCCGGACCGTTTCGGCGAGGGGTTTCACAGGCGACATATAGCCAATGCAGCCGCGCAAATCTCCGTGCTCCTTCAAAGTCACGAAGGCGCCGCGAGCGTTGCGGAGGGCTTCCGGCTCATCGGCGGGGACGGGCAAGATCTTCTTTTCGCGAACTGCGACCTCGACGGACTGGCGCGCGATTTTCAGAAGCTCCTGCTTCTCCGCGGGAGCGAGCGAGAAATCAGCGCTCTTGCGATCGTGCTTCTTGTTCTCTTTCTCTTTACCCGTCACCAGGGCCACGGCGGCGTAGCCGACCACGCGGGTCTTCTCTCCCGTTACATCTCCCGAGTTTGCATACTTGAGAATCTGCGCGTGATGCGCGCCCAAGCGTTCGGCGGCAATCATGGCGGCAACGATGGGCCCGCCTCCGCAAGGGCCGTGCCAGATGTCACGCTCGGTGTTTTGCGCGAGGGTGAAGTAATCCCACTCTTCAATTGTCTTTAGAATCTGGTGGTCCATCTGCTCTGCCTCATCGTAAGTGTGGTAATGGGAAAGGTCAGAGCTGACCAGGATGAGCGTGTTGGTGCCTTGCACAGCCTTGGCGAGAGCGACTCCAAGCGCACGGCAAGCGTCGTAACGGGGGTCGCCCATGATAATGGGCACCATCTTGAACTGCCCCAGCACCCGCTGCAAGAACGGCAGTTGGTCCTCGATGGCGTGTTCACCATACCGGCCACCCTGCACCGCCTCTTCGCCGTGGCCACGATCTGAGATTTTGATAGTGGAGCTCAACTTCGTGAGCTTGGCCGCAAAGTCATGGTCCACCGGGACGTCACCCAAGGGCGTATGGTAAGCCTCTCCGTCGTAAATGGAAGAGAAGGGGAAACTCTCGTAATGCGAGGGAGCAAGCACTACGACGCGATCGTAGCTCTTGCCCTTAAGCTGGATGTACGAGTAAGCGGCCACACCGCCGGAGAATTGGTATCCCGCATGAGGGCAGATCAAGGCAACCAGGCTGCCATCCAGTTTCTCGGGCGCGGCTTGCGCGAGAAAACCGTCGATCATCTTTCCCAATTCGTTCGCATCGGCAGGGTAGAAGCCTCCCGCGACATAGGCCGGCCTGATCTTCTGCTCCGCACTCAAGCCGATATTCTTCAGGCCGATCACGAACAATGCCACAGGGACAAGTAAGGTAAATAATAGAACGGTTAGCTGGATCTTCATTTCAGGACCTCTGGCAAGGACTTTCGGGTATGCGGCTTCATAGTGTACACCCGAATTGGCCGGCAGGTGTCAGGTTTCAGGTGTCGGGTGCCGGGTGTCAGGTGCGGGCTGGCGGGTTTGACGTCCTAGCCTCTGGCGCCCTGCGCATGACATTTGGCATCCGACGCTAGCCCCCCGACATCAAGAGCGTGGCACGTGTCGCCTGAGACTTGGCGCTTGGCGCATGGCACAATATAACTACTTTATTTTCAATAATATACAGTCATTATAGGGCTAAGCACCTTTATTTTCATAGGCATTTCAGCTTCGCGGCGAGTTTTCCACAGCGGTCCTTTGTTTTCATAGACATTCCCGGTTTGTTCCTGTAAGAAAGCTATCAACTATCAGCTTTCAGCCGTCAGCCTTCCGTTGTCGGAACTCATTGTGCTCTTTAACGTGCTCCTATTCAGCGTCTACCATCTGCACTCTAGCGCTAGGACGCTCTGGGATTGCCTTTGTTTTCCACACGACCCTTTGTTTTCATAAACATTCCCGGTTTGTTCCTGTAAGAAAGCTGTCAGTTCTCAGCTTTCAGCCGTCAGTCTTCCGTTGTCGGCACTCATTGTGCTCTTTAACATGCTCCAATTCAGCGTCTACCATCTGCGGTCTAGCGCTAGGACGCTCTGGGATTGCCCTCGTTTTCCACACGACCGTTTGTTTTCATAGACATTCCCGGTTTGTTCCGTCAATCCTGGAGTTTCTGGTGGCTTGGCGGAGGGTTGGCACGGGTATAATGTCCGTTCTGGATAACGGTCGACGGGTCATCGGAGAGGCTTCCATACTCATGGCGGCCCAGCCTGGTATCAGTGCAACTGACTTTGCAACTGCCCACCCTCCGGCTTCTTTCGATTCGCGCTTTCGGGTTCGATTCCGCGCGAAGGGCGGGTTCTTGGCCCCTTTTGGGGCTCGACTGGGGTTCGTTTGCAGTCAAAAAGCAGTTCGTTTTGAACACCTTATAAATGCTAAGTCCTGTGTTTGCCATACATGGATAAGTTCGTTTCCCCGAAAAAGCGTTTCTTCCATAAGCAGCATCATTCATCGGCGAGAGTAGGGCGAGCCCCACCCCTACCCTCCGCCGTAATGGACGGCTTGCCGTTCCTGCGCGGAACGGGGCGCACCTTGCGTTACCTTGCCGCGCCGCTTGCCGCCGCTCTGCCGCGACAACTAGCATAGGCTATAGGCTACTCTAGTTGGATTCTGGTGTCAAGGGAATTGTGCGAGTGACAAAAGGGCAGCTAGCAGGGAAAGATGCGCGAGCGCGCGTAGTGTCTCAGTTTGCTGTAGCGGCGCTCTCCGAGCGCCGTTACTCCTCGAGAATTGAAGACCGGCGGTCGGAGACCGCCGCTACAAGAATCAAACTGAGACATCACTTGAGCGGGGCGAGCTTGACTGGCAGGTTAAGTGGGAGTCTAATGCGTTCAGAAACCAGCGAGCGCACGGAGAAAAATGAGAATGAAACGACGCAAATTCCTAAAATCTGCGATGGCTGGACTGGTCACCGCCCCCGCCATCGTCAGGGCGGCGCCCCGCGGCACTGACATCCGGGTCGAGGAGGTTACCACCGGCTACGCATATTACAAGTATCGCGTACCGATCAAATTCGGCGGCGTGACGGTTGACAGCGCCACGCTTCTGAATGTGAACTGCCTGGTGAGCTCGAAGAGTGGCAAGGCTGCCAAAGGCTTCGGGTCAATGCCGCTCGGGAACGCCTGGTCGTTTCCTTCGCGCAAGGTTTCTCACGCCGACACGCTCGAGGCAATGAAGCGCCTGTCTCAACGTATTGCCAAGATCACCGGACACTACCGGGAATATGGCCACCCCATCGATCTGAACTACGCGTTGCAGCCCATGTATCTGCGGGCAGCGGAAGAAGTCAGCCAGGAAATGCGCCTGGCGGAACCGATCCCCGGACTTTGTACGGAGGTGACGGCGAGCGCTTTTGACGCGGCTGTGCACGATGCGTTTGGCAAGCTGCACGGCTTGAATTGTTATTACACCTACGGGCCGGAGTTCATGACCTACGATCTCTCGCACTACGCGGGGCCGGAATATAAAGGAGAATACCCGAGCCGGTACCTCTTGAAAGAGCCGAAGCCGCGCCTGCCGCTTTACCACCTGGTGGGGGCTGTGGACACGCTGGACGACTCCGACATCAAGCAGCGCGTCAATGACGGGCTGCCGGAGACGCTCTCCGAGTGGATCAATTTCAACGGGCTCACCCACCTGAAAATCAAGTTGAACGGCGACGACGCGAAGTGGGATGTGGAGCGGGTGGAGCGCGTGGACCGGATCACGACCGAGACCGAGAAGAAGCGCGGCGTCACGGAATGGGTTTACTCGCTGGACTTCAACGAGCGTTGCCCCAACGTGCAATACCTGGTGGATTTCCTGAACACGGTGAAGGCGCACACTCCCGAGGGGTTCAGGCGCATCCAGTACGTGGAGCAGCCCACGGCGCGAGACCTAAAAGCCCACCGCGAAAACGCCATGCAAGCCGCCTCGAACATCAAACCGGTGGTGATTGACGAATCGCTGACCGATCTGGAGTCGCTGTTGCTCTCGCGCGAAATGGGTTACACGGGGGCGGCGCTCAAGGCTTGCAAGGGACAGAGCTTCATGATGATCGCCGCTTCCGTGGCGGAGAAGCAGAAGATGTTTCTGTGCGTCCAGGACCTGACCTGCCCTGGCGCCTCGCTGATTCAATCCGCGAGCCTGGCCGCGCACGTGCCTGAAGTGATGGCCATCGAAGCCAATTCCCGCCAATATATGCCCGTCGCCAACCAGGGTTGGGAGAAGCGATTCCCGGGCATCTTCATTATCAAAGATGGCTACATGGAAACGGCGCACTTGAATGGCCTGGGAATTGGGGCAGTGCCGAAGGCGGGGGAAAGTAGGTAAGCGTCCGGCGAATCCATCGCGACGTTTTTAATGACCACTGCGATCGCCCTCGTCCTCTTGTCCAACCCCGCCCGTTTGCACACCGCCGCGAAACGCCTCTTGTGTCTGAGGCAGGCTCTCTATAATGTCTGTGAAAAAAAGAGCTTGACAGACAACGACAGGCGTAGTAGAGTTGACGACGAGCATAGTTTATGATCAAAAGCCGCATCACGAAGTTCGAGCTTCAATTGTTGGAAAAACTCTGGACCCTGGGTCCTTCCTCAGTGCGAGAGATTCACGCGAGCCTGCCGGATGAGCGCCAGCCCGCGTACACTACGATCCAAACGATGATTTACCGCCTTGAGGAGAAGGGGGCGGTGAAGCGCGTGAAGAGAATTGGCAACGCGAACATATTTGAGGCGGTGTGCACGCGCAAGGCCGTACACCGGCGACTGATCAGCGATCTTCTTGATTTGTTCGGCGGCTCGGCCACCCCGGTCATGTCGCACCTGATCGAGTCTGGCAAACTGACACTCGCCGATGTCCGGGCGCTGGAGAAGGAACTGGCATCGATGGAGAAGAAAAAATGATGGCGCAGCTTGCCCGCCACCTTCTGGAGTCGACGGCATTCGCACTGATTGTTGCCCTTTTCCCGCGCCTCATGCGAAAGGGCGGTGCCTCAGCGCGCTACGCTGTCTGGCTGATTGCTGCCGCGAAGTTCGCAGTCCCTGCCGAACTGTTTTCTGCCACGGGCGCTCGCCTCCACGTCCTCTTCTTGACACGACCGTTGCTCGTCGTGACTTCTCCGGTCTTTGTACGCATTGTATCTGCGCCTGGTCCGGCGGCCCCAATCGCGGGTACTGGCAGGGAAGTTTCGATTCTGATCGCTGTGATCTGGCTCGCGGGTACGGCCACGATGCTCATCCTCTGGATTCGGCGGCTCATGGCGCTTGGCGAGGCTGTTGCACCGGCCGACGACATGGACCAGGAAGCCGTGGAGCGGCTGGGACGGCAAATCGGTTTCCGGCGGACTGTCGCGCTGCGGTACTCGAAAGCCAGCATCGAGCCAGGCGTGTCGGGGATTTGGCGTCCCACGATCACAATTCCGCATGGACTCCGAGGCCAACTCACGCCGGCTGAGTTTGAGGCTGTCCTCTTGCACGAACTTGCGCACACCAAGCGCGAGGATAATCTCTCCATGGCGTTCGTCCACACACTGACTTGTCTGCTCTGGTTTCACCCGCTTCTCTGGTGGATTGAACGACAACTTTTGCGGGAGCGTGAGCTGGCCTGCGATGAACTGGTCATCCGTCACCGCTCTGTGCCTGAGGAGTATGTGAGTGGGATTCTCAAAGTTTGCCGGTTCTACTTCAGCCGCGGGACCGCAGCCGTCTGCGAGTTTTCCGGTTCGGACCTAAAGAAACGATTGGAGGCTATCATGTCCTTACGGCCAAGTGACCTAGCGCCTCGTGTCCCCAGATTTCTGGTAAGTGCGCTCGTTTGCTGGATGATCATTGTCCCGCTGGCCGGAGGTTTTCTGAGTGGCTCAAACCTTTTCGGTCAGGCGGAGGAGGGCGGCAAGCCGGCCCTCGGACCCGAAGGTTCCAAGTCGGGCGTGCGGTGCGTGTACCGCGACATCTCTTTCCCTGAGGGCGCCTTAATCCGTGTCATCCGGAGTCCCTATACACAGATGTGTACATCCAGTGGAGGTCGTCCGCGATGGGACGCGAGCAAAGATCCCGAACGCGAGCGTCGCCGCGACCTTATCATTCTACCCGCTGAGAAGCCCCTTCCCCCCTGTGTAATTCAGCCTTCGCCTACTGCGCAGGCGTGCGCATGCCAAACCGGCATCTTCTCCATCGGGTCAGTCGTCGATTCGGCGGGCGGGAAGGGCAAGCTGTACTGTGATAAGGGCCACTGGCGTCCGGCGACTCGACAAGAACAGGGGTTGGAGTAGCACTGGTTCCCAGCCCCTTGGCGCAGAGCTAGCACTTCTTCTGACGCAGCGCCCGGCGGGCCCCTCCACGGAGCTTCCGTTCGCGGGCTTCGCGCTCCACGTCGTAAAGCAAGCGGACGTAAGCCAGCATCACCGTCGAGCGCTTCAAGTCCGAGACATGGGCTTCCCCTGGCCCCTACTGCTTTACAAAAGCGGCTTTGGCGGCTGCCATGAATGCGTCACGGCTCTTGGCGCCGTCACCGGGGAAGCCCGCGTGCTGGACCATCCAGACGAAGACCAGACCGTGCTGCGTGTCGATGGTCATATTAGTTGCGTAAGCGCCGCCGTGGCCAAACTCACCATCACCCACACTCCAGCCGAAGCCATACTTTTCCGTGAGGTCGTCAGCAGTTTGCTTGCTGGTCATTTGTCTTACGGCGGCCTCTGAGAGGTAGCGCTTGCCATCCAGCGTGCCGCCATTAAGGATCATCTGGCAAAACCGCGCCACGTCCGAGGCGGTTGAAAACAGGCCACCGGCGGGCATGGGCTCACGGGCGCGGTCGGTCAGCGGGTACCGGAGTTGCGTAATGGTGGTCTCTTCGAGGCCGGTCTTGGCCGCGTTTGCCTGATACGACTTCGCCAGCCGCGCAACTTGCTTGGCGTTGGGCCAGAAGGTGGTGTCCTTCATACCCAGGGGTTGGAACAGGCGCTGCTCCATGAACTGCGCGTACGGCATTCCGCTCACGACCTCGATAATGCGGCCGGCGGTATTGATTCCTGCCTTGGAGTAGCTGTACTTGCTGTCCGGCTCGAATTCGAGCGGCAGCATGGCATAGCTCCGCACGCGCGCCGCAAGCGGCAGCAGGTCGAGTGTCGGCTGCTCGATAGGTGAGCTGAACGGCAATCCGCTGGTATGGCTCAGTACGTTCTTAACCGTGATCGGGTGTATCGGCCTTTTGAGCAGCACGTGGTACACATCCTGCTCCGCCGTCACCCACTGGCCTTTGAACTCCGGCAGGTATTTCTCCACGGGATCGTCCACGTTCACCTTGCCCTCATCCACCAACATCATCAGTGCGGTAGCAGTCATGGGCTTGGACTGGGAGGCGATCCAGAACAGCGAGTCCGTTCGCATCGGCTGCTTTCGGGCGATATCCATATACCCGGCGGCCTCGAGGCTGAGCACCCGGTTCGACGACGCCACGAGCATCACTGCGCCCGCCAGCGTGTGGTTGTTCACAAAGGGTTGCACGGCGGCGGCTGGCGTTGTGGGCGATTCAGCCGCGGCCGGGCGGGTGCGCGCTGCGCTGATGATTCCAGCGTACCCCAGGAGCAGCAACCCCATGAGCACCAGCCCCATGAGGCTCATCCGGCGAACCATGGTCGGCCTTCTTCCGGCAACCCTCGAGCCCGGCATCCCATAAAATGCAATACGATTCATTGGACAGTCTCCCTTCCCTGCGCCCTCGAAAGTCGCGTCATTCCCGGACAAGTGGGAATCCATTGATTCTTGGACCGGCGATGGACCCCCGCTTGCGCGGGGGTGACGAACGGGGGCTTGCGTTTCTATGGGTACGCCACAGGCCCATGACATCACGGATATGCAAGCGAAGACGATACCCATGCGATTCACTGAAGTCAAGTCGCCTGGCAGTGGCGCCGTTTGGAATTAGCTCCCTCACGAACCACCGGTCATTCCCCGCATCCAAGTAGGCTGTCAGTCCAGGCGGAGGACCCCGTTTGCCGATTCGCAAATCGGAGTACAATGCTCTTCATGGAACCGGTCGCAAGTGCCGCAGCCGCGTGGACGATCGCGGAGGCCGCGGCGGAGGCTTTGAGGGCCGGGCAAGGTCTGGTGACACACACCCGCACGTTACGGAGGACATATGAGGCGTCTCCTGTTTGCTCTGCTTTTCCTTGTCGTCTGCTCAACGCCCCTTCCGGCTAAAGATCGGGTCTGGATAACGGGAACGCTGGTGAATGCTGACACGGAAAGAGACTCGAGAACCGTCGGAATCCCTCCCACCATCGTAACCGGGCCGAAGATCGCGACGCTGCGCAATGACGTGACCTACTACACCATCGACGACGGGAAATATCTCTGGGTGGTCAGCAGACGAATGACTAAGAAAGATGATAAACCGCTCAACCTGACGATCGACGCTCCGGTGAAGTTCGCGATTGAAAAAAAGGCGTGCTATTTGCTCGACGAGCAAGGTGAAGAGCACAAGCTGACGGTCGAGAGGAAGAGACCGAAAATCGATTGACCGCCGCGGTTCTTTGCCTGGGACCACTCCAAAAGCCGCAGACCTGAACTTCAGGTCTGCGCTACCTTGCTCGCCACAAACCGAAGCGCGAATCCGGCAGGAAGCGCAGCGGCAAGGCATATCGCGGGTGGCGCATACGTCGCGACGCCTGCTGTCGCGATGTATGCGCCCATTGTCGGGTCCTCGACGTGCCACAGGGCCACTATAAAGGCCCACGGCTTGCAGGTCGTGGCGTGGTATACCCCTACGACCCCAAAGGGCGCATACATGCCGACAACTACCGTCGGCACGTATGCGCCACCCGCGAAATCGATGTGAACTTCACTCTTTGAAAGTAATTCGCCGCGGTCCCATCAAAACAGCATCCAGGCGAGAGTTCTGTCCGTGGAAGGTGGCTTTACCCGACGCTTACCTCATTCAGCATGAGGCAATCGCACACAGAACTCCATATCAAGACCGGCAACGGCTTGCTGGTACTCGTCCGCCTCGAAAACTATTGGGCCGAAATCTGAGTAATCGCGTTCCGGCCGATGTGGCTGACGGAATGAGTCCCACACCACAGATTCAAGGCCGGGCTTGATGCGGGCGCCGAATGGCCAGCAGCCAACTTCGCCACACTTGCAACCCAGCAAGTAGACATATCCAAGGCGTGCGAAATAACTGTCCTGGTCAAAGTCGCCCAGGAAATACCGGTTCAGAGAACCGTATTTGAACCACTGGGGAATCAAGCCGCCGTAACCGCCCGCCGGCTCAAAATGCTTCTCACTCTCGAACGACAAGATCATCTCAGTGAGGGGCGTCCCGTCCAGAACGGGCACAATCGTAAACACCCCTTCGAACGGTTGAATTGAAAAAGATAATCTGGCCTTTTGAACCATGCCGCACCAAATCCTATAACGCAATGTTAGCATGGCCGAGAGTCCAACCAAACCCGATCGGCCGCGGCATAGTGGATCAGCATTCCTGGCAACCTCCGAGCCCCAACCTTCTTGGTCGGAGCCCCCGCTAAAGTCCACGCAAGCCTGCACCCTGCGGACAACAACGCACTCCCATGATCGAAGGCATTATGTAAAACCCCCTCAGCGGGTATGGGTTCTCCAGACGCGGGTGGCGCATACGTCGCGACGCCTGTTCTCGCGATGTATGCGCCCATTGTCGGGTCCTCGACGTGCCACAGGGCTACTATAAAGGCCCACGGCATGCAAATCGTGGCGTGCATACTCCGACGACCCCAAACGGCGCATACATGCCGACAACTACCGTCGGCACGTATGCGCCACCCGCGGAAATTCAATTCCGCTGCGGCAATCCTTCTATCGCTGATATTTCCGGCCGTGGAGCCGGTATTTCATGTGCCGAAACCACTCGTAGATCTGGTTGTGCTTGTCGCGATACGAGAGGTTGCCGGCGCCGTCTACCATGACCTGAACGCATCCCGCTTCGCTGGGCGGGAAGCTCATGGCGAGGGTAGAGCGGTCGACCCAGATTTTTTTGTCGCCCGCCGGGCCGGTGTCCACGTCCACAATGACGCTCTTGTCGCAACTCTCGCCGTCAAGAATGGTAAATCCCTTCACATTCAACGGCGGACCCCAGTCCTGCAGGAAAGATTTCATCGGATAATGGTTCTGCGCATCTTCCGTAGGCGCCCACAGGTGGTAAGCGGCCTCATGATTGTGCGCCTCCAGCAGGTTGAAGAAGCGTTTCACCTGCTGTTCCTGCGAGAAATTATGGAAAAAGTAATACGCGAGGCCGGTGACCACCGCTACCGCGAGCACCGACAGGACGGTGATCTTCACGATCCGCGCCCGCCGTTCGTCTCCGGCGCCGTAATCATCGAGAAAGCCGGCCATTAATCGACCCCGCTTTTATGTAT
>Ga0326727_10010640_pt1 | contig 21833 bp, 17 predicted proteins | sample MB2enrmetagenome_FD_207643 | JGI IMG/M metagenome (GOLD analysis project Ga0326727, IMG submission 207643) | Lab enriched peat soil microbial communities from McLean, Ithaca, NY, United States - MB29MY | ecosystem: Environmental > Terrestrial > Soil > Wetlands > Peat | place: USA: New York...
GCCCTTGCCGCTCCATCAAAGGTCATCTGGCCTGATCGGCTCGCCTGCGATTCTTCGACGGCGATGGGGATCTGGAAGATGCCGGCGATATAGCACTCGATGGGATTCTCGATGGAATTTACGTTGAGCCGTTTGAGATCGAGGCCAACCAATGCCGCGTATGCGGTCGTTGATTTGCCGGAGCCGACTGGGCCGGCGATCGTCACGAAGGCACCCGGCCGCGAAATGCCGGCGTGAAACTTGCGATGCAGCCGCTCATCCATGCCGAGATCGGGAAGACTGCGTAGCGTCAGAATCTGCGAGAGGAACCGTATACAGACGCGCTGATGTGGACCCGCGGGGAGGGTCGAGATGCGGAGATCGTTGTCGCGGCCTTCGGACTTGATGGTTAGGCGCCCGTCGCCGGGCAGATTGGAGTTGTTGGGCTTTACGTCGCTCGTCGACCGAATGAGTCCGACTAAGCGCGAGAACGTGGCCCGAGGAAGGGTAGGGTGCCGCTTACTGGGCTCGAGTAGGCCGTCAATGGCGATCCGGACTTGTCCATCCCCGTGATGGTTGACAGGTTCGATGAATACGTCGCCGGCGTGCATCCGAACGGCCTCATCGATGATGTCTTGAAAGATTCGCTTCGTCGCGGCTTCGTCGGTTGGAAACGACTCTTGGGGGTAGGCGACATTGAGCGCCTGGCGGATCTTGTCGATCGTCTTGATCTCGACGACGATGCCTTTCGCTCTCGTTTCGAATTTGATGCGGTCGACGACTTCGCGGTTTTCGCGAATCAACGCGACCGTGAGGACCCCGTTGCGGAAGGAAATTGGCTCGGCATCTAACGCAAAGGCGACGGTCATCGGCAGGGAGGCGATTGCCGCCTGTCGAGCGGTTTCGGCGTCTGTATCGTTGAGGAGTGGCGTGTCGAAAGCCAGTGGGCTGGTGTGACTCACGGTTGCGATTCCGCTTTGCTACCAAGTATTTGGATTGCAGAAGTGCTGGGCTGATCGTTCCAGGCTGGGCGAAAGATCTGCGTTTTGGTGGTTCGTGGTTTTTTGGCGTGGTGGAGAGGGCTGCGGATCTTTGGCTCGTAGGCGGTGTCTCGATGGATTGCTGGCGCAAACGGGAAATCGATTTGCACGGCCGCCGCGATATCGTAAACGTTTCGTGCGTATCCCATGCCGGCAAAGAATCCACCGGTGTTGTACGCGGACAGTGCATGCACGAGCGATTCTTGCTGCTGAAGGTAGACGTCCTGGCGCGTTCGTATGGGAGCGCCGGTCCAATTCGTCCGCAGGGCACGCGAATAGGCTTCCGCGAGAATCGCGCTGCCGGCGTGAAGATTTCGGCACGAATCAAGTGCGGTCGCTGGCGCGAGGCCGTACGCCGCAAAATTCTCTGAGTTCACCTGGCTGAGCCCAACGTCGAGGTTGTGACCAAGGCCGAGCAGGTAGGTCTCAGTCTCCAACGCTTCGTCTCGGGTCGTGGGGTAGTAAGAGTGCCGAGTCGTGTTGTCGCCGATAGCGTAGGGTTGCCAGCCGCTCTCGTATTGAACGACACCAGCCATCGTCTTTACCCCGACGTTTGGAGCGCAGGTAGTCAAGAGTGCGCTCATCGTCGCCGTTAGAATCATGACTCAAGGATAAAGTACGAAAATAGCCCTGGCAAATGGGCTATCGTCGTTGGAATCGACCGCGCGCGCGATGGCGTCTCAGTCGGAGTAGGAGTATGCCGGCAAAATGATCGTGCGATCGGTCTCGACGATAAACGGCTTGCCCTTGGGCACGGTGTTCTCGGGGGGTATGTTGGCCTTCTCGTTTATGATCGTTTGGCCGGTTTGGGCTAGTGAGCTTCCGACGCTCTGACCGACGATGGCGCCCGTCGACGTATTGATATTCGTATTTCCGTTCGACTCGCCACCGATGACGTTTGCGCCCGCCGAGAGCAGAGCCGTGAAGATGGACGCTCCGATCAGCGCGCCGCGGTGATCGTTCACGTCGGCGTAGAGACCGGCGTTTCCATCGGGTTCAGCGCCCGGCATTGCGTCGAGATTGATCCATTTTCCGTTCGGCCAGGTGAGGTAATCCCAGTTGACCTCGACCCGCGTCTGTCCGTTTGAGACGATCGAGTTGTAGCGGCCTTGCAGGCGCGATCCCTTCGGGATGACGAGCGTCTGGCCGGTCTTGCTATCGTAGACGTCGTTCGTTACGTGAGCGAAAACGGGTCCAGGGATGTCGGTGTTGATGCCGGTGTCGAGCTGAGAGGGAATCGAGCTTCCGCGCCACAGTTCGTACTTGCCGATCGGCGATGCGACGAGGGCGCCTAAGTAGGCCGGTCGTTCGCCTTGGCCGTTCGCGAATTTGATGCGCTCTGATAATGCTGCCGCCTGGGCACTCGCACCGCCGATGGTAGCGGGCGGCGGTGTCTCGGCTGCCGGCGGTGCGAATGCCCCCGTCTGATCGACCGGGGGACTCCCGGCAGTGCGCGTGCTTGTGGAGTCGGCCGCGGGCGAGGGCGATGGCGAGCCGGGCGTCTGGCCGGCGTTGTTATCGCCGACGAAAATGGACGACTTGTGGGCAGCTTGCTCGTCGCTAGCGGGCGATTGCATCGGGGTCTGTGGCGCTCCCGCGAGAGGCGCGGGGCCACCCGGGTTCGGCACGCCGGCGCTGTTATTTGCGCCATCGACAGGCGGAACGACAGGACCAGAGGTATCGAACGTCGCTGTGGGGTTCGGCGTTTCTCCGTTTGCGCCGGTTGCGTCGTGCAAGGCAACGCTGAGGTTGTCCTTGCTTTTGTTGACGTCTGCATTTTCCTGATTGGCGAGGGAGGGAGTAGCGGTATTCAGCGGAGGGACAGTGGTAGGGGCGCCCTTCGTCATGATGTCGATTTGGGAGGCGGCATTGCTTCCCTGAGAGTCGCCGGTGCGATTCGTCGTATTGAGAGGCGGTGTGGTCGACGCGAGGGTTGAGTCCTTCGACGGCGAGCCGAAGACACCGAAGCCGTACGCCACGAGCAATGCAAAGATCCCACCGAGAACGTAAAAGAGAACGAGACTCCGTTTCGAGAATCGCTGACTCTTCGTCGCCTTGGTGACGACGGGGATCGCGGCGCCGACATCGTCGGGGCCGGTCGGAGCGGCCGTATGCTGCACGATGCCGGGATCTGCGTCTGTGGTTGGCATGCTATTTCCGGATGATATCGATATGCGGAACCTTTTTACCGATTCCGCCGATGAGGAGAATGTGATTTGGGGTCCCGTCGATCGTGTAGACGTCGTTGATCGGTGGATGGTAATTGATCATTCCGATTGTCCCGTTATCTGAGACCGTGTAGATGCTTGGAGCCATTGCTCGGGGCGGCATTTGGATGTAGGTGTGAACCAAATCGTTCCACACGGCGATCGGGCGGTAATCCGTTTTCCCCTGAATGTCATACGTGTCGGGGCGCGGCGGGGGGCCGGATGGTGCGTTCAGCGTGATGACCAGAGGCGCCGAGACGACGGGTTGGGGCGTCGGACTGCTCAGCGGTACGACGGAAGCCTGTGCGATGGAGAGTTGCTCTTGTGGATAATAAAACCCGTAGCGAGTGTATTTCGTCGTCTTGACCGACACGAGATCGATTTCGTAGGTTCGCCGGTTAGTCGTGATGATAAGATTGGTTGCGATCGGGCTTGCCGGCGTACCGACGTCGACGGGCTTGAGGAAGATCGTCGGGATGTTGCCTCTGCCTCCGGCGACACCGGAGCCGATCGTCCAACGAACGGTATCGCCTGCGAGCTTGTCATAGACGATTTCGTCGGGCTCGAGAACGATTTCGCAGACCTGATCCGGCGAGCAGTTTACTGTAGGCGGAACGGGGGTACCGTACTCGAAAAGATAGACGCCCTGGGCATCGAAGCGACCGCCGTTAGCGAATGCCGACGACGCGGTTGCGGCACAGAGTAAGATCGTGAGGATTCCACGGAAGAGGGAGTTCATCGGAGCAGTCGCTTTCTTCGTCGTCATTGCTGCGCGCTCGAGCTCGGGTTAATGGCAACGCTTTGCCAAGTGAGATTGACGAGATACATGCCCATCGGATTGAGGTTCGCGCTTTGTGGATCCGTCGGCACGACGCCGAGTTCGACCGTCGCGAATCCCTTCCACTCGGTCGTGCCAATGACGACACCAGTGGATGAATGAGTGGTTTCGGTCCAGTCTAGCGCGAACGTCGTATTGGTCTGAGGTATCACCGACTTCACCTGCGCGTCGATCGTGGTGCCAGTCCGTGCGGTCTTATACGGATCGTTCGCTTTATAGAAGTCGTTGACGAGCGTCGTTGCCTCAGAATTGGCTAAAAGAAAGGGCTTGACGTAGTCGGTGACCAGTTTCGTTTGAAACGAAGGATCGTAGGTTACGGAGCGGACAGCTTGGATGAACTGGCGAAGCTGATACTGGACCGCGATCGTTGTCGTAGTCGGGTCTTGGTCAAGTCGCGGCGGAACGCCCAGGTTGACGGCATTGCCCTGCTTGTCGATGCGGATGACGTAAGGAACCATGGTCGGCCGGGTGTTGGCGACGCTCTGGCCGTACGAGGCGATGCCGGCGAGAACCAGACAGCCGGCGGCGAATAGCATGGCGTTTTTGCGTTGAACGCGAGCCTCTGAGGTGATGTCTCCGTATGCGCGACGAGCGGGGCTGTAGCGATCGTCGTTTACATCAGGCGTCGCCGGTTTCGCGGCCTTGGCGTTCAGGAATGAGAACACAGGGCGTCAGCTTTCAGGGAGAGGCGGTGTCTATTGCCCATGATGCCTTATTGTCGGTGCTGGAGGAGTATGGCGATGATCATGTTCTTGCCCAACGACGTTGTCCAGATGATCGGTGATCGTTCGAATCGTACCCGTGCGTTCGCGGTGGGCGCCTACGTGTTTGTTGGCCGCATCTAGCGTCGCTCGAACGGCTTTCAGTAAGTCAATCTTGGCTGGTTTTTTGGACGGTGTCAAAGCGTCCACGTGCGACGATGGATCGCTGACTGATTGCGAAGGCGGCGCTGTGGTAGACGACGTCGCTTCGGTTGCAGGTGATGGCGCGATCGCGGATCCGCTGTTGGGCGGCACGGCGCTACCGGCTTCGGCTTCGGCTCGCGCCGATCGGGGCGCGTTCGAGACGCCGCTTACGGACGAAGCCGTGACCGAAGGGCCCGTATCCGATGCAGATGCGACACCTTGGGTCGCGACGCTAACCGGTCCGCCGGCTTGCGTTGTGGGTGCGTTCGCGGCTGTTTCGGTTTGGGATGAGCCGTCTGCTGAGGATGCTGACGGAGCGATAGTCGTTGGCGCGCCGGGTGCGTTCGCGTCGGAGGGGACCGCGACTGGTTGAGCGCTCGTCGCCGGTGAACCTGAAGAGTCCGCGGCGGTTCTCGAGGCGCCGCCAGAGGTCGAATGCGACGTGCTCGGGATTGATGGACCTTGCGGGCCGCCTCCGGCATTCGGGACTGTAGTCGTCGTGTCTCGCGAGACTTCTGGAACGCTCGTCGGCTGCGCGTCGAAAGATGCATCTCTGCCGGTTGAGGTGCCAGTAGTCGATTGCGACTGCGACGCGGTGGATGTTCCTCCTCTGCCGCCGGCGGCCGCGGCCGCGGCCGTAGCGCTGGCTGCAGCTGCCAGACCGCTGCGTGGAGGCGATCCCGAGTTCGTGCTGCCCATCGTAGAGGAGCGGCCGGCCGCTGCGGCCGCTGCGCCAGATGACTCCGTGACGGATTTCGAGTGTGGCGAGCCACCAGTTTCTACGGGCGCGCGGCTTGCCGCAGCTTGCTGGGACGCTGAGGCTACGGCGGCGATTCCGACCGAAAGAGCTCCGGGAGCGCGGCCTTGCGGCGGGCTTGTTTGCGATGCCGCTGCGGTGCGCGGATTGGCGGGTGTCGAATTACTTCGGGGACCGGTGCTTGGCGAAGCGACTGATTGCGGCGATTGACTCGCTTGGGGATCGCCGGTGGTTGCGCTTTGCGATGAAGTTGCGATCGTGGTCCGGCCCGCCATCGCTGCCGCGAGGAGGCTCTTGGCGGTGACGCGGCCCCGCCCGCTTGAAGCGTCAGGCGTCAGAGAAGACGCGCCTTTGGATGGGGCTGGGGTGGCGTCTGAACCGGGCGCTTTTTCTGAGGAACCGCGATCGGCTGTATGCGACCCGGGCGACGTATCGACTTCGTGGCTGAGATCGCCTGCACCGGTTGCCGCTGAGAAAGATGGATCCGCAGCGGCATCGATTGCATTCGCGGGATCTGCCATGACCGCGCGCGGTTGCGACGTTTCGTGAGAGGCATCGGAGCCGGCAGGTGCTGCGTTAGCAGCCGGGAGCGAATCGTTGCTTGAGGGTTCATTTGTGAAAGCTGAGGGATATACCGCTGTGGCGGCTGCGCGATCTGCGTTTTGTGGCGCCGCTGTGTCTGTGGCCGGATTGGAGGTTGTGGAACCGATAAGGGCTGCTCCGAGAGTGGCAGCCGTGGCCGTGGCCACGGCTGCGTTCTTCGGATGAGACTCGGACGCCGGCAGAGCAGATGGGGGTGAAGCTGAGGCATCGTTCCGAGACGTCGCGGATGCTGTTGCAGATCGCTGCGCGCCGGCGTCTCCGGTCGTTCGTCCCTGGGCGCCTCCTGACTGGGCCGCTGCGCGCTGCTCCGACATACGAGAGCGGGCCGCTGCTGTCGTCGAGGCTGACAGTGCGGCTGCGAGAAGGCTTCTGGCCGAGACTCGGCTGCCCGACGCTTTCGTTGAGGAGCCCGCATCGGAGGTGGCAGATGCGGCATCTACGGAAGAGGGGAGGGCGCTCGCTAATGCCGTTGCATTTGGCGAACCCGGTAAAGCGTCGTTGCCCACGCCTGTTGCAGCCGAGCGATCGGGGTGATTCGTAGACAGCGACGGAACTTCGCTCGTATCGTTCGGTTTAGCGCCGGCGGGCGAGTCGCTCGATGCTGCTAGCGCGACGACACGCGGGGCCTGCGTGTCGGCTGCAGTGCGATCGAGTTGATCCGCAAACGGCGACGGAACTCTGCTCGAGTCGTTCGGCTCAGCGCCGGCGGGCGAAGTGCTCGATGCTGCTGGCGCGACGGCATGCGGAGCCTGCGCGTGGGCTGAAGTCGAATCAGCGTCACCCGTCGCAGCGCCCGATGTTGCCGCGGCGTTCCGCTGGAATTCGGAGGCGGTGCCTGTGGTGCCAACCTGTGCGCCTGCCTTCGATGCTCCTGCGGCGTTGGATCGGCGCGGGAGCGAAGATCCACTCGGCCGTGGCTGAGTTGATGCTGGTTGCGTTTCGGCCAATCCGAGGGTTGCGGCTGCTACGGCGCTGGCAGCCGCAGACCGAGGGGATACCGATGGCTTTGCTAGGGATGAGGATGAATTGACGCCACCGCCGGACGCCGGTGCCGGAGGCGGCGTCCGGCCATCCTCATCCCGCACAGGAACCGCTGCGCCGGCATGCGACTCGGCACCGCGTTCCGGGACTTCTCCCTTGTTGTCATCGTCGTACGGCGAGACGTCAGAATTCGTAGACGAATCAGCTTCTCGCGACTCAGCCCCCTCGTTCTTCGAGTCGGCATCTGCCCCGGCATCTTCGCTCCGCTGGATCGCTGATGATGCTGACCCAGCGAGATCGCTGGTGGTTGAGCCGTTCGGTGGCTTAGGCGGTTCCGCCGCTGGCTTCGCGTCGGTGGTTGCGGAAGCGTTTGAATTTGGCGGAGGCGCCGCGGGCGGGGTCGCTGTTGGTGCGGCTCCGCTGCCGGGCGTGATTGAGCTGTTGCTGACGCCCGCTTGGATCGCACCGCCGGCCTGAATCCCCTTCGCGGCGTTGGCGGCAGCGCCGGCCACGCCACCGGCAACCGCCAATCCCGCGACCGCGCCAGTAGCTGCGGCTCCGGCTACCGAGCCGGCAAGATTGATGCTCGGAGATCCTGCGAGCGTGTTCGCGATACCGTTGACCTGGAACGCAAGAAAGATAACCAAGAGCGATATCACGCAAAGACCGATAAGGACGTTGACTGGTAACGATGGTCCCGTGACGGTTGCGCCCGTGGCGAATTGCTGATTTACCGCAGTCGTAACGGCTTGGTAGATCATGCCCATGCCGAGGCCGGCCACGAGATTGATCGCGAGGATCTTAAACCCCGTGTGAAAGATTAGCGTGGTGAATTTGTCTGCCATGTTGCTGGTCCAGCGCGAGCCGGCAAAGCCGAGCAACAGCATCCCGACGCCGAGGGTAATCAAACCGTCGACCATCGCCATCAAGAGTAGCGCGGCGAGATACATGTAGGTCACGTCGACGAGAATTCCTACCGCATCCGCGAGCAAAATATCTGGAAGTGATAGGATGATGGTCGGCAGGTCGAGAGCAGCGTTTGCCGCTGACAAGACCTTCTGTAGTGGGTTGCCGCCGGTGAGATGATTCGCCCATTGCTCCGACGGATATTGGGCGATCATGTACTCTGCGCAGTCACCCTCTTCGAGTATCGAGTTGATCGGCGCAACTTCGGCGCTCGCGGAGTTCGTAACGTCTGGGTTCGAGGTTCCTCCCGAAGTGAAGTTCGAGCCGACCTGTTGCCCGATATTGCCGAAGTCGGTGAAGACGATCTGCTTCACGAGCGTCCCGCCGCCTTGAGAAAGTCCGACGGTTAGCGCGAAGAGAAACATTAAGGAGATGACTTTGAATGCGAGGCCGTGTAGCAGCTCGGAGATTTCGCGCTTGAAAACGAGCGTGTGTCCGATGAACCAAATGAACTCGATGACGGCAAGACTCTTGAACAACGCTTGCGCGAAGGCACCCGCGCCGTTGAAGAGCCACTTGCTCGCGTTGTCGATGGGGGTCATGATCCCCGACAAGAGCGCGGACCGATCGTTGTAGTTCTGTCCGCATTGTGCAGCCATTGCGTCCGCTGCGTGAGGCAGTAACAACGCGACGAAGAGGAAGGCGATGGAACCGACGACGGTGTACCGTGGGAATTTCACTTCGGCTTCCTCTTCGGGCACATGCGAGTCGCCGCGCCTTACTTTGTCGCGCTGCGTAGCGCGTTGGTTAAGTTGTTCGATGCCGTCGACTGCGTTACCGCGGCTCTCTGACAAGCCTGCCAAAGGGGAGCCTGAGCCGCCGCCGTCATCTGTTCGAAGCCCTGGATGCGCGCGACGCAAAGATCTCGAGCGGAATCCATGCCGGCCGTTGCTACGGTGTCGCTCGAAGCCCCCGCGTGGGCGAGCTTCTGTTGGGTTTCCCACTCGTACGCCATGCTCTTCATCATCGCGGACTGGATCTTTACGAGTTTGTCCAGCTGGCCGCTCTGAATCTTGCCGACCTGGATGATCTCCTGAAGGGCCTGCAATTCATTCACGGGGTTATTCGCAAGAGACGAGAGAGCTTGGCCGACGGCTTGCTCGGAGCTAACCGCGGTGCTTCCCACCCCGAGTGCCTGAGCCTCGGCCTGAAAGGTGTTGGCGTTGAGGGTATTCGCGTACTGCGTGTAGTTTTGGCCTGGCACATAGGCGGGCACCAGTTGCCGGAATTGTGCCGTCATCTTCGGATCGTTCTGGGCCTGACTGTTCATCAGCGAATTGTTCTGCAGAATCAGATTGATCATCGGGACGCCGGACTGCTGCATGAGGCCAGAGATCTGCTGCTTCTGGTATTGCAACGTCGACGCCGCGGCTTGAATCTGCGTGATCTGATTCAGAATCTGGCGGTTGTTCGCGGCCAGTTGCTGCAGTTGGGTCTGGTACGTGGTAACCGACTGAGTGTACGTATGAAGCGTGTTCAGTTCGGCCGGCGCGTCGACGACGGCGACTTGAGCCGTTGCGATCGCAGGCGCAAGAAACAGAGCCGCGACGAGGAGCGCGAGTTTGTGACGATAGAGTTTGATCACTTTTGCCCCCTTAGAGACAGGAGGAGCTAACGGACGTCCGGCCGTTAGCTCATTGAGAAACGTAGCGGCGGTATCCGCCAAGCAATGACCATAATTCCAGCCAGCGACGAGCCCAGCCCTGCCCAATATCGCCACCGACTTTGTCTGCGATCCAACGTGCTTGCCACGGCAAATGATTAGCAAGGTCGGGGTTTGGATGAGCCTTGAGATATTCGGCTTCCTCTTCGACGAGCCGGCGTACCTTCGCGACGTCTGAACGCGAAGAGATGCCGATAAAGGCGAGCTCTACGCGCGTCAGGTCAAGCGAGATCATTCGTTTCCCGTCGGGAGACATGACGTAGTAGTCGCTCTTTAAGGTGCCGCGGGCCAATTGCCTGATCTGCCCCTTCGTCAGTCCGATCCTCCGGTAGGCCGCGGCCGCAATTTCGGTTGCGGCAAGGGGGTTTGACAACAAGATCTTGGTCAAACAACTGCCGATGATCGTGTCGGCGATCGGGCTTGCGATAAATTCGGCCAAGTTCTGGTTTGCGAAACCGACGGCGACGTTCGCTTTGCGTAGGGTCTTCAGCCATCGCTTGATTGCCTCGGCGGCTTGCGGATTATCGAGGAACGTCCAGACTTCTTCGAGGACGAGCATCGTTGGGCGGCCGGTGCAGAGGCGCTCCATGTACCGAAGCAGATACGTGAGCACCGGCTCCTTCAGGGATGCATCCGCGTCCATGAGGCCACGCATCTCGAAGCAGATGAAATCGGCGGCGTCGATCGTGTCTTCTTCCGCATCCAAGATTCCGCCGGTATTCCCGGCGACGGTGTAATGCGCCAGCGCATCCATCGTTTCTGCATCGAGGTAAGGCATAGCGATGAAGTTTGACAGCGAGTAGGGTGGGCCGGCCTTCGCGAAAGCCTCGAGTGCCTTAAAGACAGCGTGGCGCTTCTTCATCGGATCGACGCTGCGCTTCTGCAGGAGCATGCCGATGAAACCCTCAGCCCACTGACGTTCGAGTGGTTCGTCGATATGCGCGAGGGGGCAAAAGCTAATACCGTTGTCGCCGCCTACTTCGTAATGGACGCCGCCGACGGCCATCGTCAACGCGTAGTGGGAGCGATCGACGTCAAGGACGATCTGGCGCGAGCCGAGGTACCGACGATGCTGGGCAAGGAGAAACCCGAGAAAGGTCGACTTGCCGGCGCCGGTTTCGCCGGTGATCATAAAATGGCCGACGTCGCCGGAGTGGACGTTCAGCGCGTAGGGCGTCGAGCCGTTCGTACTGACATACGCGAGTGGCGGCGAAGCCGCGGGGTAGAAGGGGCAAGGATTCTGGAGTTGCCCAGTATAGCTCGCCGTGAGCGGGACGAAATCGGCGAGGTTCCTGCTTGAGAGCATCGGTTTGCGAAGCTGAGCGTGACCGATCGCCGGCAGCGTGCCCAGGAAAGCTTCCAGGATATTCTCGCGCTCGAAGAACGTCTGAAAGTGGATCCGATGAATGTAGGCGGCCACGCCCTCTTGGATTTTGGTCAGCCGCTCGTTCGCATCGTCCTCCGACTCGCCAGGCTTAATGGTTTCCCAGAAGACCAGAGACATGGTGTAGTAGCCAAAAACCGTCTCGCCGGCCTTTGCGTCGCTGAGCGCCTGATTTGCGTCGATGGCCATGGCGACGGCGTCCGTGTCATGAAAGGTGTCTTCTTTGCCCTGGAATGCCGAGACGGCTCCGCGACGTCTCGAGTACCACTTACCGCGTTCGATACTGATGTCTTTGATCGCTTCACGTGGGTCGCGAATGATGAACCGCCAGGAGACGCGGTAACAGTCCGAGATCTGGTTGAGCCCTTCGAACATGTTCGGATAGCTGTGGCTCGGCATGTCGGTGACGAGGAGCACGCTGACCATCTGATTGCCGATGCGCAGGGTGAAGCCGTTCCGGACCTTCTCGCAGGCGACCACGGCAGAGATATGCGTGTCAGCGGGCGGAGCCGACACCAGGATATCACGATTGGTCGCACACTTGATGAAGTGCGACAGCTGATCGTCGACTTCGATGTCCCCATCGCCGTCATCGATCGTACGCACGCCCAATCGAACCAGATTGAGATCCGGCTTGAGCATGCCCTCGAGATTGCGTAAACGCTCTTCGAAGGTCTTGCGCGCTTGCCGCCCTGCGAACGCTGGTCCTGTGTCCTTTTGGCCTTCAACGAGGAATTGCTCCGCCTTCCCCGCTGAATCTTCGGGTGGGAGGTACGTGATGTCGATGTAGTAGTCGTTGACGAAGTGATTCCGCGACTGCTCGTAACTGACGCGGCGAACCTCGTCGATGATCGCGCTCGTCGGATCGACGAAATGGGAGCCGCTCGGGTAGCCAACGGCCGCGCGTCGCTCGGACGTGAAATGAAACATCCAGCCCGGTCCAAACTGCTTCATCGCGTCGTTGAATCGGCGGGCTAGGACAGCGCTCGAGTACGCGCTCGCTGAGCCAAGGTCTTCGCCTCGGTAGGCGTATGTTGCGGTGAGCGAACCGTCGACGTTGAGGATGACGTCCGGCGAGACGCGGACGGCGTACGGCAGTAGATCCGCGTAAGACTTCGCTTTGCGAGCGTACTCACGCATGTCCGCAAGCGATCGAAGGTTCACGTGGTGGACCCCTTCTTCCGCTGCTGCGGAATGGGCAGAAACGGAGCGCGCGCGAGACTCGGGTGGATCGAGTATTCGTCTTGATACATGAAGTGCCGGGTGTACACGCGGTACATCTGGGGATCCCGCTTAGCGAAGTGACGCAACATCGGAATCCCCAGCGCGACGATGACGACGGCCGCGACCATCGTGAGTGGCTTCTGAAGAATCATTGCGAAGGCGAAGGCGACGGCGCCGAGAAAGACGACTGGTGCTCGCTCGCAGCCGATGAGGAGATCGGGTCGAGTCAGCGAGCGATGCACCATTGTCTCGACGACGGTGTCCTCGTCATCGAAATCCGCCATTGGGCTTAGATCGAAGCGCCGGCGGAGTTCATGATATTCACGCCGCCGATGAGAAGCCCGATCGTGAAGGCCACGATGCCCAGGTTCTTGAGAGCCTCGTGACCCTCGCGGCCTTGCATCATGCCCGCGGCGCCGCCGAGCACGCAGATGATGGCGATGACCTTCGCCACCGGGCCGGTCGCCAGCGCGATGATGTTGTTCAGCGAGTTGGTGACGTTCGAGAGATCGATTCCGCCGGACGTGGAGCCTGTCGTGGCCGACGAGGCGTAGGCGGGGGCGGCGGTTGCGAGGTAGCACATGAGGCCGACGTAGATTGCGAGTGGGTTCAGTTTCGCGCGGAGGATGCTGAGGCGAGTGTTCATTGTTGTTCTCCGAGAAGGTGGTCGAGCTCTGAGCCGCCGACCCGATGGCTTTTAAGTAAAGTGTGAGGGCTCTGCTTAGCTGTGTCAAATCGCGGCGAGGGATGTTGTTGGGGACGATGCGAGACGCTTCGCGGCAGGGAAAACAGATCAACTTGGAGCTGATGTCGTGAGGTAGCCCTAAACTTTTGACAGAAAGTAGTTGTCGTCGCTGGCTCCCGTGATTCGGAGAACCTCTTTAACGCGCCGCTTCCCTGTTTGGGCGTCGCGGTCCATGACGACGACCAGTTGGATAGAGTTCGCGATGTTTTGTTTCGAGGGCTGGACGCCCGCTTCTCGAATCAGGTCCTCGAGGCGGATCAGGGCGCCGGCGACACTGCCGGAGTGGATCGTCGTGAGGCCGCCTGTATGCCCGGTGTTGAACGCCTTGATGAGGGTGTGCGCTTCTGGGCCGCGAATTTCGCCGACGCATATCCGCGTTGGACCGTGACGCATGATCGATTTCAGCAGCGCGTTCATGTCGACCGTTGGAGACGACAGCAGGGGAAGCGTCTGAGGCGCGTAGCACTGCAGTTCTGCGGTGTCTTCGATCAGAAAGAATCGTTCGCTGGGCGGCGCCGAGAAGGAGATTTCGCGGAGGATAGCATTCGCGAACGTCGTCTTGCCGGAACCGGTCGCCCCGACGATCAGGACGTTGTCCCGTTGATCAATTCGCTTTCGGATGAAGGCCGCTTCCGCTTTCGTCATGGATCCGTCATCCACGTAATTATCGAAGACGCGTTGGAGGACAGCGCGTTTCCGGATACTGAACATCGGCCCGCCGTTGGAGACGGGCGGGATCATCGCAGAGAATCGACTCTGATCGTGCGGAAGCGTTCCTTCAAGGATGGGTTGCGCAGCGCTTACTGGGGCTCGCATGTAGGCCGACACGGTGCCGATGAGGGCCATGGCGACATCGTCGCTCATGTAGTACTCGATCAGGCGGGTCTCGTCACCAATTCGTTGGAGCCACAGTCTGCCATCGGAATTGCGATAGATGTCGCTTACCAGCGGATCCGTGAGCAACTCCCGCAGAACGGGGCCCAGTTCGCGGAAGAGCTTGTTGAGGAGTCGTTTCGTCGACTCCATCGTTCCGGACTCGATGTCTTGGGTAGCACGATTTGAAGCCCCCGCATGAGGCTTCCCCGGCGCACGCGGAGGCGGCCCAGCATTGCGCAGCAGCGGTTGACGTGCGGCCAAGGGGCCAGTCCCCGAAGCGGCGCTGGTCTCAGCGGACAAGCTGTCGCCGCGCATTTGCGCCGCGACTTCCGCGCCCTTGAGGGGGCTAGCCACGCGACCCCCAGCGTCTTCCTGAATCCATCCTTTCTAACCGCTCCTTAGAGCGTGTCTTTCAGGTCGTTCAGGTACGTCTCGTCGTCCTTCTCCTCCATAAGCTCGAGCGACCGGTACAGCTGCTTCTTCAAGCCTTTTTCGACTTTTGATTCCGGCTTCGAAGCGACCGCGACGTTCGTGGCGGTCGCGGCGGATGCGCCGGCGTCCCGGTTTGCCGTTGCCGCCGGCTCCGGGATTCCATGCCGGATGCGCCGCTCTGCGGCGGCTCGTCGACTCTCTTCCTTGTAGCCTTCCAGTGTCATGTAGTACGACTGCGCTTCTTCCGGAATACGATCAGACGTGGTGATCGGGTCGTGAACCCGGGACTGAAAAGCCGGCTCCCGATAGTAGACGATCTTCTTGCAATGGATAGGCGCGAAGCCCGTGACCATGACGATTTCATCGGTCTCTGGCAGCGCCTGAATTTCCGACGCCTCCAACAGGGGGCGTCCGCGGAAAGCCTCTGATCGGGAGGTCTTTCCGCTGCTCCAAGATCGCGTCTCTGTCCGAATCGTTGCGTTTCCGAGCATCTGAGAATACTGCTTCGCGGTGTCGGGGTTATTCGTCGCGAATACAATCTGCGTGTGAACGTTTGCGGTGAGGGCTTGAGCGCCTTTGTCTCCGTACGTGTCCGCAAGTTGGACGAGATCTTGAACGATAATGAGCACCTTGATACCGTAGCCGGCGACGAACGCGATGCTGTTTGCAAAGACGCTCATTTTATTGAGCGTAGTCGTAAACTCGTCTTCCAGCACGAGCAGCCTGTGCTTGTACTTCTTTTTTGGCAGACCTCTTTCGAATTCAAGCGAACCGGTAAAAGTCTGCATCACGATGCTCGTGATGAGGCGCATCAGTGGCCGGACCCGCTCCATGTGCTTCGGCAGATTGACCATATAGAGGCTGATCGCCTTATCTGCATACATCAGGTCTTCGGGCGAGAAATCGCTACAGGAAATGTTTCGAGCAACGATTGGATCGCGGTATAGATCGAAATAGGATTGAACGGAGGACATGACACTGCCGCGCTCGCCATCCGGCTTGTCGAGCATATTGCGCGCGGATGTCGCGACGGTCTGGTGGACTTTGGTGGGTCTCCCCTCGTGATCCACCCAGGCGTGAATGCCTTCGGGATCGTGCTCGTAGGCGAGCATATCGGTGAAGATCGTCTTTTGAGTCTTGGTCGGATTTGAGAGGAATTCGTCGACGCCCGTAAGCGTCTTTTTGGATTTCGGAATCTCCTTCGCATAAAGAACATGTAAGATGGCGCCCGTTAAGAATGCATAAGCCGTTTTGCGCCAATGATCGCTTTCGTTTCCCGTATCAAGTCCTAAGCCCTGTGGGTCACAAATGTTAAGCGATATGGCTTGAGCGTCTTGAACTTCGTATTCCGTGCCGATTCGCACGAAGTCGAGCGGGTTAAAACGGCAACCTGTTCCGTCGGTACATGCGGGGTCGAACTTAAATACAAGCTGTCCCATCTTGTGTTTCCGGTACCAGGAACTTAGTTCGAATAGTTCTCCCTTCGGATCGTTAACGAAAAGCGACTCGGACCAAGTTAGGCATGCGGGAACGACAATGCCGACACCCTTTCCTCCGCGCGTCGGCGCCGCCACGAACGCATGCCGATTCGATGTATCGCGCAGCCATACGCGCTTGCCGGTATGTGGATCGACATACTCGCCAACGTAGATGCCAGGAAGCTGTTTCCATTCGTCGACCGTTAATAGTTCCGGGGTCCCCAGCGGATCGGCCCTTCGGTTTTCTCTGTGGCCGAGAATCGCCGCGGGATGATCGGGAGGAAGCAGACCCGTGCGCCCGACCTCTACACGGGAAGCCCAATGTGCTGATCCATCAAAATCATGCGTCCTCGGCGCTTCGGTGATGAGTCGCGAGCGGAGCTGTATCGCTTGTGTTAGGCCGCAAATCGTGCCGGTCAGCGTGACGCTCCAGCTTATGCCGAGCGCGACCCAAACATGATGTGCGAAGGTTGGCGACTTCCAATGTGCTAGTAGCAGTTTTCCCCAGGGCCATGCAAGCGCCCATGGATTGTAGATATACGTGAAGATTATCTCGCTTCGAAGTGCGCGATCGAAATGCAGAGCAAACGCAGCAATCTCGGTACCGGCCCACAGCGAAACAAAGGAAATCAAGAAGAAGGCGAGCATCGCCTTTGCGCCGGCTCGATTTACAACTTCTCGGTCCTTGGGAATATTGACAAGGGTCTTGGTCTGCGGTGGGCGCATCTATGCTGACGCCTTCCGTTCACGCTGTCCGCTCAGTCTTTGTGGCTCGTGTTCGCACTCGTCCACATGGCCGCGGTCATCGACCCAATAGATCGTGACATCTGTGCGAGTGGGAGGAAGTGCGTCGAGCTTCAAGGCCGGGTAAATGTGCCGCTCAATGTTATCGGTAACGATGCACACAATTGCATCGTGTGCTCGCGAAAACGCGTATCCCTCGACCGTGCCTTGAAGTACTGGCCTTGGTTTGTCTCGATCGGCGAGTGAGCGGAGCAAAGACAAGTCCTGCTCCTGGCTGACCACCTCTCGGAACGCGGCAATCGCAGGGGCGGCGCGCGAGTCGAGGGGAGCCCTCTGCGCCAGTCGCGCGTTGTCGGCGTCCGCTCGGCCGAGGTCCTCAAGCAGCATCGTCGAGAGATCGACTGCAAGCGATAGGATCGGCATGTTGCCGGCCGTGATTGCGGTCTTGATGACATCGCAGAGAAAGTCGGCTCGTTCCGCGAGTGTCAGCGCCTTTGACTCAAGTTGAAAGCGAATCGCTTGTTCGTTTTCGAACGCGCCATTCGGGTCGCGTTGCGCATTCGACACGGTCGATGTATCGAGGTACGAGGTATCGGTCGTACGACTCGCGAGACAAGGGCCAAACAGGGCCTTTGCCTTTCCGAGCCGCGCAAGACGACTCTCCGTGAATTCGCGCCGTAACGATGACTCGCGCTGGGCGAAGTGAGATCGGCGTTCGGCAAACGAGCTCACTGCGATGCTCCCGTCGAGTCGGGGATAGTTTGGCCGTTTGCATTGAACGAAGAGAAGGCGGAACCACCGCAAGGAATTTTCATAGTGTTACTTGGTCCCTGGGTTCCAGGTTGGTAAATGGAAATAGTGAGCGGTGTTCCGCTGGGGGCGCATTGAGGTGCCTGAGCGGCGGATCCAGGCCCATTCCAAGTGCCTGAAGTCGCTTGGCCGTAGCTGTTGATGAAGAGGGCGAACGGAGGTCCGGTCTGGGCCGATGTAACATTTTGGCCGGCGGCTGCGAGAGAGACGCTAATACTGACCTCCCGCACCAAGGTCGCCGGTGTCGCGTCGGGCGTGAGACCGTTTGGTCGACCGCCGTATATCCGAATCGTCGTTTGTCCGGTGGTTGACTCGAATTGGACGGTCGAGCCGTTTCCAGACGTGCCCGCGATCGCAATGGCCTGCGTGAGGGCTCCGGTGATGAGATGGCGAGCGGCCGGCATCTGTTCGCCGAATTGGAATCCGGCGAGAGCGACGGAGGCTGCCAGGACCGCGGCGATGCTTACCGCGATCATGATCTCAATGAGGGTGACGCCGCTTTGAGCGTGCTTCATTGGCCGGAATCGCGAACGCCGACGTTCGTCCACCGGCCGTTTTGAAACACACTGGAGCTTGTGGCGCCGAAGTGCTGGGAAGTCGGCGCTGTGGGATTATAGTTGCTATGATCGTGGCAGAACCGAAGATACAATTGATACTGTGCGAGCTGAATCGGTGATAAGCCGGCCGTAGAGAGCGCCAGATTGTTGCAAGTGGCGTAGCTGTTGACGAGCGTTGTCTGACCACACGTGGAGGCCGCGTTACAGCCAGAAACGTCTCCTTCCGTTCCAGACTGGATACCACCGACCGTGCCGCTTGCGGAAAAGTAGGGCGCTAAGTCGTCCGTCGTGTTCACGAGAGAGACGTAGGGACTTGTAGGCATGGTCCGGTAAGTGATCGAACGGGTTTTCGTGGCGAGTGGCACACCCGCGTTCGTAGTGATCGTAACCGTCACCGTCGCCGCGCCACGAGTTTCCGCGACACTTGAGTTGATGTCCGACGAGAACTCCGATCCAGTTGTGGTGGAACTCGTGCTTCCCGTCGGGATGACGTTGTACTCTCCATAGTACGAGCACGACGATGCCGCTTTGCCGCAGACGGGAACCGGCGATCCAGAGTTCAACCCCTTAGCGCCCGTCGAAGCAAACGTGCCTGCTTCGATTTGGGCGGCAACCGCGTCGAGGTACGCCTTTGTGCCTTGATCGGCGTAGTCTTGTGCGAGGCGGTTAATGATTGTTGTTTGCTGGGCGTGAGCGAATGCGATACCGAGCTCCGCGCCGGCGATGCCGAGGAATACCATCGCGATCGAGAGGAAGAGACTTACGAGATACATGCTGCCCTCAAAACGTTGGACGGCTACTTAGCAACCAGGAACCGTGCCGGCCGGCAAACTCGGATCGCATAGAGTCGGGGCGCCTTGAGATACGGCGATCGTCGCCTGCGTGTTGGAAGCTCCCGGCACGGCAAGCTGAAGAGTAAGGGACGCGCCGTTCGCAGTTGTGGTGACGCTGTTAATCGTTACGGTCGTCGGTTGCGTCTCTGCTGCTGGGTACTGGACTCCCGGAAGCGGCGGCGGCGGCGTCATGATCAGGTGAGTGTGGTTGTTGATGTGGCTGAGCGTGCCGGCGGCGCGAGGATCGTACATCGCCATGGCTGCCAAGTCGGTCGCGACGTTTGCAGTCGTCGTCTCCGCGACAGACTGCGGTTCGACGTTTCGCGTTGATCGGAACGCGTGGCCAAGGACAGTGAGCACCGCAACAGCAATCAACATCAATACGATCATCGAGAAGACAACGCTAAAGAGCGTCTGTCCTTGGTGGGGCCGTCTCTGGATTAGGAGTGATCTTGGTTTCATCGAGGCGGCCTCGTCGGGCAGTTGCGGTTACGCGAAGAGCGAACTTGATCTTCGTCGAACGCGGGCGGTATGAAAAGCGTCACCATCTTCAAGTGTAACGATGACCGGGTAGGCATGCAAATTGATCACTATCGAAATTGATCGTCTCGCATCGCGTGATAAAGTAAAAGGCCCGCGTCGGGACGCGGGCCGTGCTCTTACTCTTCGGAAACCAGTGGTTAGTTGAAGCGAGGCACCTTCAGCTCTTCGTATGGATCGAGCGAGAGAGCCGGAAGGGACGAAACCGGTTTCGGGGGGCTTTCGATGTCCGTGGATTCCGCCGGCGCCTCGGGCATGTCGAGTTCGCCGTCGGTCGGAACAAGGTTTCGGAGGGCGTCGTTCTCTAGGCGAAGCTGCGCGATCATTTTCCGCTGCCGATCGACGATCACGGCCAGATTGTCCATCCGAGCCTTGGCGTTGTCGCGGTTCAGATTGGCCCGAGCGATCGCGGCGACCAGATCCTCTTGCCGTCTCTGAAGGTCTTCCGACAGTCGCTTATAGTACACGGCGTCGGCCTGGGTGAGCTTCGTTTCGTCCATGGGTAGCCTCTCTCGATGCTGAAGAAATCTCCTCAAGACCCCTCCCTTCCACGTCCGGGGGGCGGCCTATCTTGATGGGATTGAAGCAGATCGGCGAGATGCGTTAAAGGGCGGGCTGCGATCAGGGCTAGAGTCGACCGACCTGCTCCGCCATGTGCTGGCGTTCGGGAACGACCCAGACGTCAACGAGATCGTCCGCATTGCGGCGCACGCGGACGAGAGTGCTCTCTGCGAAAGGAAGCCTATCGATAGGACCATCTGTCGATCTGATGCGCGCCGAGCGTTCGTCGATGAAGGCGAAGTGGCCATCGGGGGCGCCTAGCGCGACGACGGTCGCGTCACGGAGAAGGGGTGAATAGACGACGGGTGCCGCATCGGCTCGTATTTTCGTGAAGCTTGCCGTGACTCCAAGAGCGGCGTAATGCGCTTTGACGCGAGGCAGGAGGCGCCGCGCCGCGGCCTGCGCCTCGGCGTTGGCTGCAGGTTGTTTTTGCCGCTCAACGTCCGTTTGGAGGGGCGCGTGATTTGGTTCTGCCCGTAGGTCGAGATAAAGCGGATGCCGGGGACCGTAGTCCAAAGGAAGCGATTCCCAGCCGAGGCGTTCTCGTGCCCGATTGGCGAGATCGATTACCGCGCTCCGATACGCAGCGCGATCGCGTCGAAGATTGAAGTCGGGAATATCAGGCCATCCGAGGTCGTGCGCGAGGCGGCCCGTATAGACCGCGAATCGAGTTCCGCTTCCGATGAAGCCCTTGCCGGTGCGACGGTCGTAGATCTGGTCTTCCTTTGCGCAGAAGAGGATGGCTGTGGAAGGCGTGCGGCCGTCACGGCCGGCAACCTGGGCTACGTCGCGAGCCTGAAGTGCCTGCGCGAATTCGCTCATTCGGTCAAAGTTCTCCGTAAGGCCCCTCACCAGGTCATGACAGACGGACTTAAACTCGGGATCGTCGAGAACGTAGTTCCCCTGATCTCCGGAGCCGCGCGTTGGTCGATGGTAAGGATGAACGATCTCGATCCCAGCCGTACCGCGAGCTCGCCGAGCGCCTTGCTCTGCGGCGGCGTCGGCACCTTCGGCTCCGCCGGAACGAACGATGTAGCCGGCATCGCACAGCGTGTGCCCGGTCCATTCCATGAACGCCATCTCGTCGGGAGACCCGGACACGAGTCGACTGCCGACGATCGTTACGTACTGCGCCGATCGGTAGGCCTCGACATTTCGGACACCACAACGCGCTGGATCTAGTGACCGCAGCCGAGCGGCGATGCGCCCGATTTCAGAAGCGCGGTGCCCTTGTCCAGTTAGGTGAGGAAGGAGAAACCCGGATCTCAAGTTGTCCATGATGTATTGCCTCAGTGACGGAATTCGAATGGTTCGGGTAGAGGCGCCGTTTCAAGGGGATTTCCCACCCAACGGCCTGTCTGGCCTATGCAGCCGGATGTTGGCCAAGGGTTCTCGCCGCGTTCTCCTCCACTAGCTTGTCGATGAGTAATTGGCATTCACCGTTTGTGTCTGGAATGAGGTGGAGCGGCACGTTGAACTCCTCGAGAAGCGTTCGTATCTGGTTGGGGGCCGACGGCGCTTGACGCCAAGAAGCGCGCGAGTGAAGACCAGGCGCCAGGTCTGATCGATTGTTCGTAATCCAGCGTTCAGCACGCGTGAAGGCTTCATGAAGTGCAGCAACCCATCCCAATTTTCGGGCATGGCCATCGCGTTCGATGAAAACGTCGTACCCTCGGTTCGTGGTCGGTCGGATCTCGAGCCTCTCCACGA
>Ga0326727_10010641_pt1 | contig 21829 bp, 12 predicted proteins | sample MB2enrmetagenome_FD_207643 | JGI IMG/M metagenome (GOLD analysis project Ga0326727, IMG submission 207643) | Lab enriched peat soil microbial communities from McLean, Ithaca, NY, United States - MB29MY | ecosystem: Environmental > Terrestrial > Soil > Wetlands > Peat | place: USA: New York...
TCTCACTCCGCTCGTCCATCGAAATCATTTCGATCATCGAACGAGCCATGATGGAATCCATGCCCTGCCCCACCGTTAAAAGCTGCATTTGCCCCTGGCGCGTGGACAGATCCTGATTGCCCGTCTGGTTCGGTCCGAGCAACTGTTCGGCATCGGCTCGAATTTGTTGGCTATCGCTCGAAAACTGCGACGAAGGCCGGCTAGTGGCTTTGTTCACCGCCGCCTCCAGCAAGTCCCGCTTATTCGTAAAACCCTGAACCGCCTGCAGTTCGTTGCCCAACGTGAACACCGCCATGTAGACATTCGGCGGAAACTCGTTCTTCAGAAATTGCAGCGCCGCATCCCGCGTGGACGCCCGCTCCCCCTGGTCCATTCGGTCGAAAATCAATGAAATCAGCCGGATTTGCCGCAGGGCGTCCAGCTTCGAAGTCACTCCCGCCTGTGAAACGGAATCGGTCCCTCTCACCAACCGGAAAGAAGTAATCTGCCTCGCCTCACCTTCGTCGGTAAGCGTAAAGGCGCTTTGCGGAAGATTCGTAATCGACTTACCCTTGGTGTCGCGCACCACCACATCCACCAGAACTTCCTCGCCGGAAGTCTGGATCGTCGGCTTGTCCTGGGCCTGGGTAACAGCCGCCGCCAAAAGCACACAACACGTAAGGCGCGCGTTCATTTAGGGCTCCAAAATAAGGGAGAAGTTCTCTTCGGCTACTTCGGTCCCCTGTTTCACGATAAAACGCACCGCGTAGTTGCCTGGATCAAATTGCTCGATCGGAGCGTTGGCGATGTACTGCACCCGGCCATCGGCGTCCGGGGTCGCCAGTGTCGAGGCCGCCACGCGTTTCACATTGCCATCCCGGTTGAACTCGATAAACATCTCCGGCTGCTCCGGGCTTTTCGAATCCGGATACACCACCACGTAAAACGGCAGCGAACTCGAAACGGATTTATTGATCTTGGGGACCAGCGTCGGCGTCACCGTCTTATCGCCTACCACAAAGGGATCTTCGGGCGCCGCATCCGGTTCCTTGGGACGCCATTTGCGGATCAGCGACACGCTGCTCATGGCCAATCCGTCGCCTTGTTTCGGCACGAAGAGGGCGTTGCGGCGAGCGTTGGTCTGGCCCGTTTCCCGGTCCAGCACGGCTACCTCCACCGTGTAATAGCCGGGCGGAACGTCGAAGTATTCCATATCGGTAAACCGGCCCTGCTTGAATGAAATCACCTGGTCGCGAGTCAGTTCCACGGGCATATCGCCCTGCAGCTTCTTGACGACGGCGCCCTTCACATCTTTAATGAGCGCCACATACGCCAGCCCGCCCACCAGCTTGCTCTTGTCGCTGTTCTCGCGTAGCGTGAGATTGCCCAGGGACATGTCGATCAGAAACCCGCAGGTCTCCAGACGCCCATCACCCCGAAAGTGCATGCCGCCGGATTCAAACGGCAGCGCCTTATTCGGTACCACATTCGTCAGCGCCCGCAGCAGCGGCACCTCGTACATGTTCAGCCCGGCGGTCTTCAACATGTCCGGGGGCAGCGCGAAATAGCCCGCTCTCGATTGCACCTTTAAATCCGCACGGCTCAGCTTCACGTTGATCTGGCGGAACTTGCCGTCATAGTTTTCGATCTGCGGCTTGTACGTCAGCTCGTAGTAAGTCTCAATCTCTTCCGCAATCCGCTGCAGCGGGGTACTGAAGTCGTTCGTATTGGCCGTCAGAAACCCGCCGGTCTCATCCGCCAGAATCTGCAACGTATCTTGCAAGTTGGCATGGTTGGCGTCAATCGCCGTATCCTGCGCCTGCGCGATATTGATCTTGGAAACGAATGGGTTCGAATTGCCGGAACTGATCGGGCTTCCGAAGCCTCCGCTTTGGCTGGCCCCATTTGCCGCCGCCGACAACCCCTCCGTCGCTTTAGCGTTCAAGTTGGTCTCTGTCAGCCCATGCGCATCGATGGGATAGAACGTGAGGTTATTGCGATTCGCCACGCTGATGACGGACTGGAACTCTTCTTCCGCGCCTTGCGGGATGGCGAAACCTTCGGAGAAATAAACGATTGCCTTGCGCCCCGGAAGTTGCGACTGCCCGCGCACGGCAGCCAGCAAAGCCCAAATAGTCGACCGTCCCATCAGGCTGGTTTCAGTTCGCTCATCGAACGAAATCATGTCGAGCAGCGACCGCGCCATGATCGCATTGAACATGCTGGACGCGTCCGGCGAGCGCGGATCTGTGCTCACCGGCATCTGACCTTGCCGCGTAAATAGATCCTGACTCCCGGTTTGGTTTGGTCCCAGAAATTGCTGCTCCACCGTTTCCCGTAGTTGCGCACTATCGCTCGCGAACTGAGATGATGGCCGGCTTAAAGCCTTGCTCACCGCAGCTGCCAGTAAATCGCGCTTATTGGTGAAACCCTGGATCGCCTGCAGTTGATCGCCCAGCGTGAACACGCCCATGTAGACGTTCGCCGGGAATTCGTTCTTCAGGAATTCCAGAGCCGCCTGCCGCGTGGCCGAGCGTTCGCCCTGGTCCATCTTGTCGAAGATCAGCGAAATCAGCCGGATCTGCCGCAGCGGATCCAGCTTGGCCGTCTCGCCGGCCTGTGAAACCGATTCCGTCCCCTTGACCAGACGGAAAGAGGTAATCGGTTTCACTGCGCCCTCATCCGTCAACGTGAAAGCGCTTTGGGGCAGGTTCGTAACCGCCCGCCCCTTGGCATCCCGCACCACCACATCCACTAGCACCTCTTCCCCGGACGTCTGGATCGAGGCATTCTCCTGCGCAGCGGCCACGCCCGCCGCCAGGAGCAATAACGCTAGTGAACGTTTCATAACTAAACCTCTGTCTATTCGATCGTGAAGCTGACCGACTCCGCAGCCTTCTCGGTACCTTGTTGCGCTACCAGCCGGACCTCATAGTTGCCTGGAGGGAAATTAGCGTCCGGAATTCGCACGGAATAGGGAATGCGGCCCTGTGCGTCGGCCGCGCCAGGCGCCGGAGCAGGCACCGATCCCAACACTTGCCCATCCTTGCTGAACTCCATGGTCAGGGTCGGCTTATCAGTGCTCTTCTTATCCGGATAGAGCGTCACATAGAACGGAATCGCATCGCTCTCCGTCTTCTTCAATACCGGGCTCACCGTCGGCATCACTACTCCATCCGGGCTCAGCATCGGATCGTCCGGCTTGGTTGCCGGGTCCTTCGGCTTAACATTGCGAACCAGGGTTACGCTGCTGATGCCCAGCGCATCGCTCTTCGCGGGGACGACAAATACCGATTTGCGCGCACTCACTTTTTCCCCTTGCATGTCCATCACGGCCGTCTCCAGGGTGTACCGCCCAGGGTCCAGACTGAAGCCTTCGTTGTAGATAAAGTGACTACCAGCCTTGTACGCATCCAGTTTGTCCGGGGTTACCTTCATCGGCACTTCCTGTTTCAGCTTCTTCACCACCGTGCCGTCCGCGGACTTTACTACCGCCACATAGGCCAGCTTGCCTTCGTAGAACGTCCCTTGGTCATTTTTCGTGAACGTCAGCCCGCCCACCGGAATATCCACCACCACCTCGCACTTGGAACCGTCCGCAGTCCGGAAGTGCATGGCTGTGGATTGGAAGCCGAAACTCTTGACCAGCGGAGTCTCGTCCAGCGCCTTCAGCAGGGGCACTTCATAGCTCGCCATCACTTCCCCGGTCTTCACCATGTTCGGAGGCAGCGCGAAGTATCCTGCGCGGGATTGAACTTTCAGATCCGCCTGGTCCGTCTTCACCAGAACCTTGCGGAAGGTGCCGTCATACTTCGTGATCTGCGGGTCATAGGTGATCTCGTAATAGCTCTGGACATCCTCGGCAACCCTGCGAATCGGCGCGCGGAAATCGTTGGTGTTGGCGATCAGCGCCCCGCCGGTTTGCGTCGCCAGGCGTTCCAGAGTGTTCTGTGTATCCGCTTTGCCGGCATTGTAAACCTGGTCTTCCGCCGTGGCTTGACCCGTCGTAATCACGTTCGTGCTGGTGGTGATGTTCATCGCCGAAGAACCGGCGGCACTCTTAAGAGCGCCCGAGGCATTACCTGCGGTGCTCCATGTTGTGAGACCGTTGGTGTCAATCGCGTAGAAACTCACGTTGGCGCGATTCGCCAAACTGATGATCGTCCGGAACGGATCTTCCGTGCTCTGCGAAATGGGGAATCCGCCCGAGAAATACATGATCGTCTTGCGTCCCGGCAGGACATATTGTTCCTTCACCAGGTCCAGCAGCGGGAAAACGGCCCCGCGCGACCAGTCCGTCGTCTCGTCGGCTTGCGCGTGTTGCAGAATGTTGAGCATCAACTGCGCCATGGCCACGCCGCCCGCGTTCGTCGGCGGCCCGTTAGCCTGCTGGCCGGTTGACAACGAATTGACGCGGCCTGTGTCGCTCTGGTCTCCGCCCTGGTTCGGACCCAGCATCTGTTCCAGGTTATGACGCACCTGAATCGTGTCGCTCGTATAGTCGTTCACGCTGGCTGTCGCCCGGTTGATGGCTTTGCGAATCAATTCGCGGTCATTCGTAAATGGCTGAATGGCCTGCAGCCGGTGGTCGATCGCCATCACCGAAATGTAGACGTTTTGAGCCAGTTCGCCTTTAATCAACTCCATGGCGGCGTCGCGAGAGAGTTTCTTGGCGTCCTGTCCTCCGCCCTGAAATACCAGAGTGATCAGCCGCAGTTGCCGCAGCGGATCCAGCTGCGTCCTCGCGCCGCTGGAGCTGATCGCATCCGTGCCTTCCACAATCCGGAAAGATTTCACCGGGCGCGCTTCGCCGTTGTCCAGTATCGAGAAGTCGCTCTGTTTCAGATCTTTCACCAGTCGGCCCTTCTTGTCGCGCACGACCACGTCGAGGACGACTTCCTCGCCGCCTCCCTTGAACGTGGGCGGTTCGCCGCCCGCTGGCGCTGGCGCCTGCGTTTGAGCCGGAGCTCCGGTGGCCAGCACCGCCATCAATAACGCCGTAGTTATCAAAATCTTCATGGTTCTCGCTCCTTTACCCTCTAACCTCTGTCCTTCATTCGGGAAAAACCCCACCCTTAGCCACGATCCGAATATCATGATCCGTAAACTGATGATGCGACCCTGGCAGCTCCACCTTGGGCATATGGCAGGTCGTACAATCCTTGGTCCCCACCGTGCAAACCTTCGCCCCCGCCTTGCCTTGAGGCCCCGCCGAATGGCAAGTCTGGCATTTCGCGTCGTAATCCGCCGCCGAACGCACCACGTTCTGGTGTGGATTATGACACGTTAGACAGCTAATCCTTGAGTCGTCTACATCGAAACACTTGCTGTTCGTGAGACGGTACGGCTGGAACCTTACGTTACCCACCCCGTGCGGCCCGTGCTCCGCAACAAACTCCCATGTCCGGTGGCACTGGCCACAAAATTGGGCGCTTTGTTCCGCGCTCATTGCGGTCAATTTCTTCATGGCGAATAACTGCGCATCGCCCTTCTTCAATCCCGCCAGATGGTTCGTGGTGTCGCCATGGCACCGTTCGCATTGAACGCCGGGAATCAGCTTCTGCTCCACCAGCGTCCCGTTCTGGATCGCGCCCGTGGTGTGGCAACTAAAGCAGAGAGCGATTTCTTTCTCTCCGATCCGTCGCCCCATCGCATCCGCCAGGGTCGAAGGCCGCAGCGCCTGGTCGCCGATCGTGATATCCAGGCCATCGATCGCTTTGTAGTAACTCACGAAGCTCTCTAGGTATTCCCCGTCTTTTTGGAGAATGTAAGTCTGCCCCGCCTCCCCCAGGCCAAAAGCGTATTTGATCGGGGTGCTGAACGTTTCCGTACCATCGGAGACGGTGTAAATGCTCTGATCGCCCTTGCGCTCGATGGTGTAGTCGAACCGGCCCAACTTCAAATGGAGATGTGGGTGTGCCCGCAGGATGCCGCACTCCGCCACGCTCTCCGCGGCATGCGCCATGGAAGTCAACGGATGCCCAGCCGATTCCTTGGCGTGGCACTTCGAGCAATCCCGCACTTCCCGCGTCAAAGTTTCCGCGCCGAGACAGACCCATGCGACAAAAAGCCCTGCCGCCACCAGTTTCATGGCTGCTTGGGAGCTCCCGCCGCTTCGTCGGCTTCCTTGCGCAGCTTCAGGAATTCCTGGCGTTCCCGCGCCGCGTCCTCTTTGCGCCCCGCTTTTCCATACGCTTTCGCCAGCGCAATGCGCACCTGAGGACTGGTGGGGGCGATCTTGCGCGCGGTCTCCAGTTCTTTGATACCCCGCTCATCGTCAATGCCGCCTTCGGAAAGGATACGGCCCAGGACCGCCCGCGCCGGGAACGACCGCGGCGTACGGCAAACCAGCCTTATAATCCTCGCGCTGGATGTACTCGCTGGCGATGGTGACCAGTGCCGGCACGTGCGCTGGGGAGATCTCCAGCTCCTTCTTCAGTTCGGCCAGACCACCGTTGGCGTCGCTGAACATCAGAAAGCTCCCGTAGAGGTAATGGATATTCGGCGTATCCGGATATTTGTCCAGCAGGATCTTGAACTCGGCCGCCGCTTCGGTGGTGCGAAGCGCCGTGCCGTCGTACATCACGCGCCCCACGTCCATGACAAGAAGCCGATCCGTCGGTGGAAGTTCCGCCGGTAGGAGCGGCTTGCGTAGCGACGCGATCCCCATCGCTTCGATGTAGTTGGCGTCGTCCAAATTCCTTTGCGCGAATAACGCCAGAATCTTCATGGCTTCTTCGTACTGCTGGTCCCTGGTCAGCAGCAGCGCCAGATGGTAGTTCGCTACATCCGCTATGTTCGGGTCCTGCCCCAGCCCCAGGCCGATTCCGTGGCGCAAGTGCTCCATCGACGAGTCGTAGCGCTTGGTCTCAAACTCCGATAGCCCCAGCATGGCCCAAGGCAGCGCCACGTCCGGCTTTATGGCGGTCAAATGCCGGAACGCGTCACTCGCCTCTTCGAAATGGTCCAGCGAGTAATTGAGCGTTCCCAAAGACCACCAGCCCTCATCCCACGAAGGCTGGATCGCGATGCCTTTCTTGTACAGCGCGATCGCGTCGTCGATGCGGTTCTGCTGCCGGGCCGTTTCCGCCTGCTTCTGAATCCGCGCGAGGGGCGAAGTCGAGGGCGCCTGCTGTGCCGCACAAACCCCCACGCAGCAAAACAAAGCGATCAAAGACGGGGCAGGCGCTTTCACCCTCCAACCTCTCAGTATCCATTTCATGGCGTCACCTGAGGTTTCTGCTGGGCTTTGCCCTGAGCTTTCTCCTCTTGATCAGTCAACTTCGCGCCCGGCTGGTCGGCCTGCCGCTCTGCGTTCAGCTTCTGCACAATGGCCCGCTCCCGGTTTCCGTCTTCCTTGCGTTTCTGCCGGAAGTAAATGATCGAGAGCGAGACATGCGCCTCGGTGAAGGTCGGGGCCTCGGCCACAATGCGCTCCAGTTCCTCCCGCGCCGTATCGTCCTTACCCAGCTCCATCTTCACCAGCGCGATCTGATACCGCACCGCCACGTCCCCCGGCCGCGCGTTCAACGCCCGGTTCAGGTATTTCATGGCCTCGTCGTACTTTCCGTCCTGCCGCAGCATCAGCCCGATGTGCACGTTCGACTGGAAGTCGCTGGGGTTGTGCTCCAGTTCCTTCTCGAAAAATTTCCGGCTGCCCACCGTATCGCCGCTCGCAAAAAGCGCCTGCGCATAAAAGGAATTCACCTCCGGCAGGTCGGGATTCATTTCGGCCGCCTGGCGAAGCTCCGTGATGGCGTTGGCATAGTCTCGCGCACCAAACTTGGTGGTGCCCATCAACATATGCTTCTCGGCCGAATCAGGCCCGCTCAGCAGCGGGTCGATCACGTTTTGCGCTCGTTCCGCCTGGCCGTCACGCGCCAGCGCCGTGCCCAGTATGTATTCCGTGGCGGGGTCCTGCGCGCCGTTGTCATAGAGCGGCGTTAGGAGATCAATGGCTTTCTTGTTCTCGCCCACGCGAACGTAGCAGTCCGCCAGCAGGAGAGTCGCCTGTTGGTTTTTCTTGTCGTTCTCGTAAACCTGCTGTAGTTCGGTGATGGCGTCGCGAAAGTTTTCCGTCTTGTAGTAAGCCAGCGCCAGATTCAAACGCAGTTTGGGCTCAGGCTTTTTCAGTAGAGCAAGCTTATACTCGTCGATCGCGCGCCCATACCTTCCGGCCGCCACCAGCGCCGCACCCAGATTCGAACGTACCTCCGCCGCGTTGGGGTAAAGATCCAGAAACAAGTCGTAGTCGCGGATCGCCTCATCCAGCTTGCCTTGCTGGTGAAGCGTGACAGCTTCCTTCAAAAGCTCCTGGGGGGATTGATTGGGCGGGGTTTGGCCGGCTAGCAGGCTCGCGCCGAGGGCCGCTAGAGCGAGACGGTACATCACTGCAGGTGCTCAAATTCTATCATGGCGGTCACTTAGGCGCTCCCTGCCGCAAGCCTCGGAGCACGTTGTTGATTTGCGCATCGTCGGGACGAAGCGCGTGCGCACGATCCAACACCCCGAGCGCGGCCTTGTCGTCGCCCGTCATGTAGAGCGCCGCCCCCAGCAGATTTAAGGAATCAAAAAAATCGGGCCTCAGTTGCACCGCCTTCTCCAGTGGCCCGCGCGCGTCCTGGTAGCGCTGCAAGCGGAAGTAGGTGAGCCCCAGATTATGCCAGGCGTCGAACGAACCTGGATCCAGTTGCGTCGCTTTTTCGAGCGGCTCAATCGCCTCTGCAAAAGCCCCGTGGCCGCCGTAGAGTTGCCCCAGCAACACCAGCTTCTCCGGGTCGTTCGGGTCATAAAGCGCGGCGCAATCCTGCCTGATCCGGTCGTTGTCGTGGGCATCCAGAGCCGAGTTGCAAGCGCGCATGCGGGACTCCGTATCCCGTTCCGCGTCGCGGCAGTCATTGTAGAGCTTATATTCGCGTTCGGCGTCGGCGGTCCTTCCCGCGCTCGAATAGTAACGCGCCAGACGGTAATGAACGTGGTAGTCGCGCGGCGTTTTTTGGGCCGCCGTCTCCAGCCACTTCACCCCGGCTTTCTGGTCTCCCGCCGACAAATAGGCCAGCCCCAGGTAGTAAGGGGCATCCTGAATCTGAGAATCGTCTACGATTGATTTCAACTCTTTCACCGCAGTAGTAGCGTCGCCGGAAAGCAGCGCCAGCCTTCCCAGGTAGTAGCCGATTTCTCGCGCCGGGCCAGTTTCGGTGCGCAGCCGCTCGAACTCGGTTTTGGCATTATCGTTCCGGCCGATGGCAAAAAGGCAAATCGCGTACTGGTATCGCGCCAGTTTCAGGTTGGGATCAATCGCCAGCGCGTGTTCAAACTCGCCCGCAGCTTCCGCGTAGAGCTGCCGCTGCATCAGACGGCTCGCATTCCCGAGATATAGATCCGCGGATTGGGCGATCAGCGAGAGGAAAACAACTAAACATACCAGAGACATGTGCGTAAAAACAGAAAAACGGGGTGGCCTGCGCCACCCCGCATTGTTTCTTGCCTGACCAAGCCGTCCTAGAAGAAGAACTTCAGAGTCAACTGAACGCTTCGGTTGCCGTTTAAGTAATCGGCATAACCGAAGGTCGGCTGCGCTTTTCCAACCCCGGCCCCGGGGTTGGTCGCGGTACCGAAGTTCAGCGACAGGTTATTGTCGCCACCGGCCGGATTGAAGCTCGCGAGCGGATGATTCAACCAGTTGTAAGCCGAGAAGCGGAACTGCACCTTCTTCGACTCGCTGATCTGGAAGTTCTTGAACAGCGAGAGATCGCTGTCGAAGAACGCCGGTCCCTTGATGTACGGGAAAATAAACGGCCCGTTGTTACCAGGGGTTGGTTCCGCGAAGCAAGCACCGTTGATGTATTGGTTCTTGGCCAAATTTTTACTGGGGTCGCAGGTCAGGATCGGCTGCGCAGTAATACTCGGCGTACCGGTAATGGCATCGCTGTTCAGACCCTGGCAGTTCTTCATCGCGTCCGGGCACAGATTGACACCGTTGGGCAGCAGCGTGTTGAGCGGGAAGTTCCCGTTCATATTAAAGTTGGTGCTGCTGTTGGCTTGCAACGGGATTCCGCTTTGGAATTGCGTGATGCCCGAAATCTGCCATCCATTCACGAGACCGCCAAGCAGCTTGTTCCCGTGGAGCAGACTTCCCTCCTGGTAGGAATAAGCGGCATTGAACAGATGCGTTCTATCGTTCGGCAGGACACCATAGTTGTTCGCGACATTGGTTTGGTCGGCTACTCCGGCTCCGCCGTTCTCACCACGAATTCCCAACGCCTTGCTGAACGTATAGTTCGCGAGGAAGTTAAAGTGGCCGCTCTGCTTATTCCAACTGGCTTGCATCGAATTGTAGTTGGAATACTCGTTGTGGTTGATTTCGTGGATAGAACCGTAGAGCGCGTACGGGTACAGTTGGCTGATGCCCGGTGCGCTGGTGGTCGCCGCGCCGTTCTTGTCTCCGAAGAGCCCGATGTTCGCTTGCGAGAAAAGAGTCCCCGCAGGCAGAATGTTCAAGTTGCCGAGCGCCGAGTTGTAATTGCTCAGGTACTTGGCGTCGTTACCCACATACGATACCTCCGCCGTGGATGCCCAAGGCATTCTTTGGGAAACCGTGAAGCTGTAGCTCATCGTCAGAGGTTGTTCTGAGTCGGTCGGGTTCAGGACTCCGATACTGCCGGGTAGCACGTAGCTCGTATTGCCCGCGAAGCTGGCAATATACGGGAAAGTCTGCGGCGCGTTACCGCTCGGATTCGGAGGACTGAAGGTGTACTCGCCAGCCGGAAGCTGGAGAGCCGCCGCCTGCACATTCTGCTCGTCGTGATACCGATACATTCCGAAGCCGCCGCGCAATACCGTCTTGCCGGTGCCGAAGATGTCGAAGGCTCCGCCGACACGCGGATCGTAGAAGGCGAACCTTCCCGGGGTGCCGCCCAGCGGAATCGACGAATCGATCTTGTGCCACTCAAAGCCCGTCAGCGTTTCACCGCCGCCCGCAATGTTGGCATTGTATTGGTTCGGGAAGAAGACGGCAGGACCGTTCCCGCTCTCATCCAGCCACGGACCGAGGTGGTCGATACGCAGACCGTAATCCAGCGTGAATCGTCGATTGACCTTCCAGGAATCCTGGGCAAAGAACGCAAGCGACGTATAGTGCATTTTGATCACCGGGTCGCCGTTACTCTCGGAATAACCGCCCGTGATGGCGCCTGCCAACATGTCGGCATAGGCGTTTCCTGTGGAACCCTGTCCCCAGTTCGCGTAAACCAGTTCGCCGTTGGTGTAGTTATCGCTCGGCTGCTGGTTCTTCGTACGCTCCCAGTAGAAACCAAACTTGGCGGTGTGAGTTCCCCAAACCTTGGAGACGTTGTCCGCGAAGCTGGGCAGCCACTTGTGGGCGTACAGCGAACCGGTTTCAAAGCCGCTCGGCTGAATCAGGTTGGCGACGCCGTCGCTCCAGCTGGTGATGGCCGGAATCTGATTGTTCACCGAAGTATTGAAGATGTGCTGGAACTGAATACCCAGGGCCTGTTGCGTGATGTTGGCGGCGTTGGGCAGAGTGAAAGGCACATAAAGCTCGGTGTAGGTGAAGACCGCTTCGTTGGTGAGGGTCGGGCTGAACACCTTGGTCAGGTTGACGGACAAGGAATTGGAATAGTTCGCCTGGTCGAGCGGGGAGGGGTATGGTACCGCCGGAGCAGTGCCCCACCATACGGTGCCGTTGTCATGGTTCAGATCGTGCTGAACGTTATAGCTGACAAACAGTTTGGTGTTTTCGTTGATGCTCCAGTCCACGCGCGGACGAAGCTGCCACATATTGTCCGAGTGCGTGGTGCTGTAGATGTAGTTGTACCCGTTATTCTGGTTCGGATTTACGTTGGGCATCGGATACAACTTGGCGAACATGTTCTGTCCGATCGTGGTCTGCAGGCTGGCCGGAATCACGCCGTTGGTGATTCCCGACCAGTAACCCGTCGGTCCTGAGTTGGCCGTCGCCGCGCCAAGTCCTCCGCCCTGTTGAGTTGGGTTGTTGTTGAAGTAGCTATTGATGCTGGCGGCGCTGAAATCACCAGTGCGCTCGAACGAAGTCGGCACGACGGAGTTGTAAACGTCGTGGCTCAGATCCTGCACCTGTTGCTTGTAGTATTCGTAAGCCAGGAAGAAGAACAACTTGTCGTGGTTCTTGTTGAAGCCCGTGTGCGGGATCAAAACCGGTCCGCCGATGTTGCCGCCTGGATAGTAGAACGAGGTATCCGGTTTCGGCGCAACCTTCAAGCCGGTCAGCGGATTCGTGCCCTCGCTATTGTTGAAGGCGTTGGTCGCGTCCAAGGCTCCGGTGCGAGCGTAGATGTACGCTTCACCGTGGAACTGCTGACCGCCCGCTTTACCAATGGCAGAGATGACCACGGGGCCTTTGGCGTTATCCGCGCCGAAGTTCGAGGTCAGGACTTTCATCTCCTGGGTCATGTCGGTCGTGGTGTTCACGGCTTGTCCGCAGTTGCAACCAGGATCGATCGTGTGCGCGCCATCCGACGTGATGTCGAGAGCGGCCGTCCGAAGCCCGTTGGCGGAGAAGCTGCCCACCGGACCGGCTCCTGTATTTTGCACCTGGCCGTTATAGCCCTGGTTCGTGGTACCGCCCGTTAAAGCGAAGCCAGGCAGAATCTTGATGAATTCCGCGGCGTTCTGCCCCTGAATGGCGATATCGTTCATGACTTTCGAGCTGATCACGATGGACTTTTCACCCGAGTCTACCGGGGTGAGCTGTTCGGCTTCACCGGTCACCGTGACTGTATCGGTGGAAGCACCGACCTTCAGCGCGATGTTCGGCAGCGTGCGCGAGTCGCCCGCGTCAAAATGGATGTTGGTCTGTTTGAATTTCTCGAAGCCTTGCGCCGTGATTAAAACGGAGTAATCGCCGACCTGGACGCCGCTGATGGAGAAAAACCCATCGTTGTTCGTCACGGTTCGGCGCTCATCACCGCTGAGTTGGTTTTTCATTACCACTGTGGCGCCTGGGATGACCGCGCCGGATGGATCGGCGACGGAACCCGTCAGCGTGCCAGTGGTGTTCTGTGCGTACAGACTGCCGCAGAGCAGCCCGATCAATAGGGTCCATAGCGAGACGTTATGGAGCCATCTGGACTTCAAATACATGGAAGCCTTTTCTCCTCCCCTGATAGAAGGGTTATTTGGATTACTAGTAGGAAATAATTATCACGTTTCGTGTTGATATGTCAAATGTGGGAAATAGAATAATTCGATCAAGATGCGGGGGCTGGGGCGTAACCAACGCCTTTTCTTCAAGTTTTGGTGTTACGTAAGACGAAAGTTTTCTTTGTAAAAAATACTAGATGGTGAAACGGCTTATGTTTCACGTGAAACATTCCCATGTGTGCTAAATTTCGGGCTTGGCACGCATTATCTGCATTTCCAACCAGAAGGGCGGGGTTGGGAAGACAACGACCGCAATTAACCTCGCCGCCTCCCTCGCAATCAACGATATCCCGGTTCTTCTGGTGGACTCAGATCCCCAGGGTAACTCCACTACGGGACTTGGTATCAAGAAGAGTCCAGACCAGCCCACACTGCTCGATGTCCTCCTCGGCGAAAAGGATGTCGAAGGATGCGTTGTCAAAACGGAGATCGAACACCTGGATCTGCTCCCCTCCGACAAGAACCTCGTCGGCGCCAATATCGAGTTGGTTTCCATGCCCGATCGAGAAACCCGCTTGAGGCTGAAGTTGAATGCCGTGCGCGACCGCTACACGTTCATTCTGATCGATTGCCCCCCGGCTCTCGACCTTCTGACCCTCAATGCCCTCATGGCGGCCGATTCCGTTCTGGTCCCGATTCAATGTGAGTTTTTCGCGCTCGAAGGAGTTTCCGAGCTCCTCGATACTCTCGACCGCGTCCGCGATTCGTTCCATCACAAAATCAGACTCGAAGGAATCCTGCTGACCATGTTCGATGATCGAACCAACTTGACCCGGCAGGTGGCGGAAGATCTGCGTGAATTCTTCGGCGCCGATGTATTTAAGACCGTGATCCCCCGCAGCATTCGTCTCGCGGAGGCACCTAGCTTCGGAAAACCTATCCTCTTATATGACCCCAAATCCAAGGGTGCTGAGAGCTATATCCAACTCGCTAAGGAGGTTCTGAGCCGTGAGCAGCAAAAGAGTGCTCGGTAAAGGCCTCGCCACCTTATTGCCGCAACGGTCCACGCCGGGGCCGGAGGATGCCGCGGCGCCCACCAATCCGGTAGAGCTCCCCGTAACCAGCCTGGTTCCTAACCCGTTCCAGCCGCGGCGCCACTTCGACCATCAGGCGCTGTCCGAACTGGCCCAGTCCATCAAGTCAGACGGCATTATTCAGCCGCTCGTCGTTCGGCGGCGCGGAGAACAATATGAACTCATCGCCGGCGAGCGTCGCTGGCGCGCCGCGCGACTGGCTGGGCTCAAGAATGTCCCGGTCTACGTTCAGGAAACCCCGGATGACCGGATGCTGGAGGTCGCCCTTATTGAAAACATCCAGCGGGAAGATCTCAATCCAATGGAAACCGCGGCTGCCTTCGAGAAGCTGAATGAAGAACTCGGCCTCAGCCACGAGGAAATCGGCCAGCGAACCGGCAAAGATCGCGCGACCGTTTCGAACTTCATCCGCTTACTTCAGCTTCCCGTCCCAGTGCAGGAATTAGTGGCGGAACGCAAACTTTCGCCCGGCCACGCCCGCCCACTCCTCCGCTTGAACAGCCATGAAGCCGTTATAAAGATGGCACAGCAGATCGTCGCGGGCGAATGGACGGTGCGGGAGGTCGAGAAGGCCCTAACCAGCCCGGCAACCGGGAAGAAGCCGGATCCAGCGCCCGAGAAGCCCGTCGATCCAAACGTTCGCGCCGCCATCGATGAGCTCGAACGCGCCCTGGGAACTCGTGTTCGCATCGTTGATCGTGGACACGGCAAAGGCCGCGTTGAGATTGATTACTTCTCGCAGGAAGATCTGGACCGAATCTACTCATTGATTGTTCGCGACTAACGAAGCAGGTCCAAAATGGCGGCCAGCTCTCGGCGAATCTCGGGTAGTGGGCTATCGTCGAATAAGGGGGTCTGTTCGGTCACTGCCGAAACTTTCGGGGCTTTGTGCCGATCGGCTAGCGTTTGCCGGGCGCCTTCAATCGTAAAGCGTTTCGCATACAGCAGCTCTTTAATCTGCAGAAGCTGCTCTACGTCTTTCCTCTTGTATAAGCGTTGGCCTGTGTCGGATTTCTTGGGCGAGAGCGATGGAAACTCGGTTTCCCAATAGCGCAGAACATACGCTTCCACCCCCAGGAGACGGCTCACCTCACCGATCCGGAAGTAGAGTTTATCGGGAATTTCCGGGGTTTCGGCCGACGCCTCTTCTAGCATCCAAAAAGGGTATCGTAACACTAGGAAGCCTCTGCCGACATGTCCGACGTTCCTTTCGTCCATCTGCACTGTCATACCGACTATTCACTGCTGGACGGCGCCTGCGCCATTGACCAGTTGATGGACATCGCCGTGGAGCAGAAGATGCCGGCCATCGCCATGACGGACCACGGCAACATGTTCGGCGCGGTGAAGTTCTACAACGGCGCGAAAGAGAAAGGTGTGAACCCCGTCCTGGGCTGCGAAGTATATGTTTCGCAGCGAGGGCATAAGACGCGCTCCGATACCGACCGGTACAACCACTTGGTGCTGCTTTGCGAGAACCAGGAGGGTTATCGCAACCTGATCAACCTGGTCTCCACCGGGTTCCTTGACGGGTTTTACTACAAGCCGCGGATTGATAAAGAGCTGCTCAACCGCCATTCCAAGGGCCTCATCGCGCTTTCGGCCTGCCTGCGCGGCGATATCAACGAGACCATTGTCGCCGACCGCTATGAGGATGCGCGCCGGTTAGCGTACGAGTATCAGGACCTGTTCGGTAAGGGCAATTTCTTTCTCGAAATTCAGGATCACGGGATCGATCAGGACGCGGTCACCACGCCGGCGCTGGCGCGCATGAGCCAGGAGACTGGCATCCCGCTGGTCGCCACCAACGACGCGCACTACCTGCGCAAGAGCGATGCCCGGGCGCACGAGATCCTGATGTGCATTCAGACCGGGAAGACCATGAGCGACACGAACCGCATGCGCTTCGATCATCCCGAGTTCTATCTGAAAACCAAACAGGAGATGGCGCTGCTGTTTGGCGAACTGCCCGAGGCCCTCGACAGGCCGTTCGACATCGCGCAGCGCTGCCAGGTGAAGTTGGAACAGGTCAAGGAGCCGTTTCCTCGCTTTGATGTCCCACAAACGTATTCTATCGATACCTACTTCGAGCGCGTTGCCCGCGAGGGTTTCGAGAAGCGGCGGCCGCGGTTGGAGGCGCTGGCCGCCTCGGGAAAACTGAAGTGCGCGATCCCGGAATATCTGGAACGCTTGGAGTTCGAGATCAGGATGATCCAGCAGATGAAGTTCTCGGGCTACTTTTTGATTGTCTGGGATTTCATCCGGTACGCCAAGGATTCTCGTATCGCGGTGGGCCCTGGGCGCGGATCGGCGGCCGGAAGTCTGGTGAGTTACGCGATGCAGATCACCGATATCGATCCGCTGCAATACGGGCTCCTGTTCGAGCGTTTCCTCAATCCCGAGCGCGTTTCGATGCCGGATATCGATATCGATTTCTGCATGAACCGCCGCGGGGAAGTGATTAAGTACGTCACCGAGAAGTACGGGCGTGAGCAGGTGGCCCAGATCATCACCTTCAATACGCTGGGCGCGCGGGCGGCGATCAAAGACGTAGGCCGCGTGCTCGATATGAGCTTTGGCGACGTCGACAAGGTCACCAAGCTGGTGCCCGCGATGCCGCTGAACATCAGCCTTCAGGAAGCCATGAACGCCGAGCCCGGTTTCGAAGACGCAGCACGCAAAGATCCTCGTGTACGCGATGTGCTGGATACCAGTTTGAAGCTGGAAGGCCTCGCGCGCAACTCTTCCGTCCATGCGGCGGGCGTGGTGATTTCGCCCGAACCGCTGAAGAACCTGGTGCCGCTGTATCGGACCAACAAAGACGAAATTGTCACCCAGTACGATATGTCGGGTCTGGAGAAACTATCGCTCCTGAAGATGGATTTTCTTGGCCTGACGACGCTGACGCTGCTGGAGGACGCCGTCAAGAATATTGAGAAGCGGCATGGCGTGAAGGTGGTGCTGGAGGATCTCCCGCTGGACGATCCGGCCAGTTACGAACTGTTCTGCAAGGGATTCACCAGCGGTGTGTTCCAGTTCGAATCTGCCGGGATGCGGGATGTTCTGCGGCGCTATCAGCCTTCTTGCATTGAAGACCTGACGGCGCTGAACGCTCTCTACCGGCCGGGTCCCATGCAAGGCGGCATGCTGGATGACTTTATCGAGCGCAAGCACGGCCGCAAACCGATTACCTATGAGTTAGCCGAACTCAAGGGCATTCTGGAAGAGACTTATGGCGTGATTCTGTATCAGGAACAGGTGATGCAGATTGCCAGTAAGTTGGCAGGTTACTCACTAGGAGAAGCTGACTTACTGCGCCGCGCGATGGGCAAGAAGAAGGCCGAGGAGATGGCCAAGCAGCGCGCGCGTTTTCTGGAAGGCGCGGCGAAGAAAGGCCACAACGCTAAGAAGGCGGAGAAGATCTTCGACCTGATGGAGCAGTTCGCGGGCTACGGATTTAATAAGTCGCACTCAGCGGCCTATGCGTTCCTGGCCTTCTCAACGGCCTATTTAAAAGCTCATTTCCGGGTGGATTTCATGGCGGCGCTGTTGACGTCGGAAACGGGCAACGTGGCGAAAGTGGTGAAGTATATCAACGAATGCCGCGACATGAAGATCAAGGTGCTGCCCCCGGATGTGAATGCCAGCGATTGGAACTTTACCCCGGATGGCGAGGCGATCCGGTTCGGCTTGGGTGCGGTGAAAAATGTAGGTCAGGCGGCGGTGGAAGCAATAGTCAAGGCGCGCGAGGAAGTTACTCACTTCGCGTCGATTTATCGCTTCTGCGAGAAGGTGGACCCTGGCGCGATCAATCGCCGCATGATCGAGAGCTTAGTCAAAGCCGGAGCGATGGATGGCTTAGGTGGAACCCGGTCCCAACTGATGCTGGCGGTGGATGGAGCGATGGAAGCGGGGATGCGCTGCTGGCGCGATAAAGCTTCCGGGCAGGAAGATTTGTTTGGCATGATGGCGGGTGCCGAAGAGCAACCGGACCCGCCGCTTCCGAAAGCCGCGAATTGGTCGCTGACCCAGAATTTGCAGGGCGAGAAGGAGATGCTGGGCTTCTATGTGACCGGGCATCCTCTGGATCAATATGAGGACAAGGTGAGCGAATTGGCCACGCACACCAGCGTGACTTTGGAGGGGCTGGCCAAGGGCGACGAAGTGGCGCTCTGCGGCGTGTTGACTGCCATCCAACGCAAGCGCAATCGGGAAGGGAAGCCGTGGGCTGCGCTGCAGATTGAAGACCGCGAAGGGTCGACAGAAGCGCTGCTGTTCACCACGCAGTGGGAGCGGCTTTCGGGGATGCTGGAGGAAGACAAGGCTGTGCTGATCCGCGGGACGGCGCTGCCGGAAGAGGGCGCGGGCACCAAGGTTTCGGTGCAGGAGATCGTCCCGCTGGATGTGGCGCGGGTGCCGCTGCCATCGTTGATTTCGATCAAGGTGCGGATTGGCCGCAACGGCATCGACCGTGCGGGCGCACTGTTGAAGTTGTTTCAGGAGAAGCCGGGAGACGCACAGGTCCGGCTGCGATTGGAAGCGGTGGGCGATTTCGCGGTGCTGCTGGATGTGCCTGTGCGGGTGCGGCCGGATCGCGTGTTTAAGGCTGAGGTGGAGAGGATTTGCGGAGTCGAGGCTTTGGAGGTTTTGGCTCAATAGCGGGGCGCTTCGCGCGTTCGCACGGTTGTTCGCTTTCGGGAAAGTCGATGTCGCAACCGGACAGGTAGCCAGGCCACGAAATCGACGTGTCCCGAGCCATCTTCCTCAATCATCAGCAGCTTGTCGGTTGTACCAGCTCTGGCCACCCGTTTGCTCCGAGATAACGGGGGTCCTCGATGACGAACGGATCAGAACGAGCGGCAGGCGCCTCCCGAGCGCTCAGGTACGCAGGCGGGTTGTTCGGCGACATAAAGGTGGCGGTCCGCTCACTGGGGCGCGCGCCTTCGTTGTGGGCCACTATTGCTTTCACACTCGCGCTGGGCATTGGCATGAACACGGCCATTTTCAGCGTTGTGCGCGGCGTGTTGTTACGCCCTCTCATGAATCGCGATGAAGACCGGCTGATTTACATCCAGCAAAGCGCGCCCGGGCTGCAGGTGAGCAACGCGACATTCTCGATTCCAGAGATCACCGACATCGGCGCGCACCTGAAGACCATCAGTAAGCTCGGCACGTTTTCAACAGTCGACTTTTCCGCGGAGGGATTCGGCGCAACGCGCGAAATCCACGCCGGAGTGGTGGACGGCGCCTATTTTGACGTCATGGGACTGAAGCCGGTCCTGGGCCGCCTGCTCGACGAACGGGACGACGGTCCAAGTGCCGCCGGGGCCGTCGTGCTGACGTACAAGTTCTGGGCCACCGTGCTTCATTCTGATCCGAAGGTGATTGGAAGGCCCATACGGCTGGGTAGCATGATGGAAGTCCGGTCGGCAACTGTCGTCGGGGTGCTGGAGCCGTCCGTTCCGTATCCGGCGGAAACCGAGCTCATCGCCAACATAGTGACCAGCCCGCACCATCTCTCGGCCACCATGGCGCAGGGCCGCGAACACCGTATGACCGATTTATTCGGCCGCCTGGCGCCTGGAGCGACCCTGAGCTCCGCGCGAGCGGAACTTCGTGGCGTGTACGCCAACATGACGGCGGCCCATCCTGAGGTTTACAAGCCTCAGCACCATTACCAGATCGGCGCGCGTCTGCTGCGGGACCAGATCAACTCGCAAGCCACCACAGTCCTCTGGCTTTTGTTTGGCGCCGCGGGCCTGCTGTTCGTCATTGCCTGCTCAAACGTCGCAAACCTGATTCTTGCCCGTACGGTGCGCCGCGAATCGGAGTTGGCGATTCGCGCCGCCCTGGGAGCGAGCGTACCCGCCATTCGCAGATCATTGTTGGCGGAAAGCCTGGTTCTCTGTGGCAGCGGGGGCCTCGCTGGCGTGCTCCTAGCCATGCCCATGGTGAGCATACTTGCACGCTACGCGTTTCGATTCTCCGTAAGGGCAGCGGACCTGACTGTGGATTTCAGCTTGCTCTGGATGGGTTTGGCCCTTGCGCTGACGGCGGCAGTGTTTCTTGCCTTCGCTCCCCGCCTGCCTTCCGAAGTCGGATCGCGCGGACCGGTGCTCACCAACAGCAGCAGCCGGGTCACCGGCAGCACCCGCCGCATCCGTATTTTCACGGTTGTCCAGGTCGCCGCCTCATTCTTACTGTTGTGCGGTGCGGGTGTATTGCTGACTACTTTGCGCTCCATGCAAACCGCACAGCCGGGCTTTGAAACCGGTCACGTTCTGATAGCCAATCTGCCTTTGATCTCCGACGGACGGACGACGGAGCAGATGGCTCAGTTTTACCAGGAGGCGCAGCGAACGGTGCGCACCTTGCCTGGAGTTGACAGCGCCGCAACCGCCATGGTCGGCCCGTGGCTCGAAAGGCGTTTGCTGAGCTTCACTCTTCAATTTGCAGTGGAGGGACGGAAAGGGGAAGGCAACACGGACGACCTGCGCGCCCGCTTCCGGTTTGTTTCGCCGGGCTACTTCGCCACATTGGGCATTCCACTGATCGAGGGGCGTGACTTCACAGAGGGCGATCGGAAGGAATCCGAAATGGTAGTCGTCGTTAGTAAGAGCGTTGCGCAGCAGTTGTTTCCCGGACAAGACGCAATCAACCGCCACATTATGTGGACGGATCCTCTGATTAAAGTCGCCGGCATCAGCCCGAATGCGCGCCGGATCGTCGGCGTCCTGGCCGACGTGGACGATGCCAACATCCTCCCGCAGCACAATTTGACCATCTACCAGCCCTTCGCGCAGGGACCGCTTTTCGGAGCGTGCCTGCTGGTGCGTTCCAGCAAAGATCCAACGATGCTGGTCCCCTCCATTACCAAAGCCATTCGCGCCGTGGCCGCGACGCAACCAGTGGAGCATGCCAGCACCCTCGAGGATGTCCGCACCGAAGTGCTGGCGAACAGCCGTGTGAATGCTGTCGTGTTTGGGGGGTTCGCCGCTCTCGCGTTAGCGATTTCGGCGGTTGGAATCGCGGGCGTGCTGGCATTTTCCGTGAGCTGGCGCACGCGCGAGTTCGCCATCCGGATGGCCGTGGGCGCCCAGCCGCTCCGGATTCTCTCGAACGTTCTGCTCGATGGAGCGACGACGGCTGCGATGGGCATTGCCGCGGGGGGCGTGCTGGGATGGGGAGTGTCGCGCCTGGCTGGCAATTACATTCCGGAGCTTCAGCTTCCGGGCCCCATCCCATTGATTGGAGCGGCAGCGGTAGTCGTTGTGTCAGCGGTGGCGGCATCGTTAGTGCCGGCCGCGCGTGCTGCACGAGTGGACACCCTGCAAGCGCTTCGTGCTGAATGAGCCGATTGTCGAGCGCTCGGGCTAACTCAGCACCAGCGCCTTCCGGGCCTCTCTGTCCGGGTCATTCTTCGCCTCGCTGACGTTATCGAAGATCATAGTCTTGCCCAGCGCCGGCGTGTACTTCGGCCACGGTGGCAGACCGGGCCCGTTGGGATCGCCGGTTTTCATGAATTGCAGCAAAGCTCCGGCCATTTTCTTCGAGAGCGCTCTTGGCACGGGGCCTCCGCCTGTGTGGGTAAACATCAGGTCCGTGTTATAGAACCA